>Ga0070707_100004427_pt1 | contig 13157 bp, 11 predicted proteins | sample KBSK5502metaG_FD_65468 | JGI IMG/M metagenome (GOLD analysis project Ga0070707, IMG submission 65468) | Corn, switchgrass and miscanthus rhizosphere microbial communities from Kellogg Biological Station, Michigan, USA - KBS K5-50-2 metaG | ecosystem: Host-associated > Plants > Roots >... | reverse complement strand
CGACTCCGAAACGGAGAGGCTCGCGGCAACTGCGGAATTGGTCTTGCCCTGGGCTTTCTCGCGCAGCACGTCGAGCTCCCTTGGTGTGAGCTCCGCCAGAGGGGATTTCGTCAAGCTCGAAAGCGTAGGCCTCGTCCGCGTACTGCGAGAGCAGCGCGACTCCGATCCCCCGGTTTCCGCGCCTTGATTGCGTGTGCCGCTTCGATGCCCTCCATGTCGTCGTCACCGTAGGCGTCGCACGGGTCGGACCTGTCTCGCTCCTACTGGCGATCGTCTGGATCGCAGGCGCGGGGATCCTGTCGACGAGACTCGAGCGGAGGCTCTCGTTTCAGTCGAGGGTCGCGGCTCCTGCGTGATCACGCTAGGAGGCGGAGCCGGCCTCTCTCACGTCCGGGGCTGGGCGGTCATTGCGAGCCGCGTTTTGAACAGGGCGCCGGTAGGAGGCCTCGGTCAACGGCTGGGTTCTCGTCGTCGCGGCGGCTGATCTCTCGCCTTACGGTAATGGCTGCCGGCGACCGGCTCGTTGACGCTTGGGCAACGCTGCACTGTCACAAACGGACCTTGCAGCTCCCTACGTTCATAGTCTCACCCACCCAGGGGCTTGCCGCAAGCCCCCCGCTCCGTGCAACGCTGGCGCCTCATTGTTGCCCGGAGGTTCAGGAGCATGACCGAGCATTCGGTGGTCATCGCCGGAGGCGGACCGACGGGGATGATGCTGGCGGCCGAGCTGACGCTGGCGGGGACCGAGGTCCTCATCGTCGAGCGACGCGCCACCTTCAGGCTGGAAAGCTCGCGCTCCAGAGGTCTGCACTCCCGCACCATCGAAGTGCTCGATCAGCGCGGTGTCGTCGATCGCTTCCTTGCCGAGGGGAAGGCAATACAGGTGCAGGCGTTCGCCGGGGTGCCGATGGACATCAGCGATTTCCCCACCCGCCACAACTACGGGATGGCGCTGCTGCAGAGCCACTTCGAGCGCATCCTGGCCGGCTGGCTCGATGAGCTCGGCGTGCGCTTCCTGCGCGAGCGTGAGGTGACTGGATTCACGCAAGACGACAGCGGTGTCGACGTCGCGCTGTCCGACGGCACATCACTGTGGGCGCAATATCTGGTCGGTTGCGACGGGGGCCGCAGCGCGGTGCGCAAGGCGGCCGGGATCGATTTCGCGGGCTGGGATCCGACCACGCGCTGGATCATCGCCGAGGTCGAGATGGAGGAGACGCCGGAGTTCGGCCTGCGTGGTGGTGGAGGCATCGGCGCGGCCGAAGAAGGACGGGTGGGCGTCACGCTCATCGCGCCCGATCTAGACCGCACCGATGAGCCCACCCTGCAGGACGTCCGCGATGCGCTCATCCGGGTCGACGGCAAGGACTACGGTGTGCACAGCCCCCACTGGATCTCGAGCTTTACCGACATGACGCGCCAGGCCGTGGCGTATCGCAGTGGCCGCGTTCTGCTCGCCGGTGACGCTGCACATGTGCACGCGCCAATTGGTGGGCAGGGATTGAACATTGGCGTGCAGGATTCGGTGAATCTGGGCTGGAAGCTGGCTCAGGTCGTCGAGGGAACATCACCCGTGAGCCTGCTCGACACCTATCACGCTGAACGGCATCCGGTTGCTGCCCGCGTGCTCCAGAACACGATGGCGCAAAGGGCGATCGGCGGCAACGACGAGCGCACGGTCGCACTGCGCGCCATTCTGGCCGAGGTGCTGACAATGGACCAACCGCGCAAGCACATCGCCGGGATGATCTCCGGCCTCGATGTTCACTACGACCTTGGCGATGGCCATCCAATGCTCGGACGGCGCATGCCGGACCTGGACCTTACGATCGCAAACGGGCTGGTGCGAGTCTTCGAGTTATTGCACACCGCCAAACCGGTGTTGCTCAACCTCGGTGACGCCGGCGCGTTGGACATCAACCCTTGGGCTGAGAGAGTTCAGTTGGTCAATGCGTCGTACGAGGGCCCCTGGGAGCTTCCGGTGCTGGGCGAGGTCAGCGCCCCGTCGGCGGTGCTGGTCCGACCTGACGGACACGTCGCCTGGGTTGGCGAGGGCAGCGATGCCGGGTGGCGCGACGCGCTGACCACCTGGTTCGGGTAGGTGCAACGGCCTAGGACACAAGCAGCTGGCGGACGGCCCAGGCGGCGATCTGAGCGCGGGAGTGCAGTCCGAGCTTGTGGCGGATGTGCTCGGCGTGCGAGTCGACCGTCCGTTCCGCGACCTTCAGCCTGGACGCGATCTGCGCGCTGGTCAGACCTTCGCCAATGAAGACCGCGATCGTTCTCTCACGCGAGCTCAGATTCTTCGCCGGGGGCCGCCGCGAGGCCATGATGAGGTCGTCGATCCAGCTCTTCGCCGGGCTAGGAGGCGATGTTGTGGATCAACGCGATGCCCGTGTGGATCAGCGGGGTGAATTGACCGGTCGTGAGATCGACGCTGTAGATCGTCGAGTACGTCGGCTGAGGGATGTAGTCGGAGGCGTACAGGTTGCCCTTCTGGTCGAAGGCAAGTCCCATTACGCGAGTGGCGCCTGCAATGTCGACGACCTTGGTGGCGGCGCCGGTGGCCGTGTCGATCCGGAATATCGAACTCTGGCTTGCGCCGTACAGGTGACCGCTGGGATCGAACGACAGGCTCATGATGAAATCCATCTTGGCCGCGCCCGTACCGAACGATCCGATGCGCGTCGGCAGTCCCGTGCTCCTGTCGATCCTGTACAGCGAGTTGAACGTCGGCGACGCGGGCGTGAAGTCGCCGGCGGCGTAGAGGGCGCCATTTCGGGACGCGGTCATACCCATGACGTAGAGGTTCTGCCCCAGGGGATTGGTGCCGACAAGGGTTTCGGTGCCGGTCGCGAGGTCGACTGTGGCGAGCTGGGCCTGAAGGGGATCTTGCGTGTGAGCGATGGTGTAGGCAGTGCGCCAGCCAGGCAGTATCGCGAGCGCGAGGGATTGCGGAGTGACGCCGGTCGGTCCAACGACCTGCACGGTCCTCGTATCCAGGTCGATGCGCAGCAGGTCCGCCCCTGACTCGCCCATCGCGAAGAGCGTTGAGTTGGCGCGGGCATGAGCCGTCGATTCATTGGAAGACGCCGCTGATGCGGCGCCGACACCGCACGCGGAGCCGACGAGGAGCAGTACCGCAAGAGCCGATGCTTTCAGGTGGCGCATGTCACGAGTCCCTCCTCTGGTCTGCCGATGACGTGCGCAAAGGCTAGGAGGCGGCCTTCGTCGTGCCATCGGTTGAAGAACCTAAAAGCGGACTCGGTCAGCCTGAGCGTGTGGCCAGCAGCTCGCGTACCGCCCAGGCCGCAATCTGAGCGCGCGAGTGCAGCCCCAGCTTGTTCCGGATGTGTTCCGCATGCGAGTCGACAGTGCGTTCGGCGATCTTCAGCCTGGACGCGATCTGCGCGCTGGTCAGACCTTCACCGATCAGGGCCGCGATTGCGCGCTCGCGCCGGCTCAACTCGACGACCGCAGGCGGCTCTTTGGCCAGGACGCTCTTCAGGGCCTGCTCGACGGTCATCGACTCGCCTTCGCGCCATGCCTGCCTGGCCCTAGGCGCGGGCAGGGCCTCATGGCATCGCGCGATGGCCGCCTTCACCCGGGCGTGGTGCGCCGCAGACCAACCGGCCCCAATCGACCGCCGTATGCCGCCCGCGGCCGCAAACAGCCGAAGCGCTCGTTGGTAGTCCCTTTGCTCAGTGGCGAGCAATGCCAGACCGTCCAGAGATAGCGAGACGTCGACGCGCTGGCCGAGCTCGGCGAAGGTCCGAAGGCTGGCCTCCAGGCTGGCCGCTATCGCCGCGTCGTCGCCCCTTTTCAGGTCGACGAAAGCGATGTTCAACAGCGTGTGAGCGGCGTGATATCGATCGCCGAGCCTATGGGCGGCGTCGTGGCTCTCCGCGAAATGGCGCCGGGCGTCATTCAGCCTGCCCAGGTCGTGCAGAACGTGCCCCAGCGTGTCGCTGAACAGCATCAGCGTGCGTTCGTCGTCAAGCGACTGCGCGGTAGCCTGGCCCTGGAGCAGCAGGCGCAGCGACTCTCGGCTCTTGCCGAGGCGCCACCTCACCTGACCCAGACCCAGGAAGGCTCGCATCATCAGCGGCGCCGAGTCGAGTTGGCGAGCCATCCGCATGACCTCCTGAAAGCAGGATTCAGCCTCGTCGAACCGCTGGTTGGGCATCGCCAGCCATCCGACCCGGAACAGCGTTTCAGCGCGACCGGCACCATCGCCCTGTTCGCCGTAGAGACGGAGGGCCTCATCGCCGTATCGGCGACCGTCCGAGTACCGGTTCAGATAGCGAGCGAGATCCACGGCGCCGGATAGAAGACGCGCCCGCGCCGAACTGTGTTCAGTCGAGGCGGCGAGTGCGGCCTCTACCCAGTCGAGGCCCTCCGCCCAATAACCACGCACGAACCAGAACCAGGCGAGCGTCGCCCCCAAGCGCAGCATCGTGGCGGGCTCCCTGGCCCTCGTGAGGGCGAGGACGCCGCGGAGGCTTTCGTAGTCGCGTTCCGTGCGAGCGAGCCACGAGCTCTGTTCGGCGGCCGCGAGGCGAGCGACTTCGACGTCGCATGTCGCAACAAAATGCGCGATGAATCGCCGCTCGGCGGCCTCTCGTTCACCGGCCTCCTCAAGCCGATCCCTGCCATAGTGCCGGATCGTGTCCAGGAGGTGGTACCGCCCGGATTCATGACCGTCGGTGGACGACACGACCATTGACTCTTCAACGAGGCGGGACAGGAGCGGGATGAGATCTCGCTCGCAAACTGCCGCCGCGGTCGCCAGGTCGAAGCTGGCCGGAAAGATGGCAAGGTTGCGAAAGACCGTTCGCTCCTCCTCGGTCAAAAGTTCGTAGCTCCAATCGATGGTCGCCTTCAAAGTGGCGTGCCGCGGGTCGATTCGACCCGGGGTGACCAGTAGCTTGAAACGGTCGTCGAGGTGGATCAGCATCTCGGCCGGCGGCATGCTCCTGGCGTGAACGGCCGCCAGTTCGATGGCAAGCGGCATGCCATCAAGCTGCCGGCAGACGTCGGCTAAACCGGGTATCACCTGCGCGCGGCCAAAAGTCGGCTGGACCTGTCGAGCGCGGTCCACGAAGAGCGCGACCGCCTCGGCTTGCGGCAAGCCATGGACCACGTGAAGGGCCTCACCAGGAACGTTCAGCGGCTCGCGACTGGTGGCGAGGACCCACAGCTCAGGGCAGCCTTCGAGCAGCGCGCGAGCGAGCGGAGCAACGCCGTCGAGCACCCGCTCGCAGTTGTCCAGGACGATCAGGAAGCGGCCCTGGCCGAGGCGTGCAGTAAGCGTTTCCAGGATCGTTCGTCCCGGCTCTCCGCGGATTGCAAGAGTGGAGGCCACGGCATGGACAACGAGATCCGGGTCTGACGTCGGCGCGAGCTGAACGTGGAAAACCCCATCGAAGTTGGCGGAAGTCAGAGAAGCGAACCTCGATGCGAGGCGGCTCTTACCGATGCCGCCGGGTCCTGTGACGGTCACTAGCCTGGCGTCCGCGACGAGGCGCGACAGCTCCGCCAGATCGCGCTCCCTCCCGATAAAGCTGTTCAGCTCAACCAGCAGGCTCTGCGCTGGCCGTGATGTCATGGCGTCTATCTTCCAAACCCGCGAGCTCCCCTGCTCAGGTTGCCTGGGCGGGTGACAGTTTCAGCCCCTTCAACAGCAGCGCGTTGACCGCCACCAACAGGCTCGAGCCGGACATCGCCAGCGCGGCTATCTCAGGCCGCAGTACCAGGCCGAAGGCTGGTTCGAAAATTCCGGCAGCGATCGGAAGCGCGATCGCGTTGTAGCCGACGGCCCAGCCCAGGTTCTGGCGCATCTTCCGCAGCGTGCCACGGCCGATCGTGATCGCGGTCGCGACGTCGAGGGGGTCCGAGCGCATTAGCACCACGTCGGCGGTCTCGATTGCCACATCGGTGCCCGCGCCGATGGCGAGGCCCAGGTCCGCCTGGGCGAGTGCCGGCGCGTCGTTGACACCGTCGCCGACCATGGCGACCTTCTTGCCGGCCCGCTGCAGCTCGGCGACCTTGCCGGCCTTGTCTGCGGGGAGAACCTCGGCGATCACCTCCCGAATGCCCAGCTCGCGGCCGATCCGCTCGGCGGTGGCCCGGTTGTCGCCGGTCAGCATGACGACCTCGACGCCGAGCTGCCGCAGGGCCGCGACCGCAGCTTTCGCCGAGGGACGTGGCGCATCGGAGATGGCGATCAGGGCAGCCGCGCGACCATCGATCGCAACCACGACGATGGTTCGCCCTTCGGCAGCCATCTGCTCGCGCTTGCGGCCGAGGCCGTTCCAGTTGACTTCCTCGCGCGCCATCAACCTTGGGCTGCCCACGGCCACGCGATGGCCGTCGACAATGGCTGTCGCGCCGAGCCCGGGCACGTTGTCGAAACCGGCGGCCGGGGGCCGCTGCACGCCCGCTTGCTCGCCGCGGCGCGCGATCGCCTCCGCCAGCGGGTGCTCGGAGTCCCTCTCGACCGCCGCGGCGAGCGCGAGCACCTCTTCCTCCGACCAGCCTTCAGCGACCACCTCGGTCACCTCGGGTTCACCCTTGGTCAAAGTCCCGGTCTTGTCCATGACCACCACCTGGACCCTGGCCGCCGCCTCGATGGCAGCCGCGCTCTTGAAGAGGATTCCCCGCTGGGCGCCCAAGCCGCTGCCCACCATGACCGCGGTCGGTGTGGCCAGGCCGAGGGCGTCCGGGCAGGTGATCACCACGACCGTGATCGCAAAGAGGATCGCGGTGCTGAACGGCTTGCCCGCCAGCAGCCAGGCGCTGAGGGTGCCCGCTCCCCCGACGAGCGCGACGAGAACCAGCCAGAAGGCGGCGCGGTCGGCGAGCTGCTGGCCTGGCGCCTTGGAGCTCTGCGCCTCCTGGACCAGCTTCACGATCTGGGCCAGAGCGGTGGCCGAGCCGACCCGAGTCGCCCGCGCTCGTAGGCTGCCGTTCTTGTTGATGGAGCCGCCGATCAGCTCGGACCCCGGGCCCTTGGATACGGGAAGGCTTTCACCGGTCACGACCGATTCATCCACCTCGCTCTCGCCGTCCTCGACCACCGCGTCGACCGGCACCTTGGCTCCCGGCTTGATGACGAGGCTGTCGCCCAGCCGCACCTCGGACGTGGGCACCTCGACCTGCTCGGCACCGCGTACGACGATCGCCCTCGGCGGTGCCAGGCTCAGAAGGGCGCGAATCGCTTCATTGGCACCACCCCTGGCGCGCATCTCGAACCAGTGGCCGAGGAGCACGAAGGCGCAGAGAACCGCCGCCGCCTCGTAGAAGACATCGCCCCCGCCGCGAAGCGTGACCACCAGCGAATAGAGCCAGCCAGCGGCGATGGCGACCGCGACCAGGACCATCATGTCGAGCGTCCGCGCCCGCAGCGCTCGCACGGCTCCGTCGAAGAAGATCCAGGCCGAATAGCCGACCACGGGCAGGCTCAGGACCAGCTGGAAGACATCGTCTCGAAGCCCGAATGGGGCGGGGACGCCGAAGTGCAGGACCTGGCGGCCGATCGCCGACCAGAGGAGGATCGGAACCGAAAGCATCGCCGCCACCAGGAAGCGGTTCCGCATGTCCCGGACCATGTCGTCCATCGACATCGCGGCGTCGCCGCCGTGGCCCATGGCTTCGTGAGGCTGGGCGCTCACCGGGTCAATATACCTCCAGGGGGTATCATCTCCTCATGCCGGGCTACACCAGGGACAAGCGCACCATCCAGTCTCGACTTCGCCGGATCGAAGGCCAGGTCAGGGGCATCCAGAAGATGGTCGAGGACGACCGCTACTGCATCGACGTGCTGACGCAGGTCAACGCGACCAAGGCCGCTCTCGAGAGCGTCGCCCTCCAGCTCCTCGCCGATCACACCGAGCACTGCGTCGCCGAGGCGATCCGCTCGGGGGAGGGGACTGAAAAGGTCAAGGAGCTCAACCAGGCCGTGGAGCGACTGGTGCGCAGCTAGCGATGTTCGTGATCGACGCGGCGCTGCGCGCCCTCCAGGCCTCGTTTTTCATGCTCTGGGAGGTGCTCTGGCCGCTGGCGTTCGGTTTCCTACTCTCCGCCATCGTCCAGACGGTGGTGTCCAAGCGGGCCGTGGCAGGTGCCCTCGGCCGGCCCGACTTCAAGGGCTTTGCGTTGGCCTGCGGCTTCGGCGCCGCCAGCTCGTCTTGCTCCTACGCGGCAGTGGCTGTCGCCCGGGCGCTCTTCCGCCGCGGGGCCAGCTTCGTCAACGCCATGATCTTCGAGTTCGCCTCCACCAACCTGGTCTTCGAGCTGGGCCTGGTCCTGCTCATCCTGCTGGGCTGGCAGTTCGTCGCGGCCGAGTTCGCGGGTGGCCTGTTGATGGCGCTGATCCTCTGGATCATCTTCAAGCTGACCCTGCGCCAACGCATGGTCGACGAGGCCAAGCGCCAGGCTGAGCGGGGGATTGCGGGCTCCAACATGGAGGGCCACGGCGCGATGGATATGTCCATCACCGAAGGGCCAATCCTGCGCCGCCCACTTTCGGCGCGAGCCTTCACGGCCATCTCCCATTACTTCTACATGGACGTCTACAGCCTCTATCTCGACCTCGGGCTCGGCTTCCTGATCGCCGGTGCGCTCGCGGCCTGGGTGCCCGTGAGCTTCTGGCAGGCGCTCTTCCTCACCGGCAATCCAACCTTGAACGAGTTCTGGGGTCCGCTGGTCGGGCCCCTCATCTCGATGCTCAGCTTCGTCTGTTCGGTGGGCAACGTGCCCCTGGCGGCCATCCTCTGGAACGGAGGCATCAGCTTCGGCGGCGTGATCAGCTTCATCTTCGCCGACCTCATCATCCTGCCCATCGTCAACATCTACCGGAAGTACTACGGCGGCCGGATGTCTGTCTACCTGCTGGTCGCGTCCTACGCGGCGATGGCGCTGGCCGGGTTCTTGATCGGGGGCGCCTTTCAGCTCCTGGGACTCGCACCGAGACACTTCCATGTGGCGGTCTTCGAGACGCGGCCGAGCTGGAACTACACCACCTTGCTGGACCTTGGGTTTCTGGGCCTGATGGCCATCCTCGGCTGGCGCTTTCTCACTACCGGAGGCGTGCAGATGCTGAAAGCCATGGCGGCGCCGGCCGAAGAGCAGGTCGCGCAGGCCCATGACCCGGTCTGTGGGATGACCGTGGACCCGGCTACTGCCACCGAGAGGGTCGAGCACGACGGCGTGACCTACTACTTCTGCTCAGCGGGGTGCAAGGAGTCCTTCGAAAGGGATCCCGCGGAATACATTTCGCGAGAGGGAGCGGGGCACCACGGTCATTAAGCGCTGACCACAGACCGGCCGAAGGTCAGCGCGCCTCCTCCTCGACCTGGCCCTGCACCGCAAGGCCGGAGCAGGATGCCTCAAGCCTCGACTCATGCGTGTCGCTCCGGAAGCGCACCTCAAGGCCGGTGCCCCCGCTCGAAAGCCCGCTTTCCATCTCGAATCCGGGGTTGGGGGTCGCGGACACCAGGCTCGCGGTGCCCGAGCCGCAGCTGACGGTGGCCGACCCTCCCACCATCGTGAAGGTTCGGCTCGTCACGCCCGTCGCCGGCGCCGGGGCGGTCGTGGCCGCGGGGCCTGGTGGACCCTGACCGTCAGGTGGCCGCGGCTGCACCTGAGGAGCACCTGAACCGGAGGTCGCCTGACGGCTCGGCGTTTCCGGTGCTGGAGCCACGGGCGCGGCGCTGGCGCGATCGTCGGCGGCCTGCTTGGAATCGGGGGGCGGAGGTGGAGGCGAGCCGGCCCAGGTGTTGGCCGGCAGGGCGGGAGCCGGCGAGAGTGCGCTGAGGTGAACGTCGGCGAGGCTCAGCTGGAAGGTTGCGCCGAAGACCACCGCCGCCGCGGCGACGGCAACACCCGCCAGCTGCAGCGCATTCCAGATCGGCCGGCTCAGCTCCGGGCGCCACCCAGCGCGCCCGGGTGGAAGCTCGGGGCCCGCGCCGGCTTCGGAGAGTTGCGCTCTCAGCCAGTCTTCGAAGTCCACGAGATCATCGTCGCCGCCTGCCTGCCCGCCCGAACAGCGGCCATCGGTAGGACTTTGGTCTTAGGACTCCCCGAGGTGGTCCCTCGCCCACAGCGCCGCTTCGGTGCGGCTGGCGACGCCGAGGCGCTGGAAAACGCTGCTCAGGTGGGCTTTCACCGTCTTCTCGCTGATCCCCAGCCGGCGGGCGATCTGCTTGTTCGCGAGGCCGTCGGCCACCAGCGCGAGGATCTCGCCTTCCCGAGCCGTCAGCGGCTCGACGGAGTGCGGCGGGCGCCGGACGCCCAGCAGCACGCGGGCGACCCGCGGCGCCAGCGGCGCTTCGCCGCGGGCGGCGGCACGAACGCCTCGCACGACCTCTTCGGCCTCGGCGTCCTTCAGGAGGTATCCGCTGGCGCCGGCATCCAAGGCCGAGAGCACGGTCGCGTCCTCCGCATAGCTGGTCAGCATCACGACCCGCGTCGCCGGCCGCCGGCGCAGGACCTCGCGGGTCGCCGTGACGCCGTCCATGCCCGGCATCGAGACGTCCATGAGGATGACGTCGGGAACCTCCTCGGCCAGGGCTTCCATCGCTTCCCGGGCGCCTGCGAAGGCGCCTACGAGCTCGATGCCTTCGGCGCTGTCGAACACCTGCGAGAGCCCGCGGCGCACGATCGGATGGTCGTCCACGATCATGACCCGGATCACTCCGCGCCCTCCCGGCCCATGCGGACGCGAATGGTGGTGCCGGCGCCGGGGCGGCTGGAGAGCCAGAGCCCGCCTCCAGCGTCTTCGACCAGGCTGCGGAGCATTGCGATACCGACGTGCCCGTGGCGCCTGCGGCCGATCACGTCGTCTGCGGTAAAGCCGGCACCATCGTCGTGGACCTCGAGCTCAGCGAAGTCCGCACCCCCCGCCACCACCACGTCCACGCGGCTCGGCTCCGCATGGGCCGAGGCGTTCCGGATCGCCTCCTGGGCGGCTCTGTAAAGGACCGCGGCCGTCTCGCGGTCCACGCCGTCGAGACCGTCCGCCCGGAGGCTGGTCTCGATGCCGCGATCGGCCAGGGGCGCGAGAAGGTCGCCCAGAGCCGCCTCCAGCCGGCTGCCCGCCAGGTCGGGCGGCGCGATCTCCACGATCAGAGTCCTCAGGTCGCGGACCGCCTGTCGAATGACCCCCGCAGCCTCCTTCATGGTCTCGCCGGCCGCCTGCCGATCGGCCCGGGCGGCCTTGGTGGACCCGGCGCCCAGGCTGTACGCGACGCCGGCCAGGGCCTGGACGACCCCATCGTGCAGGTCCCGTGCGATCCTCCTGCGCTCGGTGGCCGAGATCTCGAGCGAGCGGTTGAGCAGCGCTTCCCGGTCCCGCCGCGCCTTCTGGAGGCTGCGTGCCAGGTTCCACGCCAGCGGGACCTGGACCACCAGGAGGAGGATGAGGCCGCCGAGCAGCACGGGGAAGAAGGCTGCCCAGATGCGCTGCTGGTCCTGGTCGATGGAGGAGTAGACCTGGTAGGTCTCGAACAGGAACGTCTGGGCGCTCTGCGACTGGATCGGGAGGTAGACCTCCAGGAGGTGCCCGTAGGCTCGCTCGTACTGGTTCTCCGCCCGGTTCAGCTCACTCACCTCGGCGGTGATCCGGACGCTCCGGATGGCGGCCAGCTCCTGGGGCCCCAGGCTGAACACCTGGCCGATGAGTGCCGGAATGTCCGAATAGACGATCCGCCCCTCGGGTGTCCAGATCTTGACCCGCACCACTCGAGAGCTGAGGACGCGCTCGCGGATGAGCTGGTCGAAGCCGGCCACCGCCTGGGGATCACCGGCCGTCACGGCATCCGTCAAAGCCGGGCCCGCGATGCCGCGACCGTCGATGGCCGCGATCTCCTGCGCGTTGCGGATGGCCTCGACCACGGCATTCCGGCTGACCACCCAATACGCGCCCACGCTGATCACGGCGGCCGCGATCAGGCCCGCGGCCACGAACCGCGCCACAGCCGCCGCGGTTGAGGCGGAACCCTCGCCGCGTGCTCGACCCGCCACAAGCAAAGCCTAGAGGCGCCTGGGCGCGGTCGAGACGGTCTTAGGACCAAGGTCTGGGACGAGGCCGATGTGGCGACGCCCGGCTTCGGGCGACTGTTGACGACAGCGGCCTCGCCAACGACCGGCCGCATCGGAAATCACGGACGGAGGTGATGCGCGAATGCGGTCACATTTCAAGTGGACGCTGCCGGTGGCGATCGCCGCCGGACTTGCGTTGGCGGGTCTCGCTGGCGGCGCAGCTGCCAGCGCCAAGGCGCCAGGTGCCAGTGCGGCTGCGCCGGCGCGCCTCGTAAGCGACACCAGGGCTTTCGACCGCTCGGAGACCGTCGGACTCGTCGCGCGAGACGAGGTGGACGAGGCCGAGCTGGCCGAAGATGTCGACGAGGCCGCCGAGGTTGAGCCCGATGAGGCCGCCGAGGTCGAGGCCGATGAGGCCGCCGAGGTCGAGGCCGACGAGGCCGCCGAAGTCGAGGCCGCCGAAGTCGAGGCCGACGAGGCCGCGGACGTCGAGCAAGTGGACCAGATGCGAGACCAGAGCGAAGCCATGCGCGAGGCTCAGGAGAAGGCTGCCGAGCAGCAGCGCGAGCAAGCCGAGGAGGCTGCCGAGCAGCAGAGGGAGCAGGCCGAGGCCGAGCATGACGGCGACCACCATGGCGGCGACGATCACGATGGCGGCGACGATCATCACGGCGGCGACGATCACTAGACCCTGACCCTGGTTGCCGCGGCGATCGCCGCGGCAACCACCCTGCCGTCCGGCAGGCGGCGCCTGCAGTCAGGCGGGTGGTGGTCCGCGCGTTCGGCTGAGCCTAGCGGTCGGAAGCGGCGACCCAGCCGGCTATCTGCGCCCGGGAGTTGAACCCGAGCTTGTTCAGGATGCTGCGCAGGTGGCTGTCGACGGTGCGCTCGGAGATGAAAAGGCGCGCCCCGATCTGCTTGTTGCTGAGCCCGTCAGCGACCAGCCGCGCCACGTCCGCCTCGCGCTTTCCGAGCACCCCGTCCGCCGCGTCTGCCGCCCTCGCCGCGGGCTCCGCCTCGCCGAGCGCGAGCCGGATCGCCGCCTCCCTCGGCAATCGGCGACCAGCCTCGAACTCGGCGCGGAACTTGACCGGGCCGAGCGCGGCGCTGGCGGC
>Ga0070707_100004426_pt1 | contig 13158 bp, 10 predicted proteins | sample KBSK5502metaG_FD_65468 | JGI IMG/M metagenome (GOLD analysis project Ga0070707, IMG submission 65468) | Corn, switchgrass and miscanthus rhizosphere microbial communities from Kellogg Biological Station, Michigan, USA - KBS K5-50-2 metaG | ecosystem: Host-associated > Plants > Roots >... | reverse complement strand
CTTCATGAAGTAGGCGGACGGCGCCACCAGGGTCCCGGCCAGGCCGCGGTCCAGCCCAAGCTTGAGGCAGCGGATGGCATCGGTGATGACCCCAGCGCTGTTGGGCGAGTCCCAGACCTCGAGCTTGAGCTCCAGGTTCAGCGGGACGTCGCCGTAGGTGGTGCCCTCCATGCGGATGTGGCACCACTTGCGGTCCTTGAGCCACGGCACGTAGTCGGACGGTCCGACGTGGATGTCGTCTTCGTCGATCTCGTAGTCGAGCATCGAGGTGACCGCGTTGGTCTTGCTGATCTTTTTGGACTCCAGGCGCTCGCGCTCGAGCATGTTCAGGAAGTCGGTGTTGCCCCCGAAGTTGAGCTGGTAGGTGCGGTCGATGCGCACGCCGCGGTCCATGAAGAGACGCGTCAGGACGCGGTGGGTGATCGTCGCGCCCACCTGGCTCTTGATGTCGTCCCCGATGACCGGCAGTCCGCGCTCCGCAAACCGGCGCTGCCAGTACGGTTCACGTCCGATGAAGACGGGGATGGCATTCACGAAGCCAACACCAGCCTGCAAGGCCTGCTCGACGTACCACTTGGTGGCCTCCTCGCTGCCGACCGGCAGGTAGCTGACGACCACGTCGACGTTGCGCTCCTTGAGGATCCCCACCACGTCCGCCGTCGGGCCGGGGGCCTTCTCGATCACCTGGCTCAGATACTTGCCCAGACCGTCGTGGGTCATGCCGCGGTCGATGGTGACGCCGATGTTGGGCACGTCCGCGAACTTGAAGGTGTTGTTCTGGCCGGAGAAGATCGCCTGCGAGAGGTCCTTCCCCACCTTTTCCTTGTCGATGTCGAAGGCCGCCACGAACTCGATGTCGCGGATGTGGTAGCCGCCCAAGTTGATGTGCATGAGCCCGGGAATGAAGTCTCCCTCGCGCGCGTTCTCGTAGTAGTACCGGCCCTGAACGAGGCTGCTGGCGCAGTTGCCCGCGCCCACGATCGCCACGCGAATCTTGCCGTCAGATGGCCGGTGACCGTTCGTCGCACTGCTGCCGTTGCTGCTGGCCACGGTGTCCCCGTTGCTCCTCTCCATATCGAATGCTGATTTCCGTGGCTAGCCGCGCGTCGACGCGGTCAGCCTCCAGACGTGCCAGATGCGCTGCGCAGTGGTCGCCACCGTCAGGGCGGCAATGATCCAGAGTGCAGCGATGAGTGCAGGACCGATGCCGAGGCCGGCGAGCCCGAGCCCCGCGATGATGAGCACCAGGCGCTCGGTGCGCGGTGCGATGCCGACCGCGGCGCTCACGCCGATCCCCTCAGCGCGGGCGCGCGAGTAGCTGACCATGAACGACCCGGCAAGCGCGACGAAGGCTGCCAGCACGGGCCACGTTGGGGCGCTCCCCTGCAGGTAGTAGGCCGCGACGGCGAGGTACACGATCGCCTCACCGGCTCGGTCGAGCGTCGAATCCAGGAATCCGCCGAACGGGGTTCCCCCTCCGCTCGCCCGTGCGAGCGCACCGTCGACCGCGTCGAGCAGGGAGCCTCCCATCAGGATGAAGGCGCCCGCCAGGAGCGAACCGGAGCCGATCAGGAGTGCCGCGACGACCACGATCACCAGACCCAGCACGGTCACCATGTTCGCCGTCACGTGCAGTGCCAGTGCGACATGGACAATGGGATCGAGGATCGATCGCGCCGCATCCTTGACCCAGGCCGGAAGGAGCGAGTCGCCTCGCGGCAGGTCGTGAGCGCGCGGGTGGCTAGCGGACATCCGCGATCTCCCTGCTGCTCGCCGGCGTGGTGGCGCCGATGCCGGAGGTCCCGGCGATCAATCGGGTCTCGGCATCGCGCAGCTCTTCGAATGCCGCGAGCCGCAGCTGGCAGAGCGTCTCTCGACCGTGGCGCTGGGTGGTGATCACCCCGGCGAGACGCAGGATGCGCAGATGCCAGCTGATGAGGGGCTGCGACAGCCCGACGCGTGCCGAGAGCTCGTTGACGGGCAGCGGGCCGTGTTCGGCGAGCAGCCCGATGATCCGGAGGCGCGTCTCGTCCCCGAGAGCGCGATAGCGGGTGCGCAGGCGCCGAAGATCGGAGTCCGGCCCAGATTCGAGGGTCATCGGTACGTGTTCCTTCCCGCCGTCGGCCGTCCGGATTCGAGGCGGCCGGAGCGATAGTGCAGGGCAGGGTCGAGCACGTCACAGTCAATGCAGGGGCTCCGGTCCTGCGCGGTTCCGGGCGCAAGGACGGCTCCCTCAACGTCGCCGTCCAGCGAAAAGCCAGCTGTGAGACGATCGGCAACCATAAAGTATCGTTGATGATAAACACTCATTGATGGGTCCGTCAATCCTGGAACCATTCGCCTCCGGTTGGCGCGGAATGGCGGTGCTAGAGTCCCGGCCGTGACCAGCTCGACCCCGGATGCGCTCTGGTCGTCGCAGGCGATTCGGTTCCTCCATCCCGCGGCGGTGGTCTGCGAACGGGTTCGTCGCCGGGTGGGGCACGAAAACCTCCTCGATCGGGTCGACCTACAAGTGCCGGTGGGCGCCAGGCTGCTGTTGGTCGCGGCGCCGGATGCCTCCGGATCGCTGCTGCTCCGCGTCCTGGCCGGACTGGCACACGCCGACGGAGGCCGATTCCAGCTGGCTGGCGCCCTGTCGCCGGATTCCTCTCCGGCTGGATGGGCGCGGCGCATCGCATACGTGGGGCCAGAGCCGGGCCTCTTTCCGTGGATGTCGGCCGACGAGACCTTGACGCTCGCCGCGCGTCTGATCGGTCTCGAGCGCGCCGATGCGCCGCGGCACCTCGACAAGGCGATCGAGCGCTGGGGGCTCTCCGTGGGTCGCGACCGACCGACGTCGCGGATGGGACTGGCCTACATGCAACGGACCGCGATGGCCGCGGCACTGCTGGGCGACCCAGAAGTGGTGCTGCTCGATGAGCCGTTGCGTGCGCTCGACCCAGACGAGCGCGTTCGCTTGCTGCGGCTCCCCGGCGAGCGACGCACGGTCGTGCTCGCCAGCCGCTATCCGGCCAGCGAGGCCGGAGCGGTGAACCAGATCGCGTTTCTGCAGAAGGGCCGCGTGGAGCTGCATGCCCCGATCTCGGCGCTCGAGGAGCTGGGGCTGAAGCTCTCGATGCGGAGTATTGAAACCCTGGCTGGGATGGTGGCGGTCCGCCGCGAGGCGGCACGGCATTCGAGGACCAAGGCCAACCCGGCGGAACGTCGCGCGAGCGCGTAGTGGCCGGTTTCACGCTCACGCGCATGGCCGTGCGCGAGCTGTGGATCAGCTTCCGGTTGCTGCTATTGCTCGCGCTCCCGATCGCTGCGGGGCTGCTCGCGCTTCTCCTCTCGTCCGACCCCGATCTCACCCAACCAGCGCTGGCCTGGGGTCTCGGCGCCGCGGCGACCCTCGCCGCCGGTCTGGCCGCCGCGGCGTGGGCGTCGGAACGGCGGCGGGGCACAGCGGGTTGGCTCAGCTTGCGAGCCGTTCCGCGCGCATCGATCCTGATCGCCTGGTTCGCCGGGCTCGCGCTCCCTCTGCTGGTGGGCATCGCCGCGGGAGCGCTGCTGGTTTGGCTGGCGACCGGGGCGCAGACGAGCCCGCCGCTCGACGCGCTCTCCTACGCGGGCCTCGTAGGCGCAGCTGTTGCGGCGGGGCTGCAAGCTCTCGCCACTGGCCTCCTCTTTGGATCCTTTCTCCGCCCAGTGGCTGCGGCTGTCCTGGCCATGGTCGCGAGCGGCGCGCTGCTCGCCGCCGGTCTCGTACTCGTCCCTGACCCGCCCCTGGTGCCGACCGCCGGGCTGGGACTGCTGGCGCAGGCGATGGACCTCGTGAGGCCGGTCGCCGACGGTCTCCAGGCGCTCGGTCTTGGCCTGACGCTCACCGGACTGCTGCTCGGCGCGGCGCTCCTGATATTCGATCGCGTGGACCTGTGAGCGAGGCCATCGAGGGATCAGCCCCGCGCTCCGCGGTCCGCCCACTCGTGGCATGGAGCGTCCTTGCGGTGGCGTCTGTGGGAGTGCTGCTCTCCGGTGCCGAGCTGATGGTGGTGGCCATCGCGCTGCCGAGCATCGTGGTGGACTTCGGTGGCTGGACCGATCTGGCTCGCATCTCCTGGATCATCAACGCCTATCTGCTCGCCTTCGTGGTCGCGATGCCCCTGGCGGGCAGGGCGGCGGACGTGTGGGGCGCTCGGCGGATGTACGTGGTTGCCCTGCTGCTATTCGCGGCGGGCAGTCTGGCCAGCGGCCTCTCCCCGTTGGGCGGCGCGCGGTTCGGCATCGGCTTGCTTATCGCCGCCCGGGTGATCCAGGGATTCGGTGGCGGCGCGCTGGTGCCGCTCTCGATGAGCCTCGCGGCCCACCTCTTCGAAGGCCGCGCACGCGCCGCCGCTCTCGGCGTGGAGGGAGCGGCCACCTTCATCGGTATGGCGGTCGGTCCCGCGTATGGAGCCTGGGTGCTGCTCAACGTGAGCCTCCCGGTGCCGGGATTGGCGGTCGCGGGTTGGCAATGGATCTTCCTGCTCAACGTCCCCATCGCGATCCTCGTCCTGCTGGCCATCTACGTGGTGGCCGGCGCGGTCGAGACGCCGCGCCAACCTGGTCGTACCGACCTGGTGGGAGCGGCCATGCTTTCGATCGCCCTGCTGACCGGCGTCGGCGCGTTGAGCGAAGCGGGCCGGCTGGGATGGCCTGACCCGCTCGTGCTGGGCGGTCTGGCCCTGGCCGCAATTGCGACAGGCGCATTCCTACTCTACGAGCGTACGGCGCGAACTCCGCTCATCGAGATCGGCCTGTTCAGGATTCGCCGCTTCTCCGCCGCCAACGCGGTCAGCCTTCTCACTGGCTACACGCTCGCCACCGCGATCATCGGTGGCCCGGTCTTCGTCAACCGCGTCTTGAACGGCGGCGCAGCAGAGTCGGCCGTGGCACTCACTGCGCTGACGCTGGCGATCGCGGTTGGCGCGATCGTGGGGGGCGTGCTGTCGGCGCTCGTGGGCGAGCGGCCGATCACCCTGATCGGTGTGGCAGCGACGTCCGTGGCGCTTTGGCTGGCGCTGAGCTGGAGCACCGAGACCGGCCTGGATCGCCTGGGCCGCGACCTGTCGCTCTTCGGGGTCGGCTTTGGGCTCACCATCTCGCCGCGCGCGACGGCGGCGGTAGCGGCGGCCGGCGCCACCGCCTACGGTGTAGCGAGCGCGCTGCTGCAGGTCTTCCGCACGATTGGCATGAGCCTGGGGCTGGCACTGCTGACCAGCATCGGTCAGAGCAGGATCGACGAGCTCTCCGCGCTGATCAATGACCCGACGCGTCGGGACACGCTGGTCGTCAGCCTCAACCACCCGGAGTTCGTGGGGGTCGATCCCACCACCTCTCTGGCGCTGGTTGACCTCCTGGAGCGATGGTCGCGGGGCCAGGCCGCAGACGTGCTGCGCCAGGTGATGACGATCGCCCTGGGTGTCGCCATTTGCACGCTGATCCCTGCGCTGTTCCTGGGTGGCCGCGAGCCGCAGCCCGGCGTTGCGACCGCTAGAAGCGCGGCTCCGCCACCACGATGAACTCACCCCAGTTGCGGTTGTAGCCCTGGCTCGTCTGCAAGGTCAGGCGCTCGTGGTTGGTCGGCGCGCTCCAAAAGGCGCCCTGGCGGCAGTCGGTCGGCGCGTACTGGAGTGCCAGCGGCGGTGTGGTCCAATAGCTCATTGGCTTCTCTCGGGTGTCCGGGCAGCTGACGTTCGGATGGATCTCTGTTATGCGGTACACGAGCACCTTGCCATCCGACATCAGGACCCGCACGTCGTCTCCGAGCTGGACGTTCCAGAGGGGAAGGAACATGCCCACCTGGGCGTGGGCAAAGATGTAGGAGTTGGTGCCACGACCCGGCTCGGAGCCGCCACACAGGAGCCAGGCAACACCGGCAATCTCGGGCGGGAAGTCGCAGTCCGCGGTGGTGGCGGGCTTTCGCACTCGCATGTTGATCCCGACCGAAGGGATCTGCATCTGGACGGCAACCCATTTCGGGTTCGGGGTAGGGCTGGCCGTAGGTGACGCCGATGGCCGGGCGCTGCGCGGCGAGGGCGTGGCCTGGGCCAGGGCTGTGGGCGTGGGCTCGGGGATGGGCGGCAAGCTCTGGCCGGCTCCCGGTTGGTCGAGGTCGAGCTGGCCCACGATAATCAGCGCCACCCCCACCAGGCCAAGCAGGATCGGGACGGCAAACCCGGGTCGCAGGAGGCGGCGCACGGACGGGAGTCTAGCAACCGGCGACGGGCCCGAGACCAATCAAGCCCTGGCGCTCGCCGAGGCGGCTCTGGCGGAAATCCCCGCGGGGTTGGTGACCGACCTCGACGGCACGCTGGCACGGATCGTTCCCATGCCGAGCGAGGCGCGGCCGGTCGCGGGCGCCATCGCAGCGCTGCAGGCGCTCCGGCGCCGCCTGGCGGTGGTCGCCGTGGTCACCGGCCGAGCAGCGCCCGACGCTCGGCGGATCCTGGGCAGCGCCAGCGACGACGTCCTGGTGATCGGCAACCACGGTCTCGAATGGCTGGAGCCAGGCGCTGATGCGGCCGAGGTGGACGACGCGTCGGCACTCATTCGCGCCTCCATCACCGCCCTCATGGCGCGCGTCCCCGCCGTGCTGGGCGTCGAGATCGAGGACAAGGGCCTCTCCGCGACGGTCCATTATCGGCGGGCGGCAGATCCGGTGGCGACACGTGTCCGCTTGCTGGAGGCCATGCGCGACCTGTCGGGCAACCATCTGGAGCTTCGCGAGGGTCGCAGGTCGATCGAGGTGCGGCCCGCCGGTCGCGGTGACAAGGGCACGGCGCTCAGGGCGCTTGTCGCGCGGTTTCGGCTACGAGGTCTGGTGGTCGCCGGTGACGACGCTACCGACCTCGACATGTTTGCGGCCGCCCGCGAGCTGCGGGCTGACGGAGTGAGGAGCGCCGTGCTCGGGATCTCCGGCGGACACGAGGTGCCAGCTGAGGTGTTCCGCAGCGTAGACACGCTCCTGCCGGACCCCGACGCCTTCGTCCGGGTTCTGGGTCGTCTCGCGGCAGCTATCCGCTGAGCCGGCCCTCCGCCACTTCGGCCAGGTCGTCCAGCTGGCGTCGCAGCCACCAGGTGATGTCCTCGTGCTCGACGCCAGCCCGCAATCGGTGCAGGCGGCTGCGCCGCTCGTTGCGGGACATCGAGAGCCCCTTGGCCATCGCCTCGGCCGTGCCGATGAGATCAACGGGGGCCACCGGAAGGACGCCATCGGCCATCTGATCGTAGGCGCCCGCCGTCTCGGAGAGGACGATGACGCCATCGCGCTGGTTGACCACGGCGGCCTCCTTGGCGACCAGGTTCATGCCGTCGATGAGCGGGTTCACCAGGACCACGTCGGCGATCGTCAACCCGGCCAGCGCCTGCGCGTAGTCGTTCTCGTAGAAGATGCGGACCACCTGCTGCCCGGCGCGCGCGAATCGGGCGTTGATGCGATCCGCGGCGTCCTGCACCTTCCGGCCGTAGTCGCGGTACTCGCGGATCGACGTGCGCGAGGGGACAAGGAAGGCGAGGAAGGTGGTCGTCCCTCGCAACGACGGGTAGCGCTCCATGAGTGTCTCGAAGGCGGCGAAGCCGCGGATGATGTTCTTGGACGGCTCCAGGCGGTCGACACGGACGACGATCCGTTCACGCGCCTGGGCGAGCAGCTCCTGGGCGCGACGCCGCGCGGCGCGCGACGCGGCAATACGCTGGGTGGCGGCCACGTCGATGCTGATCGGGTAGGAGCGCACCAGCGTCGTCCGCCCACGGCGCAGCACGGTGCGCGCGCGGTAGTCGACCTGCGCATCGGGCAGGAAGCTCTCCACGCTGCGCAGGAAGTTGTGAGCGTAGCGGCGCGTCTGGAAGCCGACGACATCGTTGGCCAGCAGTCCCGCGCACACGTCTTCGCGAATCACCGGAGGCATTACCTGCCAGATCGAGGATGACGGCCAGGGGATGTGCGTGAAGTGGCTGATGACCGCGTCTGGGCGCGCGCGGCGGATCGGCTCGGCGGCGAGGTACAGGTGGTAGTCGTGCAGCATGATTCGGGGCGATCGATCGCGCCGCGGAACCTCGTCCAACGCCGCAGTGGCGAACGCGCGGTTGAGTGGCACGTAGCCCTCGCGCCAGGCGCGCATGGTGGTTGCGTCGATCATCGGCCGCTCCGGGAGATTCCACAGCTCGTGCTGGAGAAACCAGAGGAGCGGGTTGGCGATGACGTTGTAGGCCGCGTCGAAGACCGATCTCGACACGGTCGCGAAGCGGAGTCGCACCGCTTCGTGCGGCATGGCGCGGTCCAGAGCGGCCGGACTGCGCGCCGCGCGACGATCGGCGTCGCTCATGGCCGAGGCGATCCAGGTCAGCGGCACATGGCTGCTCACCTGCGAGAGCGCGGTTACCACGCCGCCTGAGCCGCGCCGCGGCCGAAGGCTCCCGTCCGCCAGCGAGCTGAAGCTGACGGGGCCACGGTTGGCGGCGAGAATGAGGCGACGGTCGCCCAGGAGTCGCTTGGCGGACGCGTCGAGCGAGCTGACTGGGAGGTCGTGCCGTATCGCGACCACGATCCCTAGAAGAGGCTTCCGGCTGAGACCCGCAAGAGCTCCAGGATCCGGTCAGGGAACAGACCCAGCAGCAGGACTCCAACCACCGAGAGGACGAGCCCCAGGTTGCCGGCCGCCGCATGGTCGATGGGCGCCGGCTCGGACTCGGGGTCGCGCATGTACATGGTCACGATGACGCGCAGGTAATAGAAGGCGGCGAGTGCTGCGTTCAAGGCGATGATCACCGCCAGCCACCCCAAGCCGGCGTTGACGGTGGCCACCAGCACGTACAGCTTGGCGAAGAAGCCGACTGTGGGTGGGATGCCGGTCAGCGATAAGAGCAGGATGGCCATAGCCGCGGCGCGCCATGGGTCGCGAGATGCGAGGCCGGCGAAGCTGCCCATGCCGCCGTATCGGCGAGTGTCGCGCTGCAGCATCCCCACCACCGCGAAGGCCGCAACGTTCATCACGCCGTATCCCAGGACGTAGAACAGGACTGCCTCGATGCCCTGCCGGGCGGTGGGGGTGTCGGAGGCGCTCGCGAACGCCGCCAGGCCCGCCAGGATGTACCCGGTGTGGGCGATGCTCGAGTACGCGAGCATCCGCTTCACGTTGCTCTGGGTGAGCGCCACGATGTTGCCGCCGGTCATGGTCACCACGGCCAGCGCCGCCATCACCATCAGCCAGTCCGCCCGGATGGGCCCGAGGCCGTCGACGAAGATGCGAATCAGGACCGCGAAGGCCCCCAGCTTGGGACCGACTGACAGGAACCCGGTGAGCGGTGTCGGGGCTCCCTGGTAGGCATCGGGCGTCCAGTAGTGGAACGGCACGGCGGCCGCCTTGAAGGTGGCCCCGACGGTCAGGAACCCGATCGCCACCAGCAGGCCGGGCGTCGGGCCGCCCTGCGACAGGGCCGTGGCGATCGCCGCCAGGTGCGTGCTCCCCGTTAGCCCGAACGTCCAGCTGATGCCGAAGAGCAGGATGGCGCTGGCGAACGATCCGAGCAGGAAGTACTTCAGCCCGCCCTCGTTGCTGTATCGGTCGGTTTTGTGGAAGCCGGCCATGACGTAGGAGGGCATCACCATCAGCTCGAGGCCCAGGAAGAGCGTGATCAGGTCGCTCGCCGAGGCTAGCACGCACATTCCCAGCAGGCTGAAGATGAGCACCGCGTTGAACTCGCCCAGAGGGAGGCGACGGACGCGCAGGTAGGACGGCGCGAAGAGCGCCGAGAGGATGCCTATCACCACGGTCGCGCCCTTGAGGAATACCGAGAGGTCGTCGACGCGATAGAAGCCACCCAGCAGGTTAGCGTTGGTGCCCCACACGATCGGCAAAGAAATCCCCGCCAGGATCAGCCCAAGGACCGTGAGCGGCATCAGGATCCACTTCTGGTCGCGACGCAGGAACAGGTCGACGGTGATGACCACCAGCACTAGCGCCGACAGGATCAGCTCCGGCAGCAGCGGGAACAGCTCGGTGAAGTAGTTCATCGGCTCATGTGCCCTACCACGGCAGGCTCAGGCCGGTGAGGCCGCCCGCGCCGTTGACCGTCTCGATGATGCGTTGCACGGGCGCCTCGGTCAGGTGCAGCACCGGCCCCGGGAAGACGCCCAGCGCCACCACCAGCACCACCAGCGGCGCGACAGCAGCCCACTCGAGCCTGGTCATGTCCTTGAGGGTGGGCCAGAAGCGTCGCATCCAGTCGGATGGCACGGTGAAGAAGACGCGCTGGAACATCCACAGCATGTAGACCGCGCTGAGGATGACGACGACCGTCGTGATTCCGGCCACGATCCCGTTGTAGCGGAACGTGCCGAGCAGTACCAGGAACTCCCCAATGAAGCCGGAGAGCCCTGGCAGCCCAATGCTCGCGAACGTGAAGAGCCCGAAGATCGCGGCGTACTGCGGCAGCTTCCCGTTGAGCCCGCCCATATGCGCGATGAGCCGGTCGTGCGTGCGCTCGTAGATGACCCCGACCAGCAGGAAGAGGGCGCCGGTGGTCACCCCGTGGCTGATCATCTGGAAGACCGCGCCCTGCAGTCCCTGCGGGTTGAACACGAAGGTTCCGAGCATGACGAAGCCCATGTGGCTGACACTCGAGTACGCGATCAGCTTCTTGAGATCGGGCTGGATCATGCTGACCAGCGCGCCATACAGGATCGCGATGATCGCCAGACCGATGATGACTGGGGCGTAGCTCTTCGCTGCATCGGGCAGGAGAGGTACGGCATAGCGCAGGAAGCCGTACCCGCCGAGCTTGAGGAGGACGCCGGCCAGGATGATCGAGCCGGCCGTGGGCGCCTCCACGTGCGCGTCAGGGAGCCAGGTGTGCAGCGGCCACATCGGCACCTTGATGGCGAACGCCAGGAAGAACGCGATGAAGGCGAGCGCCTGCAGGTTGGCCGCGAAGCTGAAGCCTCGCAGCGCCTCGTAGCTGAAGGTGAAATTCCCGGTGGCGCTGCCGTGGGCGATCGCCACGGCCAGGATGGCGACCAGCATCAGCAGCGACCCGACCAGGGTGTAGATGACGAACTTGACCGTGGCGTAGATGCGTCGCGCGCCACCCCAGATCCCGATGACCAGGTACATCGGGATCAGGCTGATCTCCCAGAAGACGTAGAAGAGGAAGAGGTCGAGCGCCACGAAGACGCCGAGCATCCCGACCATGAGCAGCAGCATGGTCGCGTAGTACTCCTTGACCCGCGTCTGGATAGGGGTCCAGGAGTAGAGGATCGCGACCACCGACAGGACCGTGGTGAGGACCACGAGGACGACGCTGAGCCCGTCGACGCCCATCGTGTAGCGCATGCCAAAGGCGGGGATCCAGCTGTAGTCCTCGCCGAACTGGAACTCCGGTCCTCCGACCTGGTAGCCCAGCAGCACGCAGCTGAACCCGAAGCTGACCAATGCCGCGGCGAGGGCCACCCAACGGATCGCGCGGTGGTTGTTGCCCGGAACCAGAAGAAGGGCAAGCACCCCTACGAAGGGCGAGAACACCACCAGCGTAAGGACGGGAAGCCCCATCACCGGTCCTCTCCGGAGTACGCGCGCGGCCGCGCGATCTCGTCTCGGGTCGTTGGAGGAGGTGCCGCTGGAGGCCGCCGCGGCGCGTTGCGCAGCCGCGCAAGGTGGTCCTCGGCCGCGCCATCAACGGGACGCATCCGGGGCATCATCGGATCACCACGACGTACACGATCAGGACCAGGATCAGGCCGGCGGCCATGCCGAGCCCGTAGTTCTCGACGCGGCCCGTCTGCGATCGCCGCAGCCCACGCCCGATGCCCTGCGCGAGGGACGCGGCACCGTTCACCGCCCCGTCGATGACCTTGGCGTCGAACCACCACAGCGCCTCGGCCAGGAGCACGCCGCCCCGCGCGAAGACGAGCTGGTAGAGGTCGTCGACGTAGTACTTGTTTACGCTGGCCGCGTACATCCCGGGGCCAAGGCCGAACGGGATGCGGGCGACGAATCGCGCCGGCGCTGCCGGATCCGCGACGTACCAGCGGTACGCGAGCCAGATGCCGGCCGCTCCCACCCCGGCGCCCACGAGCAGCAGGAGCCCGCCCATGCCGAGGAGGCTGAACCCTTCGCCACTCGCGGCCAGCGAACCCGCGACGATGCCGGCGTGCTCGGAGTGCTCGAAGACCGGGTTCAGCCACTGGTGAATCAGGCCGCTCTCCGGCGGGATGCCCAGCAGCAGCCCCACCAGGATGGTGGGCACCGCCAGGATCTGAAGCGGCACCACCATGGTCGCCGCGCTCTCGTGGACGTGGTGCCACACCTCGGCCACGCCTCGCCACGTCCCGTGGAAGGTCAGATAGATCATTCGGAACGTGTAGAAGGCGGTCATGAAGGCGGTGACGATGCCGACCAGGTAGAAGAGTCCGTACCCGCGGTTGAAGGTCTCGCCCAGGATCTCGTCCTTGCTGAAGAAGCCGGCGAGAATTGGGATGCCGGCGAGCGCCAGCGACCCCGTGACCATGGTCAAGTAGGTCCAACGCATCTTTTCCCGCAGGCCGCCCATGAATCGCATGTCCTGCTCACCGCCGGCCCCGTGGATCACCGAGCCGGAACCCATGAAGAGGAGCCCCTTGAAGAATCCGTGGCTGACGAGGTGGAAGATCGCCGCGGCCCAGGCGCCCACTCCCAGGCCGGTGAACATGTACGCGAGCTGGCTCACCGTGGAGTAGGCGAGCACCTTCTTGATGTCGTTCTGCGTCAGCGCGATCGCAGCAGCAAAGATGGCAGTGAAGATCCCGATGCAGGCGACCACGAACATCGCCACCGGCGCGTGGGAGAAGATCGGGTTGGAGCGGGCGACCATGTAGACCCCGGCGTTGACCATGGTCGCGGCGTGAATCAGGGCACTGACGGGGGTCGGGCCCTCCATTGCGTCTGGCAGCCAGACGTGCAGCGGGAACTGCGCGGACTTGCCTACGGCACCGGCGAAGAGCAGCAGCGCGATGATCGTTACCGTGAGCTCCGCCTGACCGCCGATCTTCCCGAATACATCGGTAAAGCTCAGCGTGCCGAGCGTGGTCCAGATCATCATCACGCCGAGGCTGAACCCAACGTCGCCGACCCGGTTGACGATGAACGCCTTCTTGGCCGCTCC
>Ga0070707_100004424_pt1 | contig 13161 bp, 14 predicted proteins | sample KBSK5502metaG_FD_65468 | JGI IMG/M metagenome (GOLD analysis project Ga0070707, IMG submission 65468) | Corn, switchgrass and miscanthus rhizosphere microbial communities from Kellogg Biological Station, Michigan, USA - KBS K5-50-2 metaG | ecosystem: Host-associated > Plants > Roots >... | reverse complement strand
CCGACGCCGGCGCGCACGAGAAATTCGCGCCGGGACAGTATGCCGCGGGCTGGGGGCCGCGCTCGGCGGCCCCCACCTTGCTTCTGGATCAGCGCAGGTCGATTTGGCCAGTCTGCATCGTCTCGACTGGCATTGCCCCGACCTCGTCAACGATCAGCTGGAATTGCTGGCTAGTCACGTCCGCCCAAACGCGGACGTGAATCGGCTGCATCTTGCCGCCGTCCATGATCAGGAAACCGGGGCCTGAGAAGGTCACGACGGACGTTTTCGGATCCACCGTCGCCGCAGTCGGTTGTGCCTGCACCTTCATCAGGTGCTTCAGCCCGAATGGCCCTAGCACAAAGGCCGAGCGGCCGGCCATCAGGCAGTTGAAGCTGCCGGAGGCCTTTCCGGAGCTGTCGAACGTCACGTTGAAGGCGACCTGAGAGATCGTCGCCGTGCCGCCGCCACTAAGGTGGTAGCTGGAGGCAGCGGAGACCGGCGGCGCGACCGCCATCAGCAGTCCTACAAAGGCTACGGCGAGAACTGGTCTAATGACCCTACTCGGCACTGTTATGCCCCCCGATCGATCGCGATGCCCGGGATGCTGAGGTGGGTGATGCCCACGATCGGATCCAGCGGTTCGAATTCGCCGAAGCTGGTGCCCATCAGTTTCCACCCCTCCTCTTGTCCAACCGACAGAGGCACCGCGCCCACATTGCAAATGAGCACCAGCGTCAGTCCGGATCCTAGGCCGGCCATGTTGGCCTTCATCGTCAGGATGCCAGGTTGGATCGTGCCGTAGGTCGGAGCGTCGCTCAGAGTGCCGTGCGTGTAGCTGACGAACTTAGTCGCCTCCCACAGGCCAGATGCCAGAAGCGTTCTTGGCATAGGGCTGGCCTGGTCGAAGAGAACGTAGCTGCCGCCGCCCTTCACCCATCCTGGATCGACCTTGAATGTGCCGGCGCCCTGCATTCCGATCCGAGGCTTGACCCCACTCGCCGTTGTTGGCGCTTGACTGAAAGAAACAAAGACAAACTCCCGCATCCCGTCCGCCGCCAAGACGTCCTTGGCAGTCATTAGAGCGGGAACTGTCGCCGCCAAGGAACCTACGCCTACGCCTTTGAGGAACGTTCTTCGACTGACGGGTCGCATGACCATCACCTCCACAAATAGGCCGGTTGCCAGCACAGTCGCTCGCGCTGGACAAGCACGAGTCGCCCCCTCCGCCTCGCATATACACCTTCCGCGGACTCATCGTCAATGGGTCCTAATACCCACGGGGACGTGGTGTGGTAATCAGTAGAGTGACTGCGATTTGCCCCGACCAATAGGATCGCGGTGCCCACTCGGCAGCTGCCGAGTAGCCATTCACCGCCGGAGCAACATCCGCTCAGGACCAAGCTCAGGGGGAGGCGCAAGGAAACGGTCTAACTGACTTCAGAACACGGGTTGGAGCCCGCGCCCGGATTCGAACCGGGGACCTTTTCCTTACCAAGGAAGCACTCCACCAGGTTTCGCCGCTGTGAGTTCAGGTGCACCATCTCCTACTCGGGTTGGTGAGCACCCAGAGGTTTTCCCTGCAGCGCGGCGGAGTGGGGTTTTGGGAGAAGGTTTCACCCTCGGGGAGCAACCGCGCCAGGTGCGGGGGTGACGGCACCTACTGGCCCGCCGTAGCACGCTCAGGGAGCGGTAACCGGAGGCGGGTCCAGGTACTGCGCGCAAGGCGTGAACTCGACACGACAAGAAGGGCCGCTCAGGCGGCCCTTCAGTCCTTTGGCCTGACTGTGCTGCTTTAGGTGTGCATCGGCGTGACGGTCACGTTCATCGAGACTCCCGGCGGGGCTTTGAAGCCCAGGAAGTCTGACGCGGATAGCTTGGCCTTGGCGGCAGGACCGACCGGCTCGAATTCGTTGGTGACTGTCATTGTCGTCCCGGTACCGGCGGTTCCTCCGGTGAACGTATCCACCTCGTCGGTGATCACGATCCACAGACCGGGCGCGAAGGGCACGGCGGTGATGATGTAGTGGCCCTCGATGTGGGCATGCTGGGCACCCTGGGACCCGGGTTCGTGCACGTCGACCACTCGGCTACAGCCGGTGCCCTCGCCGTCGAAGGTGCCGTCGGCGTTGAAAACGGCCCAAGCCCAGAACCCGCCCAGGAATTGAATCCCAGTCTGGGGATCCGGTGGACAAACTTTCGGGTCTGCGTTGTTGCAGTTGAACGACGCCGTGGCCTGGTACAGCTGAACGTTGCCTTTACTGTTGCCGTAATCGGCCGCAGCCGGAACCGTACCCGCGATCGCCAGAACAGCGACCAATGCAGCCATCAGGCCCAACACCCGTACATGTCGGACTAGAACCATGCCGCCACCTCCTTCTGGGTAAAGCCGCCCTCTGCACTCACTGAGGGGAGCCATTGCACGGGGGCGCAGACCCCCTGCCAGCCTATTCCGTCCCCGGAGCTCTGTCCATGGGACGTTTGCCCTGCGTCAGCGGTTGGACCGCGACCGTACGTCGGTCGTCGTCTTACACGTCATCGCTCAAGGTCGATCAGCTGGCGGCCTTCGGGTACGCGGACCAAAACCCGAAGGACTATGAGGAGGATCACCGCGTCCCGCTCGAGCTCGGCGGCGCCCCACGCGACACCACGAACCTCAGCCCCGAGCGCGGGGCAAGTCCGAACCCGAAGGACTCGGCGGAGAACGCCGCGCACGCGGCGGTGGGTGGCGGCCGTGCGACGCTGCGACAAGAGCAGGTCGCGTTCATCACGGCATGGCTTGCGCCGTATCCGGCCTCTGCCCAATCACGCAAGCGCTGTCCAGGTTCTCGTCCATGGTCAAAACGGCTGTAGTCCCGACGCCGGATCGGCGTAAACGGACGGAGACTCCGTGTCGGTCGATTGGTGGAGCAGCTGCAAGCCGGCCGGGGCCGGAAGCTTAAGGGGTGGCGTCCAGAATCAAGACCTCGGGCATCACGCCGCCTTGGGTCACGCCAATTGCAACCCTGCCAGCGTTGACGTAGGGCTGCAGCGCGTTCACTGCCGCAGCGATCGCGGGCGTCATATTCACAGCGCTCATCGCCGGCGCCTCCGAAGTGCGTGGCGCGCCTTGATCGCATCCGACGCCCGCTCGGCCGGGGTGCGCGGTCTTGTAGGGAAGTGCTGGGTTTCGGTCTCAGAACCTCGAATTGGAGCCCACGCCCGGATTCGAACCGGGGACCTTTTCCTTACCAAGGAAATGCTCTACCGCCTGAGCTACGTGGGCGGGACTCGATTCGATTCTATCTGCTACAAACTCAGGTTCAGTCTGATGGCCCGCATCGATCAGGTTCTCGACCAGGCCCGGCGGCGACTGCAGCGCCTCACCCCGGAGCAGGCCGCAGAAGAGCATGCCCGGGGCGCCCTCCTGGTCGACACACGAACCTCGCACCAGCGTTCACGAGACGGTGAGATTCCCGGCGCTCTGGTGGTCGACCGCACCGTTTTCGAGTGGCGGCTCGACCCCACCTCCCCCTCCCGCATCCCCGAGGCCAGAGACCACAACGTCCGCGTCATCGTGATCTGCAATCAGGGCTTTTCGTCCAGTCTGGCCGCGGCCGCCCTCCTCGATCTCGGCCTGGTCAACGCGACAGACGTGATCGGAGGCTTCGAAGCCTGGAAGGCGGCCGGCCTCCCAGTGAAGAGCTAGGCGCCCGACTCGACCTTCCCGACGTCGGTGAGAATCTCGGCCCGGCCCCGTACCTTGATCGCGGCCGTCAGCTCTGTGAACTGCGCCACCAATACCTCGCCCGCGTCCAACCGCTCCGAGTGGTGAGACCGCGTGTCCTTGCCCCGCGTCAAACCCATGATGACGACGCCGTCCTCCAGCGCCTTGACCACGATGTAGCGTCCGCTAGCCTCTTCGTCCTCTGTCACCGTTCCCCCGTCCATTGCCGTTGGCCTGCGCCTTCGGCCGCACCGTCTCGAGCCTGGTTGCGGCCGCGCCGACCAGCTCATCGATCTCGGCTACGAGCGCCGGACCGGCCAGGACATGATAACGATCGGCATTCACGACCACCTCGCGGCTGCCGACGACGACGTGGAGAACCACCCCGTCGGTGCCTGGATGGCGTGCGAGCACGGCCTCGAGCTGCTCGGCGAGGCCGGTTTCGCCGTTGGGTATGCGGACGTGGACCAGCTGGCGTCGCGACACAGGCACGCATTCCGGGTCGTCCCACAGCCACGCCATGTCCGCCACGACCGATGCCGTCTCGACCTCGGCCTCCAGCTCCGGCTCCACGGGTGGGGCGGCTGCGCCGCTCGCCCGCGTGCTGCCGGCACGCGCGTCCACCTTGCCCTGGACGACCACGACCTTGTCCGGTTCGAACAGCAACCGCGTCTGCTCGAACACGCGTGGGAAGAGGACGACGTCGACAGTGCCGGTGAGGTCTTCCAGCGTCGCGTACGCCATGATCTGGCCCTTCCGCGTGACGACGCGCCGCACCTCGCGCACAAGCCCGGCCACGCGCACCTCTGTGTCCTGCAGCGTGCTCGTCACCTCGACCGCCTGCGTGTCCGACAGCTTGGCCAGCTCGGCTGAGATGCGCCGCAGCGGGTGGTCGCTCAGGTAAAGGCCGAGCAGCTCTTTCTCCAGCCGCAGCTTTTCGTCGCCGGCCATCGGCGCGACGTCGATCGTCAAGCCGTAGTCGTCCGCCTGGGCCTCTGGTGAACCGACTATGTCGAGCAGCGAGGTCTGGCCCGACTCGCGGTCGCGGCGAGCGCGCTCCGCCCGGCTCACCGCGTGGTCGAGGGCCGCGATCAGCCGAGCCCTTTCGCCAAGCGAGTCACACGTGCCGGATTGCACCAATGCTTCCAGCACCCGCCGGTTGACGTCCTGGGTCGCCGACGTGCGCTCGCACAGGTCTTCGAGCGATTTGAAAGGACCGTCGGCGTCGCGCATTCCGACGATGCTCTCGACTGCGTGCCGGCCGACGTTCTTGATCGCGGCAAGCCCGAAAAGAATCCGACCGTCCGTCATCGAGAAGTCTGTGCGCGATTGATTGATGTCCGGCGCCAGCACGTCGATTCCCCTCAGCCTGCAGTCGACGATCGCGGTCGCGACCCGATCCGCGCTGCCCTCCATGTGGATCAGGAGTGCGGTCATGTAATCGAGCGGGTAGTTCGCCTTCAGGTACGCGGTCTGGTAGCTGATCACGGCGTACGCGGCCGAGTGGGCGCGGTTGAATCCGTACTCCGCGAACTTTGCGATGCCGTCAAACAGCGCTTCGGCCGTCGCCTTCGGGATACCTCGCTCGACCGTCCCGTCGACAAACTTCGCGCGCAGCTTTGCCATCTTGGCCTTGTCCTTCTTACCCATCGCCGCGCGAAGGATGTCGGCCTCGCTCATGGTGAACCCGGCCAGCTCGCGCGCGGCCATCATCACCTGCTCCTGGTAGATCATCACGCCGTAGGTCTCGCGCAGGATCGGCTCGAGACGCTCGTGCATGTACTCGATCGGCTCTCGCCCCTGCTTGCGCGCGATGAAGGCGGGGATGTTGACCATCGGGCCGGGTCGGAACAGCGCGATCGCGGCCGATACGTCCTCGAAGCTTTGCGGCCGCATGTCCATCAACATCCGCCGCATGCCCGCACCTTCGAGCTGGAACACACCATGCGTGTCACCGATGGAGATCAGCTCGTAGGTCTTGGCGTCGTCGAACGTCAGATGCTCGAGGTCGATGTCGATGCCGCGCCGTTCTTTGATCAGCCGCACGCACGTCGCGATGATGTCGAGGTTCTGCAGTCCGAGGAAGTCGATCTTCAGCAGGCCGATGTCACCGACGGCCTTCATGTCGTACTGCGTGATCACCGCTTCGCGGCCCGGGCCGTACTGGAGCGGCGTGTACCGAACCAGCGGCTCGGGCGCGATCACGACTCCGGCGGCGTGCGTGCTCACGTTGCGGGACACGCCCTCGAGCGTCCTGGCAACGTCGACCAGCCGCTTCGCCTCATCGCTCGACTCGTACGCCTCTCGAAACTCGGGGACTTCCTTGATCGTGTCCTCGAGCGTTTTCGACCGGCCCTGCCACACCGGCACCAGCTTGGCGAGGCGGTCGGTGTCTCGCAGCGGGACCTCGAGCACGCGGCCGACGTCGCGGATCGCGGCCTTGGAAGCCATCGTGGTGAAGGTGATGATCTGCGCCACGCGGTCGGCCCCGTACTTTTCCGACACGTAGCGGATCACTCTCTCGCGCCCTTCGACTGAGAAGTCGCAGTCGATGTCGGGCATCGACACGCGGTCGATGTTGAGGAACCGCTCGAAGATCAGGCCATGCTGCAGGGGATCGAGGTTGGTGATGCCCAGGCAGTACGAGACCAGGCTGCCCGCGGCACTACCCCGGCCTGGCCCCACGACGATCTGGCTCTGCCGCGCGAAGTTGTAGAAGTCCCAGACGATCAGGAAGTAGGAGGCGTAACCCGTTTGGCTGATGACGGCGAGCTCCTGCTCCGCGCGATCCTTCACGGCCGCCGCCGTCCCGAAACGCCACTCGAGGCCCTTCAGCACCAGCTGCCGCAGGTACTGGTCGGGCGTCAGGCCGTCCGGAACGTCGAACGGCGGGAGAAGGGTCGCGCCGAGCTTGAGCTTGAGGTCGACCTGGTCCGCGACTTCCAGCGTGCTGGCCAGCGCCTCCGGCATGTCGCTGAAGGCCTCGATCATCTCCGCCGGCGTCTTGAGGTAGTTCTCCTGGGTCGAGAAACGCCAGCGGGTCGGGTCGTTGAAGCGAGCGCCGGTCTGGAGGCAGAGCAGGACGTCATGTGCCTCCGAGTCGTGACGGTGCACGTAATGGAGGTCGTTCGTGGCGCAGAGCCGCAGGCCGAGTTCCTGGCCGAACTTTGCCAACACGCCGTTGACCTCGGTCTGCTTGTCGATGCCGTGGCGCTGCACCTCGAGGAGGAAGCGATCCTTGCCGAAGATGTCGCGGTAAGCGGCCACCGCCTCGCGCGCGCCGTCGACGTCGCCGTCGACGATCCTGCTCGCCGCTTCGCCCTGCAAGCAGCCCGAAAGCGCGATCAGCCCTTTCGAGTGCTCGGCCAGGATCTCCTTGTCGATGCGGGGCTTGTAGTACATGCCCTCCATCTGGCCGACCGTGCACAGGCGCATGAGGTTGAGGTAGCCCTCGTGATTCGCCGCAAGCAGAGTCAGGTGGTTGGGATCTCGGTCGACGCGGCCTTCGCGCAGCAGTCTTGACCGCGGGGCGACATAGACCTCGCAGCCGATGATCGGCTTGATCCCGGCGTCTTTGCATGCCTTGTAGAAATGGATCGCGCCGTACATGACGCCGTGGTCTGTAATCCCGATCGCCGGCATCTCGAGCTCGGCCGCGCGGGCGACCATGGCTGGGATGCGGCTCGCCCCATCGAGCAGCGAGTACTCGGTGTGGTTGTGCAGGTGGACGAAGGTTTCTGGGGCGTGCGGCATCATTCAGGCTGGGCTGGCGGAACCCCGCGGGATAGTCTACTGGGCGCAAGGATGCCCCTCATCATCCGGCGGGCTACCGCAGCGGATCAGGCCACGATCACCCGAATGATCCGCTCCGCAAACCTCAATCGCATCAACCTCAAGTGGCCGAATTTCCTGGTGGCAGAAGAGGGTGGGGCCGTCGTCGGGATCGGTCAGGTCAAGGCGCACGGCGATGGGAGCCGTGAGGTCGCCTCCATGGCAGTCGTGCCGGCTTGGCAGGGAAAGGGCATCGGAAGCGCCATCATCAAAACCTTGATCGCAGGGGAAGGCGATCGGGTCCTCTACCTCACGTGCCGCCGTGAGATGCGTGACTACTACGAGCGGTTCGGCTTCCGGACGATCGCAAGGGCCGACTATCCGCCCTACTTCGCGCGACTCATTCGAGTGGTCAACGTGTTTGCGCTTCTCGCGAGGACCGAGGTCCTGGTCATGCGACGCCCCGGATAGGCTATCGACAAGAGATGGTCCGTATCGCTCTGCCCTCGCTGGCCAATGGCCCCGCCGAGATGGCGCACTCCGGAATCCGCGAGATCGCCAACGAGGCGCTCCGCAGGCCCGGCACGATCCGGCTTGACGTCGGGCAGCCCGACTTCCCGACGCCGCAGCACGTGAAGGATGCGGGCAAGAGTGCCATCGACGAGAACAAGACGTTCTACACGCACACCCAGGGCTTGCTGTCGCTGCGAGAGAAGCTCGTCGACAAGCTCGCTCGGGTGAACGGCATCAAGACAACGACAGAGAACATCGCGTGCGGACCGGGTGGCGTCGGTGCCATCGCGGCCACCCTGGCCGCGGTTCTGGAGCAGGGCGAGGAGGTGCTGCTTCCCGATCCGGGCTGGCCGAACTACCGGATGATGCTGCCCTGGCTCGGCGCCCGCGGCGTCTATTACCCATGTCCGCCGGCGTCCGGCTTTCAGCCCGACCTCGACGCGCTCGAACGGCTCATCACGCCGCGCAGCAAGGTCCTGGTCGTCAACAGCCCGAACAATCCGACGGGTGCTGTCTACCCCCTTTCGACGATCACCGCGCTCATCGAACTGGCTCAACGCCACAACATGTGGCTGCTGAGCGACGAGTGCTACGACCAGATCGTGCTCGACGGATCCTGGACGAGCCCCGCCGCCATCGCGCCAGACGACCCACGCATCGCCACAGTCTTCACGTTTTCCAAGACGTACTCGATGACCGGTTGGCGCATCGGCTACGTGAGCGGCTCGGCCGAGCTGATCGACACCACGACCAAGGTCCTCGAATCGAACTCGTCCTGCGTCTCGACGATCACGCAGGTGGCCGCCGAGGCGGCGCTTGTCGGCCCACAGGATTGCGTGGCCGAGATGGTGAGCGCTTATCGGAGTCGACGCGACCTGGTCGACGGCATCCTCAAAGACGCCGAGCTCCACATCGCCACTCCGACCGGGGCCTTCTACATCATGGCCGACGTCTCGCCGAGTGGGCTCCCGTCGCGCGAGTTCGCGTTCGCGCTGCTTCGGGAGCGCGGCGTCAGCGTCGCGCCGGGCACGGCTTTTGGCGAAGTGGCCGGCGACGCCGTTCGGATCAGCCTGGCGTCCTCGGAAGCTGACTTGGCCGAAGGAGTTCGCCGCCTGGGCGAATTCGTACACGGGAGTACGTAGCCGGGGCCGTTTCGTCTATCCTGCCGAGGTTGAAATCGGGCGTAACCGTCCCCGCCTACGTTCCGTTTGGCCCGACATGCAGCTGCTGAGGCCGATCCTGACGATGGTCGTCAGGTCGCTCGGTCCGGGAAGGCTCAGGCTCGTGGTCGTCAAGTTCGCCCAGAGGTTGGACCGGCCCTAACCCGCTGACGTCGCGTTGGCGGCCGGGTTCATCCCGGCCGCGACTTTGTCTTGAACGTCTCCAAAACGGCGCAGCTAGTGACTGCTCAGTCAATCCCAACCGTATACCGGAAGGAGAGCAGCCCCGTCGGCGAAGCCGACCGGGCGATGAGAGGGAACCATCGGGGTTCCCTCTCATTGATTTCGTTCGAGCAGTGCGACCGACTCTATGTGGTAGGTCTGCGGAAACATGTCCACGATGGCGGCGCGCCTGACCCGATAGCCGCCGCGTACCAACGCGATCAGGTCCCGTGCGTGCGTCGACGGCTCGCAGCTGACGTACACGAGCCGCTGCGGGCCCAGCCGGATCAGCTCCGCCAGCGCGGCGGGCTCGCAACCGGCGCGCGGCGGATCCAGGATCACCGCCTGATGCTGCCCCAGCCGGATGCCCCTAAGCACCGTCTCGACCTTGCCCGGCAGATACTCGACGCGCGCTGAGTTGATCCGCGCGTTCAACCGTCCGAGCTGCACCGCATGTGAGTTCTCCTCGATAGCCGTCACCACGGATGCGGCCCGGGCAACAGCGACGGAGATTGTGCCGATTCCCGCGTAGAGATCCAGCACCCGCTCGTCGGGCTTCGCTGCGAGCATGTCCAGGGCCGTGCGATAGAGCGCCAGCATCTGGCGGAAGTTGGTCTGCACGAACGTGTCGCTGCGCACGCGAAACGTCAGGTCCCAGAACTCGAGCGACATCGCGTCGTCGAGCAGCGTCGAATCGGGCAGCAGCTCGGCGACCCGACGCGCGAGCTCCTCGCGCGGCCAGCGCGGTTCGCGGCCACGAAAGCGCAGGCGCCACAGCAGGCCTCGCCCTGTCGGCTCGACCGTAAGCAGCAGGTTCTGCAGTTCTTTCAGGTGGAGCTCATTCGCCGCGGTCGCGAAAGCAGGCAGGGCGTGCTCGATGCGTTCGTCGTGGATCAGGCAGCTGTCGATCGGCAGCACCGAGTGCGACCGCATGCGATGAAAGCCGAAGCGCCACCCGCTTGCGGTGGCGACGGCCTCGAACTCGCCACGAATGCGATACCGCCATGGATCATCCATGCCCAGCACCGCGGTGTCGGGGGGCAGGCGCAAACCGGCCTGCGACCAGGCCTCCTCGACCACCTGGCGCTTCAGGTCGAGCTGGTGCGCGTAGGCGGCGTGCTGCAGCTGGCAACCTCCGCAAGCCCCGAAGTACGGGCACGGAGCCGGCACCCGATGCGGCGACGCTTCGATCACTCGCGTGGCCGCGGCCACCGCCACGCCGCCCTGCCGGCCGCGCGGCTCCGCCTCCACCACCTCGCCTGGGAGCGCGTAGTTGACGAGCCAGACCTTTCCGTCGTCCCTGGCCACGGCCGCGCCGCCGTGGGCCGGCGAGGACGGCTTGAGGATCAGCGGCGCCACACCGAGACCGGGTCTCGCGCCGGTTTGAAACCCGCGGCTTCGACCATCTGTGCGGCGATCGGGAAACCCTCCGCGATCTTGTCCGGGTCGTGGGCATCGCTGCCGTACTGGACGGCCTGCCCCCCCACCTCACGCCACCAGCGAACGACGGTGATGTCGGGGCAAAGAAGGCGGCCGCGGGTGGTGTTCACCTCCAGGACACGGCCGGTCCGCGCGGCCGCGCTCAGCACTGCACGGATCTCCGGCTCGAAGTCCTTCTCGCGATACGGGGTCCGGCCCTCAGGCCAGTAGCGCTTCGGATAGTCGAGATGGGCCAGCGTCTCGAACGGCTGGCCACCCTCGATCATCGCGAGCACCTCGGCGAAGTACGCCATGGTGGCCGCCGCAAAGTCGACGCCCTTGCGCTCTTGAAACTGGCTCGCATCCACCACCTCGCCGTCGAGCTTGATGCAGTGGACCGAGCCGAGCACGTTGTCGAGGGGACCGGCGGCGAGCACTTCCGCGGTCTCTTTCGGGAACCAGTGCGGCTCGCCGAGCTCGACCCCGCTCAAGATGCGCAGCCCCGTGTACTTCGCCCGGCATCGGTCGATCGAGTCGAGGTAGCCCACGATGTCGACGCAGTACTGGTCGTCGTGCACCTTCACGAAGTCGGCGTGGTCGGTGAAGGCGATCGCGGGCAGGCCCAGCCCGATCGCGCGTTCGCAGCTCCGCTCCATGGACCCGCGCGGGCCGTCGTAGGACCACTCGGTGTGCACGTGGAGATCTGGAGGCAGGGCCACGGGTCAAGGCTACAATTCCCGGCCGTGGGGTACGTCCTGGAGGGGGTGGCCTATGTGTCCGGCACCGCATTGATCGGAGCCGGGCTGTACCTGATCATGCGCGGCACGTTCCCCGCCTGGTGGCAGAGACGATTCCTGTGGCCATTGGTACGGGTGACACCCACGGTCGCGCACCTCCAGGGCTGGGCCGCCGTCGGCCTGGGGAGCTCCATCCTCGCGATCGTCTTCACGTCGGTGGCTCCGGACGGCGTCGCGGGGATTCTCGTCCTTGCGGCCCTCGCCGCCTACCTCGTAGGCCTGGTGCTCTTCGTCGTCAGCACCTGGCTGTCCCGCCGGCCGGCTGCCTGAGCGGACGCTCGGCCGCGGCCGCCGGCGGCGCGATCTTGACTTGAGGCGCACAGCTGACGCCAGACGTGCGGAATTTGGTGTGTTCTAGCGCGCGGCTGACGTCAGCGGTGCGGAAACGAAACCTCCTAGGCGAGCAGCTCCAGCAGCACCTTGTTGGCGACTTTCGGATTGGCGTGCGGTGCACGCTTGCGCAGGTCCTGCATGAGCGCCTGCATCGCCTGCTTCTTCCCGCCGCGATAGTCAGCCACGGCTTTCGGGTTGGCGTCAATCACAGCCGCCGCAACGACCCGCAGCTCCGACTCGTCACTGACCTGCGAGTAACCATGCTCGGCAACGATCTCGGCTGGAGTCCGCCCCGTCTCGACCGACTCGGCATAAACCTCTCGCGCGCTGTCTCGTGTGATGGCGCCGTCCTGCAGCATCTTCATCAACTCAGCAAGGTATTCGGCCGAGACGAGCTTGCCGCTTGGCGCCACCTCGTTCACGATCCAGTTCGCGGTCGCCAGCGCCGGCGCGCCACTTGCCACCGCGGATTCGAACAGGTCCGCGAGGTCTCGATCGTTTCCGATCACCGCCACCTGGGCCGCAGGCAGGTGCTCCAGCAACCGCGTGCGCCGCACGCTGGGCAGCTCGGGCAGGGCTCGCCTCAGCTCTTCGATCCAGGCCCGGTCGAGCTCGAGCGGCGGAATGTCCGGCTCGGGAAAGTACCGGTAGTCCTCGGCGAATTCCTTGCTGCGCTGCGAGAACGTGCGCTGCTCGGACTCTGACCAGCCACGAGTCTCCTGCACGATCGTGCGCCCTGACTCCAGGGCTTGAGTTTGCCGGTCGACCTCATAAAGGATCGCGCGGTGCAGCGCGCGAAACGAGTTGATGTTCTTGAGCTCGGTCTTGACCCCGAACTCTTCAGTCTCTGGGCGGCGGATCGAGATGTTCGGCTCGGCGCGCATCTGGCCCTTCTCCATGTCGGCTTCGGACGCGCCGATCGTGCGCAGGAGCGTGCGCAGCTCCATCGCGTAGTCGCGCGCCTCGTCGGCGGAGCGCAGGTCCGGCTCGCTGACGATCTCCATCAGCGGCACCCCGGCCCGGTTCAGGTCGACGTACGACTCCCACGCCTTGTGCAGCTTGTCGCCGGCATGAATGAGCTTGCCCGTGTCCTCTTCGAGGTGCACGCGCCGGATGCGGACCTTGCGCGACCCGACCTCGAGGTGACCGTCGACGCTCATCGGCAGGTCGTACTGGCTGATCTGGTAGCCCTTGGGCAGGTCGGGATACATGTAGTTCTTGCGGTCGAACTTGGTGTGGCGCGGGATCTCGCAGTTGAGCG
>Ga0070707_100004421_pt1 | contig 13165 bp, 8 predicted proteins | sample KBSK5502metaG_FD_65468 | JGI IMG/M metagenome (GOLD analysis project Ga0070707, IMG submission 65468) | Corn, switchgrass and miscanthus rhizosphere microbial communities from Kellogg Biological Station, Michigan, USA - KBS K5-50-2 metaG | ecosystem: Host-associated > Plants > Roots >... | reverse complement strand
GCCGGGACCCTGTCGCTGGTGCTCATCGACCTTGACGATCTGAAGCGGGTGAACGACGAGCTCGGGCACGCCGGCGGCGATGCCCTCCTCGCCCAGATGGGCCATCTCCTGACGGTCGGTGCGCGCCGCGGCGACCGAGCGTTCCGGATCGGGGGTGACGAGTTCGTGATCCTGATGCCTCGGACACCCCTCGACAGCGCGGCGATGGCGACCCGGCGAATCCTCGCCGCGGCGCTCGAGGGCGCCCACAAGGGGGACGGGCTTCCCTTCTCCTTCTCGGCCGGTGTCTCGGCATTTCCCGAGCCGAGCACGAACGGGGCCCGCCTCTTCCGGCACGCGGACGCAGCGCTCTATTGGTGCAAGCGCCACGGGCGCACGGACGTGCAGGTCTACGACGCGGCGCGGCACGGCCAGGCGGGCGACGAGCGAAATGCGGTCGAGCTCGCCGCGGCCGTCGCCACGGTCGCCGCGAAACGCACGCTGACCCCGCTCTACCAGCCGATCTTCTCGCTCACCACCGGCGCCGTGGTCGGGCACGAGGCGCTCGTCCGTCCCGCCGCCGGTTCCGGCTTCCACGACGCCGAATCGCTGTTCACCGCCGCCGAGGCGACCGGCAAGACCGTCGAGCTCGATGCGGCCTGCCTCGCGGTCGTCGCGGCCGCTGCCGGCACGATCCCAGAAGGTCGCTACCTCGCCGTGAACCTGTCGCCGCGTACCCTCGAGACGGAGGAGTTCAGCGCGAGCGTGCTCGCCGCGACCTTCGAGAAGCATGGCATCGACCCGTCGCGCGTCGTCGTCGAGCTCACCGAGCGCGAGGTCGTCGAGGACATCGACCGGCTGCGACACAACCTCGACATCTGTCGGCAGATGGGCATCCGCGTCGCCGCCGACGACGTGGGCGCCGGCAACGCCGGGCTCCGGCTCCTGAGCGAGATCACGTTCGACCTGGTCAAGATCGACCTCAGCCTCGTGCAGAGCGGCGTGCTCCGCCAGTCGTCGATGGCCGTCATGCGGGCGCTGCGCGACCTCGCGGTTCGGTCGTCGGCGACCATCATCGCCGAGGGCATCGAAACAACCCACCAGCTCGAGATCGTTCGTGACCTCGGCCTCGCCGCGGGCCAGGGCTACCTGCTCGGGCGGCCCTCGCGGACGCTCGTGACCGAGCCTGCGGACATCGACGACATGATCGCCCTGGAGCACGAGCGTCGACGGGAGGTCCTCGGCGCCGACGATCGACCAATGGACACCATCCCGGCGAATTCGACCGCCGCCTGATCCCCGGCCGCCGGTCGCCCGCGGCGCCGTCGATACACTCCCGGCGATGGCAGCTCAGGCACCGGCGCGGACGGCCGCAGACCTGCTCGTCGCCTGCCTCGAGGCCGAGGGTTGCGAGTACGTCTTCTCGGTCCCGGGCGAGGAGACGCTGGACGTCCTCGAGGCGCTCGCGCGCTCGGAATCCATCCGGCACATCACCGTGCGCCACGAGCAAGGGGCCGCGTTCATGGCCGACGTCTACGGCCGCCTCACCGGGCGCGCCGCTGTCGCGATGGGCACTCTGGGGCCGGGCGCGACCAACCTGTTGACGGGCATCGCCGACGCCTACCTCGACCGCGCGCCGATGGTCGCGCTCACCGGCCAGGCCTCGTCCGACAAGCTGCACAAGGAAGCGCACCAGGTCGTCGACATCGTCGAGATGTTCCGGCCGGTCACGAAGTGGAACGTCCGCATCGAGCGCATCCCAGCGATTCCCGAGATCGTGCGCAAGGCGTTCCGGGTCGCAACACTCGAGAAGCCCGGCCCGACGCACCTGGAGCTGCCCGAGAACGTCGCCGGCGCCGAGCTCGGTCCGGACGACCCGAGGCAGCCGCTCCGGCCCGGGCGGGTGTACCTGCCGGAGCCCACCGAGGAGGCCATCGCCCGTGCCGCGCGCCTCATCAACGAGTCGGAGCGCCCGATCGTCCTCGCCGGCAACGGCGTCCTCCGCCGGCGTGCCGCCCCCGCGCTGCGCGCCCTCGCGAAGGGCCTGCACCTGCCGGTGGCCGCCACGTTCATGGGCAAGGGCGTCGTCGACGACCGCTCGCACCTCTCGCTGATGGCCGTCGGGTTGCAGGCGCGCGACCACGTCCTGACCGGCTTTGATCGGGCGGACCTTGTCATCTGCGTCGGGTACGACCTGGTCGAATACGCGCCGGCGCGGTGGAACCCCGACGGCGCCAAGCGGATCATCCACATCGACACGCAGCCGGCCGAGGTCGACGCCCAGTACCAGCCCGAGGTCGAGCTCATCGGCGACATCGGCGTCGCGCTGGAGAAGCTGCTCGAGGTGGCGTTGCCGGGCGGCGTCGGCGGCCGCGGCGCGACCGAGCGGCATCAGTCCCGCGAGACGCTGGTCCACGCCGACCTGCGAACCTCGCTCCTCGGCGACCTCACCGAGTGCGTCACCGACGCCGGCTACCCGATCAAGCCACAACGGGCGATCTACGAGCTGCGCCGCGCGCTTGGGCCGGAGGACATCGTCGTCAGCGACGTCGGGGCGCACAAGATCTGGATCGCACGCCTGTACCAGGCCTACGAGCCGAACACGGTCGTCATCTCCAACGGCCTTGCTGCCATGGGCATCGCGCTCCCGGGCGCGATCGCCGCGAAGCTCGTCCACCCGGACCGCAAGGTGGTCGCCCTGTGCGGCGACGGCGGCTTCCTGATGAACAGCCAGGAGCTGGAGACGGCGAAGCGGATCGGGGCCGCGGTGACGGTCGTGATCTGGCGCGACGACGGGTACGGGCTGATCGACTGGAAGCAGCGCAACGAGTTCGGGCGGCCGTTCGCGGTCGAGTTCGGCAACCCTGACTTCGTCGACTACGCCCGCTCGTTCGGGATCCCGGGCTTCCGGCCGGAGACCGCGGACGACCTGTACCCCACGCTCATGCGTGCGCTCGAGGTCGATGGCCCGGCCGTCGTCGACGTCCCGATCGACTACAGCGAGAACGTGAAGCTGACGGAGCGCCTCGGCGGACTGTCCGGCCTGATGTGACGCGAGCGACCTCGGCCGGAGCGCCACTGAACGGCGCTGGAACGAGGGCTTCTTGGAGGGGTTTCCCGCCGGATGCCCGCGTGGCGGTCACAAGACGCGCGAGGGCACCGTCGCGGAGGCACGATCGGCTTGAATCCTGCCCGGGTGCCCGCGACGAGGGCAGGCGGAGCTAAATCGCCGCAGTGCCCCCTTCTTGTGCCCTCGCCGAGGTCATTCGGGAATTTCGCCCGACGCTGCGTGGATCCCGACGCTGCGTAGATCCCGACGCTGCGCAGATCCCGACGCTGGCTAGTCCTGCTGCTGGCGGGACGCCTTGGTCAGGAACGCGATCGACGGCAGCTTCATGCCGCCCCGTCCCGTTCCGACGGAAAGGCCCTGCTCCGCGGCGGTGAGATCCGGGTCGTCCCAGCCGCCGACTCGCTCCGCCAGCGTCTGTGGCATCGCCTGGTCGGAGAGGTCGCGAATCGGGATGCCCACGTCGTCACGGACCTCGAGCGCGGCGATATCCACCCAGGTCAGGTCGCGCTCCGGGCCCGGCCGGCCGAGCAGGTAGCCCTGGCCGTTGGTGATGCCGAGCCGCCGCGCGGTCCGGAGCTGGCCGGACGTCTCGACGCCTTCGGCCGTCGTCGAGGCATCCATCCGCTCGGCGACCTCGACGATCGAGCGCAGCACCGAGTTGGTCTGGTCGTCGCTGCCGCGCTGGACGAGGGACAGGTCGATCTTGACGACATCGAAGCGGAACAGGCTGAGGAGTCGCAGGCCGGCATTGCCCGCACCGACGTCGTCCGCCGCGATCCGCACACCAGCGTCCTGGACGCCGGTGAGGGCCGCCCGCAGCCGGTCTGGATCGCGGATGCTCTCCCGCTCCGTCAGCTCCAGCGTGATCCGACCCGGCGCCATGCCGTGCCGCCGCAGGATGGCCAGGAACGTGGAGGCGTTGAACTCGGCCGCCTCGAGGGTCCGCGGCGAGATGTTGACGCTGAGGCTGACCCATTCTGGCAGGTCATGGGCCCCGCGCAGCACGACGTCGAGGGCCGCGCGGTCGAGATCCGCGACGCGGCCGGCAATCTCCGCGGCGTCGAACATCGCGCCGGTGTGGGCGAACGTCGACTCCTTCGGAACCCGGACGAGGCCCTCGTACGCGACGACCCGGCCCGTCGTGAGCTCCACGATCGGCTGGTACACGGGCGTGAGCGAGTTGGCCTCGATGACCGCGGTGATCGCGCTCGACAGCTCGGCGCGCATCCCTTCGTCGACATGGCCGTGGTCCTTCTCGGGGTCGAACGTCGTGACGACGGTGCGGCCGTTGCGCTTGCCGCGATAGAGCGCGGCGTCGGCCTGCGCCGTCAGCTCCAGCCGCGTCGTGCCGAACTCGGGGCAGGCGGTCACGCCCGCGGAGAACGAGATGGGGTCGCGGTAGTAGCCGCTCGTACGGTCCTCGAGGCCGCGCGCCAGGAGCCGGCGCGCGAGGATCGTGGCGCCGGCCGCGTCGGTATGGGGCAGGAGGATCGCGAACTCGTCGCCACCGATGCGGAACGCCGCGTCGGACAGGCGGATGGTCACGTTGATGAGCTCGCCGACCTCGGCCAGCAACTGGTCGCCGACCGCGTGGCCTTTCGTGTCGTTCGTGCGCTTGAACTCGTCGATGTCCATCAACACGAGCGAGAACTCGGTGCCATAGCGCCGCGCGCCCTCGACCATTCGCGCGACGGCCTCCTGGAAGGCGCGGTGGTTGCCGAGGCCGGTCAGGCTGTCCCGGAGCGCGGCCTCGCGGGCACTCTCGTACAGCTCGTGGAGCCGGGAGCGCTGGGCCTCGAGTGCCGCGGCGGGCCGGAGGATCTGGCGGGCCATCCAGATCGTGAAGCCGATCAGCAGGAGCAGCATCGCGGCCAGCGCGCCCAGGGCCGTGAGCGGCAGGGAGACCAGCGGGATCGGTGCGGCGACGACCACCTGCCAGCCGGCGATGCCCGGCTGGTCCAGCGTCGCTCGTCCGTCGGAGTCGTGGGCGGCCATCGTCGCGATGTCCAGCATCTCGCCGGGGATGGCGCTCGGATCGAAGTCGCTGCCGGTGTCGGCGATGACCATGCCCGATGCGTCCGCCATGCGCACGGAACGGCCCGGGAGATCGGTCTTGGGCGTCGCCGCCATGAGCAGGGCGGGAACCGAGACGGCCGAGACGATGGCTCGGGCAGGCTTATCGCCGGGCTCGTTCGACTTGATCACCAGGATGCGGGCATCGGCGACGTCGGGCACGACGAGGACGCCGCCGACGACGCCCGGCGGCAGGCTCTCGATATCGATCGCGACGCCCGACGAGGCCCGGGCCCCGTCACTCGTCACCAGCATCGCGCCCACGACCAACCCGGTGGGACCGTCGATGTACTCGGCGAGGCTCTCCCGAGCGTTGCGCCTGTCGGCGGCGGTCGCATCGGCCGCGGCCGCGTTCACCATCTCCGGCTGCGTCAGCAGGTCGCCGGCAACGGAGCGAACCGCAGCCAGCTCGCGCTGGACCTCGTAGGCGGTTGTCTGGGCCTGGTCGGTGAGGCGCTCATGGTGGGTGACCCGGGCCTCCTCGGCGACCGCTCGGACGAGCGGCGAGACGGCCGCGATGGGCAGGATCGCCACCGCGATGAGGGTCAGCCCAAGGCGCAGCTTGACGAGGCGCAGGCTGTCGCGCCCGTCGACGATCGGGTCCCGCGCGGAGTCAATGCCCTGGGGTTCGGGTTGCAATGCGACCTCGAAGCGGTGGTGCGTCGCCATGACGCCTCACGCGCGCGAGGAACACACCTACCCGTTCGTAACCCCACCACCCCGGACCCGCGCCGAAGGGGCCGCAACGCGGTCAACGGGTGATGGACTGTCCAGGCTCGATGTCGTGCACGCGAACGTCGCCCAGCGAGCGTGCCGCGAGCTCGGACTTGAGCTCCGCCGGGGTGCCCGCGAGGATCGGGAACGTCCCGTAATGGATCGGCAGAACCTCACGCACGCCCAGGAGCTCGACGGCGAGCGCCGCCTCCCGCGGGCCCATTGTGTAGTGCCCGCCGATCGGCAGGATGGCCAGGTCCGGCGCGTGCAGGTCGCGGATCAGGCGCATGTCGCCGAACACGTTCGTGTCACCAGCGAAATAGACCTTCCAGCCGTCCTCGAGCTCGACGACAAAGCCCGCCGGCTCGCCGAGGTAGCGCGGCGAACCAGTGGCGTTGTCCCAGTCGCCGGCCGAGTGATCGGCCGAGGTCATGGTCACCTTGAGGCCCTTGACCTCGAGCGTGCCGCCCTTGTTGAACCCGATGCAGTCGTCCGGCGCCGAGTACACGCTGCCCAGCCACAGCTGCATCTCGTGGATCGCCGGCCAGCGCGGCCGCGTCCTGCTTGCGATCGGGAGCGCGTTGCCGAGATGGTCGCTGTGGCCGTGGCTGACGAGCATCACGTCGCAGCGCGTGACGTCCTCGGGTGCCCTGGTGCTCTTCGGGTTCGCGAACCACGGGTCAAACAGGACCACGACGCCACCGGGCGTCACCATCTCCACGCACGCGTGGCCGTACCACGTGATCGTCGTCTCGCCGCTGGACGTCATCGCTGAGGCACCTCCGCGGCCATCCTATCGAGGGCCGTGGGTAAACGGGTCGGGGCCGGATGCGGTGCACGGACGCACCCGATCGCGCGGGGCAGGACCGGTATCCGTCGGGCGCGCGTATGACAGCCTCGCCCGGGGCTGGCACCATACGCCCCGATCCTCCCGGGGTCTCCCAGCCGCGACGGTCGCTGTCTGCTGGTGGAGGGTCACCCAAGCAACCCCCGTCGCGGCAGCGCGCTGTCTGACGCCATGCGCACCTGCCCGGCGGCCAATCGTTCGTTGCCCCTCACCACTTTGAGGGGCTCCGGGAAGAAAGGAGCTCGGGCAGCGCTTCGGCGTGCCCGCAATCGTCTATGCGCAGATCCATCCGCGCCCTCGCGGCGGCCCTGACCGTCGCGCTCATCCTGCCCTCAGTCGCCCTCGCCTCCTGGCCCGTGGCGACTCGCTCGTCCTACCTCAGCCAGGGCTGGTCGACCACGCACCGGGCCGACGACGTCGCGGCCGCATGGGGAACCCCGATCGTCCCCATCCTGTCCGGCAAGGTCGTCTTCGTCGGCCGGAAGGACACCTGTGCCGGCCTCGAGGTCTATGTCTCGCACGGCAACGGTCTGTACTCGACCTACTTCCACATGAGCTCGGAGTCCGTGTACACGGGCCAGTCGGTCACCCGCCAGGAAACTCGGCTCGGCCGCGTCGGCGAGAGCGGCTGCGCCACCGGACCGCATGTCCACGTCGAGGTGTGGCACGGCTACCCGCAACGGAGCGGCTCGTACCGGGTCAACCCCTGGTCCTACATCGACTCCGGCTACTACCTGCCATCTCGGTACCGGTGAGAATGCCGGTTCTGTGACCCTCGGGCCCGGCTCGTCCGGGCCCGAATCCACCCGCGGCTACACTCGCCGGCGTGCCCGCGGACCGGATCTATGAAAGCCTGGCATTCATCAACTGGACGGTCCTGACCGCGCTCGGGACGGGCACCTTCGGCGCCGTGGTCGTGGCCCGCTTCCGGACCGATGCGACCAAGGGCTATCTCGCCTTCACCGCCTTCAGCGCCGCGGCGTTCGCATTCCTGGCGGTCCTCGCCGACACCGGGCTGTCGACCATCCAGCCCCACGTCGCGGTTCCCCTCGACACCGCCTGGGATGCTCCCCGTCGCGCGGCGCTAGCGGCGCTCGCGATCGTGGCGGTCATGTACGGGCTGCGCCTCGCCGGCGGTCATCGGACGCCGATCCTCGCCGCCGCCGGGGTCGCCGCCGGCGGTTTGGCCCTGCTCTTCGCGGCCGTCGGCTGGGGCGGGGGCGGGTGGGCGAGCGCACCGTTGCTGATCGAGCTCGCCCTCCTCGCGGTCGTGCTCGGCGGCGTGTGGGCGGCGATGGTCCTCGGGCACTGGTATCTGGTCACGCCACGCCTGCCCGAGGCGCCGCTCGTGCGGCTGGCGCGCTGGCTCGTGCTCGCGATCGCGGTGCAGCTCGGCCTGTTCGTGGCATGGATCGGGCTCGGCGCCGGCCCGGCCGGCACGCCGGCGTTCGCGGCGCTCGTCGGGCCGTGGGCGCTGTTCGTCTGGCTGCGTCTGCTGGTCGGCCTCGTCTTCCCCTTGATCGTGAGCTGGGCAGCGGTCCAGACCGCACGGACGCGATCGATGGAGTCGGCGACCGGGCTGCTGTACATCAACGTCGGGACGATCGCCGCGGGCACGATCCTCGCGGCGGGGTTGTACTTCGGCGCGGGCCTTTTGGTCTGATCGACCGGAGCCCAAACCGCAGGAGGCAGACAGGCATGGCGAAAACAGATCGGAGCTGGTCGCCCGGAGAGGCGGATCTCGACTGGATCGAGGCCACGGCCGGCGAGCCGCATCGCGTGCTGCTCGAGATGGAGGCCGCGGCCATGCCGGAAGGGATCCCGATCCTCAACCGGGACAGCGGCCGGATGCTCGCGGTCCTGGCGGTCGGGCGCCGCCGCGCGGTCGAGGTCGGGACCGCGATCGGCTACTCGACGCTGTGGACAGCGCTCGGCCAGGGCGAGGGCGGCACGATCGTGACCATCGATCCCGATCGCGACCGAACGGATCGGGCTCGGGCGTTCTGGCGCGCGGCGGGCATCGCCGACTCGCGCATCACGATCGTCAATGCCCCGGCGCTGGACGCGTTCGCCGCGGACACGCCCGCGCTCGCCGGCCCGTTCGACCTGGCCTTCATCGACGCCCTGAAACCCGAGTACCCAGGCTACCTCGACGCACTGCGCCCGCGCCTCGCCCCGGGTGCCCTGGTCGTGGCCGACAACGTGCTGTGGAGCGGCCGCACGTCCGGCGCGAGGCCGTCCCGTGACGGCGATGGAACGGCGGAGCTGCGCGAGATCTGCCGGAGACTCGCGGACGATCCCGAGTTCGAGACGACGATCCTGCCGATCGGCGACGGCCTGCTCGTGGCGGCGCTCCGCACGTGACCGCCGGCCGCGGCACGCAGATCCGGGTCCACGTCCGGCTCTTTGCCATGCAGCGCGAGCTGGCGGGGATGCGCGGGCTCGATCTGGAATTGGCGGCGGGCGCCACGATCGAGGATGCCTGGGTCGCGCTCGTCCAGCGGTTTCCGGTGCTCGCGCCCGGTCGGGCCGCGGTCCGGTTCGCGCGCAACGGCAGCTACGCCCCGGCCGACACGGAGCTGACCGACGGCGACGAGGTGGCGATGATCCCGCCGGTCAGCGGCGGCGCCAAGCCCGCGGGCGAAGCGCGAATGCGCATCCTCGAGCTGCGCGAAACCGCCTTTGACAGCTCGATCCTGGCCGAGCTCGGCGATCGCCTCGCAACCGGCGAGGACGGCGCCGTTGTCGGTTTCCTGGGCGTGACCCGCCGCTCACCGGGGACACCGGCACCGGGGCAGGAAGCCGAGGCCGCGCGCCACGCCGGACGGGTCGTGCAGGCCCTCAGCTACGAGGCGCACCCCGAGATGGCGCTGGCGATACTGGCGGAGATCGCCGACGAGATCGAGGCCCGCTTCGGTGTGACCCGGCTCGCCATCGTCCACCGCGAGGGCGAAGTGCCCCTCGGCGAGCCGTCGGTCGCGATCGTGGCCTGTGCGCCGCATCGCGACGCGGCCTTCGAGGCGGCGCGGTACGCGATCGACGAGACCAAGGCCCGCGCCCCGATCTGGAAGGCCGAGCTGTTCACCGACGGGAAGGTCTGGATAGGCGAGCCGGCGCGGGAATCTCCGAAGACCGAGCTGGAGCCCCGCGGGCGCTCGGTCTGAGGACTCGGTGAGCCAGCGCGGAGCGGTCCGGAGGCCTGAGTCACCGCAGACACGACTGAGCCCGGCCCCGAGTGGAGCCGGGCTCGTGTCGGCACTGCGAGAGGCGCGGAGCTAGCCGATGAGGGCCGGCTCGCGCTCGGGAACTTCGACTTCGGGCTCCTCCTGCTTGGTCGAGGTCGCACCATCGACGTCGAGCAGGTAGCCGATGCCCTGGAACGTCCGGATCCGGCCGGGCTCGCCGGGCGCCGCGCCGAGCTTGCGCCGGACGCGGGATACCCAGACCCGCAGGTACTGCAGGTCGTCACGGTACTCGGGGCCCCAGACCTTGGTCAGCAGCTCGGTGTGGAGCACGACCTTGCCGGCATTCGCGGCGAGGTGCTGGAGGAGCAGCCACTCGGTCCGGGAGAGCTGGACCAGCTCGCCGTTCCGGGTGACCATGCGCCGCTCGAGGTCGATCTCGACGTCGTCGAACTTGATGACGCCGGCGCCCGGCTCGGCGCCGCCTGAGCGTCGGATGACCGCCCGGACGCGCGCGGCCAGCTCATCCGGGTGGAACGGCTTGGCGATGTAGTCGTCCGCGCCGAGGTCGAGGCCCTTGGCCTTGTCGGCGGTCGAGCCCTTCGCCGTCAGCAGGATCACCGGCACGGGCCGGCGTTCGCGCAGCTGGCGCATGACCTCGATGCCGTCGAGATCCGGCATGACGATGTCGAGCAGGACGATGTCCGGGCGGACCTCTTCCGCCTTCTGGAGTGCCTGCTCGCCGCCGTTGGCGGTGACGACGCGGAAGCCCTCTTCCGAGAGCGCAATGGCCACGAGCTTGGTGATACGCGGCTCGTCATCTGCGACGAGAACGAGCGGCTGGGTCGACATGGAAGCCTCCCTGGTGGGTCGGTACGCCTTCATCCTGTCGAGCCATGCCTCCCGGACGTTCACGGAGCACATTGCAAAACCGTTACGTGCGCATTACAACCTTTTTGACCGGGGAACGGTGCAGATCGGCCGTCCACGCACGATATGCGGGTGCGAGGCGGCACCGAGCTTGAGGAGCAGGGCAGCGCGACGCGATCCGCCGTAGCCTGTTGGCCCGGCACGGCGGCCCGCAGCGGTTCGCCCGACCCAAGGAGGCTCACGTTGACTGCCACTCTTCGTCGCGGGAGGGATCGCAGCTGATGGCAGCGGCCATGCGCCGTCTCCGCATCGCGCAGGTGGCTCCGCCGGTGGAGCGCGTGCCGCCGGCCGCATACGGCGGGACGGAGCGCGTCGTCGACGAGCTCACCCGGCAGCTCGTCGATCGCGGCCACGACGTCACGGTCTTTGCCAGCGGCGATTCGGACGTTGCCGGCCGGCTGGTCCCGACCGTCGAGCGCGCCCTCCGGCCGGCGGGCATCGAGAGCGACGCGAGCGGCTGGTTCGCGACGACGGTCAAGATGGTGATCGAGCAGGCCGCCGGCTTCGACGTCATCCACTCGCACCTTGAGTGGTGGTCGATCCCGCTGGCGCGGTTGTCCCCGGTGCCGACGGTCGCGACGTTCCACGGCCGCTTGGACCTGCCCTGGGCCGATCGCCTTCTCGGCGACGCGCCCGACGGCATGGTCGCGATCAGCCGGCACCAGGCGAGCACCCACCCCAACGTGCCCTGGACGATCATCCACAACGGCCTGACGCTCGACCGGGCACCGTTCATCGAAGAGCCTGGGGACGCGTTCTGCTTCGTTGGTCGGATCGATGCCGAGAAGGGGATCATCGAGGCGATCGAGATCGCGCAGCGGGCGGGCAGGCGGCTGCGCATCGCGGCCAAGGTCGGCAACCTCGCGCGTCAGCGCGACTACTACGAGTCGGTGTTTCGGCCGGCGCTCCAGCGAGCCGGCCACTCCGTCGAATACCTGGGTGAGCTGCAGCCGGCGGAGCGCGACCAGCTGTTCGCGGAGAGCTACGCGACGCTCATGCCGGGAGCGTGGCCGGAGCCGTTCGGGCTCGTGAGCATCGAGTCGCTCGCCTGCGGTACGCCCGTGCTCGCGCGCCGGGTCGGCGCGCTGCCCGAGATCATCCGCGAGGGGGTCGATGGCTTCTTCGGAGACGACGCCGTCGCGATGGCCTTCTTCGCCGATCGATTGGGCGCACTGGACCGGCGCGAGATCCGTGAGCGCGTGATCGAGCGGTTCTCGGCGGCCCGGATGGCCGATCGGTACGAGGAGCAGTACGCGCGGATGATCGCGGTAGCGAGTCGGCTCACAGGCGTTCGCGAGCGGGCCCCGGACGCAGCAGAGGTCGAGGAGGCGCTTGCGGTGCAGCTGCCGGTCCAGGTGACCGAGCCGGCCGACGCGGAGCTACCCGACAAACGGAACGGCGCCAGGCCGCCTCAAGTCACGAAGGAAGCAGAGGAGGAAGCCGAAAAGGTCGCCGTTGCAGTCGGCGTCACGGCCGAACCGGCCGAGGCGGCGGATCAGGCGGCCAACGCGGTGGGCGCCTCGGCGGGGGCGATGGAGGTCGCCGAGCCGGCCGAGGCCATCGCCGAGCCGGCAGAACCTGTCGCCGAACCAGCCGAAGCGGTCGCCGAACCAGCCGAGGCCGTCGAGGAAACGGCCGAGTCGATCGAACCAGCCGAAGCGGTCGCCGAACCAGCCGAGGCCGTCGCCGAGCCGACCGAGGCCGTCGCCGAGCCGACCGAAGCAGTCGCCGAACCAGCCGAGGCCGTCGCCGAGCCGGCCGAAGCGGTCGCCGAGGCGACAGAACCTGTCGCCGAACCGCCAGAACCTTTCGCCGAACCAGCCGAAGCGGTCGCCGAGCCGGCCGAGGCCGTCGACGAAACGGCCGAGTCGATCGAGCCGGCCGAAGCAGTCGCCGAGCCAGCCGAAGCGGTCGCCGAGGCGACAGAACCTGTCGCCGAAACGACGGAGGCCATCCCCGAGCCGTCGGAGCCCGTCGCCCAACCGACGGAGGCCACCGCCGAGCCGGCAGAAATCGAGCAGGCCGCCGCGCTCACGGTCGAAGCGGCCGTGGTCGACGTCGTCGTTGCCGACACGACCGCCGCAATCGAACCCGAGACCATCGGAGCGCTCGAGCCAGTGGCGGAAGAGGTCGCGGCAGCCGTGAAGCCCGAAGCCGCCGAGCCAGCGGCGGAAGAGGTCATGGAAGCCGCTGAGCCCGAGGCTGTGCCGCGACCGCCCGAGCTCGTCGCGGCGCCAGTCGGAGCCGACGCCGAAGTGGAGTCGGAAACCGTGGCGGAAGCCGAACCTGCGCCGGAGGTTGAGGCCGCTCCATCGCCCGCGGATACGCCCGCGGACGTGACCACCCGTCCGCCCGTCGCCGTCGGCCCCG
>Ga0070707_100004416_pt1 | contig 13177 bp, 11 predicted proteins | sample KBSK5502metaG_FD_65468 | JGI IMG/M metagenome (GOLD analysis project Ga0070707, IMG submission 65468) | Corn, switchgrass and miscanthus rhizosphere microbial communities from Kellogg Biological Station, Michigan, USA - KBS K5-50-2 metaG | ecosystem: Host-associated > Plants > Roots >... | reverse complement strand
CTCAACGATCTCGTCCACGCGAGGTTTCCCGGCGCGATCGTCGCCGCCGAGGAGTCGACGACGTGGCCCGGCGTGACGCGCCCGACGTACGTCGGGGGCCTCGGGTTCGACTTCAAGTGGAACATGGGCTGGATGCACGACACGCTCGACTACTTCAAGCAGGACCCGATCTACCGCGCGTTCCACCACCGACTGCTGACGTTCGGGATCATGTATGCCTTCTCGGAGCGATTCCTCTTGCCCTTCTCCCACGACGAGGTGGTGCACCTGAAGAAGTCGCTCGTCTCGAAGATGCCCGGCGATCGCTGGAAGATGCACGCCAACCTGCGCGCGATGTACGGCTACATGTGGGCGCACCCCGGCAAGAAGCTCCTCTTCATGGGGGGTGAGATCGCGCAGTGGCACGAATGGAACTTCGAGTCGGAGCTCGACTGGCACCTCCTTTCCGAACCCGACCACGCCGGCGTCATGCGCCTCGTGCGGGATCTCAATGCCGCGTACCGGAAGTATCCCGCGCTCTGGGAGGTCGACGACGAGCCGGCCGGCTTCGGGTGGATCGATCCCAACGACTCCGCCCAGAGCGTCGCGTCCTTCGTCCGCTATCCGCGCCAGCCCAAGCCGAAACCGGCGCCGAAGCCGGCGGCGGGCGACGCGACGACCGCCCCGGAGGCTTCGCCGACGCAGGGCCGGCACGTCGTCTTCGTCGGCAACTTCACCCCGCTGCCCCGCTACGGTTATCGCATCGGCGTCCCGCGACGGTGCGGCTACCTCGAGATCGTGAACACCGACGGCAAGGATTACGGTGGAAGCGGCGTCGGCAACATGGGCCGGGTCGAGGTCGAAGCGGTGCCGTCCCACGGGCAGCCGCAATCGATCGTGCTGACCGTGCCCCCTCTCGCCGCGCTCTGGCTCGTCCCGGAGCGAGACTGATCAAGCCTCGGCGTCGGCTGTGCCTCCGGCCGGAGGCCGTCGCTGCGCTCGGGGCAGCCACATGTCGATCGTCGGCACGAGCGCGACGATGGTCAGGGTGATCAGCATCGCCGCTCCCGAGACGGGAATGAGGGGAGCGAGCGCGACGCGCCCGCGGGTGATCCACGGGGCTGCGATGTGGAGCGCGCTCGTCGCGACGGACGCGATCACCCCGGCGCCGTGGAGCCACGGTGGGATCCGCGCGAGGAGCCAGAGGTGCGCCAGGATCAGGACGTAGACCGGCACCGAGAAGAGATGGAAATGCGTCACCTCGAGGAGCTTGCGATCCGAGATCGTCTCCACCATCACGTGCGGGCGGGTCACCTCGTCCGGCAGGTCGAGGGCCGGCCCGTCGTCCTTCGCCGCGTCCTTCGCCGGATCGGGCTGGGTCTTCGGCGCGCCGGCGTAGTACGCGGCCGGGCCTTCGTCGGCGACGATCATCCCGTAGAGACGCCACGACACGCCGAGGCCGAGCACGGCCGAGAGCGCGAAGGCCGAGTAGAGCAGCTTCGCCCCGAACGAGAGCGTCCGCAGCCGGCCGGCGGCGGCCGCGAAGTCCTTCACAAGCTGCCGCTGCTCAGCGCCGCCTCGAGGACGAGGGTGTCGCGCTTCACACCGAGCGCGATCGACTTCGACGAGATCGACGCGCCGGAGATGATGTCGATGTCCTTGCCGGGCGTGATCGGGTCGGTGGGCTTCTTGCCCTTGAACTGGTTGCGGAAGCGTTCGTGCCGCACCTCGTCGCCGAAGGGCTCGCGGTAGACGAGGATCTCCACCCGCTCGACCACGCCCTTCGGCGAGAACTGCACGGCGTAGTCGATCGGCTCGTGCATCCCGACCTCGTCGTCGACGATGGCGTAGCCGCTCCGGTCGCCCTCGGGATTGCCGACGTACACCAGCCAGTCCTTCTTGATCGAAGGCACGCCGAGCTTCTTCGCGATCTCCGTCGCCTTCTTTTCGGGCAGCGTGATCCGGCGGTTGCCGACCTTGGTCGACGTCGCGAAGAAGCTCTTCAGGACCTGCGGAACGGTCCAGTACGTCTGGGCGAGGGCCACGGCGGGGACCGCCAGGACGAGGATCGCGCCGAGGAGCGCGCGACGCAGAGACCGAGAGGATCGCCGGGGAAGCATTCGAGGTTTTCTATGCTGTCACTAATGAAAGTCAAAGTCAATACCTATAAACGGGCCGAAAGGCACGTCAATCCCGGACCCGGAGCTCGAGGGCGCGCTCGGCCAGCGGGATCCAGCTCTGGGGGCTGCGCCCGGCCATGGCGTGGGCCACCGCGTCCGACGCGATGCCGGCGCAGTGGTCGAGGTTGCAGTGGAGGAACAGCGCCTGCCGGCCGAAGGGCAGGAGCCCCTGGCTCGTCACGCGGTCCATGGTCGCCCTCCATTCGGCGAGCCAGCCCCGCCGATACACCGGATACACGAACGGCACGAACCGCTGGCGAACCTCGATCGGACGAGCTCCGGGCGGAACGATCCGCGCCACCGCGAGCTGGGCGAGCAGCTCGTGCAGCCGCGAGGGCTCGGTGAAGTCGACCTCGGCGCCCCACGCGCCCTCGGGGATCTCGACGCACAGGATCGTCTCCCCGGCGCGGCGCAGCTCCGGCGAGTAGTTGGCGAGCTCGGACACGCGGCCGAACCAGAACCGACGTTCGGGCGCGTAGTAGGTCTCGATCTCGGAAGCCGCGCACGACGGCAGCGCGAGGTACACGAGGTAGACCCCGCGGTGCTCGAGCCGGGTCGGCACGATGTCGCCGAGATGCCCGGCGAACAGGACGGGCGAGCCGGATGCGACGTCGGCCGACGCGAAGGCGCGGCTCGTCTCGACGACCACGCCCCGCTCGGAGAGCTTGCGTTCGAGGAACGCGACGATCGACGACGTTCCGCGAGCGGGATAGACGAAGCGCTCGCCGCCCACGCTGCCGAGCGCTCGGCGAAGGAGCCGCCAGGGCGCCGAGGTGCTCACGCGCTTCTTCGCCACCGCCTGGGAGAGCTCGGCGGGGCGAAGGCCCCAGACTTTCTCCGCATACGGCGCGTAGAAGAGCGTGTACGCCTCGGCCCCGACGCGGTCGACGACGAACCGCTCGAATCCGACGTCCACGTCGTCGCTCGACAGGCCACGATCGAGGTCCCAGCCGGCAAATGCGCGGCGGCGCCGCCCGCCGAGGAACTGCATGCCGACGGTCACGCTGCGTCGCGCGCCGAGCGCCCGGAGCACCGAGACTGCCGTCGGAGGGTACGGCAGCCGCTTGTCGCCGAGCAGAAGCACCCCCCGCCGCGGGCGCCACAGAAACCGCTCGCTCTCCGCCATCTCGCGGAAGAGGGGGCTGGCCAGCGCGTCCGGGTGCAGTCGATGCGAGCCGAGGTCGCACGGCACGCCGCGAAACGTCTCGGACCCGGCGAGCCCGCCCGGGCGCGACGCGCGCTCGAGGACCCTGACGTGCTGGCCGGCGCGCGAGAGGAGCAGGGCCGCATACAGACCGGAGATGCCCCCGCCCACCACGACGTAGTCGCGCATGGCCCGCATGCCCTCAGTACATGAAGCCGACGCCGAAGTTCAGTTGCGTCTCGTCGTAGCCGAGCTTGCGGTTCCGGAGCTGGTAGTCCGCTTTGACCACGATCTGCTGGATGGGGCGGTACGTCGCGCCGACAGTCAGCTCACGGATGCTGAAGGTCGGGTTCGGCGCGAAGCCATCCGGCACCGCGGCCTGCGTGTTGTAGTGCTCGAGCCTCGCGAAGGGCAGAAGCTGGTGGGAGACGCCGAACGGGTGCAGGACGTCGTAAGCGGCCTCGACGTAGGCTCCGCGCGCGAGCGTCGGAACGGGGGAGCGCGCATCCGGGTAGAGCGGGTTGCCGCTGGCGTCGTAGGTCGCCATCTGCGCCTCGGACTCGGGCAGGTGCCACTCGGCGAAGAGCATGCGCCATTCGAACCCGGCTCGGCGCCAGCGCGCATCGGCGGCCCAGCCGATGAGCGGCAGGCTGAGGTCCACGCGCTCGCCGCTCTTGGTGTAGAACTCCCCGTTCTCCCCGAGGTCGCTCGCGTAGACGGACGCGCCGATCACGAAGCCGAGCAGCGGCTCGACCTCGATGCGTCCGACGCCGGCCCACGCGTTCGCGCGCGCGAAGGCGCCGCCCTGCCTGCCTCCCCGGATCCCGTCGGCCGAGAAGCCGTTCGGATCGAGCCCCGTCATCGCGTAGGCCTCGTAGCGCAGGCCTTCCACCGGCTTGCCGAAGACCCCGATCCCGATCTCGCGCCATGTCGAGGGGATGATCACGGTGTCGACCCGCGGCCGGACGACGCCGTGGAACACCGGCGGCTCGTGCCACTGGTTGATGATCCCGATCGGCACGAGGATGAGCCCGGCGCGAAGTCCGAGCGTGTCCCGGAGAAGCCGCCAGTCCACGTAGCCCTGCTCGAGCTCCGCGCCTCCCGGACAGCTCGCGCAGCTTAGCGCGTGCTCCACCTCGAGCTCGGTGTAGACGCGGAAGCGATCGTTGAAGGAGTGCGCGACGAAGAGCACGAGGCGCGCGACGTCGGCGACCCACTCGCGCTCGCCATCGCGGCCGACGGCGGTGCCCTCTACGAGGACCTCTCCGTAGCCGCCGATCGAGGTGTTCGATGCGCTCGCCTCGGCGCTCTTGAAGCGCTGATCCGTCATCCCACGCACGAGCTCCGGGTCGGCCGTCGTGCCCGCACCGATCGACAAGGCGGGGCGAGCCCCGGGATCCTTGTGCTCCGGTGCGAGATCGATCGTCGGACCGTCGGTCGACGGGCTTCCCCCTGTTTGTCCCCAGGTTACCGAGGGTGAGAGGAGGAACCACAGGGCCGCCGTGGTCGAAAGGAGTCGAAAGCCCTGAGTCGTGAGCGGACAAACAGTGTCTTTACGTCGACTCATCGGATCGGTTTCGCCTTGACTCCCACACCCTCATCGCACTATTGAAAACGTCAGTCAATATCATTTTCAATAGTACGTCGCCTGCGACGCCACAGAAAGGCCATGAGATGCGCCCACCCCGCCTCCTTTTCCGCGCTCTGCTCTCCGTCGTCGGAATCGCCGGCTGTGGCTCGAGCGACAACGACAAGGTGATCGAGGACGCGCAGGGCCAGAACTGCAGCGGCACGACCTACGTCGCCTTCGACCCGAAGAACCACGCCGCTCAGGACCAGCGGGTGCAGATCCACGCTGCGTTCCGGACGAAGCTCGAGCCCGCCGCGACCGACCCGACGAAGGCGCCCTCCGTCTTCGCCGAGATCGAGGGGCTCTACGCTTCGACCGCCGATCTCCGGGTGGAAGTGCAGGGGCTCGCCGACCAGCATTTCCCGGACGACGCGAACTCCAAGTCGGTCGGCAAGCAGATCGATCAGGCGATCACGGGCGCCATCGCGCGCGGCAAGGCCGCCACCGCGCCGCTCGACGTGAAGATCGCGGGCCACATCGTGGACGAGGCGCTGACGCGCTTCTTCTTTCTCTACGTCTTCCACGAGCTCAGCGAGGGCGAGCGCCCGGCCTACGACGAGGGGTACGGCACGCTCGGCACCGGGGCGACGAACGATCCCCAGAAGCTGCTCAGCCTCGCCGCGCTCGCGTCGGAGATCGATGGTCTCTACCAGACCGACTACGAGAAGAAGCTCTTCGACGACATCCGCGAGGGCTCGTGCCAGCTCGACAAGGCGCTCCGGGAGCACGGCGGTGACTCGGTCGACTGGAAGACGAACGAGGCCTACGGCACCGAGGTCCGCGAGATCGACGGCCTGCTCACCGAGGTCCTCGCCCGCGCGGTCGTGCACGAGTTCACCGAGCTCGCCGACCAGCAGAACCTCGACGACGCCACCGAGGAGCTCTACGAGGGCGCGTTCTACTTCTTCGCGATCGACGCCGCGATGCGCGGCAAGGGCGGCATGGCGGCGACGGACGCGACCGACATCGCCGCGAGCCTGAACGGCGTCATGAACGACATCGATTCCGGCGATCCGACCTGGAAGGGCAAGATCGACGCGGGCTCGATCGGCGATCGGGTCTCGAAGGCGTTCGGCTTCTGAGAGTCAGATGCAGTCGCTTCTCGCGTGACGGAACGGCCGTCGGCGCCGTCCGCAACCAGAGCCCCTCCGGGCCCGACCCAGCGAGGTACGAGCTTTGACTACATCGCTGGGCGAGGGCAGAGGGGCGATGCGAGAAACGTAGAACTCTGGACGGCGGGCGTCGTCTAAAGCCAGTTGTCCATCTCGAGGCGGGGGATCGAAGACTTCCTTCCCCTCGCTCGACACGGAGGAAGCCCGATGAAGAAGCTCGCTAGGTCCGGCCTGATTTGCCTCCTCCCGGTTGCTGCGGCGGCATGCGGCGGGGCCCCCAATGCGGTCCAGCACGGGTCGGGTACGGTGGCCGGCGGTGGGGCGGCTCCGGCCGTGTCGTGCGAGCGTCGGCATCCGGGGGTGGGCGCGGCCCGGGTGGACGCCGCCCGGCAAGGCAGCTCGGTCGCGCTCGCACACCTGGGCGACTCGACCTTCGCTTATGTCGCCGACGAGGACAGCCACGCCCTGCACACCATCGACGTCGAACGGGGGACGGAGGTGGCGACGACGCACCTCGCCGGCTCGCCGGCTCTGGCGCTCGTGATGGCCGATGGGCGGGTCGCCGTGACGCTGCGTGACAAGAACAAGATCGAGGTCCTCGAGCCGGCAGCGCAGGCGTCGGCGCCTCTCGAGTCACGATGCACCGTCGGCGTCGCGGTCGAGCCGTTCGGCCTCGCGATGACCCCGGACGACAAGCGGCTCCTCGTCACGAGCGCCTTCGGTCGCAAGCTCACCGTCCTCGACGCCGCGTCGATGCGACCGAGCTTCGACGTCCAGGTGGGGCGCGAGCCGCGGGCAGTCCTCGTCGACGATCGTGGAGAGCGCGCTTTCGTCGCCCACGTCGTCGGCGGCAAGATGTCCGTCGTCGACCTGGTGGGCGACAAGCACGACGTGCGCGAGATCGATCTCCGGGTGAAGAAGGTCCTCGGCAACCCCACGCGCTTCAGCGACACCGACAAGCTGCGATCGGGCTGCCAGGGCTTTGCGCTCGCGAAGTCGATCGACGTCGACGACTCCGGTTCCGTCGGTCCGGAGCGCCCCCTGGTCAAGGGCCAGGCCCCGAAGCAGCCTGCGCCGGCGAAGCCGAAGGGACGTGTCTTCGCCCCGATGGTCACCGTCGACCCCGGTGACGCCCTCACGCGCTCCAACCAGTACTACGGAGAGGTCCGCGACGGCGTGCCCAAGGAGGCCCCGCTCGTCCAGGTCATCGACGCGGATGCCGAGCGCCCGATGAACAAGGCGGTGATGTCGCTCGGGACGCGCCTGTCGAAAGAATGCCTCCTGCCGCGCTCGGCCACGGCGCGTCCGTCGACCGGCACGCTCTTCGTGACATGCCTCGGCATCGACTCGGTGGTCGAGCTCGACACGCGCGGTGCCGATCCGGCGCGGCTCGAGCGGCGTCGCTGGAGCGTTCCCGCCGGGCCCACCGGCGTCGCCATCGACGACGCGCACGGACGCGCCGTCGTCTGGTCGCAGTTCGACGCCCAGCTGAGCGTCATCGACCTCCACTCGTCGGCGGAGAAGCCGTCGGTGAAGCTGGTCGCGGTGAAGTACACGCCGACGTCGGAGGCCGCCGAGCTCGCGGCCGGGCGCAAGCTCTTCCACACGGTCGACGACTCGCGCATCTCGTCGGACGGAACGGCGTGCGCGAGCTGCCATCCCGACGGCCGAGAAGACGCCCTCACCTGGTCGACGCCCGACGGGCCTCGCCAGACGATCATGCTCGCCGGCCGCCTCGCGGCGACTGCGCCCTACGGCTGGATCGGCAAGCACGACACGCTCCCGACCTACGTGACCAACACCTTCACCCGGCTCGGCGGCACCGGCATGACCGGCGCCGAGCTCGACGCGCTGGTCGCCTACGTCGGCAAGATGCCCGGCCCGGTGATGGAGGGCGCGCCGGTGGACTCGTCGAAGGTCGCCCAGCTCGCTCGAGGCAAGGAGCTCTTCTTCGATCAGGCCGAGGGCTGCGCGAGCTGCCACGTCGGCGGCGGCGGTGTCGACAGCGCCCATCACGACGTCGGGAGCAACACCGGCGCCGACGTGGCCAAGGAGTTCGATACGCCCTCGCTCCGCTTCATCAGCGGAACGGCGCCGTACTTCCACGACGGGCGCTACAAGACGCTCGACGAGGTCCTGGCAGCGACCGATAATCAGATGGGTCACACGCTGCACCTCTCGCAGCGCGACGGGCTCGCCCTGAAGGCCTACCTCGAGACGCTCTGAAGGAGAAGTCGACAGTCGTGAGTCGAGAGTCGAGAGCCCGGAAGAGTCGAGAGTCGTGAGTCGAGAGTCGAGAGCCCGGAAGAGGAGTCGACGGTCGAGAGTCCAGAACCCGGAAGAGGGAAGAGACGACAGTCGTGACGCCTCGGAAAGAAGATCTTCTCATGACTCTCGACTCAGGACTCACGACTCACGACTCTCCCTGCGACTCATGACTCTCGACTCTCGACTCTCCTGTGCATTCCTGGCCGCGGCGATGATGGGCTGTGGGGGTGCTCCCCCCGCAGCGCCGCACGCTGCTCCACCCGGAGGCGCCAAGCCTGCCGCTCGGAAGGCCAGCCCCGCCGCTGCGACCACGTCGGTCGAGGTAGCAGACCCGTCGCATCCCCCGGGCGCTTCGAACGAGCCCTCTCCGGGCCTCAGCCTTCCGGTGGGCATTCGACGAGGTTCGCAGCAAGAGTCGACTCCCCGGCCGCACGTCACGCCCATTCCGTTCCGGGTCGCCGAGCTGCCGTGGGCCACCATCCCGGATCCGTTTCCCCAGAACACGACCGGTGCCGGCGTACCGAACCTCGCTCTCGGGGACACCGCGACCGACCTCGTGATCACGACCAACGCCGCAGATCGCGGGACGCCGGACGATCGCAGCGTGATCGCGAGCGTCAAGGATGCCGCCTTCGCCCAGCTCAAGTTCGGCCCCTACGTCGGTTGGTCCGGGGGTGTGTACGGGACCTCCGGGGGCGCGTACCTGCGCTGCGGCAACCGGGGCGGCGTCCCTTTGCTCCTGCCTTCGCGCTGGGAGACGTTGAAGACGCGTGCTTCTGGCGCCGACTACGCCGTCGCCGACGGCTGGTTCGAGCGAACGCAGTGCAAGGCCTCGGTCGTGCGCCGGGCTACGGCCACGGCGAAGCCGCTCGTGCCGGGGCAGACGGTCTACGCCTTCCGCGCCTGCGGGACGACCTGCGCCGAGAAGCAAGCTCTCGTGCTCATCATGCCCCGCGCCCAGAGCATCGTGGCGACTGGCGTCGGGGGCGACGCGCCGAAGGAGGTCGGCGCGTTCACGAAGGTGACGCTGCCGCTCCGGCGCGGTGGAGGCGGCTCGGTGATGGCGCGCATCGCGATGCCCGACCTGCTCGCCTGGCGCGCGGCGATGGGGCCGGACGACAAGAGCGGCAAGAAGCCCAAGAGCGTGAGCTTCGGCAGCTTCGTCGCGAGCGTCCTCGTCGGCGTGGAGGTGGTTCAGGGTGTCGACGACGCCGAGCCGGTCGCTATCGTGTACCAGGATCCAGCGGATCCGCTCGGCAGCGGCGATCCCGGGTAGGGCCGGCGAATCCCCTGAAGCCGCCAGAGTCTCGAGGAGCGGCTCCCGCTGGTTTCGGGAGCGGGAGCGGGAGCGGGAGCGGGGAACCTGGCTTCACGGGGACGGGGACGGGGAGATCTCGAGCAAGGCGAGGTCGGACCAGAGCGCGTCGACGTACCGGGATCTCGGCCGGGCGAAGGCGACACCGACCGCGCGGTCGCGTGCCTCGAGGGCCGTCCGAATGGACGGGGACATCGCCTCGCTCGTCACGAACGCGCCCGCGGCGCCGGCACGCTCGATCGCCGCCGAGAGCTCGGCGTCGCTGCCGACCGAGATCACGGTGCGCCGGGGAGCGCCCTCGGCGACCATCCGCCCGAGCTCGCGCGTGACGACCGGACGCGCGTCGTCGACGCTCGCTAGGTGCTGCACCAGCGCGGCGGCCGGGGAAGGGAGCATGTGGGCGCGCACGAGCCCGAGGCCGTCGACGAACCATTGTGCGGACAGCAGCACCGGCGCGGCGAGAGCGGCACGCCATCGGCCGGTGAGCTCCTCGCTCGCCGAGGCCAGGGCGACGATCATGAGTGGAACCAGCGGCAAGAGGTGGCGAGGCTTGTAAGCGACGTTCTGGAAGAGTGCCGCCCAGAGCGCGTAGGCGAGGGCGCTGGCCCAGATCTCGGAGTGACGCGCGACAAGCCGGCGATCGACGCGGCTCAGCGCGAAGGCGCCGAGCAAGAGGAGCACCGGAGCACCGATCCAGCGAAGCGCCGGCGCGTCGGGCCAAGCGCCGCCGAGCGCGTTCGCCCACACGCCCCAGCCGATGCCGTAGAGCCGGAGCCCGGGTGAGGGAATCGTGATCACGCTCCCGCCCCAGCGCGTGAAGTGGCCGGCCGCCTGAGCCGAGCCTGCTGCCACGAGGGCGCGCGAGCCGGCGACGACGACGAGGGGCACGAGCCACAGCACGACGCCGGTCGCGAGGTCGCGGGTGCGACGCAGGAGCGCCATCCCGCCGCCGTCGGAGATCCCGACGGCGCACGCGATCGCGAGGGCGAAGGGGAAGTAGGAGAGACGCACGCCGAGCTCGATGCCTGCCAGGACGAGCGCGGCCGTGCGCAGCGCCGCGGCGTGGGCTGGCGACGTCGGATCGGCGACCCGTCGCGCGCGGGCACAGAGCGCCAGCGCCGACGTGGTCAGCGCCGTGCCGGCAGCATCGCTGGTCAGCTTCGTCGCGGAGAGCCAGAGGAAGGGCGACGCGAGCGCAAGCGCACCGGCGACCCAGGCGGCGCGCAGGCCGGCGACCTCGCGCGCGAGCAAGGCCGTGGCGGCGACGGTGACGGCCCCGCCGAGGGCGCCGACGACACCGAGCGCGATCCGAGGCGACGCGCCCGCCGCCGCGCAGAGCTTCGCCGCCGCGACATAGACCGGATAGAACGGCGCGTGCGGCCGGAGCTCGAGCACGTCGAAGCGATCGACCGCCAGCGCGAAGCGGAGGCCGTCGATGTCCTCGTCGTACCGGATGAGCCATCCGAGGCGAAGGGCGAGCGCGAGGGCGAAGAGGAGCGCGAGCCCGAGTCGGTGACGCGTCACGGAGCTGCGGGCGCCGCCGATCCCGACCCGCCGCCCGTCTTGACGGGCACGCCGCAATCGACGTCACCGGTCGTGCTCCCGGTTCCGTTGCCGGATCCGGAGCCCGCACCGAGCTTGGCAGCGGTGCCGCCGTCGATCGCGCTCTCCGATGCGCAGGTCCGATAGAAGTCTTCCCCCGCGTAGTCGAGGCACGCGATGCCGAGAGAGACGGCGGCAAAAGGAAGCCCGGTCGCGACGAGCACCGTCCGCGCTAGCGCCCAATCCCATCGGACAACCACACGAAGGACCTATCTCTATTGAATATGATTGTCAACTTCTACATGCCCACCAGGGGCTAAGGGGTGAGGGGCTGAGGGGCTGAGGGAACCAGAGCGTGGTGTGCGCCGCTTTTCTCTGATCCGTTCTGTCCCTTGGGCCCTTGGCCCCTTGGCCCTTAGCCCCTCTCTTGCCCCTTTTTTGGCGATCTGCCTGCACCCGCGTAGGGTCGGGCCATGCGCTGGTACGACACGGTCCAGGAGATCCGCGCCCGCAAGCTCGAGCTCGCGTGCATCGATCCGCGCGGCGGGATGCCGATCATTCCGCCTCGCGGCGCGTCCGAGAAGGGCATCGCGGCGGTCGAAGCCCGTCTCCGGCGCTCGTTGCCGCCGAGCTATCGTGCCTTCCTCGAGCTGCACGACGGCTGGCAAGAGCTCTACCAGGGCGCGAGCCTCCTGAGCGTGCGACATCTCGCTCGGGGCACTTACGAGGACGTGACGCGCCTCGTGCTCGACGAGTGGGACGACACGCACGGCCCCCGAGCGCTCGAGTCGTCACGCGCGAGGGGACGGGCGGCGCGGCGACATGTGCCGCGAGGACAGCTCGTGCCTTTCGGGATCGACGCCAAGGCCGAGACCATCTTCGCCTGGAACCTGCGCGGCCCGTCGGGTGACGGAGAGCTCGAGGTCGTCGTCTGGATCAACGAGATCGGCGAGCGCATCGAGAGCTTCCCTCGCTTCCTCGATCTGATCCTCGAGCTGCTGACCGCCGACGTCGAGGAGCGCCGCCGGCGCGTCTCGGAGAGCCGGCTCTCGCTCGGGAGCGGCCAGCGACTCGCCATCCCCGCCTGAGCACGCCGCGGCGTCGGCCCTGTTAGGATGGGATGCCGATGCCCGACATGGCCTACGCCGTCCACACGCGGACGTGCACTTATCTCCTCGACGAAGAGGGCGTGTGCCGGTGGGTGCTCTCACCGACCGGGACCATTCCGCCGGATGGCCAGCGCTCCGTCGGCGCGCAGTTCGTCGCCTGCCTCGATCTCCGTGTGGCGGGCGGGCTCGTCGGCGAGCTGCTCATCGGCGCCAGCATCCTGTTCGCCCGCCGCGACGACGAGACGGGACGGCTCGTCCTCCTCAGGACGAGCCCGATCGAGTACGTCGAGTTCAAGAAGCCTCCCGAGGCATCCACCCCGCGCGGCGCGCCGGCGAAGCTGCCCCCACCTCCTCCGCGCGAGCCCAAGGTCCACGACGACGACGGGGCGCCGATCGATCCCGAGGACATGGTCACCTACGAGGGTGGCGCGGTGACGCTCACCATGCCGCTCTATCGCCCCGACGCGCAGCCGGTCTCACCTCCGCGGCGCAAGATGCCGACTATGCCCACCTCCGACGAGACGACCCGCGACCGGGGTTCGCCGCGGGGTCGGCGCCGGTAGGATCTCCCCCGTTCGGCCGCGACGTGATGTACTGAGAACAGAGCATGACCGACGCCCACCAGCAGCAACGCTACCGAGTCATCGAGCGTCTCGCCTCGGGCGGGATGGCGGAGGTATTCCTCGCCGAGAGCGCCGGAATCGAGGGGTTCAAGAAGCAGGTCGCGATCAAGCGCGTTCTCCCGCACCTCAGCGAGAAGAAGCGATTCATCGCGATGTTCCTCGACGAGGCGCGCCTTTCGGCGCACCTGTCGCATTCCAACGTCGCCCAGGTGTTCGACATCGGCGTCGGCGACAACGCGTACTTCATCGTCATGGAGTACGTCGACGGCTCCGAC
>Ga0070707_100004414_pt1 | contig 13178 bp, 18 predicted proteins | sample KBSK5502metaG_FD_65468 | JGI IMG/M metagenome (GOLD analysis project Ga0070707, IMG submission 65468) | Corn, switchgrass and miscanthus rhizosphere microbial communities from Kellogg Biological Station, Michigan, USA - KBS K5-50-2 metaG | ecosystem: Host-associated > Plants > Roots >... | reverse complement strand
ACGTTGACGCGCGGCGGCTGGGCCATCTCCATATGCATAAATCGGCTTAGAAGTGGATTACTTCCAGGCTGCTTCTACCGCCCCGCCTGGCTGGCAGCGGTACAGCCTCGATGATGTTGCTCGGCTGCCAAGCCAGTACCTGGCTGCCGTCCCCACCAGTGAGCGCGAAGCGGCCGCCGGCGGCGACACAGAGGCGGCCCATCGGCTCCGTCGAGCCCTGTTCTGGCCGATGGTGTACGAGCTCGAGCCCGAGCTCTGGGATGCCGTCAGCCAGGCCGAGCCCATTCATCCGGGCATCCTGGCCAGGCTCGAGATCGAGGGACGGCGGGTTCTCGAGGTGGCCGCAGGCAGCGGCCGGCTCACCGTGCATCTCTGCCCGCGAGCCGATGAGCTCGTTTGCATAGAGCCCTCCTCCGGGCTGCGACGAATTCTCGCCGGCCGATGCCCGAGCGCCGACATACGCCCGGGATTCTTCGATGCACTGCCGATTGTGGACGCTTGGGCACAGCTGACCGTCTCTTGCGCCAGCTTTCCACCCGATCCTGGCGCAGTCCTTGAACTCGAGCGGGCCACCACCCAGGAAGGCGTGCTGGCGTTGATCAGCCCTGAAAGCCCGAGTTGGTTCCAGGCGCGGGGGTGGGAGCGGCTCAGCTTCGACCCAACTGAAGTCGTCATCAAACCGCACGACGCTGACCTCGAAGCGATCTTCGGACCGCTCGACCCGCCTCACGACCTTCTATGGCGCCACCGATGACTTCCCATCATCCACAACGTCGATGCGTTGGCGCAAACGTACTGCCGATTCGAGGGATGAATCGGCCGGGAGGCGTGCTTAACTTCGCTCGTCAGATGGGCGCATGGACGAGGTTGGACGGTCGGCAGAGAACGTTCCTCGTAGCGGCTGCGGCGGTCGCGCTTGTTTCGGTGGCCTACGCCCTGAACATTCGCACTGTCTTCTTGGGGCCGCACGCCGTGACCGCGATCGACGACATCGGGGAGGCCGTGGCTGCAGCGATCGCCTCGGTCGCGTGCGCGTGGGCCGCGAGCCGGGCTGTCGGAAAGGACAGGCTCGGCTGGACGCTGATGAGCATCTCTGCCGGCCTGTGGGCGGCGGGCGAGGTCGTCTGGTCGATCTATGAAGTCGGGCTTGGGGTGCAGGTGCCGTACCCGTCGCTGGCAGATGTGGGATTCCTGTCGGCGGTGCCGTTCGCAATTGCCGGCATTCGGTCCTTCTGGAGTGCCCCCCGAGGCACGTCTTCGCGCTGGCGGGTCTGGTTCGACGGTGTCATCGTCGCCCTCGCGCTCACCTCGACTGCATGGGGTTTCGGACTGCGGACGGTCTGGAACTCCAACTCGACGACCAAGTTGCTTGATCTTGCATACCCGGTCGCGGACATCCTGATCGGGACGGTCCTCATTCTTGCCATCCGGCGTGCGACGCAGCAGCAAAAGGGCCGGATGGCGCTGCTCCTCGCCGGGGTTGCGTCCTACTCCATCGCCGACAGCGCCTTCGCGTACCTCACGGCCCAGGGCGCATTCGGAGCGGTAGGCAGCGTGATCGACACCGGATGGTTTGCGGGCTACCTGATGATCGCGCTGGCCGCCATCTATCCCGCGGCTCCGCCGCGGCTCGCCACGAAGCAAGCTCCGCTCGATCTCTGGCAGCTTGCGCTCCCCTGGATGACGCTGCTCACAGCGTCGGCCGGCGACGTCTATTCGGCACTGTCCGGGCACGAGCTCGATCTTTTCATGTCGTCGCTGACGGCAATCCTCGCCGTTCTCCTGACGGTGAACATGATCCTCGAGAGAAGGGAATTCCTTTTGATGCTGACCGAAATCGGCGCTTCCCGCTCCACGCTGAACGAAGAGTTCAGGACGGCATTGGTCGAGATCCGGCGCTTCAGCAAGCTGATACAGGAGGCGGAGCGGCTCGAGCTCGATGAGGTCCGGCGCTTTGCCGCCGACATCGATCGCACGGCCGATCGGCTCGATCGCAAGGTCGAGGAGATGCTGGCCACGAACGCTGAGGACGAAACGAGAATCGAGGTGGATCCAGGGGTCCCGGCGGCGGAAGGCGCCGTCGTGGCGGCCCGCGGCACCTACTAAGCCAGCTGCCGGCTAGCCCCGCTCAGTCGTAAAGAAGCGTTCCCCACTCCTCGCCTCGAAGGTTCAGGTCGAGGTGCTTCAAGCGGCCGCGCAGCGTCAAGCCGAAGCGCGAAGGGAGCCTGGCCGCCGCCCTGCGATCGATCAGGAAACTGGTCCCGTCATCCAGGACTCCGGACACGAACTCCCTCGGATCGTCCTTACGCGAAAGTTCCCGCACTTTGACCTGGCAGATCTTGCCGCCGCCACAACACCGATGGACGTCATAGGCGATTACCCGAGGCCCGGCCGTGGGATGCAGCTCGAGCCACTGCCGCGCACTCGCGGCGGCCTCCAACTGAAAATCGCGTGCTACGGCCACAGCGTGATTATTCTGCGACCGCTTCCACCGTAACGCCACTCCTGAACGCAACCCTACCCCTGATGCGGGCCGCGGCCGGACCTGGGTTCGGGTAGTACCGGGCGGCGTCCGCGTTTACCCGGTCACCTACGGCGACGTCGTAGTGGATGGCCACACCTTTCCAGGGGCCGGTCGTATGGCACTCGCTGGGGCGCAAGTACTCGGCACGCACGTCAGCGAACCGGAAGTACGGATTGCCGTCAACCAGCACGATGTCGGCGCTGTCCGCAAGCACCGCGTGGTTCCAGACAGCGCGATAGCGCCTGGCCCCAGCGCCGACCCGTTGTGACCGGAAAACCCGGCTGACAACCATTGTTGTTCAGCCCTCGACCGCTTCCACCTTGACGCCGTGCCAGAAGGCAACCCGGCCCTGGATGCGGTCGGCCGCCGGGCTCGGGTTCGGGTAGTACCAGGCGGCGTCCTGGTTGACCCGGTCACCGACGACCACGTCGTAGTAGCTGGCCACACCTTTCCAGTGGCACGTCGTGTGGCTGTCGCTTGGCCGAAGGTGGTCCTGGCGCACGTCGGCGAGCGGGAAGTACTGATTGCCCTCCACGACCACGGTATCGGCGCTCTCCGCCAGGACAGCGTCGTTCCAGGTTGCACGGTACCGCTTGATTGCGGACTTTTCGGACCGGGGCGATAAGGCACGGTTTAGAAATGTCATGGGCTGAACTTACGGCATAGAAAAATCAGGAAACGTGACGCGGCGCACATTTGCCGATGACGGCCATCACGGCGAGCCATTGCCTTCGAGCCGACGTTCGGAGCATTCCGAGTTCGTAGGGGGCGGTAGCCATGTTGATGGCATCAACGAAAAGAGCACGAGTCCATAACCGCAGCCGAGGCTCCGATCCACCCGATCTGCAGCGCCAGTTCGAGTCTCTGCTCGACCAGGTCTGGCGATCCGAGGCCGGTTGGCGCCTTTACGACCGGATCGACGCATTCTGCGCATCCCAGCCCGACCACTGTGGCGTCGAATTGACGGCCCTGCGCCGGCCGTCGAGGAGGGACACGTGATGATGCATGGAGCGTCTGCAGTCGGGGCACCATGGCGCGCCGTAAACCTTGATATCAGCCACGGTCAGCTCCCCGCGATGCGGATGAGATCAGATTCGGCAAACAGCGACCCTGGATTGATGCCAAAGGCGGCGTATGCGCCCGCGGGTACCGAGATGTCCGCCAGCCAGAGCTCTCCCACCGAAAGCGCGGCCTCCGGTCGCAAGAGCCCCACCTTGGGCAGCGCCAGCGTCATCGTGCAGGTGGCACGAATGGTCGGATCGTTGGGCAGACCTCGATCAGGATCGAGCCCAGAGGGCAAGTCGAGCGCGAAGATCGGAACGTCGCAAGAGTTGGCCGCGCGGATGAGTCCAGCCTCGGGCTCCCGCGGCGGTCCGTCGAGGCTGTAGCCGAGGAGCGCATCCAGTACCCCGTCAGCCTCGGACACCAGCGATACCGCCTCGGCTGGACGGTGGATCGGCACACCCATCGCGCGAAGCGATGCCAGCTGGTGTGCGGGCACCTCAGCCAGCGCACCGTCCGGGTGGGCGAGCACGACCCGGACCTCGGCACCCCGGATGGCCAGGCGCCGCGCAGCGGCCATTCCTCCGCCGCCATTGCCGCCTCGTCCCGCCAGCACCACCACACGCCGGCGGTTCAAGCCTGACAGTTGGATTCGGGTGAGTTCAGCAAACGCCCGCCCGGCATTCTCCATCATCTGAAGCAGCGAGATGCCGAGGTCTTCGACCATGATGCGATCGACCTCACGCATCTGGGCGGCGGTGACCGCCGGCACCAGATTTTGAAGAGCCAGCCGCTCAGTCATCGGAGACGTGAATCAGCTTGCGCAGCCGCTCCGGATCTCGGATCAGGATCCGGCGCCCACGCAGTTCAACTATCCCGTCCCTCGACCAGGACGACAGCGTCCTGGAGACCGACTCGCGGGTCGTGATGCAGATCTTGGCCATGTCCTCGCGGCCCATGGCTGGGAGGAGAAGACCATCCCGCCGCTTTTCGGCCGAGCCCTGCAGATCGACGAAGAGCCGCGCCAGCCTGCTGTCGACGGGCTCCCGAGCCAGGCTCTCGATGGTCCTTTCCAGCCGGAACATCTGCTTGGCCATGGCCATCATGACCTTGGCCATCATCAGCGGATGTCGCGCCAGGATGGCGAGGAAGTCCTGGCCGCCGGCCTCGCATACGTATGAATCCTCGAGTGCCTGGGCGCTGATGTCCTCGCTGCTGCTGCCGAACAGGGCGCTCAGGCCGAAGAGGTGGCCCGGCTCCAGCACGTCGGTGGTCACGTCTTCGCCGTCCGGGGACAGGTGGTAGAGGCGAACCCGGCCTGCCTTGAGCAGGTAAACGCTGTCCGGCGAACCCTCGAAAACGGTCTGGTGCGCCCGGCAATGACGCATCTTCAGCTCTCGCGAAATCTGCTCGACCTCCGCCTCGCCCATCTGTTCGAACAGGTTGAGCCGGCGCATGAACCCGAGCTTGTCCGTCATGCCGATCAGGGTACTGGTCGTCGGGTTTGGTGTTGGTTGCACGCCTTCCACAGAGTCCGCCTTGTGGAATCCGCGAATCGTGATCCGCGTCACGGAAGGCGACGAAGACCCGTCACATGCTCGACGGCATCACAGCGCCCGTTTTGGGCAAGGAGGACATTGCAATATGTCGCAGCAATCGGGCACCAGAACGGTGCTGAATTGGATTCTGCCCGGCCTGATCGCCGGTCTGGTTTTCGCCATGTGGGCGATGGTGGTGGGGCTCTTCACGAGCACACTCTGGGCGCCGCCGCAGGGCATCGCCCAATCGATCGGCGTCGGCTCGCCCGGCCACAACTTTCAGCTTGTGCCGCTGGTCGTGGGCCTGATGGGGCACATGATGAATTCGATCGTCCTCGGAATCATCTTCATCGCGATCGCTCGCGCCGTTCGACTCCATGGCCCCGCCGCGGTTATGGGTGGGATGGCCTACGGCGTGGTCGTCTACATCGGCATGTACTGGGTGCTGCTCCGGGGAGTGCTCAGCTCAACCAGCGCTTCGTTCCTCTCGGCCAACCCGGAGTGGTCGTGGATTGCCGCTCACCTGATGTTCGGAGTCGTGCTCGGCGCGCTGGCCGCATACGGCCCCCTGCGGACCCTTTACGGTCAGACTGCACGGCCCCAGCCCGCGTAGCATCCTCCTTTCCGAGGCGGGATCGGCCCACAGCCGATCCCGTCTTCGTTAGCGAGATCCCGACCTCGAGCACAACGTGCGCACAGCAAGCGTGATCTGCATGACGGCAGACAGGTAGCGGACCGACAGCAGCCTCGGGTAATCGATGGTGCGTCCGCGTCCAAAGTACGTGACTGCGATAACTGCAGCTGACCCTCCGAACAGCGTTATCGGGACCCAGCGCAACCATGGGTTGTGTTCCCAGCGCAGGGCGTACCAGCTCCAAAACACACCGTCAGCGATCGGATCCGCGAAACCGCCGAACGCTGACTCGCCTCCCGCGCGGGCGAGGCGACCGTCGGCAAAGTCGGTCGCCAATGCGATCACCGATGCTTGGGGCGAGTCGGGGGCGAGCGAAGGAAGCAGAGCTCGCAACAAGGTCAGCCGGTTTGGCCATCCCAACGATGGGCTATCGCCGAGCAGGCCCAAATGAGTGATGCACAAGAACCATGACGTCAAGGCCCAGCGCCAGCTACCTGCAGCGCCTGCCACCAAATGAATTGCGGTCAGCTCCGCTGCCGCGGTCGGGTGGATCCGGACCTCGTCGGTCGAGCGAGCTAGGCTGCGGCCCATGAAATGCACCCAGGCGGTGGGGGCGAAGTGTCGTGCTGCCAGCTCGGCGAGGATGTCGTCGACGAATTGGCGACTGTCCCGGGACCGTGCGATGACACCACGACTGGCAATCCATTTACGGGGTTGGCGGGCCACGCTGGCACCATAGCCCGCAAGAGCATCCAAAGCGTGACGAGGATCACGTTTCCCGCCCAGGCTTAACGGATGATGAGACCGTGTCGGTAGCCGATCGTTACGACCTCGTTGTCATCGGCGGCGGATCGGCAGGCCTGACCGCGGCGGACTTCGCCGCCCGCATCGGAGCCAAGGTTCTCATCGCGGCCAAAGAGCTCGGCGGTGATTGCACCTGGACGGGTTGCATACCATCCAAGGCTCTGATCCGTCTCGCGCGGCTCGCTCACGACCAGCTCCGCGCCGGCAGTATGGGTATCGGGACTGGCGAAGTCAGAGTCGACTTTCCGCGCGTGATGGCCGAGGTGCGAGCAGTCATCGCCCGCATCTACTCCCACGAAACACCTGAGGTCCTCGCCCAACGTGGGATCGATGTCGCGATTGGTCCTGTCCGATTTGCGAACGGCGAGACGATCGAGGTCGGAGAGCGTGCGGTGGGCGCCAAGCACTTCGTCATATGCACAGGAGCTGAGCCGGCGATACCGGCGATCCCGGGCTTGGCCGGTGTCCCTTACCTCACTTACGAATCGATCTTCGACCTCAACCGGCTGCCGGCAACAATGATCGTCGTCGGTGCCGGCGGAACGGGCGTCGAGCTTGCACAGGCTTTCGCCAGGCTAGGTTCGACCGTGACACTGATAGACCAGCGCTCGTCGGTTCTCCCCAATGCGGACCCGGAAGCCGCCGCGGCTGTCCAGCGTCGCCTCGAATCTGACGGTGTCGGGCTGCGGATGTCAGCTGCCATAGCAGCGGTTGCATCGGCTGAACGGCATGTGGCTGTCGAAGTCGGTGCTTCGCAGCTCAAAGCCGACGTTCTGTTATTGGCCACCGGACGTCGGCCTCGGATCGCCGGTTTGGAGCTGGAGCGGGCCGGCATCGAGATCCGTGAGGGAGCGATCAGCATTGACAAGAGCCTGCACACCACGAGCCCGCGTGTGTACGCGGCCGGGGATGTGACCGGCGGCTTTCAGTTCACGCATTACGCCGGTTGGCAGGGATACGTGGCCGCCCGTAACGCGCTGTTGCCGGGAGCCGAGCACGGGGTGCGCACGAACGTTCCGTGGGCCGTCTTCACCGATCCGGAGTTCGCCCAGGCAGGCCTCAGCGAAGCTCAAGCGCGGGCCAAATTCGCCGATGTCAAGGTTCATCGTTTGGAGCTCGAGCGGGTCGATCGGGCGCAGACCGAGGATGAGCGGGAAGGATTGCTCAAACTGATCGCGGACCCGGACGGGAAGTTGGTCGGAGCCACCGTCGTGTCGAGGGCCGCGGGAGAAACCATCAACGAGCTGGCGCTGGCCATCGATCGCGGGCTGACCGTGTCCGACCTGGCGTCGACGATCCATGTCTACCCCACCTTTGGCTTTGCGGTTCAGCAGCTGGCCGCCGTTGCGTCCCTTGAAGCCGCAACGTCGGGCGCCAGAGGCAGAGTGACGCGCGCCTTGCGTCATCTCAGCTGATCAGCCGGAGACGGTGTATGCAGCCGGCGAGCCTGACCCGACAACCTTGAATACGATCCACATCCCTTCCGGCTCGTGGCCGGTCACCAAGCACACGATCCGGAACGTTCCGGTCCGGTCGGCCTTGAAAGTGAAGCTCGCCTGCTGGCCTGGGGGCAGCCCAGCTCCGGGGTTCGGAGTCGTCGCGCCGGTGAACAAAGGCTGGCCGGCGGTCTCGTCGGCGACGACAGCACACGAATGGTTGAGTGGGCCTTTGTTGCTGCACGTGATCGCTACCGACCACCCTTGCGGGACGTCGAGCTCGAGATTTCCGCCCGAGTAGCCGTCGAAATTGAGACCGCTGTTGGCCCCGTTGTAACTCGCGATCAGGGCGAAACTGACCGCCTTCGCGTTGGCATCCGAGCTCAGAGCCAGGGGCGGCGACGACGCAGCGGCGAGAGGCGCCCTGGACGAGTCACCGCCTCCATTGTTACCGCCGCAGGCGGCGACGGCGAGCAAAGCCGCCGCCGCCGAGGCGATCCGCAGCCACATCAGGACCCGAAGACCACGTCCACCGAGTCCATGACCTCCGGCATGAGCGGGGCGTGCTGATCGTCCGTGAGGTACACGATCAGCAGGTGGTGGCCGGCGGGAAAGCCCTGCACATTCATGTGAAGGACGTCCTGGCACGACATCCGGGCCATCGTCTCCATGCCCATCATTCCGCTGTTCAGAGTCTCGAGGTTGACGTGCCAGTGACCATAGCCCGCCACATCCGGCTTGCCCTCGAGGGTGCAGCTGATGTTGTAGTTGGACACCTGCACCGAGATGTCGAAGGTGCCCGAAAGCTGAGCGCCTTTGGCCGGGCTCGAGATCTTGATCGCCGGCGCGCCAGGAAACGTTGCCGCGGTCAAGGCGGGCAAGGGATGAGTGGGTTCGTAGTCGATCGTCACCGACGAGGCATTCATCTCCACGTCCATGTGGTTGGTGAGAGCCGGCTGAGCGGTGATCGTGTGGGTTCCTGGCTGCAGGTTCTGCATCGAAAGGGTCGCGTCAGGCGCGCAGAACATGTCGACCAGCGACTTGTCGATCAGGAGGTGATAGTGCCCTTCGCCCTGGACTGGCGCAAAACCCGAGGCACATGTGGACTGGAAGCCGGAGGTAGAAACGTGCACTGCAACAGTGTTGGCGGTGATCTTGGTGCCGTCCGCTGGCGATTGGATCGTCACCTTCATCGCCATCGCCCAGGGCGGCAGTTCCATCGCCATGTGGGGACTGGGAGAGGCGGACGAGGTCGCGCTGCTGCTGCCACAGGCGGCCGCAGTCAACGCCGCGGTAGCCAGGGCGCCGATGGCTCGGCCCCATGGGCCTGGGAATGGACACATGCTCACACCTCCGTTAGAAGGGCTGGTCATTAAGCGGAAACCGAAAATCGGCTTCCTATTCCCGACCCGATAGGCCAGGAATTCGGACGCCCTCCTCGTGTTGAAGGTGAGCTAGGTCGCCGTGGATTCGATCGCCGCCGCGATTTGCCACATCGCGTCAGCAGAGGACCCGATGACCACGGCTGTGCCGACCGGGGAGTGAACAATCAACAATTGGTGGCCTGAGATGGTCCTGTCTTCCACACCGGAGCCGGCTGGGGCCTGACCTTCCAGCCAGCTCACCGTGATTCGCCCGCCGGAGGGCGCCGTGTAGACCACGGTCACGATGTCCGTTGAGGCACTCCGATCCATCCTCGCGCCAACCACTTGCATCCCGTCTAGCTGAATCGCGGGCAGCGTCCGACCCGACGCTTGCAGACACCATTGACCAACCTGGGAAGCATCGCCTGATTGGATCTGGAGGGGCTCGGATGAGGCGGTGACCGCAGCCTGTACAGGGTCGGGGTGGGAGATGACCGTCCACCCGACGCCGGCGCCCGCAACCAGGATCGCGACCGCGACTCCCACTGCAACTAGACGGACGCGCCCTCGTGGCAGAGAGACGAGTCCGCGCTCTGGAGGCGCTTGCTCCGGCTCGACGGCTGCCAGCCGAAGCTTCGAGGTGAGCAGTTGGTGCGCTCGTACCTCGTTCGTGCAATCGGCACAGTCCTTGATGTGATCGAGTGTGGCCGCGGGCACGAGCTCGGTCTCCCCGTCTGCCACGGCGGCCAGGAACTCGCGGTGGGGAGCGCAGGCGCTCACTGCCCGCCTCCAGCCAGCCTGGACATCACAAGTCGCCGGCCGCGATAGACGCGAGACATGACGGTGCCGACCGGAACGTCGAGGATCGAGGCGGTCTCGGCGTAGCTGAGCTCTTCGACCGCTGTCAGATAGAGCGGGATGGCAAATATCGGTGGAAGCGTGCGAAAGGCGTCCGCAACCCGTGTCAACTCAGCACGCTCTATGACTCGGGCCTCGACAGGGTTCACGCTCCGCTCGTGCGGGCCCGCCGGCTCGATCACGAGCTCCTCGATGGAGACGAGTGCGGGATGCGTCGCAGCGGCGCGGAGGACGTTGAGGTGGATGTTGCGCAAGATTCGAAAAAGCCAGGCCTTGAGGTTGGTGCCGGGTTGAAATCGCCACTGCGACGCGAGTGCCCGGGCAATCGCCTCCTGAGCGAGGTCCTCGGCGGCTGCGCGGTCGCGGGTCAGCGACCAGGCGAAACGGAGCAGGCGGGGCTGGAGCCTGACGATCTGAGCCGCCATATCGCCCTCTGCCTCGGCGCTCCTTTCACTCATCGCGTCGATGCTCCATGTTCCAGCCGAGAATACCCGGGCCCGGGCGCCCTGGAACCTGACGTCTTGCAATGCCATGCTGGCCATCGCCTGCATAACACGGCGGAGGACGCGAACTTCCCGCCTTAGTGTTCGGCAGCGCTGGTCGGCGAACTCGCGGCACGGCGAAACGCCTCGATTACTGAGCCCACCGAAGGTCGGTCGTCGGAGGCTGCGCTGACGTAACTCAGGGTGAGGTTTCCCTCGCGATCGAACACAAAGTCACCGCCCATCTGGGCCAGGTCGAGTTGCTCCGGACGCCAGATTCTGCCCCGCATGATCAGCCGGACGTAGCCCCAGATGGCGCGTGGTGGTGCGATTGCCCCCAGACCCCGACGCTCGGGCCCGAGACGGTGGTAGCTGGAGCGTTTTGGATCGGCGAGCCAGAGAAAGGGATGGCCCAGGCGTTCGGCGAAGGCTTTGAGATGTTCAGGGCTGGCAAATGAGACCACCGCGACCTGGCCGTGCAGCTTTGCAATCTCCTCGTCGAACTCCCGCAACTGCGAGAGATGCTCCTGGCAATACAGTCAACCGAGGTAGCGGAGCAACACCAGGATGGTCGGGCGCCCAAGGAGCCGGCGCGCGGGAAAGGCTTCGCCGTCGAGCGTCATGAGGTCGAAGCTGAGGTCGATCCGCACTGGAAACATAATGCTTTGGTCCGCGCACCGATATGTGATCCGCGTCACAGAGGAGCGCGCGCCGAGGCGCTGGAATCGAGGAGTCCGATACATCTTGCTGACCGCCGTCAGACAATCAGGCTGGAGGAGAGCTAGTGAGAATCACGATCCAGTACTTCGATGGTTGCCCTCATTGGAAACTCGCTGACGAACGTGTTCAGGGTGTGCTTCGAAGGCTCAGCCGCGATGATGTGAAGCTGGAGTATCAACTGGTCGACTCCCCGCAAACGGCGGATCGCGTCGGGTTCCGCGGTTCACCCACGATCCTGATCGACGGCCGCGACCCCTTCGCGACAGGCAGCGAGCCGGTAGGAATGACGTGCCGGGTGTACCGAACGGACTCGGGAGCCCAGGGTGCGCCAACTGAAGCTCAACTCGTAAAACTGCTTTCGCCGGTCCTCTAAATCCGCGCAGCTGATCCGGCGCTTGGCCACCTGAGTCGCATCATCCGGGGTTGGAGGACGCCATCCATGCCGCGATCTGAGCCCGCGAGTTGAAACCGAGCTTGTTCAGGATGCTGCGCACGTGGCTGTCCACGGTCCGCTCGCTGATGAACAGGCGCGCAGCGATCTGTTTGTTGCTCAGGCCCTCGGCGACCAGGCGTGCCACGTCGTCCTCGCGCTTCGCGAGCGCGCCATCACGGTGATGGTGTTCGGCCGCGGCGGTGGCGGGTTCCCCCAGCGCCAGCCTGACCGCGGCATCGCGCCCAAGACGGCGGCCGTTTTCGAAGTCGGTCCGATACTTCGATGGACCGAGCCTTGTCATCGCCTGCTCTTCCGCCATCTCGACGTAGGGAGCAAGCATGGCCATCACCGTGGCGCCAGCCCCGGTTCGGATCGTGTCCGAGGCGCCGAGGAGCTGCGCGGCGACCCGCGCCTGTCCCTCGGTCGCCGCGTGATACGCAAGTGCGGCGAGCAGGTAGAACTGGCCTATACGGTCGTCGACCTGGTACGCGATGCGCAGCGCTTGCTCGTAGAGCGGCTTTGACGTCGCCAGGTCGCCGCCGATGAGAGCGGCGCCGCCGAGGTTGAGCAGCATCATGTGCTGCGCGTAGAGGTCGCCGACCTGGCGGCTCAAGCGCTCGCCCTCCGTCGCGGCTTCCTTCAAGCCGTCGACGTCCGCCTCGAAGATGCCGTTGAGGGAGCGGGCCTGGAGGATCGCGACCCGCGTGGGAATGTCGTCGATGTCCTCCGCCACACTTTCGGCCTCGCGTAGGAAGTTCGCTGCCGCATCGCGATCGCCCGCCAGCACCTCGGCGATCGAGGCCATGGCGAGGGAGTTGACGAGCTGAATCGGCTGGCCGGCCATCTTCGCGGCCGCGATGCCTTTCTGGAGCGCGGGCCGGGCGGCGACCCAGTCGCCCTGCAGGACGGCGAGAAAACCACGGATGAAGTAAGTCCAGCCGAGCGTCTCGGGGTTGCCGGGCCCCGAGGCGACGAGCTCGTCGATCCAGTGCACGCCCTCGGTCGTCGCGCGGTTGATCCAGTACCACGCAAGCGAGGTGGCGAGCTCGACGCCGCGCACCGAATCCTTTTCCGCGAGGCAGCGACGGAGGATGGCGCGGATGTTGTCGATTTCGAGGTCCATCTCGGCCAGCCACTCGATGAGGTGAAAGCGCGCCTGCAGGCCCGAGACCTGGCTGGTGGTGACGTAGTAGTCGACGCACTTTTCGATCGTCGCCGTGGACTCGCCCGCCAGCTCCAGCTTCTTGCGCGCGTACTCGCGCATGGTCTCGTGCAGCCGGTAGCAGGCCACGCCTCGCGCGTCCTCTTTTATGACGAGCGATTTGTCGACCAGCGAGGACATGAGCTCGAGAGTGCCCGCGCACACCGCCTCGGCGTCCTGGA
>Ga0070707_100004411_pt1 | contig 13185 bp, 13 predicted proteins | sample KBSK5502metaG_FD_65468 | JGI IMG/M metagenome (GOLD analysis project Ga0070707, IMG submission 65468) | Corn, switchgrass and miscanthus rhizosphere microbial communities from Kellogg Biological Station, Michigan, USA - KBS K5-50-2 metaG | ecosystem: Host-associated > Plants > Roots >... | reverse complement strand
GGATGGCTGGTACGTGTGCTTCTCGTGTGCCGAGGTGCCTACCGAGCCACTCCCCCTCACCGGACGCGAGACGGGCATAGACGTGGGCCTCACAGTCTTTCTCATCACCGCTGCTGGGGAGGTGGTGGGCAATCCCCGATCTATCGCAAAGCGGAACGTGAGCTGAAGAAGGCGCAGCAGCGAGTAGCACGCCGCAAGAAGGGGAGCAACCGGCGCAAGAAGGCAGTGAACCTGCTCGCCAAGAAACAGCAACACGTCCGCAGGCAACGGACGGACTTTCACCACAAGACGGCGCTGATGTTGGTCCGCACCTACGATGTGGTGTATTACGAGGCCATCCAGCCCGCCAACTTGAGCCGCCGGCCCGCACCCGTCCCGGATGGGAATGGCGGCTATCTTCATAACGGAGCCAAGGCGAAGGCCGGCCTCAACAAGAGTATTCACGACGCTGGGTGGCGCCACTTCCTGTCTCACCTCACTTTCAAGGCAGCGTGGGCCGGGAAGCGAGTGGAAGCGGTCAATCCGACGTATACCAGCCAGGAGTGCAGCGGGTGCGGTGACCGGATACAGAACTGACACTCCGCAGGGGCTAAAGCCCCACGGGTTCTCGGTTCATCCCCGCAGGCATCCCCGCGAGTCCCCGAAGGCGCTGTCCGCGCCATTGGATGTTTCTGGCCGCGTTCTCATCGCGGTCCAACACCAGTCCGCAGTGCGTACAGACGTGGGTGCGCACGCTCAACGACTTCTGCATGCGCTCCCCACAGCCTGAACAGTCCTGGGACGTATACGCTGGGTTGACCGCTTCCACTCGCTTCCCGGCGCATGCTGCCTTGAAAGTGAGGTGAGACAGGAAGTGGCGCCACCCAGCGTCGTGAATACTCTTGTTGAGGCCGGCCTTGCGGCTGGCCCCGTTGTGTTCATAGCCGCCGTTGCCGTTCTCATCTGGCTTTGGCTCAGGGCGGCGGCTCAAGTTGGCAGGCTGAATCGCCTCGACGTAGATCACATCGTACTGGCGAACGAGCGAGAGCGCCGTCTTGTGATGGAAGTCCTGGCGCTGGCGCCGCACGTGCTGATGCTGCTTGGCGCATTGGTGCGCCGCCTTAGCACGGCGCTTACTCCCCTTCTTCGGCGACTCACCCGTTTGTTGGCCTTCTTGAGTGCATGCTCCGATTTGCGGTAGTGGCGCGGGTTCTCTACGATGTCGCCGTCCGCCGTCACCAGAAATACCTTCAGGCCCACATCAATGCCAGTTTCTTTGTCGGTAAGCGGCAACGGCTGGGTGAGCACTTCCGCACACGAGAAGGAGACGTACCACCCATCCGCCTCCCGGCTGACCGTGACGGTCTTGATGGTGCCTTCCACCGGACGAGACCAACGCACGGCGATACGCCCAATCTTGGACAGGACCACGTACCCGTTATCCAGCCGGGCACCGTTGCCATACTCCTTGTAGGTGAACGAGTGGTAGCGGTCCCTCCCGTGAAAGCGGGGAAAGCCCGGCGTCTCGCCACTCGCAAGGCGACGGAAGAAGGCTTGATAGGTCTTCTCCAGCCGCGCCAGCACATCCTGCAAGACATGCGAGTGGAGCGCGCCATATTCCGGCATCTCAGCACGCAGCGTCTTTAACTCGGCTTCCTGCTGGTAGCGCGTGATCGAGACGCCGCGCTGTTTCCACAGCGTGATGCGCTGCTCAAGGGCGGTATTGTAGAGCATGCGACAGCACCACAGGACGCGCTCCAACTCACGCTCTTGGGCAGGCGTCGGCCGCAGCTTCTCCTGATACGTCTTGCGCACGCTCGTCTCAGACACGGCTACTTCTCGCTGCTTTATCGGTCTTGCCGCGCAATGTACTGCCGCAGTGCCCAGATCATCTCTCCATTGAGCGAGCGCCCGTGTTCTGCGGCAAGCTGGCGTATCCGCTCAATGATCTCAAGCGGATACACAAATGTGATCTTCTTCTTGGTTGGCGGCTGGTGCTCCATACACGTATTATACACGTGTTTGACGTGTATCGCAAGCGGGAGGACTTCTGGCGAACGCCAGCGGAAGCCCGCCTCACCGCCAGGCTTAAAACCCTGCAGCTTGCGGCGGGCTGTTTCTGTCACTCTCCGTGCGGACCCACGTCTGCACCACCTGCGGCCTGGTCATGGACCGCGATGAGAACGCGGCCAGGAATATCCAATGGCGCGGACAGCGCCTTCGGGGACTCGCGGGGGTGCCTGCGGGAATGAACCGAGAACCCGCTGGGCTTTAGCCCCAGCGGAGTGTCAGGAGGAGCACGATGCTATCCCAGCCCTCCGTCACGACGACGTGGCGGTGAATCTCTAGCGCGGGCTGGGCGGCGCGCAGGAAGCGCAGGCAGTCGTCGGGGTCGGTCGGGAATGTAGGCACGGGAGATCTCGTTTCCAGCCAGGTCTGTCTTCTCGCATTGGGGCGCTGCCAGCCGCCGATGCGCCTGCCACTCGGGTGGCGCGCGCGGTCTTCAGAATACACGCGACCTGGACGAACGGGGGAGGAGAAATCTGCTCCCAACCGGGTATGCTGTAGGGCAGTGCGGATGCTGGCGGCACAGGGTATCGCGGGAGGTGAGCGAGTGGCGATAGAAGATCAGGCGGAGACAGAGATGGAGGGGGAGGCCGAAGACAGCGGCACCGGACGGCTGGAGGCGTTCAGCGACGGCGTCTTCGCCATCGCGGTGACGCTGCTGGTGCTGCAGCTGAAGGTGCCTGAGGTCGACCCTTTAACCAAGAAGCTGCCCAACCTGGCCAGCTTCGTCGTCGATCAATGGCCGGCGTTCGTGGCGTACTTCAACAGCTTTCTCAGCATCCTCATCATGTGGTTGAATCACCACAACATCTTCAAACAGGTCCGCCGCAGCAACCATACCTTCATCATCTTCAACGGCGTGCTGCTAATGCTCATCACTTTCTTGAACTATCCCACGGCGCTGCTGGCACCAGCTCTGAAGGTCGGGACCAATGACGACAAGAAGTTCGCCACGCTCGTCTACACCGGCACCTTCGTCGTCATCGCGGTGTTCTACAACGTCCTCTGGCGCTATGGGACGTACAACGGGCGCCTTCTGGGCAAGCATGCGGACAAGGCGCTTGTCGCGCAGATCACCCGCGAATATCGCTTCGGTCCGCTGGTCTATCTGGTGGCCTTCCTGCTGGCGTTCGTGAGCGTGCCTGCGAGTCTGGTACTCACGGTGCTGCTGGCGGTGTACTTCGCCTTGTCTGGCAGGAATAGCTCGGGCAAAGCACCACAATCGCAGGGAACGATGCCCTAGGAAAGCCTGCCGATGGAGTCACGGCACCCGAGCGTCGACGTCACTTGAGTCGTCAGTCCTGGCGGGCACGCCACTGGCGCTTGAGCAGCGCTACCTGTGCGAGATGGTCGCGGGCGTGGCCGAGGGCTGGTGCGAGGCAGCGCCAGACCTGCGGATGCTGGAACATCCAGGGCACCTCCTCACGCATCGCCGGTTCAAGGTAAATCGGGTAGCGCTGAAGGTGCACTGGCACATCCGGCTCGCGCGAGAGGTCCTCATCCCCACTCGCGCTCAACCAGGTAAGGATCGTCTGATGGACCGCGTCCGCGTACGCGAGCACATCGGCCGCCGCCAGATTGCGTGCGAGGTCGTCGGCCTCGGCCTCGCTCAACCCAACGCCGATGCCGTGCGTGGCCAGCCGCCCGCGCCCTTGCCAGCGCGGCTCGTCGATCAGCTCTGGGACGCCACGCACCAGCGTCTGAAGCGCCCAATCCTGCGTGCGTGCGACATGCCAGAGCTCGAAGGCCAGCAGATTGGTGCGGGGGAGGATACGCACGGTCAGCTCGTCGGTGGTGAGATCATCGGCGAGATCGTGCAGAATCTGGTTGACGCTGCTGAACTGACGGGCGAGCAATTCTATCACGTGCATGCATACCCCTCCTGTGCCCATTTCGACCACGCAAGCCGCCCATCGCGCATGGCTTGTGCTGGGTGGTCAGTATAGCTGAGGCTAGGTGGCGAAGCAACTGTTGAAACAATTGAACCTGAGTATCGTCGAGGTTGCTGAGCGTGTGGGCTATGAGTCGGAGGCCGCGTTCAATCGGGCGTTCAGGCGTCATGTCGGCTTGCCGCCGGCAGCCTGGGCGCATGCGGCGAGACCCTAATAGACAGGAATTTGGGGGAGCGGCGCCGCTCCCCCTTCGCTATTTGGCCTTCCAGCGGTATCTGCGCTAGTCTCGTGCTGCATACCAGTCCAACACCCGTAAGGCGCGCAGCGTGTTCCACCGGCTCGGCCGGCCCTCGCCCTCGTCCGTCTCAACCGGCATCGTGCCAGGGTATTGGGTCTCGAGCGGCCACCGGCCGTCGCCGTCGCGCTTCGACGCGACCAGCTCGATCGCCTCGGCCACGCGCTCGTCCGGCGTGGCGCCGGCTCGGCGCAGGTATTCGAGTCCCCGCAGCACGTCGTAGTGCCACCAGGTCGGGAAGGCGAAGCGCGTCCACGCGGTGTCGCCCTTGCGATCACGCTCGATCACCTCACCGGTCGAGAGACGGCGGAAGAGGCGGCGCTCGAGGAGGTACTCCTGCCCGCGCAGGCGGGCCTCCGTCACCGCGGCGCGGCTCCCGCCGGCCAGCTCGTATTCGAGCAGGGCTTCCAGCACGCAGATCGTGGTGTTGAACGACGACCGCGTCGAGCCGCTCTCTGCCTCGCAATTCCAGCCGCCGTCGGCCAGCTGTTCACCGAGCAGCCGGGTGATGAGGCTCCGGACATCCTGGCCGAAGTAGGCGCCGCTCGCTGCCACCTGCCCGTTGATGCAGGGCTCGCCCTCGCCGGCGAAGAACGGGTTGTCCGCTCCCTGCGGACCCCATCCTGGCCACGTCACGCGGTCGCGGACGAGGCCCACCGCGCGGTGGGCCTCGGAACTTGCGGGATCGAGCCTCATCTCCCGCAGGAGCGAGAGGACGTGCATCGTGGAGTCCCACCCGCGGTTAAACGCCGCGCCAGCCCACGACCCGTCGGCCCCCTGTAGGGCGAGCAGCCGAGCGCCCGCGCCCTCGGTGGCGACCCGCGCACGCTCGGCCGCGACCTCCTCCGCGGGCGCACCGATCAGGTCGCGCATGGCCTGCCAGCGGATCGCAGGGTCAGCATCAAGTAGCCACTGGATGATCGAGCTGTTTTGTTGCGGGGCGTGCCGTTGGGGCGGATTGGTCGCCATCTGCTGGTGCTCCTTACTTTGGTTAGCAGACACTGTTGGTGGCCTCACACGTATGATACCAATCTCGTCTCGCCGTCGTAATGTGGCATCCGCCGACGTCCGATGAATCGGGGGCTTGAGTTGGCCTTTCGAGAGCATCCCAGGCGAACCTGGCATGCTGACAGCCGTCACAGACGCGGCGAGCACGTGTGGGGGCGGAGCATGCGCGGGGGCAACATTGCCCCAGGCGGCGCGCAGGTAGACGGTCCAATTCCTCATGGATGCGGGTGCCCGGCGAAGCGGGGCGATTGCCCCGCTCAGCGGCTCGCCCCGTCGTTGCGCAAGGGCGATCGGTCTATGCCTGCGTGGCCTTCGCCTGGCGCCAGTAGGCGCGCCACTCGTCCAGGGTGAGCGTGTCGAGCGCGCGCTCATCGTACCGCGCTTGCCTTTCCATCGCCTCGAACCGCCGACGGAACGTCTGGTTGGCGCGGTGCAGCACGTCTTCGGGATTGAGGCCGAGGTGCGCGGCCAGCCGTGCCAACACGAAGAGCACGTCGCCTAGCTCGCCCGCCTGCTGATCCTGGGTACCGGCGGCGATGGCCTCGCGCAGCTCGCCCAGCTCTTCGTCCAGCTTGGCCAGGACGCCGGCCAGATCGGGCCAGTTGAAGCCAGCTTTGGCGGCCTTCTTGCCCAGCTCGAAGGCCTGGTAGAGGGCGGGCGCACTCTTGGGCACCCCACGCAGCACGCTCTCAGACTCCGCCGCCGACCCCTTCTCCGCACGCTCCGCCCGCTTGATCGTTTCCCAGTTGCGCAGCACATGCTCGGCATCGCGCACGATGACATCGCCGAAGACATGCGGGTGGCGGCGGATCAGCTTTTCGGTGATGGCCTGATAGACGTCGCCGATGTGGAAAAGGTCTTCCTCGTCGGCGATCTCGGCCTGGAGATAGACCTGCAGCAGCAGGTCGCCCAGCTCTTCTGCCAGCTTCTCGGCTACCTCGGCGCTGCCATCCCACTCGTCCAGCACCTCGGCCACCTCATAGGCCTCTTCGAGCACGTACTTGCGCAGGGACTGGTGGGTCTGCTCGCGATCCCACGGGCAGCCGTTCGGCGCGCGCAAGCGCGCGGTGACGTAGCGCAGGCCCTCAGGCACGCGGACGGCTTGCAGCGGCGCGAGCGGCGGCACGTAGAGGGTGGTCAGGTGGTCAGCGTGCTCCGCACGGTCCAGCGCATGCAGGGGCAGCCGCGTGACGGACTCCTGGCCGGGCAGGCTGGCCCAGCGCACGACGGCGATCTCCCAGTCGTCCGGATACAGCTCGCCAAGCGCGAGCTTGACACCGCTGGCGAGCCGGCGATTGTACGCCTGCGCGATCAGCGCGGGATGGGTGGGCAGCAGCTCGCCCATCATGGCGGCGGCATCCACATCGGCCAAGAGCGTCGCATCGAGCAATTGCAGGTCGCGCTCCAGCGGGTCAATGTCGAGCGCGGCGCAGACTGGCTCGAGAAACGAGAGGCCGGCGACGAGTTGGATAGCGGTGCCTTGCGTGGGCGCGACCCGGCGTAGCCGGCGGACCGACTCTTCGGCGATCAAGGGATGGCCGGGCACCGCGTAGACCAGCGGCTGCCCTGCCGGCTGCTCGGCGGCCATCTCGATGAGCTGGTTCACCATCTGTGGATAAAGCTCGGCAAAGCTCGGCGCCGCGTCGTAGAGCGTATCGAACGACACGAGCGCGAGGTCTGGCCGCCGCGTGCGCAGAGCGTCCACCGTGGGATGGCGCAGCGTGCGGCAGACTACCAGGCGGGCGCCGAGCAGCACATCGCGCGCTTCGAGCGTCAAGTCTTCCCAGCGCCCCGGGCCTAAGCCGACCACCACTATCGTCCGTTCGCTCGCCATGCCACCGCTCCTGCTCTGGGTCACCTACCGCCCGCGCTCACATAGCGCGGGGCAACTACCGTACAACGGCACCGTTCCCGCCCGTCCCTTAGTAGTGTAGCAGGGCGCATGGGGGAATGTGCGCCAGAACCACGGCAGCAGCGCGCGGCTCATCCGGCCGCGGCGGTTGTTTCCAGCGTGCGCGCGTCGGATCAGCCGCGCCGCGCCCAAGCCACAGCGAGGACGCCGATGCTGAGCGGCACCCCGACGGCAACAGCGACGAGGAGCACCACGAAGCCGGTGGAGAACGCATGGGCGTGGCCCAACTCGATCTCCACCGTCTGCTGCTCGATGGCGGCGAAGAGCCAGACCACCAGCACGTTCAGCCAGGCCAGCAACAGGCGACCCTGGCGGTAGAGCCGGGGCGCGTTCTCCGGCGTGACGCGCACGGGATAGTTGAAGGACTGCGGGAAGCGCGCGACCAGCGTGAGGAGCAGCGTCAACGCGACGGCGACGGCGGGCAGGATGAGCAGAATGCTCTTGCTGCCGTAGCGATCGGGGCGACCCGTGACGCCGAAGTGAATCGGCACACGAGCGGGCAGCGCGTCCCACGCGAGCACTAGCTGCAGGGCACAGATGGCGATTCCTACCACGACTAGCACTCGCAGCACGATCTCCAGCCTGGAGGGCGGCAGATCGAGCACCGGGCGCTTACGTGAAGCGGCTGGATCGCTGGAGTACATGCTCATGGATACTCGCTTCGCTCCGGCCCCCGCGGCTCTGCTCCCGCGCGGCGCGGCGATGCCGCGAGTACAATCTCCAGGTAGTCCGTGCCGGGGAGCGGATTGTCGTAATAGGGCGCGATGGGAACGAAGCCGAGCGCCTGGTACAGGGAGCGTGCCTCGCGCATGGTGGCGAGCGTATCCAGGCGCAGGCGTCGATAGCCAGCGGCGCGCGCCTCCGCGATGACGGCCTCCGCCAGTGCCCGGCCGAGGCGCAGGCCGCGGAACGCCGGGCGGACATAGAGTCGCTTCATCTCGGCGATGTCGCGGTCCAGGCGGCGCAGAGCGACACAGCCGGCGGGCCGGCTATCCACCCAGGCGAGCAGCAGGCGGCCCTCTGGTGGAGCGTAGCCGCCAGGGAGCCCGGCCAGCTCCTCGTCGAAGCGCTGGAAACACAGGTCCACGCCGAGGCTGGCGGCGTACTCGGCAAAGAGGGCGCGCACTTCGGCGATGTCTGCCGTGCCGCTAGCGGGAACAATCTCACTCATGACGGTCTCCACGCGGCGCTAGCGCAGGACGCTGGCGAGCGCGAACACACCGAAGCCCAGGATCATCATACCCGATAGGCGGTTCACCCAGCGCAGCGCGGCGAGAGCGAGCCGCTGGCGCAGCAGACCGACGCCAGTGCTGAGCAGCAGCCACCAGAGGGCGGAGCCGAGGAACACGCCGAGCACCAGCAGCGCCGCGGAGGCATAGCTGGTGCTGGTGCTGGCAAACCCGAGCCCCGCGAAGATCGCCGCGAACGAGAATATCGTCAGCGGATTGGTGAGGGTCAGCGCCAATGTCGAGGCGTACGCGGCGGCCAGGCCGCCGGAGCGGGCAGATGCGGCGGCAGAGGCCGGGCGCGCCAGGATGGTGGTGACGCCGAGATAGCACAGGAACGCGCCGCCGATGAGGCGAATCCAGTGCTGCTGGCTGATGAGCAGGCTGGAGACGGCGGCTAGCCCAAACGCGGCGACGGCGCCGTAGCACATGTCGGCGGTGGCGGCGCCCAGCCCCGTGACGAGGCCCGTGATGCGGCCGAACGCTAGTGTGCGCCGGATGCAGAGCACGCCGATAGGCCCAACCGGCGCGGCGATCGCGAAGCCGAGCAACACGCCGCGTAGCAGCAGGTGGATGTCCATGTGAGGAGCTCCAAGGTCAGCGCCAGGGTCACGTGGCTCGCGGGCAAACAAAAACGCCCGCCGGACCACTGGAGGCCTGGCGGGCGAACATGCTGGTCACGCGGGAGACGCGCGGCGTCTAGCCAGACCTGTGGTACGGCTGGCGCTGCTGCTGCGTGCTGGTTGTGCGTACAAAGCGACCGATCATCGCGACGCTCCCACAAACGACCTGCTCGAGCAGAGTACAGTGTAGCACATCAGCAGCACGCCGCGGCGCGTATCCCAACCTCATGGTGAATTCCTCGCGTGGCTGCTGCCTCCAGGCAGTCGCCGAAGCGGACCAATCTGTCGCTCGCGGGCATCGTCTCGTTTGCCAAGATGTCACGCCTCCGCGCATTGTCGCCGCACCCACTCAATGCCGTGCGCTAGATGAGCAGCATCGCCATCCACCTGTCCGAAGTGTATCTCGTGGAACGGCTCCATTCCAGCATAGAAGTCCATCCGTCGGAGCAAGGTCGTATCGGGAGGATGGCGGTACGCGGCCAGCATCTGCCGCGCGAAATCGTCGCCTAGCTGGCGCCGGATGCCGGCAAAATCAACCGCTGGGTCGTCAATGCCAGCGTCACCCCAGTCAATGACGCCCGTAAGGTTACCCGTCGCGGGATCAAAGAGAACGTGCTCAGTGTTGAGGTCGCGGTGGACCAGCGTGGGAGTGAAGGCAAAGCAGGTGTCGTCGTCCAGATAGCGTGACCAGAAGGCGACAATTGCCGCCTGCTCCTGAGCATTGAAGAGCGGCAACATGTGCGAGCGGACCCTGGCGAAGAAGCCTCGATACGCCTCACGCCGGCTTGCGGCATCGCCGCCCAGCGCGCCGTGCCGCCGGGCTTCCTCGACCGGAACGGCGTGCAGCGCGCTCACGAACTCGCCAAGCTGCGCCGCCTGGGTTGCGCGATGCTCAGGGCGAGCGCGGTCGGGAATGAGCTGCTCGCCAGGAATCAGCCGGTAGCCGACGATGCGCTTGCCCGGCCAGGCGGGGTCAGTCCAGGTATGGGAATAGCGTGGAATCATCAGTGGCAGCCGGTCCGCCAGCAGTGGCAGCAGCTCAGCCTCACGCCCCTGGCGCACGGCGACGTCGGGTCGCTTGGCGAAGCGGAAGACCTCCTGGTCGTTGACGAGCAGCGCGACGCTGTCCCAGCCTTCGCCAAGAGGGACGTAGCGCTCCACCCCCAGATTGGGGAAGCACGCCTGAAGAAGCTCGATATAGCCCGCCATTGCGCCGGTCTCGCTCATGCCGCCTACCCTTCGCCAGGAATTCAGCCGCTGTCGGCATCAGCATAGCAGGTACTCGGGCAGGCGGGGTGTCAGAAAAGTACGAACGATGGGGTAGGTATTGAGAGCGTGTTTGAGAGGTCTTCGCGGCTCGTAGTTCACTCCCAGATTTGGTCGGGGCCTGAGCGCCGCAGTCTCAGCGTCACTGTGGCTGAGACGGGGAGACGCGCGCTTCTGGTGGCGCTGGAAGCTGCAGATAGATCGTCGTTCCCTCGCCCTCGACTCCCGCGCTCTCCACCCAGATCGTGCCTCCCATCGCTTCGGCAAGTGTCCGGCAGAGGTACAAACCAAGGCCGTTGCCCGGTACGTTCGACGCCAGGTCGCGCGGCAGCCGCACGAACTGCTTGAACAGCAGGGGAATCTGTCCCGCAGGGATGCCCAGTCCAAAGTCGCGCACTGTGATCTGCACCCAGCGGCGCGGCTCGCTCGCCTGGGAGGTCTGCGAGCGTGACGAACGTAGACGCGGCCGGGGCTTCGCGTCTGGCTGCCCAGCCGTTTTTGCGGGTACTATCTCCGCCGCAACCTCCACCGGCGTGCCGGGCGGCGAGTATTTGACGGCGTTGGAGAGCAAATTGATGAGGATCTGCCGTACGCGCACCGGCTCTGCCCACACGTCCAGCTCGTCAGGGACGTGCACACGCAGCTCGCGCTCAATCGAGCGCCCTTCGCGCGGGTCAACGAGGTGTATTGCCGCATCCAGGGTGGCGCGAACGCCCACCGCTGCCGGCACAAGCGTCTCTCGATCCGCTTCCAGCCGCTGCACGGAGAGAATGCTCGTCACGAGCGAGACGAGGTCGTCACCGGCGTGCTTGGCCCGTTCCAGATAGGTGTGGCGCTCTTCCGGCGCGAGGTTGTCTTCCAGCAGGAGCAGCAGCTCGACATGTCCTTGCAGGGCCATCACGGGGCTGCGTAGCTCGTGGTTCACGTGCGCAATGAATTGATTCTTCAACTGATCGAGCTGTTGCGCTCGTGCGAACGCCACGCGCACGTCACCGAGCTCACGCAATGTCTGTACATAGGTCCCCGCGGCGGCGATCAGGATGCCCATGACCGCCCATTGCACAAAGATAGGGAACGCGAGCAGAAGGGCAGCGTTGCTGCGCAGCGCGGCGCCCGCCTCAGGGCTGCGCAGCGCGTTTGTCAGGATGAAGAGCGTATATCCGTTCATCAGCAGGGTCGTGCCCACGAGGGTCCACCGATTGGTCGCCAGCAGCCCCGCGAGCACGATCAGCACCGGTGTCGCGGCCACTTCGGATAGCGTGATCGCGAGGATCGGACTGACCATCTGCGGCCCAGCCTGATAGAAGAAATCCCAAATCAGCGCGGGCGCTACGATCGTGATACCCGCCGGGACAATCAGGCAGACGGTAGCGTATCGCACCTCTCCGCGGCGCACGAAGAGCAGTCCCACCGCGTGTAGTGCCGCACCTATACCGACAAGGGCTGTATTGAACACGAAGATCTGTACAATCGGTGGCTCGAAATGCGCGCTGAGAACGACGATAACGCTCACGAAAAAGACGGCGAACTGAACCAGCGCGAAAACGGGGAGCAGAATCCTGGCAAGGTAGAGACGGCGATTCCGCTCGTAGTCGCGATAGATCTCGCGCTCGGTAGCGATGGGAAGCACGGGCTCGCTCATGCGGCTCACTCCTCTGGCTGCGAGTCCAGTCTATCCAGCAGCGTCTGCAGACGCTGCTGACGATCCGCTTCACCGCGGGCAATAACATGCTGGATCGTCCGCACGAGCTCGCGCGGGCTGACTGGCTTCAGCAGATACTCGTCCACACCGGAGAGGAAGCCGGCAAGCCGATCTCGTTCCTGCACCATCGCCGACAAGATGACGAGCGGAGTTGCACTCGAAGCGGGATCCCCACGCAGCGCCCAAATGAGTTGATAGCCATCCAGACCGGGCATCTTCACGTCGATCACGACGCAATCGGGCCGAATCTCGAAGTACCGCTCCAGCCCTTCCGCGCCGTCCTCCGCCGTCACCACGGTGAAGCCGCCCAGCTTGCGTAGGGATTCCGCCACGAGTATACGCAGATCGGCGCTATCGTCCACCACAAGCACCGTATAGCCATCGCCCACCGGTGTTGTCATAGGCCCTTGGCCCCCTTTCGTGCTCATGACGGGCTCACACACTCCCCCGCGCACTCCCACTGCCGCACCGTCACCGCCACCAAAACAGGGCGACGGCAGAAGACACCGCGTGGCGCTCCGGCGCAGCATCGCGCCATAACCGATACGAGCGCGCGAGGCCTGATTCGGTCCGCGGACGAAGAGCCTCGCTCGTGCGCCATCATACCAGTGAGGGGAAGGGCGCGCACTCCAGCCGTCCTCGTGCGGAGATGTGCGCCCCCACCCAAAGCGCGTGCTCAGCGAGCCCCCAGCGGACTCACTCGCGCGGCGTGCACGTGCCGGCCCTCGTGAGGCGCGAGTATGGACTTTGTGGATGACGCCCATCACGTGAGCTCGGTGCAGGATCGGCAGAGCAAGCGTGCCGCCTGAATGCAAGATATCTCCTGCGTTACCAGCAAGCTGGAGGCCGACATCCAGGCTGCCCGGCGTCGCTCACGCCTGCCACACAGTCGCGCCCGTCCCTCCACCGCTGGCCATCCCCTCCTATAAAAGTCGCTCTTGTGACCACTACATATCACGACTCCCGACCTCACGTTGGCTCTTTGGAGAGCGAGGCCATCAGCCCACGCGCGAACGCGATCTCATCGGCGTTGACGGTGTGGCCCAAGTGCGGATAGATGCGCTCGGTGACGTCGCCGCCAAGCCCCCGCAGCACCTCCGCGGACAGGTCCACCCGCGCCTTGGGGACGTGGGGATCGACGTCGCTACAGCCCAAAAATACCGGTATACCCGCCAGCGTCCCCTGATAGTCCCGCGGGGTGCCATTTGGGCCGAT
>Ga0070707_100004409_pt1 | contig 13189 bp, 12 predicted proteins | sample KBSK5502metaG_FD_65468 | JGI IMG/M metagenome (GOLD analysis project Ga0070707, IMG submission 65468) | Corn, switchgrass and miscanthus rhizosphere microbial communities from Kellogg Biological Station, Michigan, USA - KBS K5-50-2 metaG | ecosystem: Host-associated > Plants > Roots >... | reverse complement strand
CCGGTTTTTTCACCCAGGCCCAACTCGCGAGCATAGCCAACCATCTTGTCGAAGCCGACCTGTCCGCCTACGTGTTGAAAATACGAGTTGTTCGAGTAAGCCAGCGCGTCAGTTAAATCAATCCGATAGTTGCCGCCCTCGCTGGCCGTTTCCATCGGAGAGATAACCTTTTCAGAAATTCCGGCCACGCCGGTAACCAGCTTAATCGTCGAGCAAGGCTTAAAGCCGCGGCGCAAACCCCAATCCTGATTTACGACGGTGTAGACGCGACCGCTCTTCGGATCCATCACCACCACAGTTCCGGCGTGATGACCCAGCGCTTCGACTGCGGCTTTGCGCACTGCCAAATCTTCGCCGACAGTGCTGTCTCTCGCAATGCTGGCTTCGGCTTCGTTGCGCATGCCTTCATCCAGCGCTCGCTGTCTGGCAATCGCGGCCTGACGCGCCGCCTCCGCGCGACGCCGCGCTTCTTCAAGCTGCCGACGGCGGCTGCCCTGAAACTTTCTCATTTCCGCGGCGAGCTCGCGCCTGGTTAGCTTGCGCCCCGCGCGCTTTTGCAGCTTGGCAATATAGGCCGACTGCTCTCTTGCCGAGCGAGCGCGTTCAGCTCGCAGCTCACGTTTGGACATGCGGCCGCCGCGACGACTGCCGCGGGCAACATTCGCACGCCCTCCGCGAGAACGTTTTCCGGCTCGGGCTGATTTTGATGATTTCTTTGAAGCAGCTCGCCCCCGAGCATGCTTTGAAGCAGCTTGTGTTTCGAATGATGTTGAAGCGATTAAGAGGAGAACGAGGAGAAGACTAAAAGATATGAATGCGACCCTTGGGGAACGATTTAGTTTCATTGGCAACTCCCTCGAAAAATGAAAACGACGTTACCGAGGCGGAACGATAAAAACTCTCGTGCTTTTGATTTGCGGTCGAGGGGCGACGCGCCTATTCGTCCTTGTAAGCTTAGGAAACTCTTAAGGGTGCCGAAATTCCGGCGATCAAAAAAACTTCCCGAGTTTAAATTTCCACCAACTGCCAAATATGAGGCGGGACCAGCTTCCCGTGGGCAGCCTCAATCGGGTTTGCTTTGAGGCCGAGCCAACTATAACATCGGCTATAACGAAACAGCAACACGAAAATCAGGCATTCTTATGAGAATACTGGCCCGCTTTTTGCTGTCGGGAATTGGCTTTGTCTAGAGTTCTAAACAGCTTCCGAGTTCGTTTGCTGCTGTTGCTGGCAGCGCTGCTGGTGTTAACCCTCAGCGTTCAGTACTACGTGAGTCAGCGGTCGGTCCGCAGTAACACGCAATTCATCGCGCGGCAACAACGCGCCGTAATGGCGGGTGTGGCCCTGGGGGTCAACAGCCTTTCGAGTGGGCTGTACCTTGATCAGATGCGCGACCAGGTTAATCCTGCGCTGCTGGGTCAGCAGGCAGAGCGCGTAAAGAACGTCTTGATCGTCGACGAAGAAGGCCAGATCAAAGACAGCCTCGATAAAGATCAGGTTCCCCAATTCAATCCCGACAAGTCGATTCGTTTTGTGAAGGTGAAAGATATCTCACTGCCGCCGTTGCGCCCCGCCGTCGAGCTGCCCTCTGATAACGCCCGGCTGCCTGAAGGAATGAACATCGGTGATTTCGCGGCGGCTAACGATCCGGGCGCGTTCTATTTTCCGGTGACCACGACCAACGGCACCCGCTATGTCATCGTGGTGCTGGCGTCGGCCAATAGCATGATGACGGTCTTAAACCGACAGGCAGTTGAGTCACTGCTTTACACGCTGGCGGTTCTCTTGGTCACGACCTGCCTGACCGGTCTGGTCGTATGGCGATTCACGCGACCGATTAAGTTTTTGTCCAACGCCGCGCGCCGCATCGCGGCCGGTGATTTTTCTTATCGCGTTCCGGAAAAAAAGCGCCAGGACGAGATGGGCGAACTCACGGAACTCTTCAATGAGATGACGGTCAAGCTGGCGCGGACGCGCGAACTCGAAGCCCAACTTTACAACGCGGAAAAAGCAATCGTGGTTAGCCGCCTGGCCTCGGCCATTGCTCACGAGATTCGCAACCCGCTGAATTACATCAATCTGACTCTGGATCACTTGCGGGTGACATTTCCGCCGGATGATCCGCAAAAGCAAGAAAAGTTCGAGAGCTTGACCAGGCAGCTCAAGGCTGAAGTTGCGCGCATTAACGATCGCATCACAGAGTTTCTCAATTATTCTCGTCCGCCAAAACTAAATCCTGAGCCGCTCGATCTCGAAGCACTCGCCCGTGACGCTCTGCGCATCTTCGAAGTACAAACGAGCGAAACCGGTGTTAAAGCAACCGTCACCACGCAAGGCACGGTTCCCGACGTGATCGCAGATCCGGATTCGCTGCATTCGGCACTCACGAATTTGATCATCAACGGATTGCAGGCGATGGATGGCACGGGAGGCTCGATCGAAATCAGCTTGTCGGGCGAAGATGAGGGCCGGCGCGCTCGCCTGGACGTTACGGACTCGGGCCGCGGCATCGAGCCTGACGATATTTCAAAAGTATTTGAGCCTTATTATTCAACGAAGGAAACGGGAACCGGGCTTGGTCTGGCAATCGTCAAAAAAGCAGTCGACGATCATCAGGGCACGATTGCGGTACGATCGAAAGTTGGAGCAGGAACCACGTTCACGATTACGCTGCCGACGGAACCACCAGGGGCAGCGACCGGATAGTCAGACTGGAGCGCACGCGTCCTCGCTTGCATTCAGCGTCGATGAGGCATTGCCGCCACCGGGACGGTTGCGCTCCAGTCAAATCCTTCGCTGCGATACCTGTTCTGAAAGGACTGTTAAAGTTAATCATGCCAAGGAAAGCCATACTTGTAGTCGACGACGACAAACCACAACGCGACATCCTGCAGGAAATTCTGACCAGCGCCGGATACGATGTCACCTCGGCCGCTTCCGGCGAAGCCGCGCTCAAGTTCGCCAAAGATCGCAGTTTCGATCTCGCCCTGACCGATCTCAAGATGACCGGCATGGACGGCATCGAGTTGCTGCAACAACTCCTCGGGCTGGACTCTTCCATCATCGTTATTTTGTTGACCGCGCATGGAACGATTGATTCCGCGAAAGAGGCTTTGCGTCGCGGCGCGTTCGACTATCTGCAAAAGCCGTTCGATCGCGAGCGTTTGCTGGAGACAATCAAGCGCGCACTCGGCACGCTGGATAAGATCGACGTTGAGATCATCTCGGCTTCGCCGAAGATGGAAGCTGTTAAGAAGATGATTCTGAAAGTCGCCCGTTCGAGCTCGACAGTTTTGATTCGGGGCGAATCGGGCACCGGCAAGGAATTGATCGCGCGTGCGATTCACAATCAATCGCCGCGCAACTCGGAAATGTTCCAGGCGGTGAACTGTGCGGCAATCAACGAAAACCTGCTTGAATCGGAGTTGTTCGGCCACGAAAAAGGTTCTTTCACCGGCGCGCACGCCGACAAGAAAGGCCTGTTCGAGGTCGCCGATCGCGGCACGCTCTTCCTGGATGAAATTGCCGAGCTCGATGTCAGCATGCAGGCCAAGCTCTTGCGCGCATTGCAGGAGCGCCGCATTCGTCGCGTCGGCGGCACCTTTGAACTTCCCATCGACGTGCGCGTGGTTGCGGCCACTAATCGCGACCTGCGCGCAATGGTGGCGGACGGACGTTTTCGCGACGACCTTTACTATCGCATCAACGTGCTGTCGATCGATGTGCCGCCGCTGCGCGAGCGCCGCGAAGACACCCCCGTGCTCATCGATTTTTTCCTCAAGAAGCACACCCGGAACACTTCGCGGCTGGTCAGAGGCCTGACGCCCGAGACGAAACGGATGCTGTACGATTACGGCTGGCCGGGCAACGTGCGGCAACTCGAGTCGGCCATCGAACGCGCAATCCTCTTGTGCGAAGGCGACATGATCACGCCCGAAGACTTGCCCTCCGAAGTTCGGCAGGAATCGCAGACGGCCATCACCGGCGGATTCAAACTGCCTGCCGAAGGAATCAACTTTGAAGAAGTGGAAAAAAACCTCATTCTGCAAGCCATGGATCAAACTGATTACAACATCACCAAATCAGCCAAACTGCTCGGGCTGACCTTCCGCACGCTGCAGTACCGTCTCGAAAAGTTTGGAATTAAGAAGGCGGACGGGAAAGAACCGGAACCCGAAGAGGAGTAGGCGGTGTCTAAGAATGCAAGTGTGCAATTCATTTGCGTTCTAACACAAATCTATTTCTCGGAGGTAAGTCATGAAATTCTCCGCTCTCCTAATCCTGGCAGCCAGCTTACTGGTCTTTTCAGCTTGCAACAGGTCGAGTTCCAACAGGTACGCTATTGCCGGCGCAGCCAACTCAGAACCTGAGGTTTACTATCAACGTGGCATCTCCAAACCGGTGGTGGCCAACCAGGCTATTTCGCTGGAACAGACGAACGCGTCAAACACTGCTGCGCAGACAGTTGACCGCAAAATAATTCGTAACGCGAACCTGACCCTTGAAGTTGCGTCGCCCGGCGACGTCCAACCTAAGATCGTCTCGATTGCCGAGTCGCACCAGGGTTTCGTCGTCACATCCGAAGCGACGCAACGAAACGTTGAAGACAAAACCAAGCCTGAAATAACGGTTAACCTCATCGTGCGCGTACCTGCGTCGCATTTCAATCAAGTCATGGAAGAGGTCCGCGCGGTCGGAACTCGAAAGCTTCAGGAAAAGGTCACCGGCCAGGATGTCACCGAAGAATTCATGGACCTCGAGGCGCGGATCAAAAACCAAAAAGCCCTGGAGTTGCAGTTTCTCGAGATCATGAAACGAGCCGGCAAGGTCGACGACGCTTTGAGTGTGCAGACGCAGCTCGCCGCGGTACGAACTGAAATAGAAAAGCTTGAAGGGCGTCGACGGTTTCTGGAAAACCAGGCGAGCTTGTCGACGATCAACGTCACCTTGCAGCCGCCGACGCAAATTGTGAATGCCACCGGCTTTTGGTACAGCGTCAGGACGGCGTTTTCAGATGGCGTGGATGCAGCGGCGGAAATAACCCTTTTCTTTATCAGAGCAATTATCGCTTTGACGCCAATCCTCGTTCTGGTTGTGTTGCCCCTCGCGCTGCTGGCAAAACTGGGCGTCCGAATTGTGCGTCGGCGACGAAGTTCGCTTGCGCCGGCTGCGGCCGGGGGCGAGTAGTTGCAGTTTGGTGGCTCCCTCTCCCGTTGGGAGAGGGTTGGGGTGAGGGAGTTAGCGGCTAAACCCCACCCTTTATCCCTCTCAAACAGGAAGGAAAACGAATCTCGCGTTCGCAAGCGATTCGTCTTTAGGCTGGCGCCTTGCGACTACTGGCCGGTTCTGTAAGATTGTAGGCTCGATGAAGAATTCAAGTTTGAGATTAGCTTTGCTTTCCGCCACCATCACACTTTTCTTCTCAGGTTGTGCCGGCAAGACGCTTACTGAAACAAATCAGACCGTCAGGACCTCAGCCGACGTGGTGAAGGTTGGGCCATCGGGCGTCGAACTCTCCAGCGGTGGTTCAGCCGACTTGGCGATTCCGATTTCGATCCAATCCGGTTATCACATCAATGCCAATCCGGCGACGTTCGACTACTTGATTACCACCGAACTGACATTTGATAAATCGGATGGAATCACGTTCGGCAAGCCCGTCTACCCGGCCGCTAAGAAAATGAAGTTTCAATTCGCGGAACAGCCATTGGCGGTTTATGAAGGCAACGTTCAAATCAAGTTGCCACTTCAGGTGGCGCCAAACGCCGCGAAAGGAAAACGGTCGCTGGCCGCACACTTGCGAGTCCAGGCCTGCGACGAAGAAAAATGTTTTCCGCCCGACACGCTCCAGGTAGCCTCAGCCATATATTTGAAATGAATTGGGAAAGAGCCTGGATGATCGCTTCTGCGCTACTGTTGCTTGTCGCCGGGATTTTTCTTTGGCGAAACAATTTATCGGCGACCTTCGTTATTGCTGCATTGGGCGCCTGCGCCTGGTTTCTTAGTTATCGGGCCCAAATGGGCAGCAAAATAGCTGACGATGAATCAACCGAAGACGAATTGGCGGAAGAAGACGTGGATGAAAACTAACCGGATATTAATTCTGATTCTGTTTTTTATTTGCGGTGCAAACGGCCTCGCTGCAGCGAGCCCGTCAGATGAAACGGATGTGCGCAACGCGGTCCAGCACATTTTCAATCAACTGAAGAGCGGCCAGTATGGATCGCTCTATGATTCCCTGCCGTCATCATCTCGCGCGAGAATTTCGCGGGAGCGTCTGGTGGAGGGTCTGCAACGCAGCCAGAATACGTTTCAGCTTCAGCGCATCGAAATCGGCGCGGTGCGAGTATCCGGGAATCTGGCGGTGGTCGACACAGTCATGTACGCGCACCTCTCACAACCTCTCGACGCCGACGGCAAGATGGTCGTGCAGCAGTATTTGGTTCGTGAAGATGGCGCCTGGCGCGTGGCGACCGGCGATAACGCAACCATCAATACCTTCCTGAAAAACAATCCGACTTTTGGCAAGAAATTCCCGATCAAGAAACCACAAGCCTTCATTAATCAGAACGGAAAATGGATACCGGTTCCGCTCGGGCGGCGGTAATTCATCCGCAGATTACGCAGATTTCACAGAAATAAAGCAGGAACAAGAGGCACCCAACCGAAGCTAGCGTCCTGCTTTGCCGGCCCATTTGTTCGCTAATTGGTTTTTTCTTCTCTGTGTAATCTGTGTAATCTGCGGATTTTAGCTCGAAAGCAAATCTTCAAATGACAATTGGGCGTCGTCGGTCTGCAGATGATGCGGGCTGGAAACTCTAGGCACGTCGAGGGCTTCGCGCACCGCGTCCAGATGAAAGCGAATGATGCGCGGCGTCAGACGCACAGAAGGAATGCGACGCTTTTGCGCCAAACGTCGCACCGTCGATTCGCTCACCTGCAGGATTTCAGCGAGCTGCTTGGCGGTCAGGAATTCTTCGCGATCGGACATGGCTTAAGTCCAAAGTCCAAAGTCCAAGGTCCAAAGTCCGCCGGAGCCGGACTGGTCGTGCAAACCTCAGGCGGTTGTGGGCGCCATGGTAACTCACCGCCTAACCACGCCCCAAGAAATCAGTCTGTTTTTTCTGGAGAAAGAGACGTTGGACGTTGGACTTTGGACTTTGGACTTTGGACCTGGATCTTGTACTAGGACTTCTTTTTGTACGTCAACGCCACGCGATAGACGGCAGCGTTATCTACCTCGACATCCTTCGTCGCAGGTTCTGTTCCATCCGCCTTCAAGGTAAGACGATACCTGGCCACGTCCGGCGGCAGGCGAAAGACGAACTCACCCGTTTCGCCGGTGATGCGCGAATCGAGCTTCTGAATTGACTTCTCATCGATGATTCGCGACAGATCGACCCGCACGCCGGGGACGCTGCGGCCATCTTCGGTAAACACGCTGCCGCGAATAAACACGATCGACCCTTCGTCAACCGTCAAATACAGGCGATCGCCAAGCGTTCTGGTTTGCCCTGCTTTCACTGATACGTCATCGATCGTACCGACGCTCAATCCGGCTTTGCGAAACTTTATGCTGTAAGTGCCCGGAATCACGCGCGAAATCACAAAGTCGCCCTTCTTGTCGGTCGCCGATTGACTTACTTCGTGTTCGCCTTGCAGGAGCGAGACGGCAACGCCTGACGGCGACCCTTTTTCAACCCGCACCTTTCCTTTGATCGAACCGGTACCCTTATCCTGGGCCAAACAGGCCAGGGACACAATTAGCAGCAAACAAATGCCGAGACTCGATCTGATTATTAACATCGTGCGTTCCTCTCTAAGCAAATCCAAGCAAAATTATCATGAGCGGCGGGCCCAAGCCAGTCTCCAGACGAGCGCAAATTGCCTGCTTTCTCATTCACACCTCGCTTCAGCGAAGTGGCAGAGACTTCAGTCTGTGGTTCGGGATCAAAAAATCACAGACTAAAGTCTGTGCCACTTGAAGCCTAAGAAGCCGCGGGTGACTGTTTCGGTTGCCAAAGACAGAATGGCGACCTCCTTCACAGGGGCGTATAATCAGCTCCACTGTCATGTCACGCGGGGTCACTCCAATCGAAATATTTCTGACGCTGTCGCTGGCTTTGGGGTTCTGCCTGGTTGGTTATGCGGGAGCGGTCGCCCAGCAAAATCCTCCCACCCAGGAACGCCCGCGACGGGCCATGCCAACTGAGAGTGAGCCGCAGGACGTAATCAAAATCGATACCGATTTGGTTCCCGTGAATGTCACCGTCACCGACGCCAAAGGACTTTTGATTCGCGACCTAAAAAAAGAGAATTTCAAGCTTTACGAGGACGGCATCGAACGTCCAATTGCGTCCTTCAATGTCGAGACGATCTCCGGCACCCCGCGCCCCGTGGCAATCGTTTTCGCGATTGACGTTTCCGGCAGTATGACGCCTGAAGAGGTTGACCGAGTTAGTCAGGCGATGCGTGAGTTTTCGCGTCGTCTCGCCGATCATCCCGCGGTTTTCGGGCTGATGACTTTTGGCATGCGCGTCAAGACGGTGCAATCCCTGACCAGCGATCGGGAAAAACTCGATCGCGCATTTGAACGACTGGGACGAGACGCCAACGGAATGTCGACCCATGCATACGACGCCGTTGATGATGCCGTCCGCATGCTGGCACGACAGGCGCCGATGACTCGAGAGCACCAATTGGTGAAACGCGCAGTCGTGGTGATTACCGATGGCTTTCCGGTGGGCGACACCGTCTCGCCCGATACTGTGATTCAACGGGCCAACGCGACCGACACCAGCGTCTATGTCGTGACCATGCCTTCATACACGCCCCTGCTCGCTTCAACTCAAATGACGCCGCTGCCGACGCCGCTGGATGTCAGTGGATTGATTGAGCGCACTGGCGGACGAAGCATCTACGCCAATGAAAAGGATATGGGTCCGCTTTTCCGGGCCATCGCGGAAGAGGTCGCGTCGGCTTACGTGCTGGGATTCTATCCGCCTGCAGAAAAACGAAACGACGGCAAGCTTCACACGATTAGAATTGAGGGTCCGGCCGGTATGACTTTGCGCCAAAGCCGTTCAGAATACCGGGCCGGGAAAAAGTAAGCAGAAGGCAAAAAGCAGTAGGCAGAACCAAAAGACGCTTAGCCGCGGATAACGCCCATAGCCGCGGAATGAATCCGAACAACCAAACTGATTCAGACTTCTGATCCGCGTTCATCCGCAGGTAAAATTTTGCTCCGCTGCCTTCTGCCTACTGCCTCTGGTTATCAAAACTCATCCTCGTCATCATCATCGTCCAAAGCCTCTTCTTCGACGAGATCGAGTTCGACGGGATCGAGGCCGACAACTTCCAACTTCATTCCACACTCTTCACAATCGACAATGTCGCCTTTATCCGCTTCGATGTCGACGTGGACATCGCCTTCACATTCGGGACACGTTCCGGTCGGCACGCTGATACCTCCAGGGTTGAATCTGCACTTCCGTCAATCTAATCGGCCCTAGGGAATTTTGCAATAACATTTCGTTCAGCAACCCCCAGCGCGCAATCTTTCAATCGAAAAGCCAACCTTTGCGGACAAGTATCCGGCGGCGGCAAATTCGTATCGGTCCCGGGCGCGAATAAGGACTGAGGAAATCCACATAATCGGTCGGCGTAGTAAGCGTCAACATAATAGTGGTTGACCTGACCAAGACGTGATAGCATCCGCGTTCCTGGTGGACCCTCTCCAACGTAATACTAGGCGGCAATGCTAGAACCCCTGCAAATGCGTGCCCCTTCAAAACGCTGGTTGGCGTTGGCGAGCATCATTTTCGTTTCCACCGTATCGCTCGCCTGGAGTTTCACCCGACTGCGCCGTCCGAAGGTTGAGGGGGCACCCGCCTCAGCAAAGCAGAAATCAGAAGTCAGCGGTCAGAGGCCGGGATTCGATTCGTCTTCGAACACTTCGTCACGTACAGAATTAAGCGATTCAGATAACGACGGTATCCCGGATGTGGCTGAGCTGCGCACCTATCAGGATCGGGACAGCTTCCGCCGCTGGTTTACTTCGATTGCCGAAATCCAATTCTATCAACTGAGCGATCAATGGAACGCCGAACAACGCGACTGCGCCGGCCTGGCGCGTTTTGCGATTCGCGAGGCGCTGCGGCGTCATGACCGCATCTGGTTTCAAAAGATGGGCCCGGGCTACGAAACCGTCGCGTCTGATGTGGGCGAGTTCAATCTGGACAACAACCCGCTCGGCGAGAAAATCTTTCGCACCGATTTCGGATCTTTCCATGAAAGCGACCTGCGCAACGGCCGATTTTCGGAGTTTGCGGACGGGCGCTCGCTGAAAAATTTCAATAGTTTCTTCGTGACGCGCGATCGACGGCAAGCCCAACCCGGTGACCTGCTTTTCTTTTATCAGCCCTGGGTCCAGAAGTTTCCTTATCACGTAATGATTTTTCTTGGGCCGGGTCGCGTCGCTCCGAACGGGGCGCCGGACTGGGTGGTCTATCACACTGGTTCGTCCCCGATCGACAAGGGAACGGTGAAGAAGGTCGAACTATCGGTGCTTGATCGTCATCCCGATCCGCGCTGGCGCCCTCTTGAAAGCAATAAGAATTTTCTCGGTTTTTATCGATTGAAAATTTTGCAGTGAGTCAATCTCATTTGGATTCGATGAGTTTTCACCACAGAGACGCGGAGGTTGCACAGAGGCACAGAGTCCTTCCGTGTCTCTGTGCGATCTCGGTGTCTCTGTGGTGAGGCTCATCGCTAAAGACCTCTTTGGAGGATATCGAACGTGTCTGACACAAATCCCCGGCTAACTCGCTACATCGCGACCGCCATCATCTACCTTGCCCTGGTTGCTTCGGTCTTCGGCTTCAACATCATTCGCTCGCGCGCCGCGCGCAATGCCGGGCAGCCGCCACCGCCTGAGCCGCCGCCGACAGTCTCGAGCACCAAGCCATACTTCTCTCTGACGACCAACCGCTCTTATTCGCCGAACGAATCCGCGCGGCTTTGGGCCAGCTATCAGAACATCGATTATCTGGATTTTCGCGTCTATCGCGTCAAAGATCCCAACAAGTTTTTCAAGCAGCTCGACGATCCGCACGAAATGGGCGAGAAGGAAAAGGCGGAAGTCTCGCAGGGCTACGGCGCGCGCATTTCGCTGCTCGAACGCACCCACCGTTTGAAGACTTCCCTTTTCTCAACCGTGAAAGAGTACGTGCGCACGCACCTGATGAAGCAGCACCGCGAAACCTTCAACGAAAAGTTTCGCAAGGAACCGCCGGCAACCCAGACACCGCTCAATGTCGCTGACTATGCGCGCGTGCCGCTGCTGAATCCCGATCAGAAAGTTAAGGACTGGCGCGAGAAGCTGCCGGCGCTCGAAAACGCATACGACAGTCGCATGATTTCGCTGGGCAAAGTCGAGCCAGGCGTCTACCTGATTGAAGCGGTCAATGAAGGAATGCGGGCTTATTCGATCGCCATCGTCACCAACCTGACGATGATCGAAAAGACCAACCGGCACGGCCAGGTGGTGGTCTATGTCGTCGATCGCAAAACCGGCGCGCCGCACGAAGGCGTCGCGGTTGAAGTGACCAAGGCGAAACAGACGCTCGCCAACGGCGCCACGGACAAAACCGGCATCTTCAAAACTGAAGTCAAATTCCCTGAAACTCCGGCAACACCGGCTGAAGACGTCGATTCGGAATCGCAAAAGGGGAATGCTTATCTCATCATGGCGCGCGAGCGCGACAACTTCGTCATTTCCGACATCGATTCGTTTTACTTCAGTGGCGAGTACGGTGAAGACGACGTGCTCACGGGCGAAGACCTGACCAGCTATATCTATACCGATCGGCCTATCTATCGTCCGGCGCAGAAGGTTTATTTCAAAGGCATCCTGCGGCAATGGGGACGCGACGGTTATCAACTGCTTGAGAGCAAAACCGTCAACGTCACGATCGAGGATCCCAACAACGGCAAAATCTTCGAAAAGGACTTGCCGTTCTCCAGCCGCGGAACCTTCAGCGGCGAGATAGACCTGGGCGACGAGGCGCCCCTTGGCAGCTATAACATCACCGCGGCGATCGGCGAGGCCAAGTCCAGCGGCTACTTTGAAGTTCAGGAATACAAGAAACCGGAATTCAAAGTTACGGTCAAAGGTCCGAAAGAGTTTGCGGCCGTCGGCGAGAAAGTTAAGTTCACGATCAACGCGGATTATTTCTTCGGCGCGCCCGTCACCAACGCCGACGTGCATTACTACATTTACAAGCAGCGCTATTACCACTGGTGGTGGGGCGGCGATGAATCAGACGAATTCGACGACGCGGCCGGCCCCGACAACGAAGGCGGCGACGAGGAAGACTATGGCTACTACGGCAACGACCTGGTGACTGAAGGAGACGCAGCGCTTAATGCAAAAGGCGAAGCCTACGTGGATTTCGAAGTGCCGGCCCCTGAAGACAAAGAAGAATGGGATTACTCATATCGTTTGGAAGCGCAGGTCACAGACGCGTCACGACGCGAGATGCAGGGCGCGGCATCGTTTATCGGCACGCGCGGCAAGACCGTCGCCGATGCTTATCCCGAACGCTACCTCTATTACCAGGGCGACGCCGCTAAGATTCGCGTGAAGACTGCGGATTACGCCGGTAAACCAGTCTCAGAAAAAGTCACGCTTAAGTTCATCGAACAGAAGTACGAGAAAAAAGAGAAGGTCGAGGAGTACAACGGCTACAAGTACACCAGCTACGATTACATTCTGCACGAGCGCGAATTGGGATCTGCGGAGGTGAACACCGACAGCCAGGGCAACGCAACCTATGATTTCACGGTCCCCTCACCCGGCAGCATTTACGTCAAAGCTATTGTGGTTGAAAACGGCAAGCAGATTGTGAATCGCGGAGGCTCGTTCTGGGCGCCTGATAAGAAGGGCGAGTGGGCGGATTTCCAATATCGCGACTATGACGAGAAAGCAATTAAACTCGTTCCCGACAAGAAATCCTATAAGGCCGGCGAGACTGCACACGTGCTCGCCATGCTGCCCGCTGATAAAGCGCACCTGCTAGTGACTACTGAGTTGTCTGAGGTTCTGACTGTGCGGCAACTCGATGCGTCAGGCCGGAGCATCGTCATTGACGTTCCCATCGATCGCAAGTACGAGCCGAACGTCTATCTC
>Ga0070707_100004406_pt1 | contig 13195 bp, 7 predicted proteins | sample KBSK5502metaG_FD_65468 | JGI IMG/M metagenome (GOLD analysis project Ga0070707, IMG submission 65468) | Corn, switchgrass and miscanthus rhizosphere microbial communities from Kellogg Biological Station, Michigan, USA - KBS K5-50-2 metaG | ecosystem: Host-associated > Plants > Roots >... | reverse complement strand
TTTCTTTGATTGTCCTCTGCCGTAGACGCTGTGACGGCGTCGCGCCAAAGCAATGCCCGAGAAGCGCACACTATTCGAAAAGATCTGGAACGCCCACTTGGTCGCCGAACCGAGCGGTCGGTCTTGCATTCTCTACATTGACCTGCACCTCGTCCATGAGGTTACCTCGCCCCAAGCTTTCGATGGCTTGCGAACGGCCGGGCGGAGAGTCCGGCAGCCTCTGAGAACCGTCGCCACAGTAGACCACAACATTCCAACCGAGCCGCGCGGTACCCCGATCACCGACGCCATTGCCGCGCGACAGATTGAAGCCTTGCAGAAGAATTGCAGGGAATTTGGTATCCGGCTCTTTGATATGGATTCGCCGGAGCAGGGGATTGTGCACGTGATCGGGCCGGAGTTGGGCCTAACACAACCGGGCATGACCATTGTTTGCGGCGACAGCCATACTAGTACCCACGGCGCATTTGGCGCCGTGGCATTCGGCATCGGCACGTCAGAAGTTGAGCATGTTTTAGCTACGCAATGTCTGGCGCAACAAAAACCGAAGACGCTGAAAATTGAGGTTCGCGGCCGGCTGCAGGAGGGAGTCGCTGCAAAGGACCTGGCGCTCGGGATCATTGGACAGATTGGGACGGATGGCGCGAGTGGGCATGTGATCGAGTACGCCGGCGAAGCGGTGCGCGGACTTTCGATGGAAGGCCGGATGACTGTGTGCAACATGAGCATCGAGGCGGGTGCCCGCGCGGGGATGGTGGCGCCAGATGAGACGACTTTTGCCTATGTGAAAGGACGGCGTTTCGCGCCGCGGGATCGTGAGTGGGACAGGGCGGTGGCGTCGTGGCGCACATTGCCGACGGATGACGGTGCGTCTTTCGACCGGGTGGTGGTAATTGATGGTGCGCAACTTTCACCGTTCGTAACCTGGGGAACAAATCCGGGGATGGTGGCGCCGATTACCGGTCGCGTTCCTGAGCCGGGAAGTATGCGGGACGGCGACCGCCGTGCCACTGAACTCGCCTTGGAGTACATGGCGCTGGAACCCGGGAAGCACATCGAAGACATCGCAATTGATCGCGTGTTTATTGGATCGTGCACAAACTCGCGGATTGAAGATCTGCGTGCGGCAGCACGAGTCGCCAAGGGCCACCGCGTAAATCCGAAAGTCCGGGCGATGGTGGTGCCGGGATCGCAGACGGTGAAGCGAGCGGCAGAGCAGGAGGGCTTGCATCGGATTTTTCTGGATGCCGGCTTCGAGTGGCGTGAATCTGGATGCTCGATGTGCCTGGGAATGAATCCCGATATTTTGCAGCCGGGTGAGCGCTGTGCTTCCACCAGCAACCGCAATTTTGAAGGACGGCAGGGGCGCGGCGGGCGCACTCATCTGGTGAGTCCGATGATGGCAGCGGCGGCGGCGATCACGGGACACTTTACTGACATCCGTAACTGGAAATTCCAACCATGATAAGGGCTGCGCAATGAAACCATTTAGCGTACATCGGGGACTCGCGGCGCCGCTCGACCGCGCCAACGTGGACACGGACCAAATCATCCCCAAACAGTTCCTTAAGCGGATCGAGCGTACCGGCTTTGGCGAGTTTCTTTTTTATGACTGGCGATATACGCCGCAGGGTACAAAAAAGGATGACTTCACTCTGCATCAGCCACGGTACAAGAATGCGAGTGTTCTTGTCGCCGGAAGAAATTTTGGCTGTGGCTCTTCACGCGAGCATGCGGTGTGGGCGCTTAGCGACTTTGGTTTCCGGGCTGTCATCGCACCATCATTTGCGGATATTTTCGCCAACAATAGCAGCAAGAACGGCTTCCTGGCCGTGGTCTTGAGCGAAAACGATGTCGCTGAAGCCATGCGGCGGGCGCGGGAAATTGACGCTTACCATCTCACCATTGACCTGGAGAAGTGCCAGGTTCGCGATGAGCAAGGTTTTCTGGCAAACTTCCAAATCGATGAGTTCGTCCGTCACTGCCTCTTGAATGGATTGGACGATATCGCTCTGACGCTGCAACACGAGGCCGAGATTGCGGCCTACGAGACACAACATCCGGTTCCGCAGTCGGTGCTAAGACTGGCCCCGTGAAGTGACATCCTCCTCGGTAAAGATTTGTAAAACATCCGGCATCAACTTGACCCGCGGCCCCGCAGCCTTGATGCTGGTTTAGTAACGGACTACTATTGCAGCCGCGTTTGTTGCCCATTTTTTCCGTGCCAAGGTAGAGTTCCCGCAACCGGCCGATGAATTGCTTACGTCTAATGAGTGGGATGTTTGCGCCTCTCAAGCTCATGCCAAAAACTACACTCGGAACTAAACAGTGAAGAAAATCCCTTCGACCGTCGCTCAAGAACCGCTTTCCAGGTTGATCTCTGGGGCTCGCGTCTTCTCCATCCTCTGGCTGGGCGCGCTCTGTCTCGGCCTCGCAGGTTGCAGCGGTGACGACTCGAAGCAGCAACAAGCGCAAGCAGCAGCGCCGCGTGCAGTGTCGGTGGCAGTGGCGCCGGTCCAGCGTCAAGACATTCCCGTATACCTGACGGGATTGGGATCAGTCACGGCATTCAACACGGCGAACATCAAGAGCCGTGTAGACGGCCAGATCATGCGAGTAAATTTCAGGGAGGGCCAAAACGTAAGGCAGGGCGAATTATTGATCTTGATCGACCCGCGCCCCTATCAGGCTCAACTGGAGCAGGCGCAGGCGCAGTTGTTTCGAGATCAGGCACAACTGCGGGATGCTAAGCTGAATCTTGATCGTTACACCTCTCTCATCCCTTCGGGCAGCATTTCGCGACAGCAAGTCGACACGCAACGCGCGCTGGCCGACCAATTAGAAGGTACGGTGCGCAACGATCAGGGGTTGATCGATACCGCAAAGTTGCAGATCACCTACTGCCACATTACCGCGCCGTTCAGCGGGCGTATCGGTTTGCGGCAAGTCGATATTGGAAACATCGTTCATGCTTCCGACACCAATCCGATGCTCGTGCTTACACAGTTGCAGCCCATTGCAATGATCTTTACCTTGCCGGAAGATCAGTTGCCTTTGGTCTCGCAGCATATGAAGGCCACGACCCTGCAGGTGGATGTGTACAACCGCGATGATCAAACGAAGCTGGCAACCGGCAAGCTGCTGACCATTGACAACGAAATTGATCAGACAACGGGCACGGCCAAACTTAAGGCCGTGTTTGACAACAAAGACAGCCAGCTTTGGCCCAATCAATTCGTGAATACGCAATTGCTGCTGGAGATAAGAAAAAACAGCACGGTGTTGCCCACGGCTGCGATTCTGCGTGGTCCGCAAGGCACTTTTGTTTACGCCGTGAAGCCCGACAAGACAGTCGAAGCGCGTCCAGTCGCGGTGTCGCTGACGCAGGGCGACACCACAGTGATCACCAGCGGGCTCAATGCAGGCGACACGGTGGTGACAGACGGGCAGGACAAGCTGCAGAGTGGCAGCAGGATCGAACCGCGTAATATTGCGCCGGGTAACTATGCAACTCCCAAGGCGCACCACGATGATCCACCAGGAACTCCAGTTTCATGACGCCTTCCAGGATATTCATCCTCCGGCCGGTGGCGACCACGTTGTTGATGGTGGCAGTCCTGCTGGTGGGTTGGGTTGCGTTCATGCAGTTGCCGGTCTCGGCCCTGCCCGAAGTTGACTATCCCACAATTCAGGTGGTGACGTTTTATCCAGGCGCGGATCCCGAGGTTATGGCTTCCTCGGTGACCTCGCCTCTGGAACGGCAGTTTGGGCAAGTTCCCGGGCTGAGCCAGATGACTTCCACGAGTTCGTTCGGAAGCTCCGTGATTACCTTGCAGTTCAATCTTGATCAGAATATTGATGTCGAAGAACAGCAAGTGCAGGCTGCGATTAACGCGGGCTCGACCTATTTGCCCTCGGACCTGCCAAATCCTCCGATTTACAGCAAGGTGAACCCGGCGGATGCGCCGATTATCACGCTGGCCATGACCTCTGACACTCTGCCACTGCCAAAAGTGGAGGACCTTGCGGATACCGCTCTGGCGCAGAAGATATCTCAGTTGCCAGGTGTCGGATTGGTTTCCATCAGTGGGGGAGAGAAGCCGGCGGTCCGAATCCAGGTGAACCCCACGGCACTGTCTTCCTACGGACTGGGCCTCGAAGACCTGCGCACAGCCCTTGCCCAGGCCAACGTGGACCAGGCCAAGGGCGTGCTCGATGGTTCGCGGCAGTCTTACACCATCGGTGCCAATGATCAGTTGACTTCAAGCGAACAGTACAAACCGATCATTGTCGCGTATCACAACGGCGCCCCAGTGCGGTTAAGCGATGTGGCGAACGTGATCGATGGTACGGAGAACACATTGCTCGCGGCATGGATGAACCTCACGCCCGCTGTAATCGTGAACATACAGCGCCAGCCTGGGGCAAACATCATCAGCGTGGTGGAGCGCATCAAGAAACTGCTGCCGCAGTTGCAGACGTCGCTGCCCTCAGCCGTGAAGGTGCAAATTCTCACCGATCGAACGACCACAATACGCGCGTCTGTGAAAGACGTGGAATTCGAGCTCATGCTCACCATCGTGCTCGTGGTACTTGTCATTTTTTTATTTCTTCGGAATCTCTCGGCGACCGTTATCCCTAGTGTGGCCGTTCCCCTCTCTCTGATTGGAACCTTCGCTGTGATGTATCTGCTGGGATACAGCCTCAATAACCTGACTCTGATGGCGTTGACGATCTCCACCGGGTTCGTGGTGGATGACGCGATTGTCATGATTGAGAATATCGATCGATTCCTGGAGGCCGGAGACGCTCCGCTCGACGCGGCGTTGAAGGGTTCGGGGCAGATTGGCTTCACCATTGTTTCGCTGACGGTTTCACTTATTGCGGTGCTGATTCCCCTGTTGTTTCTGGGAGACATCGTGGGCCGGTTGTTTCGGGAATTCGCGGTAACGCTGGCAGTGACAATTTTGATCTCGGCCGGGGTCTCGCTCAGCCTGACGCCGATGATGTGTGCGAAACTGCTCCAGCATCGCAAAGAGGGCGAGAAGGGCCGCTTCTACGAGGTTACGGAGGATTATTACAACCGGGTCATGGCATTTTACGGGCGCACCGTGAAGTGGGTGCTGAAACACCAGACTGCGACCCTGCTGGTGACTTTCGGGACGCTGATCTTGACGCTGATTATGTATGGGGTAGTTCCCAAGGGATTTTTTCCCGTTCAAGACACTGGAGTGATTCTAGGAGTTTCAGAAGCCCCAGATAGTATTTCCTTCGAGGCCATGTCCCAGCGTCAACAGGGACTCGCCCAGGTGATTCTGCATGATAAGGACGTGGAGAGCCTCTCTTCCTTCATCGGGATTGACGGCACGAATACAACTCCCAACAGCGGCCGCATACAGATTAATTTGACGGCCCGTGATCAGCGCAAGGATGACGCTTCGGCCATCATTCGTCGGCTGCAGCCAGAACTGGATAAAGTGGAAGGCATCACGCTCTATATGCAGCCGGTGCAAGATCTTACCGTGGAAGACCGGGTGAGCCGCACGCAGTTCCAATATTCGGTGGAGGATGCCGACGCGCAGGAACTGGCGCAATGGACTCCGAAATTAGTCGACAAGCTGCGGACTCTGCCGCAATTGCGCGACGTGGCGACCGATCAACTTAATAACGGACTCAAGGCGAACCTCACCATCGATCGGGACACGGCTTCCCGGCTTGGCATTTATCCGCAGGCCATTGACAACACGCTTTACGACGCCTTCGGGCAACGATTGGTGTCGACCATCTTTACACAGTTGAATCAGTATCATGTGGTGCTGGAAGTGGCGCCGGGCTTCCGGCAGAATCCCGACGCACTCAAGGATATCTACGTCCGTCCCAGCAGCGCTACGCCAGTTACGGGAGCGCCCACGGGCAATGCAGCCTCGGCGATCACCAGTGGGTCACCGGTGCCGATTGCCGCTTTCACTCATATGGAAGCCAGGAATGCCGCCCTGGCCGTTAATCATCAAGGACAATTTCCGGTGGTCACGCTTTCATTCAACCTTGCGCCGGGAGCTTCTTTGGGGGAGGCAACCCGAGCGATTCAGGATGCAGAAAAGCAGATTCAATTACCAGCCAGCATTCACGCTGCGTTTCAGGGGACGGCGGCTGCATTCCAGAATTCGCTCGCGTCCGAGCCATTTTTGATTCTGGCCGCCGTGATAACCGTCTATATCGTGCTGGGCGTGCTGTATGAGAGCTACATCCATCCCATCACAATTCTTTCTACCTTGCCTTCGGCCGGAGTGGGCGCAATTCTTGCGCTGCAGATCACGCATAACGATCTCACCGTGGTGGCGCTGATTGGAATCATCTTGCTGATCGGCATCGTCAAGAAGAACGCCATCATGATGATCGATTTTGCTCTCGAGGCCGAGCGCGAAGAACATAAGCCGCCGGAGGAAGCGATTTATCAGGCCTGCCTACTGCGCTTCCGGCCCATCATGATGACAACGATGGCGGCATTGCTCGGTGGCATACCACTGGCGCTAGGGTCTGGAACGGGAGCGGAACTGCGGCGGCCTCTGGGCATCACTATCGTGGGCGGACTACTTCTCAGTCAACTGCTCACGCTTTACACCACGCCGGTGGTTTATTTGTGGTTCGATCGACTGGCGCAGAGGTTTGCCAGATTCCGCGTTGGCCACCCCATGCCTCCAGAGGAACCCATGTCGGCGGATTAAGCCATGAGTATCTCGGCTCCATTTATCAGGCGCCCGATTGGGACGTCGCTTCTGGCAGCGGCGCTTCTGCTTTCGGGCATACTCGCCTTCAACTACCTTCCGGTAGCCTCTCTACCCAAGGTCGATTTCCCGGTCATCCAGGTCTCTGCTGGACTGCCGGGAGCGGATCCGCAAACCATGGCGTCTGCGGTAGCCACGCCGCTCGAGCGCCAATTCGGACGCATTTCTGGAGTCAATCAGATGACCTCGACGAGTCAATTGGGCTCGACGACGGTCGTGCTGCAATTCGATTTGAGTCGCAATATTGACGCCGCCGCCCGCGACGTGCAGGCGGCGATCAATGCCGCGCGCAGCCAGCTTCCAGCCAACCTGCCCAACAATCCGACGTACCGCAAGGCTAACCCGGCAGATGCGCCGATTCTGATTCTGGCCTTGACCTCCGACACGATTCCGGTGCCCCGCATGTATGACGCCGGGGATTCCATCCTGGCGCAGAAACTCGCGCAGGTGCAAGGTGTGGGCACAGTGTTTGTAGGCGGCGCGGCACAGCCGGCCGTGCGCGCGGAAGTGAATCCAACGCTGCTAAACAAGTTGGGCGTGGGCCTGGATACGGTGCGCAATGCTCTCAACCTGGCGAATGCCAATCGGGCGAAGGGCCAAGTCTCCGATGGCACGAATGCCTGGTCATTGAGCGACAACGATCAACTATTTCTGGCCGACCAGTACCGGCCACTCATTGTCGCCTACAACCATGGCGCTGCGGTGCGGCTCGGGGATGTCGCCGACGTCCAGGATTCGGTTTCCGACGTTCGCAACCTTGGCCTGGCCAATGGAAAACCCGGCGTTCTCATCATCGTGTTCCGGCAGCCGGGTGCCAACATCATCGCAACCGTCGATCGCGTTCGCGCGCTCATGCCGTACTTACAGTCCTCTATATCGCCGGCGATCGAGCTCACCATTGCGCTGGACCGTACCGTAACCGTGCGAGCTTCGGTAAAGGACATCGAGTTCACGCTCCTACTTTCGATTGTATTGGTAATCCTCGTAGTGTTCGCCTTCTTAAGAACAGTGCGGGCCACTATTATTCCCAGCGTTGCCGTGCCGCTTTCGCTGGTAGGGACGTTTGGAGTGATGTACCTGCTGGGCTACAGCCTCGACAATTTGTCACTGATGGCATTGGCGATTTCGACCGGCTTCGTCGTCGATGATGCCATCGTTGTGCTGGAAAACATCACCAGATATGTCGAGCATGGAATGGATCCGGCCGAAGCCGCTTTCAAAGGGGCTAAGGAAATTGGTTTTACCGTGCTCTCCATGAGCACCTCGCTGATTGCCGTTTTCATTCCTTTGCTCATGATGGGTGGAATTGTGGGCCGGCTTTTCCGTGAGTTTGCGGTCACGTTGAGCATCGCTATCGCAGTCTCGCTGCTGGTTTCACTGACGACCACTCCCACGATGTGCGCCAAGTTTTTGCGGCCCATGAGCGAGAAACGGCACAGCCGCCTACATCGCTTCAGCGAATGGATGTTTGACACGGTGCTTGCGGGATATCGCCATAGCCTTAAATGGGTGCTGCGCTATCAACCCCTCACACTCGTGGTCACCATACTGGTGGCTTGTTTGAGCGTTTATCTTTATATCAAGGTGCCCAAGGGCTTCTTTCCGCAGCAAGACACTGGCCGGGTTATGGGATCGGTGCAGGCTGCGCAGGATATTTCCTTCCAGGCGATGCGTGACAAGATGGAGCGCTTCGTCAACATCGTGATGCAGGACCCGGCAGTTAGCACAGTTGTTGGTTTCGCCGGAGGAAACACGGCTTCCAACCAGGGCCGCATGTTCATCATGCTGAAGCCGCTGGCAGAACGCGGCACGTGTCCGCCGCATCCATTGTGGAAGTCCTGCCCAACCGTAACCGCAGATCAAGTTATTAATCGTCTTCGCGGCAACCTGGCAGTTGTGCCAGGAGCAACTCTTTACATGCAATCTGCCCAAGACCTGACTATCGGTGGACGGCAGGGCAATGCGCAGTATCAATACACCCTCCAGGGTGAAAATCTGAATGACCTGAACACCTGGTCGCCACAGCTGCTAAAGAAACTTCGCACACTACCGCAGTTGCGCGACGTGAACACCGACCAGCAAGATCAGGGATTGCAGGCAAAGTTGGTAATTGACCGTGACACCGCCAGCCGGCTGGGCGTGAGTCCGCAGAGTATCGACAACGCGCTCTACGATGCCTTTGGGCAGAGGCAAGTTTCGACCATGTACCGGCCTCTCAACCAATACCACGTCGTCATGGAAGTGGCGCCGCAGTTCCAGCAGACTCCTGAAGCTCTGTCGAACATTTATGTGCGCTCGTCCCGTGGCACGCCCGTACCTCTGTCTGCGTTTACTCGCTTTGCCCCGTCGAACACGCCTCTAGCGGTAAATCACCAGAGCCAGTTTCCCTCGGTTACGATTTCGTTCAATCTGGCCCCGGGCGTTTCCCTGGGTGAGGCAACGCAGGCGATTGAGAACGCAGAGCGATCCATTGGCTTCCCGGCGACGATCCAGGCCAGCTTTCAAGGAAGCGCCGCTGCCTTCCAAGATTCACTCGCCAGCGAGAAGTGGTTGATTCTGGCTGCGCTGGCAACTGTCTACATTGTGCTGGGGATGCTTTATGAAAGCTACATCCATCCCATCACCATTCTCTCAACGCTGCCCTCCGCCGGAGTGGGTGCAATCCTGTTTTTGCTGCTTACGGGAAACGAACTCAACGTGATCGGCACGATTGGCATCATCCTGCTGATTGGACTGGTGAAGAAGAATGCCATCATGATGATTGACGTGGCTCTGGATATTGAGCGTACGCAGGGCAAACCGCCGGCGGAAGCTATCTACGAAGCTTGCCTGCTGCGCTTCCGGCCTATCATGATGACAACCATGGCAGCCCTGCTGGGAGGACTGCCGCTAGCACTGGGTAGGGGGACTGGGGCAGAGTTGCACCGTCCTCTTGGAATCACGATCGTTGGCGGATTGATGGTCAGCCAGGCTCTGACTTTATTCACCACACCGGTGGTGTATGTATATCTTGACCGTTTGCGACTGGCTCTGCGTGGCGGGGAAGACAAGGCGATGCCGACCATTTCGTCTCCCGGCTCTCCCAAGCCAAGCCCGGCCCATGGAGCAACTTGATTTCCACGCGTGCTGAATTCATGTGACTCTACACGCCTTGACGGAACTCTTAGCTTTCGTTGCATTCAGTTCAGCTACACTGGACCTGCGTACAACCTCAATGAACGTGACCCGCATCGCACCACCGCAAGCAATGCTGGGGTTCGCGAGCAAGCCGGTATGATATGAATGTGGATTACCGCATTTTGACGGCAAATTGAAGCGAGCGAGCTTGGGCGAACCAATATTCTTCTTTGGTTCGAAATCTCATTCAGGAGTCAGGCATGTTTAAGAGAGCAGCGCCGCTGATTCTTCTCTGCGTAAGCATTGCCGGTTGGAGCAGTTGTGGCCGTACTTCCAGCCATTACGTGTACGCCACCTCGGCCAACCAAGTGCTGGCTTTCCGCGAAGACCCGCACTCTGGAGTGCTAACGCCAGTCCCGGGGAGTCCTTTTGCCACGGGCAATGGAGCGCGATCAGCCGTGCTTGCGCCTTCAAAGAAATTTGTCTACGTCGCGAATGCAGGCGACAACGATATTTCGTTATTCACCGTCTCCAAGGGAACGCTCACCGAAGTGTCGCCACGAATAAGCACCAACGGAACTCCACTTTTTATGGTTATTGATCCCGCGGGGGCGTACTTATACGTCGCCACCACAGCGCCTTCGAACCCTATCTCAGTGTTCTCCATTGCTTCCAGCACCGGCGTCTTGACCGCCTTTGGGTCTTCTCCGACTGGGGTTACCGCAACCGGCATGACGTTGACGCCATCGGGCAATTTCCTTTTCGTGGCCAGCGCGGGTGCACCGGGGGCGGTTACGGTGTTCGCGGTGAAGGCTGGAGTGCTCTCTGTAGTTGCCCAAACTACAGTCGGCACCAACCCTGTCGGGCTCGCCACTGATTCCGGTGGCAGCTTCCTGTACGTAACCAACAGCCTGGATAATTCGATCTCTTCATTCTCAATAGGTGCTTCGGGTGCGCTGACCCAGGTTTCATCCTTCGCAGACCTGTCGAGCGTTCCTCTTGCGCTCGTCGTGGATCCGTCGGGGAAATATTTGTACGTCACAAATACTGGCTCCAACAACATCACCGGTTACACCATTTCTTCCGGAGCCCTTACAGTGCTTTCCACCTCTCCGTTCGGCGGGATGTCCTCGCCGAGTTCAATCGCGGTGGACCCCAACGGCAAATATCTTCTGGTCGGAAGTCAGTCTTCCGGAGGGATTGCGGTCTATCGTCTCGACGCCAGCAATGGAACCTTGTCGTCACCGGCCACATACTCTTCAGGAAGTTCGGTAACTTCAATCGTCGTCACGGATTAAATCGCACGGATTAAATCACATAGTCCATCACCGAATGATCCGTGTGACCGCGCCATGTGAGCCTGGCGAAAGAGTTGCACTGACGTTCTGCGCTCGGGCTTTCTGGTCAGAGTCATCGGGAGGGCGGCGAGCCTTCCGAACATGAGGGTCTGACCTGCTCGCGCATTTTTTAACAAATAAATGACACCGGCGACCCTGAGGCGCTGCATAATAGCTTGCCGGCATGTGACTTTGCGGGTGCAACCACAAGCGGTGCTCGGCCATCTAATTCTCAAGTGCTTTTAGAGCGGCCGCTCCCAGCCCTGCTCGTGCCGAGCTCAGGTTCATCAGGAAAGTCATGAAGATTGCCAGCGCGGCGAGTGCATTTCCCAAACATTACTATTCTCAAAAGTTCCTTCTGGAGGCCCTCCAGCAATACTGGGGAGACAATCTCAAGAAGCCTCAGTTGCTGGAGCGGCTGCACCGCAACGTAACGGTCGAGGGCCGACACCTGGCGCTTCCTGCTGAAGAATATTCAAAGATGACGACCTGGGGCCAGGCGAATGACGCCTGGATCAAAGTAGCGCAGGAACTGGGAGAGCAAGCCCTCTGTCTTGCTCTGCACCATTCTGGATTAGCACCGAAAGATTTAGGAGCGTTGTTCTTCACCTCCGTGACGGGAATTTCCAGCCCCTCGATTGATGCTTTGTTGATTAACCGGATGGGACTTTCCCCGAACATTCGGCGCGTTCCAATTTTCGGGCTGGGCTGTGTCGCGGGTGCGGCCGGCATTTCGCGCGCTGCGGATTATGTCCGGGCCTATCCGTCGCAAGCGGCGGCATTGGTCTCGGTGGAGCTCTGCTCCCTGACGTTGCAGCGCGAAGATTTGTCGGTAGCGAATCTAATTTCTGCGGGGCTTTTCGCCGACGGATCGGCGGCAGTGATCGTGGCCGGAGAAGACTTGAATTTGCCGGGACCCAAGATTCTGGCAACCCGGTCAATCTTCTATCCGCACACCGAAGAGATGATGGGTTGGGGTGTCTCTGAAAAAGGGTTCCGCATCACGCTCTCGCCCGAGGTTCCCAATCTCATTCGCACGAACCTCGGCGGCGACCTTGAGCGCTTCCTCTCGGACCACGGCCGCGAGCGTTCCGATATCGGCAGCTGGGTGTTGCATACCGGTGGGCCCAAAGTATTGGAAGCGACCGCGGACGCACTGGATTTGCACAACGGCCAGCTCGACGCTTCATGGGATAGCTTGCGGAAGGTCGGGAATCTTTCCTCCGCCTCGGTGCTGGTAGTGCTGGAAGACGTGATGCAGCGGCGGCGCCCCGATCCTGGAACCTTGGGCATACTCGCTGCCATGGGGCCAGGATTCTGTTCTGAGCTCGTACTTTTGCAGTGGTGAGGCTTAACGTTTGCTGAATTCGACGGATGTTTTTGTGATCGGTGGCGGTCCTGCGGGCTTGGCGGCCGCGATTGCCGCGAGGCAGCGCGGATTTCGAGTAATGGTCGCCGACGGGGCGGTCCCCCCCATTGATAAACCCTGTGGGGAGGGTCTGATGCCAGACGGCATCAGCGCCTTGCAGCGGTTAGGGATTACGGTCAAACCACAAGACTCCTACTCCTTGTGCGGGATCCAGTTTCTCAGAGCGGGACTGGCAGTTGGCGCGCGATTTCCCTCGTCCGGGTCCGGCCTGGGCGTACGACGCACAATCCTCCATCGAATCATGACCGAGCGAGCCGCTGAGTTGGGTGTTGACTTGCTGTGGAGGACGGTAGTCACAAGCATTTCTTCAGAGACCGTTAACTTGGTGGATCGCACGGTCCGCGCCAAATGGATTATTGGAGCCGACGGCGGGAATTCGCGCGTGCGGCGCTGGGCCAGGCTAGATGCGTACCTGCGGGAAGCGCTGCGCTACGGTTTCCAGCGGCATTATCACATTGAACCCTGGAGCGACAGCGTGCAGATTCACTGGGGACCGCACAGCCAGATTTATGTCACCCCGCTGGCTG
>Ga0070707_100004405_pt1 | contig 13195 bp, 9 predicted proteins | sample KBSK5502metaG_FD_65468 | JGI IMG/M metagenome (GOLD analysis project Ga0070707, IMG submission 65468) | Corn, switchgrass and miscanthus rhizosphere microbial communities from Kellogg Biological Station, Michigan, USA - KBS K5-50-2 metaG | ecosystem: Host-associated > Plants > Roots >... | reverse complement strand
TGTGTTTGGGGATGATCGTGGTGATGGCGGTTATGGACTGGCCGACACGACCGTCTTCCTCTATCCGACGCTGTCGGCGCCGTTGACGGTAGACGCTGTCTCTCCCTGAACCGAATCAATCAAAGCGCGATGATTGCAACCACCTTCCCAGTTCCAGCGTGGCCCGGATCAGGTCTGTATCCAGGAGCAGTCTCCACAACCACGATCCGTGAAATGTTCCCCTTGATCGTTGAATCTGATTTGGTTATCGAACTAGACACGATCACTGCCATATAGGACGGAATTCTACGGGGCGGTGCAGAGTCACGATCATCTTTTTCCGAAGTCCACAAGTCGCCAGGTTTCGGCGAGTGAGCGCCGGTGGAGTACGCAAAGCCTTTGAAACTCGCCGGAGCTGAACCTCCGCTCAACGAGTTCAACTTATGCCACTGCGCGCTCCAGAACGTAACCTGCTTGCCAATAACAGCGTCACGGTCGCCAATGACGAAGGTACTGCTTCCCCCGCCCACTGGAACGAAGATGCCGTCGTCTCGATCCGCTGGATAAGCGTAGATGATCTGTGATACCGGTGCCGACGTACTCAGGATGAAATTCGAGTCCCCGTTGTACACCGCTGTGATCGAATGTACGCCTACTGTAAGTGATGACGTCATCAGCGTTGCCCGTCCTGATCCATTCACTGCGACTGTGTCGAGGACAGAAGTACCGTCGGTAAATGTGATGGTACCCGTGGCAATACCGGCTCCAGGGGATGCCGCATTCACGACAGCCGTAAATGTCACCGCAGTCCCGACGCTCGATGGATTCAAGCCTGATGCCAGAGTCGTCGAGGTACTCGCCTTATTCACCGTCTGGGTCCCGGCTGACGACGTGCTCGCGCTGAAATTACTCGTCGCTCCATACGCTGCTGTGATTGCGTGCGCGCCGGCGGCGAGTCCCGACGTACTGAACGTGGCCACTCCCGAAACATTCAGTGTACTTGTTCCAACAGCCGTAACTCCGTCATAGAAAGTAACAGTCCCTGGAGGTATTCCGGCACCAGGATTGGTGCTGTTGACAGTTGCTGTGAGGACCACTCCTTGTCCAAACGTCGATGGATTCGTTGCTGAACTTATCGCCGTTTCAGTCGGAGCCGGAGTGATGGTGAGATCCGCGCCCGCGTACGTTAGTGTGTAATTCGCGCTCAATGCGAGCGTTCCCTGCTGGATTGCGTATGTTCCCGCATCCTGACCGGCAGCCCGTGTAAGACTGCCTGTGAAGTTGTCCCCGTTCACCAGCGAACCACTTGTGATCTGGTACGTCAGAATGGGATCCGCTATGCCATACGTCTTCGACTTCGGATCCGCCTTCGCCGTGATGGGCCGTGGATTGACATGCAGCGTTCCCGTCGCAGAACTGGCCGCAAAGGCACCTTGCGCCGCGTAGCTTGCCGTCAGAGTGTGATCGCCTGCGTTCAATCCGTTGATCGTGAAGGTGGCGGGGCTGTTACTCAGCGCTGCACTCATCACGGTCCCGCCATCCACTTTCAAAGATACGCTGCCCGAAGGCGTTGCTCCCGGTGAGGTCACCGTTACCGTCACGATGCCAGCGTCGTTGTAAGTCACGGTCGACGCAGTGATCGATGTCGTTGTCGGCGGCTGCACTGACTGAAGTACATCGATACGGCCGCGTCCGAGCTGGTTCTGGAAATTCGGATTTTGTGAATCGATATTGACGGCCCCTCGGGCAATGGAATCTGACACTCCATTCGTTCGCAGCGAACGCACAAGCGCCGCCGTTCCGGCAACGGCAGCGGCACTTAAAGTTGTTCCGGAACCAATGGTGTAATATCCGCCCGGGTAGGCCGAAATGATGCCCACACCCGGTGCGGTTACGAACACATCACTGCCGTAATTCGAAAACACAGCCAACTTGTCTGAGAAATCCGTCGCAGCCGCCGTCATGACTCCGGTGAAAGCCGCCGGATACTCTGGTTGTGACGTGCCGGCCGGGTTACCGTTGCCGGCCGGCGCCACCAATATGACATTGGAAGCTTGAGCAAATTGCACAGCGCTCTGTATGGCCAGGGAAATATATAAGGTGCCGAAGTTCAGGTTGATGATTTGAGCCCCGTGATCGACGCCGTATCGTATGGCTTTCGCGAGAGTGAATAAATCGCTTCGACCGTCATCACCAAACGCATGCAGCGGCATGATCATACTGTCGGGCGCGATGGCCGCGATGATGCCGGCGGAAAGCGAGCCATGAATGTCAGCCGGGTTGAGACCGTCGAGGGAGGCGGGACCAAAATGTTCCAGGAAGCCGGCATCGGCCTGTTCGAGAAATCCGGCATCGGCCTGTTCCAGGAAACCCGCATCCGCTTGTTCAAGGAATCCGGCATCAGCCTGCTCTAAAATTGCCGGTGCGCCCACGCCGCTGGTGAAAAAGTCGTATCCGCTCGTCAGATGGCCGGCCAGGGCTGGATGCGCGTAGTCGATTTTCGAATTGAGGTCGGCGATGACAATTGCTCTTCCTGTCGATAACGCCGATGCCTTTGCAGCATTTATCAGCTGCATCGCCGGTTGCACCTTGTACCAATCGGAAGGCGTACTACCGAGTAGTGTCAGCACACCGCCATTTAGACCGAACCGGGGCAAACTGACGGTTCGGTTCAGCTCCATCCACTGGACCCCGGGTGGGGGCGTCTGGGGCAGGACCACCACGTTCAGCAAATACGTGTTAGCGCCGGGAATGGCGTCGATAACGGTGCCGCCGTTCAGCGCGGCGGCAACCGTGTCAATGCTTACCGTCGGCGCAATTTGAACGATGACTGGGAATTGTTTTAGACCAGCCTCAGATCGATAACTGAAGCCGAGGACCAAAAGCAGAATCAACAGGAACCGACATCTTGTCATGACGACTTCTTTCGCGACATCAGATCCCTGATGTCGTTTCAACCTTTGAGCGCACCAATGTCGTTTCAACGTTTGAGCGCACCAATAATGGTCACATGCGGAAGGTCAACCTGAAGGCTCAACTCGCCTTCGGGCACATCAGTGAAATGGAATTCGCCCAATCTATCCGAGGCAGCGGCTTGCAACCTTTCACCATTCCGCAAAAGATGAAGCCGGGCGCTGGCAACGAAATCTTGACGGGTCTGCGAAAGGATTTGACCCAAAATTTGCGTTTGTTCTCGTTCGCCACGAATTTGGACATGAATATCGAAATCTTCCGCGTGCAGAACCAGGTTCCTCGCCGTACCGGGAGCGCCTCGAGCGCCTGCCAGCACCGGCCGGCTGAAACTATCGAACACGATAGTGGCGAATATGCAGCGGATGTCCGAACGACGTTCGCGTGATCGCTGTGGAAATATCGCAGTCGCCCTTTCCACATCCCGTTCCGGCGCGCTCTGCAAATGGGGACGTTTTATGAGCGTCATGAAATGTTCCCATTCTGCAAGGTACTGCTGGCAACGAGTGCAATCGTTGACGTGCTTTTTCCACGCTGAGGTCTGGCCCTCATTCAGTCGTTCTTCAAGGAAATCGAGGACTGTCTCTGCAGTCAAATGCATTGAGTGCATGTGGCGGCAAATCCTTCCGGATAACGGTGACTTAAAAGCGTTTCACGATACGACGAATTCAAAAAAAACGCTACGGCTTTCCTACAAGTAAGAACGGCGCCCAATAGAACGGATGCGGGTGCTGGTCGCGGACGGAGAGCATCGCTGATCGGAGGGCGCTCGATTTAGTAGCGCCTTTTTGCCATTCTTGATAAAAATGCGCCATTAGCGCCGCCGTGGATTCGTCATTCACATTCCAGAGACTCAACAGAAGAGACCGGGCGCCGGCATACAGGAATCCGCGCATAAAGCCGAGCAAGTCGTCGGCGCCGGTCACCTCACTCACGCCGGACTGACACCCGCTTAGCGTGACCATGTTGGTTTCGCACACGATAGAAAACAGATCGAGAGCGGTGAACCATCCATCAGCCAGCTTGAAGCTGGAAAACATCGGATTGTCATGACGGAAGGTCGCATGAGTGGCGATGTGAAGAAAGGAAGACGCCGTGCTCTTCTCAATGAACGCCGCCCGCGTAGCCTCTGCGTCATACAGGACCCGGGCGTCGGGGAAGACCCGATTCAACCTGCCGATCTCTTCTCCGATAAGCGGCGCGTTCTCGTCCGGTACTCCGACAAGCAGCGGAGACTTGCTGGCGATCTCTACCTCTTCGAAGCAATATTTCATGACTGAGGCGCTCGGTGCATAGGAAAACTCGTACTCGTCCATGAGGTACTTCTGCCCGTCATAAAAGGCATGGAAGGGCAGGAAGTGCAAGGCCCCGTGCGGCACGATCACGATATGCGGCGAGCGGATTTCCCTGATAAAGGGCGCTACCAGCCGCTCATAAAGCTCCCGAAGCCAGAACCGGGCGGATTCGAGAAGTTTGGCGGAATGAAATTTCAGGTACTCGCGGTCCAGTATGAAATTGTCCAGCTGGAATCGTAGACGGGCTTGCATTTTGAGAATGGTGCTCGTCGTACAGAGCCCGCGAACGACTTTTGCATCGTCTTTCGAGATAATGAACGCCAGCAATTCGTCGCCGCTCGTGAAATACTCGACGAGCGTTGTCGTTTCGGGCAGGTCGGCCTGAACGGAACCGATCTCGGCGATGGATACCTGCCGCAGAGACGCATACGCCGGATCCACTCCCGACAGTTCGCGCATGCTGCGGGCCAGCTCCCGTTCTTTGAGGGCGACGCTGTCATAGTTCGATTGTGAGGTCACGGGGCGATTTTCGGACTGAAAACGCACATATTGGACGTTCAGTTCTTCGCGCAATCGATCAATGTGTGACACCAGCAAGGGCTCAGCTTGCCCATGGACCATCGGCGAGTAATTTGTGAGCAACTCGACCAGGCCGCGGGACCGCGCTCGCTCGCACCATGCGTATGCCGTGGGAAGCCCTTCGCGTGGATCCATCCGATCAAGGGAAAGGCGAACCAGGGCATCATATGCCTGCTGCCGCCCTTTGAAGAAAGTAACGCGAAGATCGTCATGATGGAGCCGGGCCTGATGTTTTTCCAGTTCTTCCGCTGCACTTTCGTAATGTCGCAGGGCTTCATCCCACTTCTGCATCCGCTCAGCGATCTCTCCGCATAAAACGTGATACGGGAATAGCACGAGCGGCATCTTTGTGGTTTGGATCAGCGTTGAGATTTCCGCTGTCGAGGCCTGCGCCGTTGGAAGATCATCGAGCGTTAATGCGACCCTGCCAAGAAGCACCAGACTGAAAATTCGCTTCGATGGAATTACCAGCTGCTCAAACGCCAGTTTGGCTTTTCCGGCAAACAATTGTGCTTGCCGGGGACGGTTCATGGACAGGTGCACTTCCGCGCGATAGAGATCGAGCAGCCCGATCCAATACAGATTGCCTTCGTCTTCAAATATTTTTTGAGCGCTGCCAAAGGCGTCGAGCGCCTCAGTAAAACGCTGCATCTGCATCAGGGCAGCGCCGTAAAAACCTGCGGCCTTGGCTTGCTCGTATCGCATGCCGATCTTTTTGAACTCTTCGATTGCGCGCTGCGCAAGGATTGACGCATCTGGCGAGAGATTGATTTCCAGATAGATCTCCGCTTCGTCAATGTCACAAAGAGCGCAGAACCGCTGGCTGCCCGCTCGATGAAAGCGCGAGCGAAGCCGGCTGAAGGAATGAAGCGCATCGCTGTAGCGGCCCCGCAAATAGTGGAGGTAGGCCCGGTTGTAGCTGGCCTGCGCCGACAGATCGTCCTGCTTGAGTTCGTCGCTCAGCTTCTCGGCCCGCTCATACAGATTGTCCGCCCTATCAAATTGATCGAGCATGGAAAGCACGTTGCCGAGATTGTTCCAGGTTTGCGCAAGTGCTCGCTTATCGCCGAGCTTCTCGAAAATTTCTCCCGCCTTGACGTAATATTCGACGCCCTTCATGTGTTCATCGCGGTGGCGGTGAATGATACCGAGATTGGTAAAGAGACGTGCCAGGCCTTGTTCGTCGCCGTTTTCGACGAACCATTGCTCGGCGGCATCGGCCTCCGCGAGCGCTGCCTGAAGGCGTCCTACATGCGCGAGAGCCGCCACATATCCGATCCGGCTGACCGCGGCCTGACGGTGCTCTCCCATTTGTTCCAACTTCTCGATAGCACTTTTGTAATTTGGAATGGCTTCTTCGTATTGCTCGTTCGCTGTAAGGGTTAATCCGAGCATTCTCCAGGCCTCGACCATGAACCGATCGCTGCCGGAACGTGTGGCTAACTCAAGGGCATGCCGCGCAAGCGACACGCTGTGCGCCGATGCCTGATTGCGAGGCTGTCCGGCATAGAGATTTGCGCCGCGAATCTCTCTCCAAATTTCCTCGAATCTGTTGTGCAGTATTTCTTCAGGAACCATTTACAGTTCGCTACCGAATGTGCCAGAGAGCGACTTTTTCTACTGCTATCCGTCGATTCAGTCAAGCCCAATGGCAGGCCGGCTGGCGCGAACCTGCTTCATCAAGACTGTGCCGGGCCGGTTGGCATGGGCCCAAGCGCACAGTTCATGTAGTCCGTTGTTGTCGCAGAAGTGCCCCGCGAAGTCGTGGGCGAGATAATGTCGGCAAGGAATGGCGGCTTCATTGCCCGCGACGGGAGGAAGCTTGTCACCTCGCCAGGGCACCAAACGGCGGAAATCGACTACTTCTCTCCCTGGGCGGCGACAGTGTCCTTGTAAGCCCGATACAACAGCTCAAACTCGGCCAATCCCTTTTTGAGAATCGGCCCCAGGTTCGGCAGATCCACGGGATTCAACGTCAGGTGGACGCTCTGCGCGAATGCCTGCATCGCATCCAGCGTCTTGAACGAAGGACCGATCAAGCACGTGAACGAATAGCGGCGCTGCGCCATCGGAAGGGGCGAAAGATAGTTCAGCACCGCGTTGGAACGCAGCGAACTTCCGGCGAAGTTTTCATGGACGACGATGCAGTCGTAGTTGGTATAGCGCATCCGTTCGACAGCCAGCTCCGGAGTTTCCGCGACGTGGAATTTGAATCCGAGTTCGCGAAGTGTCCCCTTGACGACCTCTGTTGTCGAGGGATCGGCGCAGATCAGCGAGGTCTTGTCGCCCAGCTCGAAGAAATCCATTTTTTCCTGAGAACTCATTTCTTTTTCCCGTACTCCACATCGAGCGCAAGGCCGGTAAGACTGGACGTTGTCTCGCCTCGGCTCTTTTTGATTGTGTCGAGGCCCCGGGTCATCACACCCTTGTTCGTACAGTAAAGAAGAGCAGTCTCTTCGGTCACGAGGCCCTGTTCGAACAGCTCCATGATGGCCATATCGAACGTTTTCCATCCGAATGAGCCGGCGGCTTCGATGATTTCATAGAACGTTTTGCCTTCGGATTCACCATGCTCGATGGCGTCCTTCACGCGAAGGTTGTTACCCATGATTTCGAGAGCGGCCACGCGGCCGCCTCCAACCTTCGGCAGCAGGCGCTGCGAGACGACCCATCGAACGGTTTCCGCCAGGCGGATACGGATCTGCTTTTCTTCCGCCTGATCGAACATGCCGACAATACGGTTGATGGTCTGGCCGGCGTTGATCGTGTGCAGGGTGCTCATGACCAGGTGGCCGGTTTCCGCAGCGGACATGCCGATTTCGACCGTTTCGCGGTCGCGCATTTCACCGACGAGAATGACCTTCGGCGCCTGGCGCAGCGCGGCGCGCAGGCCCGATGCGAATGTGCTGAAGTCGTTTCCCATCTCGCGCTGATTGAATGTCGCTTTCTTTTGCGGGTGGACGAATTCGACCGGGTCCTCCAGCGTAACGATGTGCATGGACTTCGTTTCGTTCAGTTCATTCAGCAGCGCAGCCAGCGTCGTGGACTTTCCGCTTCCCGTCGCGCCCGTGACCAGGACGAGTCCGGTCTTTTCTTTCGCGATCGTGTGAAAAATCGGAGGAAGGTTGAGCTGGTCGACGCTGGGGATGTCGGTCGACAGTTTTCGCAAAATGATCGTGTAGTGGCCTCGCTGGGTGAAGATGTTCACGCGGAAACGCGCCTTCGCGCCCAGTGAATAAGAGCAGTCGCACGATCCCGTTTTGATCAAGTCCTCCGTCAACCGGCGGTTGCGATTGATGATGTTCAGGGAAATCGTCTCGGTCTGGAACGGCGTCAGCTTTTCAACGGGTGGCTCGATGGCCACACCCACCAGCTCACCTGAGGATTCGACCTGCAGCGGCTTTTCCACGGTAATGTTGAGATCCGACACGTTCTTGTGCGAATCCAGCATTGTCCCGAGTATGTAGTCGAGTTCGGCTTTTGTCATGATGGGTTACTCCCAATCCTCCGGCGGATTCTTGAGAAGCGGCCGGAACTTGTTCTTGTCGATGCATCGGGAATAAGCATCTTCGGGGCTAACCATCTTTTTATTCAACAGATCCATGATGGCGTCGTCCAGTGTCTGCATTCCGTATTTCTTACCGACCTGCAGCATACCGGGAATCTGGAAGGTTTTGGCTTCGCGGATAAGGTTCGCGATAGCCGGAGTAACCACGAGGATTTCCAGGGCGCAGACGCGGCCTTTTACGTCAATACGTTTGAAGAGGTTCTGAGCCACGACGCCCTTCAGGGCTTCCGACAGCGTATTGCGGATCTGGTTCTGCTGACCGGCGGGGAACACGTCGATGACGCGGTCGATCGTCTTCGCGGCGCTGGGCGTGTGCAAGGTGCCAAACACGAGGTGGCCTGTGGCCGCCGCTTCGATTGCCAGCTGGATGGTTTCCAGGTCGCGCATTTCGCCGACGAGAATGATATCCGGGTCCTCGCGGAGCGCGCCGCGCAGCGCCGCCGCAAAAGATTTTGTGTGCATGCCGACTTCGCGATGGTTGACGAGACATTCGTGGCTCTGATGTACGAATTCGATCGGATCTTCGACGGTGATGATATGGTCCTTTCGGGTTTTATTTGCATGATCCACGATGGCGGCAAGTGTCGTGGACTTTCCGCTTCCCGTCGGGCCCGTCACCAGCACGAGGCCTTTATGAAGGCCGGCAAATTTTTTGAGGATTGGAGGGAGACCGAGCTGTTCGGCAGTGAGAACCTTTGACGGAATCTGCCGGAAAACTGCCGCTACTCCGTATTTTTGGTTGAAAAAATTCGCCCGGTAGCGTGCCTTGCCCGGAATTTCATATCCAAAGTCCACATCTCCAGTCTCTTCAAAGACTTTCACCTTGTATTCCGGTGCGATCTCATAAAGCATGGATTTCAGCTCGTCATTTTCCAGCGGCGGAAACTTTACCCGTTCCATCTCGCCGCGAACTCGTAGAATCGGCTGAGATCCTGAAGCCAGATGCAGGTCCGATGCGCCAACCTCATCCATTAGATTGAAAAAGGCATCAATTTTTGCCATGTCCCTGTCGTTCCTCCCAAAGCAAGACGATAACCGGCTATTATACTGAAGTGACACATGAGTCAGCTGGCGATTGGAATTCAGGCTCCCAACTTCGAATTGAATACTGCTGACGGCCAGCGGCGCAGGCTTTCCGAAGCCCTCGAGCAAGGCCCCGTGGTCCTGGTTTTTTATAAAGGCTCATGCCCTACGTGTCAGTTCACTTTTCCTTTCATTCAGCAGATCTACTCAAAAGTGGGACGCACCGCGCCCTGGACGCTCTGGGGCATCTCCGAAGACGATCCCGAAGAGACCCGCGCGTTTGCGCGGCAAAACGGTATTACCTTCGACCTGCTGATCGATGAGTATCCGTATGCGGTCTCGGCTGCATACGGACTTCAGACCGTTCCTGCTATTTTTATCGTTCAGAGCGACGGAACCATTAATCTGAGCGATTTCGGTTTCAACAAGAGCACTCTCAACCAGATCGCGGGTTTCGAATTTTTCACCCCCAACGATGGCCTTCCCTCCCATCGTCCCGGCTGAAGTTCCAAGAACTGAGCTCCGGTCGGAGCGCTTCAAATTCACTCAATATAAAGTTTTTAATCCCTTTGCCGATGAAGCTAGAGAAAGTGTCTATGCTCAACGACCGGACATTCCTGTTTACCGACATTGAGGGCAGCACGACGTTGTGGGAGCGCTTTCCCGAACGCATGCCTGGCGCCCTCGAACGTCATGACTCGATTTTGAGGAGCATCATCGAGTCCCACAACGGGTGTGTGTTCAAAACGGTCGGCGACTCCTTTTGTGCGGTTTTCCCTGCAGTGCAGGATGCCATCGCCGCGGCGGCCGCGGCGCAACATCGGATTGGCGCTGAAGCCTGGGATGAAATCGGCGAGCCCATCCGCGTTCGAATAGCCATCCACACCGGCCCGGCCGAGGCGCGCGATGGAGATTACTTCGGTCCCACGATGAACCGCGTGTCTCGTATCCTGTCGTCGGCACATGGCGGCCAGATCGTGCTTTCGAAAGCCGCTGTGGATCTGGTTGCCGAACGATTGCCCTCGACGTCGACCCTCCTCGATCTGGGTGAGCATCGGCTGAAAGATCTTGTTCGTCCCGAACGGATTTTCCAATACTGCGAACCTGGCCTTCGCGAAGAGTTTCCGCTTTTACGGTCATTGAGCGCGTTCGCTCACAACCTGCCCGAGCAGTTGACCAGTTTCATCGGCCGCGAAAAGGAACTCGCAGAGATCAAGCACCTGATGTCCCGCACTCGGTTGCTGACGCTTACGGGGTCGGGCGGGAATGGAAAGACGCGCCTTGCGCTGCAGGCGGCGGCCGAAGCCGTGGACCAGTTTACAAATGGCGTCTGGTTTGTGGACATGGCCACAGTGCTGGATCCTTCGCTGATTGCGACCATGGTCGCGACCACGCTGCGCCTGCGAGAACAGCCGGGCCAGACGATGCTGGAAACGCTCGTCGCGTTTCTCGGCGACAAGCGGATGCTCCTGATTCTCGACAATTGCGAGCAGATCGTCGGCGCATGCGCTGTCTTCACCGAAAAGCTGTTGAAGTCGTGCCACGGTCTTCACATCCTCGCGACAAGCCGTGAGGGACTCGACATTGCCGGCGAAATGACGTGGCGTGTACGCTCGCTGCCCATTCCATCCGCGAATGACCTGAAATCTTTCGAGGTCATAGCGCAGAACCCGGCCGTGCGCCTTTTCGTGGACCGTGCCGCGTCGGTCGTCCGAACCTTTCAGGTAACGGAGAAGAACGCTCCTGCGATCGCGAAAGTTTGTCAGCGCCTTGATGGCATTCCGCTGGCCATCGAGCTCGCGGCCGCTCGCGTGAAAACGATCTCCCCCGAAGAAATCGCCCTCCGCCTGAATGATCGTTTCCGGTTGTTAACCGGCGGCAGCCGAACCGCGTTACCGCGGCACCAGACGCTGCGAGCTGCCATTGACTGGAGCTACCACCTGCTCGGTGGGCAGGAAGGCGTTTTGTTCCGGCGGTTGTCTTTATTCTGCGGCAGCTTCTCGCTCGAAGCGGCCGAGTCCATCTGCGAAGGTTCGGATCTCGATTCGATCGACATTTTCGACTCGATGTCCAGACTGGTCGATAAGTCGCTCCTGATCCTCGAACAGTCCGAAGGAGCCACCCGTTATCGAATGCTCGAAACGATTCGTGAGTACGCGTTCGACCGCCTGCGCGAGTCCGACGAAGTCGCCGGCGTGCAGAAACGTTTTCTCGATTTCTTTTTGAATCTTGGCCATCGTGCCGAACAGGAACTTTCCGGTCCGGGACAGGCAGAATGGTTGGAGCGTCTCGATGCCGAGCACGAAAACCTTCGCGCAGCGCTTACATGGAATGTCGAAGACGGCGGCCTCACGAAAGTGCAATTGAACCTTGCTGTAGTCCTGTGGCGCTTCTGGCTGGTGCGCGGTTACTGGGAAGAAGGCTTGAGCTGCCTGCAGCGCGTCAGTTCAGTGGAGTCTGTCGGTCCATTCGCAGCAGAGCGCTCGCGCGCATTCAACAGTTGCGGCCATTTTGCGTGCTCTCTCGGAAAATACGCAGAGGCTTCGCGTCATTACGAACAGAGCCTTGCGATACGCCGCGAACTCGGTGACGAACGTGGAGTCGCCGCCACGCTGAACAATCTGGGAATCGTATACCTGTATCAGCGCGAGTACGAGTCGGCCGGCCCCCTGTTCCAGGAAGCGCTCCAACTGTTCCGAAAACTTGGACACGAAGGGGCAGCTGCCACATGCCTCAGCAATCTCGCGGCAGTTCACAACAGCAAGGGCGCTTACGATGTTGCAGAACAGAACGCCCGGGAAGCGCTCGAGGTGTTTCGCGGAGCCGGGGACCAGCTGGGAATCAGAGCCGCGCTGACGGAGCTCGGCAAAATCGCAATGTCGAAGCAGGAAATCGAGTCCGCTCGATCCTACTTCCAGGAAAGCCTCGCCTTGTCCAGAGCTCTCGGTGAAAGAGTAGGCATTGTCGGCCTGTTACAGCTCCTGGGCGAACTGATGATCACTCAAAAGAATTACGAATCGGCGAGGCTCTTTTATGAAGAGAGCCTGGAAATCGCAAAAGATCTGGCCTCGGTGCCGTACATGACCGCGGCGATGGATGCACTTGAGAAATGCAATCGCGGGCTGCAGCCCGCGTGTGTGGAGGTAGATGCATGAACAATGAATTGACTAACGTGAGTGAGAGACGACAATTTCGACGTGTGTTCTCGCTGGTCCCTGAAGAGGACGTCGTCCTGTTCAGCATGAACGGCCAAAGCCATTTTGTCGCCAAGCTCCTGGACCTGAGCCGTGGCGGTGCGCTCATTTATACCGCGGACCCAACCGTCGGCGCGGACGCGGGTTCTCATTACAAGTTGTACTTCCAGAACCGGGGCTCGATGTTCCACCTGGAGGCCGTTCTCGCCCGCAGGGAGATGCAATTCTTTGCCTTCCAGTTCGTCAATCTGACGCCGCTGGATGTGGCGGAGATTCGAGGCAAGCTCGCACGAATGGAGATCATGGCCGCGCGCTTATCGGTGAGCCATTAGCGGCTAAATCGGTAATTCTGCGTCGGACGCATAAATACCCTAATTAGCGTCAGAGTCGAGTTCTGGCTAATTAGGGTATTTATGCGTCCGACGCAGAATTACCGAATTATCGGTGAGCCATTAGGCTCAGCCCTGCTGCTTGGCCTTGCAATCGATGCAGACGCGCGTCCAGGGCACAGCCTCGAGGCGAGCTGGCGCAATCTCGTTTTCGCATTCCATGCAGATGCCGTAGGTACCCTGATCAATCCTGTGGAT
>Ga0070707_100004404_pt1 | contig 13200 bp, 9 predicted proteins | sample KBSK5502metaG_FD_65468 | JGI IMG/M metagenome (GOLD analysis project Ga0070707, IMG submission 65468) | Corn, switchgrass and miscanthus rhizosphere microbial communities from Kellogg Biological Station, Michigan, USA - KBS K5-50-2 metaG | ecosystem: Host-associated > Plants > Roots >... | reverse complement strand
TGCCAGCTACGCCCCTGCCGCCCCCTGCCGGCGGTCTGTGCCTCGGCCGCGATGACCAGGCCCTCTGGCGCTCCGCCCGCCGCCTCCTTGAGCACGTCCTCATTGGTCGAGCCGGTCTCGGCGACCACGCGGATATCGGTCCACATCGTCGCCGGACTGCCGGTGGCGGTCGCATCGGCAAGCAAGGCAGCCTTGACCCGCGCCGCATCGAGCGGCGCGGCTGGTAGTGCACCTGGACTGGCCGGCGCCATGCGACTCATTGTCCTCGGACCAGGAACGCCCGCGCAGGTAGGCCGCGACAAATCCCGCCGCCACGATCCGGCGGGCCAGCATCCCGGCGAGCCAGCGCGGGGTGTCGCGCGGATGAACCGTTGTCTACGCCTGAGAAATGCGATCCGGCCTACTTGCGGCGTGTCGGCAAATCTGCTGGCATAGGCGCTACGCCCACACCGTCGCGCGGAATTGGGTGAGCCCAGATAACGGTGGGCTTGAGCGCAGGCAAGGACGGGCCCAGGTATGGAGATTCGACGGGTGGCGATTGGTTTCGGCGCGATGCTGACCGCGTGCGTTTTCGTGCCACTCGCGCTGCTCACCGGCTGCTCGGCCGGCTCCACATCAGGTACCCAAGCGGGCGCCACGACCGGGATCGGCGCTGGTCAGAGCGGCGACCCGCAGAGCCCGGGCTCCGGCCGCATTCCGAGCCGGCCGGGCCAGGCCGCCGTCTCGTTGTCAGAAACAGGCAGCACCTTGCTGTATCCGCTTTTCGCTGACTGGGCATCGGCCTACCACAGGGAATTCCGGAACGTCGCATTCACCACCGCAGCGACCGGTTCCGGGACCGGCATCGCCGACGCGTCGGCCGGTGCAGCGGATATCGGCGCCTCAGACGCCTTCTTGTCCAGCGGCAACCTGGTCGCCAATCCCGCTCTGCTGAACATCCCGCTCGCTATCGCGGGACAACAGGTCAATTACAACCTGCCGCAGCTCGGCCCGCGCGGCCACGTCAGGCTCAACGGCGCCGTGCTCGCCCGGATGTACCGGGGCCAGATCAAAACCTGGAACGACCGGGCGATCGCCAGGCTCAACCCGGGCGTCTCGCTGCCCGCCATCAAGGTCGTGCCGCTGCACCGGGCGGAGAGCTCGGGCGACACGTTCCTGTTCTCCAGCTACCTGTCCACGGGCGACCCGCTCTGGAACTCGGCCATCGGCTACGGCACGACGGTGGCCTGGCCGCATGCGGCGGGCGCGCGGGCCGAGGAGGGCAACGGCGGGATGCTCACCGGCTGCGCCGCGACGCCTGGCTGCGTCGCCTATATCGGGATCAGCTACCTGTCACAGGCCCTGAAAGCCGGGCTTGGCGAGGCCGCACTGCAGAACGCGGCCGGCCAGTTCACCTTGCCGACCGGCGCCAGCCTGCGCGCCGCTGTCTCGACCTTCGTCCCGGCGACACCGGCGAACGAGACGATCTCCATGATCAACGGCCCCGCTCGCGCCGGCTACCCCATCGTCAACTACGAGTACGCGATCGTCGCCACCCGGCAGCCTTCGGCGGCCAAGGCACGTGCCGTCAAGGCCTTCCTGCACTGGGCGATCACGGCTGGCAACTCGGCCCGCTACCTGGACCGGGTCCGGTTCGAGCCGCTTCCAGCGGCGGTCGTGTCGCTCGCTGACGCGCAGATCGCGAGGATCAGGTGACCGCCGTCGCGCCACCCGGCCAGGCCGGAGCACCGCAGGCCGGAGCACCGCAGGCCGGCCCGCGGCAAGCCGGACCAGCCCAGCCCCCCGCCCCCCATGCTGCCACTGCGCCCGCGGCACCCCAGCGCACGGGGCAGCGCGAGCGGTCGCGCGCAGCGGGGACGCCGGCCATCCTGCGGCTGCTGATGATCGGGCTGACCGCGGCCTCCGTGGCCTGGGGCGTTGTCGGGGCCTTCGCCGTCAGCCAGCACTCTTCCGCAGCGAACCAGATCGTGACCGCGATCGAGCCGCTCAGCCTCGACGCCCAGCAGATGTACCGCTCGCTCTCCGACGCCGACGTGACCGCGACGACCTCGTTCCTCGCCGGGCCGCCCGAGCCGCTCGCGGTCCGCCAGCATTTCGAAGCCGACATCACACAGGCGGCCGCCGACCTTGCCGCACTGCGCAATTCCGGAGCAGTCGCGGGCAGCGGCCCGACTGCGGCCAGGCTCCACGCCGGGCTGGCCGCCATCTCGGCGAGCCTGCCCGTGTACACCGGTTATGTCGCGCAGGCCAAGACCTACAGCTCGCTCGGCCATCCGCTGACCGGCGGCTCGTTCATGCAGGTCGCGTCGGAGGAGATGCACCTGCGGCTGCTGCCGGCCGCGCGATCGGTCTACGCGCAGGTGAACGCCGCCCTCGCCACCGAGAGCGCGCAGGCGACCGGCCTGCCCTGGATCGTCGTCGCTGCACTGCTGGCGCTCGCGATCGGCATCGCGCTGGTGCGAACGCAGCGCTGGCTGCGGCGGCGCACGCACAGGATCGTGAACTACGGGCTGCTCACGGCGACGCTGGCGGTCGCGATCAGCGTGATCTGGATGATCGCCGCGTTCGCGATCGCCCGATCAGATTTCCAACAGGGCCTGGGGCATGGATCGAGCCCGGCCGAGACACTGGCCCAGGCGGGCATCTCCGCGCAGCAGGCGCGCGGAGATGAGGTGCTCAACCTCATCTCGCGCAGCGGGAGCACGTCGTTCCAGCAGGACTTCAACGCCATGCGCGCCAGGATCGGCCCGGGAACCGGTTCGCTCCTCGACGCTGCCGCGGCGTCATCGCCGGAAGGCGCATCGGCCCGCGCAGTTGCAGCCGCTAGCCGGGACGCCGCGCGCTGGTACGCGGTCGCCAGCCGGGTGTTCAAGCTGGACCTGGCCTCAAACTACGCGGCCGAGACACAGCTGGTGATCGGCACCGGGCCGGGAAGCTCGTCGCGAGGATTCACCAGACTCGAGTCCGACATCGGCCGGGCGATAGCGGCCGACCAGGTCGTCTTCCACCAGCACGCGAGCGCCGGCCGCGGCGCGTTCGCGAACCTGGAGGCCGGGGTGATCGTGGCGGCGCTGCTGATGGCCGCGGGCAGCGCGTGGGGCCTGTCGCGCAGGCTCGCGGAGTACCGATGATGCGCGGCTGCCCCGCCCGGTTCGATCGGGCACCGACGTGATGCCGCTGACGCTCACGAGGGACCAGGCCCAAGCTGTCGTCGCGACCGCCGCGGCCGAGCGCGACGCTGTCCAGGCGAACCTGCTCGACCTCGACGGCAGCCTCGGCAAGCGGATGCTCGCCGGAGCCACCCTTTCCGGCGAGACCAGGACGCGCTGGGAGGCTGCGTCGACCGGGCTGGCGACGTTGTGGGAGACGTTCTCGGCCTACTCAGCGGTCATCGACCGCGCCGCCGAGATCCTGGCGCAGCCAGGCCGGCTGTCATCCGCCCGGCTGGAAGAGGCCTCGGGCCTGCTGACCGGAGCGTCGGTGCGGCTGCCCCGGGCCACGGTGCCGCTGGGCGAGCGCGATCTGACCGCCGGCGCCGACGTGCGGCTGACCCTCGCCGAGACCGTCGCTGCGATGAAGCGAGCGTTCGCCGCGGTGGCCGCAGTGGTGACGGCGGCCGAGACCGTGTGGAACGAGATATCCGACGGGCTGCGGCAGGCCGCCGACTGCCTGGACGAGGCCAGGCGCCAGTCGGCGGAGCTAGCGGACGCCGAGCTCTCCGATGGGCTGGCGCAGGCAGAGACCGGCCTGGGCCAGCTTCGCAAGCGCCTGAACTCCGACCCGCTCTCGCTGTGGCGGCATGACCAGGTCGACACCGGGCAGCTCGACCGGCTGAGGGAACAAGCTGCGGCGGTTGCGGCTCGTTCGGCGGTGCTGACGAGGACCGTCAAAGAGGTGGATAGCCGGATCGCCGAGGTTTCGGCGACCGGCACCGCAGCGAGGCAGGCCTGGCAGGATGCGACAGCGGCGCGGGAGCGCGCTGCCGCCCGCGTCTTTGTTGCGGCCTTCGATCCTTTGCCTGACATCAGCGGGCTTGACGGCCGGCTCGCCGACCTCGCCGGCCTGAAGGCCGCGGGGCGATGGACCAGGCTGACCTCCGAACTCGACCTGGTCGGCAAGCTGGCGTCAGCGGCCCTGCGGCAGTGCCGCGAGGCTGAGCAGGCGGCGTCGGGCTTGCTCGGCAGGCGCGATGAGCTACGCGGGCTGCTCGACGCGTACCGGGCGAAGGCAGGTCGGCTGGGCGCCGCCGAGGATGCGGTGCTTGACGCCAGCTACCGGCAGGCGCATGACCTGCTGTGGACGGCTCCGTGTGACCTCGCCGCCGCGGGGGCGGCGGTCACCGGTTACCAGCAGGCTGTCCTGCGGCTAGGCCGGAGCAGGGAGCGGGCATGACAGCGGTTGGCACGAAGTGCACCAAGCCAGGCTGCACCGGCACGATCGAAGGCGGCTACTGCAACGTATGCGGGCTCGCCGAGGCTTCCGGCGCCAGCTCGGTACGCAGCAGCATCAGCACGGGAAGTCGCGGTGCGCCCAGCGGCAGCGGCAGCAAGCGAACCCGGTCCACCGGCAGCCGGGCGTCTAGGGGCAGCCTCGGTGCCGGGCTGATCGAGATCCCGCCGGTCCCGGCGCGCGACCCGGCGAGCGCGGTCCTGGCCAACCCGCAGGTGGCCGAGAGCAAACGGTTCTGCGGAGCCTGCGAGCGCCCGGTGGGGCGTGGCAGGGACGGACGGCCCGGGCTCGCCGACGGGTTCTGCCCGCACTGTGGCACCCCGTTCTCGTTCACTCCCAAGCTGGCGCCCGGAGAGCTGGTCGCCGGGCAGTATGAGGTGGTTGGCTGCATGGCCCATGGCGGCCTCGGCTGGATCTACCTGGCCGTGGACCACAACCTCGGCAGGCGCTGGGTGGTGCTCAAGGGCCTGCTTAACACGGGCGACAGCGCGGCCCAGGAGGCTGCCATCGCCGAGCGAAGGTTCCTCGCCGAGGTCGAGCACCCGAACATCGTCGGGGTCTACAACTTCGTCCAGCATGCTGACCGGCGGACCGGCGAGCAGGCGGGCTACATCGTCATGGAGTACGTGGGCGGCCAATCGCTGCGGCAGCTTCTGCTGGCCAGGCGAGGGAGCGGCGAGTCGCTGCCGGTTCCGATGGCACTTGCCTACATGATCGAGGTGCTCCCCGCGCTTGGTTACCTGCATAGCCGGGGGCTCGTCTACTGCGACTTCAAGCCCGACAACGTGATCCAGACCGAGGAGCAGCTCAAGCTCATCGACATGGGCGGAGTCCGGCGGATCGATGACGACGAAGGGGCGATCTACGGCACCGTCGGCTACCAGGCTCCCGAGATCGCCGACCAGGGTCCGTCGCCGTCCTCGGACCTGTACACCGTGGGCCGGGCGCTCGCTGTGCTCACGTTCGAGTTCTCCGGCTACCAGTCGACCTATCCGTACAGCCTGCCCGACCCGGCAGGCGTGCCGGTCCTAGCCGCGAATGAGTCGTTCGCCCGCGTGCTGCGGCGCGCGACGCACCGGGACCCGGCTAGCCGTTTCGGCTCGGCCGCGGAGATGACCGAGCAGCTCACCGGCGTGCTGCGCGAAGTGCTCGCGGTTAGCGACCAGCAGCCCAGGCCTGCGTTCTCCACGCTGTTCAGCCCCGAACTGCAGGCGGTCGGCGTTCCGTCAATCCTGCCTGAAGACGATGGCGGGACGGGCGGGCAGGCGGGCCAGGACGCGCAGCAGCCGCCCGATCCGGGTGAGGTTGCGGCTGGCCTGCCGATCCCTCAGGTGGATCCCGCCGACCCGGCGGCTGGCTTCCTGGCGGCGCTCGGAACGGTCGAAACGGCCCAGCTGACGACGGTGCTTGCGGCGGCCGTCGCGGGTGAGCAAGGCACGCCGCCTGAGGTCGCCGAGTCACCCGAAACGTTGTTCGCGCTGGTCAGAGCGCACATATTGAGCGGTGACGTGACCAGCGCGTGGCAGTCGCTGACCAGCCTGGCGGGCGACGAGGCCGACGACTGGCGGGTCACCTGGTATCAGGGGCTTGCCGCGCTCGGCGCCTGGAACGCGGCCGCCGCGAGGAACGCGTTCGACGCCATCTGCGACCTGCTGCCGGGCGAGCTGGCTCCGAAGCTAGCGCTCGCGTTCGCCGCCGAGGCCGCCGGTGACCAGGCAGCGGCCGCCCGGTACTTCGCTCTGGTGTGGACGGTCGATCGATCTTTCGTCAGTGCCGCGTTCGGCCTGGCCAGGACCCTGGTGCGGACCGGTGACCGGGCCGGGGCGATCGCCGCGCTCACCTCGGTGCCGGCAACGTCTAGCCACTACACGGCGGCCCAGGTAGCTGCGGTCAGGATCCGCGTCGCGCCGCCGACCGGCCAACCCTGCGTGTCGGCTGATGACTTGCGCGAGGCCGGGCGTGATTTCGAAAGGCTGACACTCGATCCCATGGCGGTGCATCAGCTCACCGTCGAGGTTCTCCAGGCGGCCCTGGACCGGGCCTGGCCGCCGAACCGCTTGGGGCGGATCAGTTGCTCGGCTGCGAGCTGACCGAGCGCTCGCTCCGGTTCGGCCTCGAGCGCGGTTACCGGGCCCAGGCGCAGCTCTCGTCGGACCGGCATCGCCGGACGATGCAGGTAGACCTGGCCAACGACATCCGCCCGAGCACGTGGTCATGACGGTCACCTCAGCCGATTCGCAGACCCCGGCTCCCTGCCCGTCGTGCGGCGCGCCGGTCTGGCCAGAGGACAACTTCTGCGAGGCGTGCCGGACTGAGCTGAGGCCCGCCAGGATGAGCGGGGCCGATCCGAAAGCCAAGGCCAGTTGCCCCTCATGTCCGGAGTCCGCGGTCACGCCCGACGGGTACTGCGAGACGTGCGGTCGCAAGGTGCCCGCTGGCGACGACCACTCCGAGATCGACCTCGGGCTGCTCGCTGGCGTTAGCGACCGCGGGCTGCGGCACCACCGCAACGAGGACGCGATGGCGCTGGCCACCGCACGATTGCCGGGCGGACCCGTCGCTGTAGCTGTCGTCTGCGACGGGGTATCCACCTCGAGCCGGGCTGACGAGGCATCCAGGGCAGCCGCGGAGGCCGTGATGGGAGTGCTGCTCGGCGCGGTCCGTACCGGCGATGACCTCGGGGGTGCCGCTCAGCGGGCGTTCGAGGCGGCGCAGCAGGCTTTGCAGGCCCTGGCAGCCGAAGGCGGCATGCCGGGCAATGCCCCGTCGGCGACCTTCGTGGCCGCTCTGGTGACCGACCGGGAGGTCACGGTCAGCTGGCTGGGAGACAGCCGCGTCTACTGGCTGGCACCACCGGACGGATCGAGCGACGGCGGGACGGCGGCCGCTCAGCAAATCACCACGGACGACTCGGTGGCGCAGGAACTCATCGCCCGCGGCCTGCCCGAGGCCGACGCGCTCGCCTCGCCTGCTGGCCACGTCGTGACCGGCTGGATCGGCGCTGACCTGTCCGAGGCCAAGCCGCACGTCAGGACGTTCACGCCGGCCCGCGACGGCGCGGTCCTGCTGTGCTCGGACGGCCTGTGGAACTACGAGCAGGACGCGGCCGCGCTGGCCACCCGCGCACTGCCCGCCGCGCTGACCGATCCGCTCGGCGCCGCGAGCGATCTGGTCAGGTTCGCTATCGACGCGGGCGGTGCCGACAACATCACGGTCGTGCTCATCCCGTTCCCGCCGCGACAAGCATCGGCCCCGTCGGCCGACGGCTCCCCGCCAGGCACGTCCGGCGAACCGATCACCCGCCGCGCACCCCAAGGAGAGGGTCCCCGATGAGCGAGCCCAATTTCACCGTCGAGGTCTTCCAGAACGAGTACCTGCCCGCAGGTGGACGGGACGTCAACGGGATCGTGACGGTCACAGCCCTCGACACAGGTAACCTGCCAGGCCAAGGCGCGGCCGCGGACGGCGGCGGCCGGGCGGAGATCATCATCGTGGATTGCTCGGGGTCGATGGACTATCCGCACGCCAAGATCGTGCAGGCTCGGGCGGCGACGGCGGCAGCGATTGACGTGATCGCCGATGGCGTAGCCTTCGCGGTGGTCGCCGGCACCGAGGTCGCGCGGCCGGTCTTCCCGGCCGATGGCAGACTCGCCGTCGCTGATGCAGCGACAAAACAGACGGCCAAGAGCATGGTCGCCCGGCTCAGCCCCTCGGGCGGTACCGCGATGGGAACGTGGCTCCAGCTGGCCCGCCAGATGTTCGGATCCAGCACGGCATCGCTGCGGCACGCGATCCTGCTGACCGATGGCAAGAACGAGCACGAGCCCTCGGAGCATCTGGCGGCGGCAATCGCCGAATGCGAAGGTGTCTTCAGCTGCGACTGCCGCGGCGTCGGCACCGACTGGGAGGTCGCCGAGCTGCGCAGGATCTCGACCGGGCTGCTCGGCACCGTCGACATTGTCGCCGACCCAGCTGGCCTGGCCGTCGACTTCGAGTCCATGATGCAGGCCGCGATGGGCAAGCAGGTCGCGGACGTTGCCCTGCGCATCTGGACGCCGCAGCACGCCGAGGTTCAGTTCATCAAGCAGGTCGCCCCGGCCGTCGTTGACCTGACCGGCCGGCGTACTCAGTCGGGACCGCAGGCAGGTGATTACCCGACGGGCGCCTGGGCCGACGGCGAGAGCCGCGACTATCACGTCTGTGTGCAGGTCGCGTCGGCTGCCATCGGGCAGGAGATGCTGGCGGCTCGGGTCAGCCTGGTCGCCGGATCCGAGGTGCTCGGCCAGGGGCTGGTCCGGGCGATCTGGACCGACGATGAAGCGCTGTCGACCCGGATCAACCCGAACGTCGCGCACTACACCGGACAGGCCGAGCTCGCTCAGGTGATTCAGGACGGCCTCGAGGCGCGCAAGAACGGCGACGAGGAACTGGCGACCGCCAAGCTCGGCCGGGCCGTGGCGCTGGCCACCGAGTCCGGCAACGAGGACACTGCCAAGCTCTTGGCCAAGGTGGTCGACGTGGTGGACGCGGCCACGGGCACCGTCCGCCTGAAGCGCACGGTGGAGCAGGCCGACGAGATGGCCCTCGACACCAGATCGACCAAAACCGTCAGGACTAGGGCTTAACCGGGATCCGCCATGCCAGCCTGCCCAGCCGGCCATAACTCGTCGGCCACCGACTTCTGTGACGTCTGCGGCATGCGCATCGGCGGCGCTGCGCCGACGGCGGCCGCCCCGACGGCGACCGCAACGACCGCAGCTGAGCCCACGGCGGCTGCGCAGGGCGAGCCATGCCCGCAGTGCGGAACCGAGCGCACCGGCCAGTTCTGCGAGGGATGCGGATTCGACTTCAAGTCAGGAACGCCAGCCAGGACGGCTGTCCCGCCTACCGCGCCGCCGGCCGCGACCGTGATCCAGAGCCCAGCCGCCGCAGCCCCGGCCAGCCCGCCTGGCGCCGCCGGGCCCGAAGCGGCCACGAGCACTTGGTCAGCCGTTGTCACAGCGGACCGCTCCTACTACGACCGCGTGATCGCGGCCGACGGGCCAGACGCGCAGACGATCGAGTTCCCCGCTTACTGTCCCGAGCGCCGGTTCCAGCTGTCAGGCAGCGAGATGCGGATCGGCCGGCGCAGCGCATCCCGGGGTCTTGAGCCCGAGATCGACCTGACTGGCCCCCCTGTCGACCCGGGCATCTCGCACCTGCACGCCGTGTTGATTGCCGGCCAGAACGGCGGCTGGTCGGTGCTCGACCCTGGCTCGTCGAACGGCACTCAGGTGAACGGCACCGACCTCGAGACCGGCGTTGCCGTGCCGCTCCAGCCCGGCGATCGGATCTGCATTGGCGCCTGGACCGTCCTGACCATCCAGGGTTAGCCCTAGGCCGACGCCGCCGAAGGCTCTGCTCTTCGGTCGCGTCGTACCGGGCGCTCGTGAACCCAGGCCCGGACCGAGGCCAGGATGCCGCCCGTCACCGCGAGCGACGCGAGCGCCAGGCAGGTCAGGAACTCGGCATGCGCGGACAGGCCGCGGAACGCCCCGGCCGCACCGGCAGGCAACGGGCCGACCAGGTTGAGGTAGAGCGCACCGAACGAGGCGACCCCGGTCACGAGCCCTAGCTGGTTCACCGTCACGACGACGCCGGTCGCGTCTGCGGCGTCGGCCACCGGGACCCGCATCAGCACGCTGGTCATGAGCGGGCTGAACGCGCCGGCCATGCTCAAGCCGATCAGGGCGAGCGTCAGATAGAGCCACGATCCTCCGGTGCCCCCGCCTCGCAGCAGCTCGGCCAAGATCGCCAAGCTCACGGCGATGCCGGTAAAACCGGCGATCGGCAGCCACGGCCGGATCCAGTCGGGCAGCCGCTGCCAGTTGAGGCTGACGGCCGCGAACGACGCAGCGGACGGCGCGAAGGTCAGTCCGGCGCGCAGCGGCGACTCGCCGAGCCCGCCCTGCAAATGCAGCGCCAGGACGAAGAACATGCCCCCGAACACCGTCATGACGGTGAACAGCGCCACGATCCCGCTCCGCATCCCGCCGAGGCTGAGCACCCGGGCAGGTACCAGCGCAGAGCCGCCGCGGGCTTCGAGCCGCCGCTCGGCCGCCGCGAATCCGGCGAACAACGCGACACTGCCCGCCAGGCATAGCCAGCCCCAGGTCGGCCAGTGCTCGGGCTGGCCGAGCACGAGCGGGATCACGACTGCCAGCACGGCCGGCGTCAGCAGCACGAGGCCGGGCACGTCCAGGCCGCGGCCCGCGTCACCTCGGCCGGCCGGCAGCAGCCGCGAGCCGGCCAGGATCAGCACGATGCCGATCGGGACATTGACCAGGAAGACCGGGCGCCAGGTCGACTCGAAGAGGTCGGCACTGATCAGCAGGCCGCCGGCGATCTGCCCGGCCACAACGCCGAGAGCCAGCACCGCAGAGTAGGCGCTCATCGCCTTGGCCCGGCGCGGGCCGGTGTAGGTCCGCTGGATCAGGCTGAGCACCTGGGGGATCATCATCGCCGCGCCGATGCCCTGGACTAGGCGCAGCCCGATCAGCTGTGCCGTCGAGCCTGCCAGGCCGCAGCCGAGCGACGCGAGCGTGAACACGGCTAGGCCGGTCAGGAAGATCCGGCGATGCCCGAACAGGTCGCCCAGACGCGCGCCGCTGACCAGCCCGACAGCGTAGGTGATGGTGTAGCCGGCGATGACGAGCTGCAAGCCAGCGCCCGACGCGTGCAGTCCGGCATGAATCGAGGGTGCCGCGACGTTAACCACGGAGGCATCAAGGACGGCCATGAACTGGCCGACGAGGACGATGGCAAGGATCGCCGCCGGACGGAGTGCTCGTCCGGGTTCGGGTCGCTGCTCGCGCCGGAAGGTAGTAGCGCTCGCAGCGGTGATTTGTGTCATATCGTTAGCGTGCGTCATGGCCGAACCGGGTACCGAGAGCCTGCTTATCCTGGTACTAGCGCCACCTGGCAGGATCGGCTGACGCAGGCGAGGATGGCAGCATGAGCGTCGCGACCCACGATTCAGGTACTCGCAGGGCCGAACTGGCAGCGTTCCTGCGCAGCCGACGGGATCGGATTACGCCAGAGGACGTCGGGCTGGCACCGGGCGTCAGGCGCCGTACCGCCGGGCTCCGCCGTGAGGAAGTTGCCATGCTCGCGGGCGTTGGCGTGACCTGGTACACCTGGCTGGAGCAGGGCCGCCCGATCAACGCGAGCACGCAGGTGCTGGACGCCGTCGCCCGCACGCTCCGCCTGGACCAGCCCGAGCGCGAGCACCTGTACCGGCTGGCCGACGTGCCCGAGGCCGCCGCCGCCGCCGATGGAGCCGCTAAGATCGCGCAGGTCGCGCCCGAGATGCAGGGCATCCTGGACGGACTCACAACGCTGCCAGCCGGCATCCTGAACGAGCGCTTCGACCTGCTCGCGTGGAACCACGCCTACGCCGTCCTGTTCCCCGGCGTCGTCAGCCAGCCGGTGTGCGAGCGGAACACGCTCTGGCTGTCGTTCACCCACTCACCGTGCTGCCACCCTTACCTCAACCGGGACGAGCAGCTCGGGATGCTTGTCGCGCAGCTGCGCTCGGCCTACGGCCGGCATCTCGGCGAACCCGGCTGGGCCAAGTTCGTCCGCAGGCTGCAGGCCGCCAGCCCGGAGTTCAGCCGGCTGTGGGCGCAGCACGAGGTGGCTGGCCCGGCCACATACCTCAAGATCTTCCGGCACCCGGCGCACGATCGGCTCGTCATGACCACGACATCGCTCAGCATTCTCGCGGCCCCCGGTACCAGAATGGTTGTCTACACCCCGGCTGACGACGCGACGAGCGCGGCCATCGCCAGCCTGATCGCTGGTGCAGGCGCCGGAAAAGAGTACCCGTGCTGGGCCGAGCATCGCAGGCACCGGGTAGCGGCTGCCGCCTCCGCCATCGAAACCGCGGTCGCGAATTAGCTAGTTCTAGCCAACCCCGTCACCCAGCCAGCGTCGCCGTAGCGCGGGCCTGGCGGTGGCCTGTTCCAATGCCCTTTCATGAGCGGCGTTCTCATTGCCGTCGTCAAGCGGGACCAGATCGACGGTGCCGTAACGCCTGCTCAGCGCTGCTTGGATGAGATGGTCGGCAAGAACGGGGTTCTTAGGGAAGGCCGGGCCGTGCATATAGGTCCCGATGGCATTGCCCACCACGCACCCTTCCTGCCCGTCCTCCGAATTGTTGCCGCCGCCTCGCAGGACGGTACCCAGCGGGCACGACCCGTCATGGAGGTAGGTACGACCGCCGTGGTTCTCGAAGCCCACAAGCACATGAGAACCCCACCGGACGATGAGATTTCCTACCGCTCGCACGCTTCCTGCGCGCTCGATCGTGTCGAGCCTGATGCCGGTCTGGGCGGCCCGGTGAACGGTATGGGCATCGAAGACGCCGAGTCCGCGGAGTTCGTCGCCGCTTGCTGTCTTGTAGAAATGGCCCCATAGCTGATACCCCGCGCAGACCACAAATGCCGCCACGCCTGCCGCAATCGCCGCACGAATGGCATCACCTTTCACATTCAGCAGGTCTTCGCAGACGAGTCGCTGATGCGAATCGGCGCCGCCGCCGACGAGTAGCAGGTCGACCCGGTCCGGATCGACCCGGTCGCCTATCTCCAGGTGGTCGACTTCGACATCAATCCCGCGCCACGCACAGCGCTGAACCATCGTTTGGACATTTCCGCGGTCGCCGTACTGGCTCATCACACTCGGGTAGAGGTAGCCGAGCACGAGTTTCAT
>Ga0070707_100004402_pt1 | contig 13200 bp, 13 predicted proteins | sample KBSK5502metaG_FD_65468 | JGI IMG/M metagenome (GOLD analysis project Ga0070707, IMG submission 65468) | Corn, switchgrass and miscanthus rhizosphere microbial communities from Kellogg Biological Station, Michigan, USA - KBS K5-50-2 metaG | ecosystem: Host-associated > Plants > Roots >... | reverse complement strand
TCTGACCACCCCGTCTGCGCGAACTAAGGTTGCTTCGCGACATTTTCTTGATCGCGCATCCACCCCTCCTTTTCAAGGAGGGGAATAATGCCTGATTCCAATTCATTCACACGTTCTCAGTTGTGGGGCGAGTGCGAACTCCTACTCGAACCGCAGTGCCCTCACTGGGTCAACGCGAGCGGCGCGGCGGGCCGGTATCCAGCAAGCTCCCAGCGCCACCAGCAACAATAGTCCGGCGACGGTCGAGATGGTCAGCGGATCATTTGCCGAGATTCCATAGAGCTGCGATGCGATGAGCCGCCCCAGCATCAGCGCGGTAGCCAAGCCCGCTGCCAGCCCCAGGAGCACAGGCGTCATCCCCTGGCGAAGAACGGAAGCCATCAGCTTGCCTGTCGATGCTCCCAGCGCGATGCGGATGCCGAGCTCCGGGGTCCGGCGTGTAACCGTGAAAGAAATCACGCCGTAGATGCCGAGCGACGCTAGCGCTAAAGCGGCAACTCCGAATGCCGCTGCGAGGTTCATTTCGAACCGGCGGACCGCGACGGAGCGGTCGAGGATCTCTTCCATCGTCTCGGCCGGAGTAAGGGGCATCTCCGGATCTTCTCTGGCGATCGCTGCGCGAACCTGGGAAATAGCAGCGGCTGGATCGCCTTTCGTGCGCAGCACGAACGAACCCCAGCCTACGGCCTGAAAGCGGTAGGGCGCGTAGACTACAGCGGGCGGCTCGCGGTTCAGCGCGCCCTCGCGCGTGTCGGCCACCACGCCGACCACTTCCATCGCCCGGAAATCGATGCCTCCTCCCGACAGCCGCTTAGGTTCGAATCCTCCTGGGTTGTGCACCAGCGTGAGCATGCGAAGGTGTTTGCCCAAGGGATTCTCTCCGGGCCACAGCAGGGCTACCACCTTGTCACTCACCACGACGACATTTCGATCGTAGTCGCGCTCTTCTATATAGCGCCCTTGTCGCAGCGGCACGCCGAGCGCTCGCCAGTAGTCGGCGCTGGCGAATCGAAAGTTGGCGGTGTAGGGACGCCTCTGCGCCTCGGCCGGTTGATCGAAGTCCTGAAGAGTGTCGATGAAGGACTCCCCTCGCAGAGGAAGTTGGCTGGTGACGCCCGCATGTTCGACGCCCGGAATCGCGTCGATCTCGCGCAGCATGCGGTCCAGAAAATGAAATTGAACGTCGTCTGATCGATACTTCGTGGAAGTCAGGCTGAACGCTTGCGTGATGATGTGCTCCGTCTCAAATCCCTTGTCGACGTGCAAGAGACGGAAGAAGCTCAAGCCCAGAAGCCCTCCGGCAATCAACAGGACGGTGCTGATGCCCACCTCCGCGCTGACCATCCACTCGCGCAGGCGAAGCTTGGAACGGCCTTCGGTGGACTGCGTGGACGCGCTCTTCACTGAATCGAGAGGCGGGGTTCGGGACAGACGCCACGCCGGAAATAAACCGCACACCAAGCCGGCGAGCGCGGCGCTGGCGGCGGCGAACGCGATCACTCCCCAGTCGATGCCGACTTCGTCCAAGCGAGGAAGGTCGACGGGCGCGGCCGCGACGAAAGCCCGCACGCCCAACTGCGCGAGGCCGACTCCGGCCATCCCGCCAAGCACGATCAGCACCAGCGCCTCGCACAGCACCAGGCGAAACAACGCCACTCTTGCTGCTCCAAGGGCGATGCGGATGCCGGCTTCGCGGTAGCGTGCCGAAGTCCGGACCAGCATCAGGTTGCCGATATTGACGCACACGATCAGTAGGACTGCGCCGACAGCGCCCAGCAGCAGGAGCAGCGCCTGGCGGGCTCCTCCCGTGACCTCGTCGTGCATCGGTGCCAGTACGGCACCAACTTCCATTTTGAACGGACGCACCAGCTCACCCGATAGGGCCGACATCTCCGCTTGCGCTTCCCGCGCGGCAGCGCCCTTCTTCAGGCGGACCACGGAAATATAGTCAAAGGCGCCCAGCGGGCGGGCTTGCGAAACATCCATTCCGAGAGGACGAAAGATCTCGGGCATCAGTGACAGCCCGATCAGCGTTCCCCACTCCGCTCCCTTCGGCAGGTGCAGCGAAGCCGGCATGACACCGACAATCCGCACGGCGACTCCATCCAGGTTCAATGTCTGCCCAACGGCGGAGGGGTCGCGGGCGAACAGATCCCGCCAGAGGGCGTCGGAGATCAGGACGACGTCGGAGCGCCCTGGTAGTTCCTCTTCGGGCAGGAAGTCACGGCCTAAGGCGGGTACGACGCCAAGTGTATGGAACAGATTTGCCGACACGCGTAGTCCCGGCACGCTCCGAGGCTCCCCGCGTCCGGCGACCCCGAAAGCCACGCCATCAACCAGCGCGACAGATTCGCACGCCCGGCAGCGCGCGCGCCATTCGTGAAAGTGCCGTGCGTTCACGGGACCCTTCTGCCAACTCAGCAGCGGAAAGCGGGCGTACGCCAGGAATAGGCGCGAGGGATCGCGATACTGCAAAGGCTCCAGCAGCACTCCCTTGACCACGGAGAACATCGCCGTCGTCGAGCCGATGCCCAGTGCAAGTGTTCCCACCGCGACGGCTGTGAAGCCGAGATGCTTCTTCAACTGGCGTAGGGCATGACGCAGATCGCGAGCGAAGTTTTCGACCGCCGTCCAGCCCCACATGTCGCGCGTGGTTTCCTTCACCAAAAGAACATTGCCGAATTCGCGGCGAGCGTTGATGCTCGCGTCACACTCCGATTCGCCGCGATCCACCCGGTCGCGCTGCGCCATGCTTAGGTGGCTGCGAATCTCTTCGTCAAGCTCGGCGTCCATCTCGCGTCTGTGAAAAAGTCGGCCCCAGATGCTCATGCCTCGCCTCGATTCATCAGGCCCGCGATCGCACCGGTCATTTGATGCCAGCGGCTTTGCTCAGCCGCAAGGTGCTTGCGCCCCGCGGCTGTAAGATTGTAAAACTTCGCCCGCTGGTTGTTTTCCGTCTGCTTCCATTCCGACTTCACCCAACCTTGCTTTTCCAGCCGATGCAGCGCGGGATAGAGCGATCCCGTCTCCACTTGCAGAACCTCTTCAGATCCGGCCCGGATCGCCGCCGCGATCCCGTAACCGTGCTGCGGTGCCCAACGGAGGGTTTGCAGGATCAGCATGTCCAGGGTGCCTTGTAGCAACTCGATGCGGTTCTGGTAGCGTTTCGCCATAGCCTGTAGATAATCTACAGCCTGGCATGTAGTTTGTCTACATCTATATTGCGATGCCCGCCGTTTGTCGATAAGTTCGAAGGGACGTGGCTGAAGATCTGGGATGTGCCTGCCTCATCGGCCATCGTCAGGTGCGGTCGGACCGAATCTTCTTAATAGCGCGTAATTGGAACAGTGAGTCCTGGTCCTTCGGTCGCCGGATGTACTCTTTGATTCGGATGAGGTCATCGAGGCCGATGATCGCCGAAGGGTGTCTCAAATGTGAAATTACAACCGAGCGCGAGAGACTGCCCATCGATCTGGAAGGGAAGGTCGGCGGGAGCATTTCGCAAAGCAGGCTTTAATTTTTTGAGAGCCTTTGCTAAGCGCGCCAGGTTTTCGCGTGTCCGGCGGTAGCAGCGATCCACATCGAACGTCGCCCGCGGGCTCCCGAACAGCCACTCCGCTTGACCGCCAACAACGATAAATTCAACACCTTCGGAGACGAGAATCTCCGAAATCTGCTCAAGAGCGCTTCTCTGGCTGTCTTCGGACATACTGCCGCAAGTGTAGCAATCCTTTGGATTCCCTCTCCGCCCGGCGAACTCTCTCGGTCGGGCTGAGCCGGAGGTTTCTACGGATGATCGAAAGATCCACTCCATTCGCATCCTGCTCACCGTAATCGGTTCCGCTGTTGGAGGGCGGCGGCTTTTCGTCGGCTTCAGGCACGTGGTTTACCTCGTCCTTAAATCAATAATAGATCCTAACGGAGGTTTACTCGCAGCTTTTCAACGGCTCGGTTGTGAATGGTGAAATAATCGCTCTTACCGATCCCGGACGAGACCGCGAAGGTTTAAACTCCCTACGTGCAGTTTGAAAGAAGGCGTGACAATTTTCTGATCTCGACGGATCCTGCCCGGCTGGATATCGACGCGATGCATGCGTACCTGTCCCGCGCGTATTGGTCTGAGGGCATTCCGCGGCACGTCATTGTGAAGTCCGTTGAAGGCTCGATCTGCTTCGGCATCTTTGATGGATCGCGCCAGATCGGCCTGGCGCGCGTGATCACGGACAAGGCAACATTCGCGTACCTCTGTGATGTTTATGTTCTCGAAGAATACAGAGGTCAGGGACTCTCGAAGTGGCTGATGGAAGCGGTTCGCTCCCATCCGGACCTGCAGAACCTGCGACGATTCGTTCTCGTCACAAGAGACGCGCACGGCTTGTACGAGAAATTCGGATTCACGCGGCCAGCGATCCGAGTCGGTACATGGAAATCGCGCGCCCGGAGATTTACAAACAACAATGAAACCAGCTACTAGGTTGAGCTCGTAATTACAATGAGCCGCCCCGAATCGGCAATCGCGTGTGTGATGGATGCGCTTACGGTAGACGAGCGTAAACGTCGAGCGGAATTGTTTTCGAAGATTTCCGAGCAGGCGCAGGAAACGCAGGAACTGCCGGATGGCTATGCTGTTCGCTTCGCGCCGGACACAACGACATGGATGCGCCTGGCGGAATTCATCACGTTCGAGCGCCGTTGCTGTCCATTCCTGGCATTCTCATTGAATGCCGAAGACGAGAACGGCGCGATGTGGCTGCGAATCACGGGCCGCCAGGGTGTAAAGGAATTCCTCGCGGCAGAACTAAAACTTTAACAGAGGAGGAACACATGGCAACGCAGGATAAAAGCGTAAGCATCGCACCATATTTCAAGGTCCACAGCGGAAAAATGGCCGAATGCAAGGCGATCTGCGAGCGTCTTGTCGAAAAGTCGAAAACGGAACCGGGATGCCTTTACTACAGTATTACGTTCAACGGAGATACGGCATATGTTCGCGAAGCGTATGAAGATGGGGATGCCACGCTGGCGCATGTCCAAAACGTCGGCGCGATTTTAGGCGAGTGGGGAAAAATCACGGATCTTCTGCGTATCGAGTTCCACGGACCCGAAGATGAACTCGCGAAGCTGCGCGGGCCAATGGCCGACCTTAAGCCTCAATACTTCACACTGGAATGCGGATTCCGCCGATGAAAACGGTGCTGGCGGGATTATTCCTGGCATTGACGCTCGCGGCTGTCGAGGCGGCTCAGGCCCAATATCCCGCGCCAATCGAAGGCGACTTCGTCATTTCCAATTTCCGCTTCACGTCCGGCGAAACGTTGCCGCAGCTTCGGCTGCATTATCGAACGGTCGGTAAGCCGGAGCGAGACGCTCGAGGAATCGTTCGGAATGCCGTGCTCGTCATGCATGGGACTGGTGGGACCGGAACGCAATTCATCCGTCCGGAGTTTGCAGGGGAACTGTTTGGCGCCGGCGGTCAGTTGGATGCATCACGTTACTTCATCATTCTTCCGGACGGCATCGGTCACGGTGGCTCGAGCAAACCAAGCGACAGTCTTCGCGCGCGCTTTCCACATTACGGATACGTCGACATGGTCGAGGCGCTGTATCGATTGCTGACGGAAGGTCTCGGTGTGAACCATCTTCGCCTGGTAATGGGTACATCGATGGGTGGCATGCAGACATGGCTCTGGGGTGAACGCCATCCGGATTTCATGGATGCGCTCATGCCGCTGGCGAGCCTGCCCACGCAGATCTCCGGCCGCAACCGTGTCTGGCGCCGGATTGTCATCGATGCCATCCGCAACGATCCCGAGTGGAAGAACGGGAATTATTCGAAGCAGCCTCCGAGTCTGCGCACCGCCGAAGAGATGCTCTATCTGGTCGGCAGCAATCCGGTATTGCGGCAGCAAGCGATGCCGACACTCGCCAAAGCCGACGCCACGCTTGATGCTGCGATCGCCGGTCCAATGAAGAGGGACGACGCCAACGACATTCTGTATCAGATCGAAGCCTCGCATGATTACGACCCCGGACCGGATTTGGGAAAGATTCGTGCGCCTCTCTTTGCCGTCAATTCCGCCGACGATTTGATCAATCCACCGGAGCTCGGCATTCTCGAACGCGAGATCAAACGTGTGCCGAAAGGCCGTGCCGTCGTCGTTCCCATGAGCACGGAAACGCGTGGCCACGGCACGCACACAATCGCGGTGGTTTGGAAAAACTACCTTGAAGAGTTACTGTCTACCTCGGGAGCCCTGAAACACTAATCATGAAATATCTGCGTCTCATCTTCAGGAATGTTGTGCGAAATCGTCGCCGCACGATTCTTACGGTGCTCAGCATCACCATGTCGCTGTTCCTGATCAGCACGCTGAAGACGTTGCTGGACGAGCTGGAAAGCCCACCACTGACGCCGGAATCAGCGAAGCGCCTGTACACGCGGCACAAGGTGTCGCTTGGCGTGATGATGCCGATTGCTTACCGGGAAAAGATCCGTTCCGTGCCTGGTGTGGCGGACATCACGACATACCAGTGGTTCGGAGGAGTCTACAAAGATCCGGCCAATTTCTTCGCCCAGTTTGCGGTCGATGCCGACAGACTCTTTGAGCTCTATCCGGAATACAAGATCGACGATCCTGCACACATCCAGGATTTCATCAAAGAAAGAACTGCGGCCCTGGCCGGAGTCAAGCTCGCAAAGAAGTATGGATGGCAATTGGGAGACCGGATCACGCTGAAGGGTACCTTCACGACATTTGATGTGGAGACCACGATTCGCGGATTCGTCGATGGAGCCGGAGCCGAGAACACCTACTTCTTCCATTACGATTATTTCAATGAACTGGGAAACAACGCCGGCCAGATCGGAACATTTTCGATCAAGGCGAAGTCGGCGGACGACATTCCGGCGGTCGCGGATGCCATCGACAGCATATTTGCGAACAGCACCGCCCCGACGAAGACGGAGTCCGAGAAGGCATTCTTTCTGAGCTTCGTTTCGATGTACGGAAATGTGCGGCTCCTGGTCACGAGTATTTCGACGGTAGTGTTGTTCACAATTATTCTCGTGGCGGCGAACACGATGGCGATGTCGATCCGCGAGCGCACGGGTGAGATCGCCATTCTCAAGACGCTCGGCTTTACTCCTGGTCAGGTATTGGGCATGACGATCGCGGAATCCTTGATCATCGCGCTTGCGGGCGGTTTGCTGGGTTCGGTCGGAGCGCGTCTCGCTTACAGCCGGATCGATTTTAATGAATTGAGCCAGGGGTTCGTTGCTCAGTTCGTCGTGCGATGGGAAACCATCATGATGGCGGTTGGCATTTCCATCGTCGTCGCGTTCGCGAGCACGCTTCTGCCGGCGTGGGGCGCCTCGCGTCTTTCCATTGCCGAAGCGATCCGCCGTCGCGGCGAATGATTATTCGATGATTCCCATAAAATACAATCTTCGCAGTCTGGTTGTGCGCCGCGTCGGGACGATGATGACGATCGGCGGCGTCGCGCTCACAGTGGGCATTTTTGTTTCAATCCTCGCGATGGTCAACGGTCTGGAAAACACGTACATTCAAAGCGGTGAGCCGTTGAATCTCATTCTTCTTCGCAAGGGTTCACAGGCGGAAACAAACAGTTATTACGATCGAAGCATCAAAGGAATCGTCGAGACGATGAACGGAGTACAGGCAGTCTCCGGCGAGATCGTCATAATCATGAATCATCCGCGAGTGACCGGCGAAAGCGCCAATCTGATTGTGAGAGGGATCTCGGATCAGACATTCGCATTGAGGCCGAAGATCAAAATCGTCGAGGGCCGGATGTTGAGGACGGGACTGCGTGAGGTCCTGGCGAGTCGTTCTGTATCCAACCGGTTCAAGGACAGCAGGGTCGGCGATTCGATTCACATCGGCCGCACGGACTGGAAGGTTGTCGGCATCTTCGATGCCTCAGGCACATCGTACGACTCCGAAATCTGGGGCGACTACGGCGACGTCGCTCAGGAATTCGATCGGCCGATCTACAGCTCGCTCCTGGTCCGCTGCGCCGACGAGAGTTCTCTCAAAGAAGTTCAGCAGAAGGTCGTCGACGACCGGCGGTTGCAAATGGATGCGCCGCGCGAAATGGAATACTTCGAATCGCAGATCGGAACCGCCGCGCCAATGAAAGTCCTCGGGTATCTCGTCGGAATCATCATGGCGATCGGATCCTGTTTCGCCGTGATGAATACGATGTATGCAGCCACTGCTTATCGGACGCGCGAGATCGCCACATTGCGTGTGCTGGGATTCCGCCGCAGAAACATCCTGTTGTCGTTCATGCTGGAGTCGCTCCTGCTGGCGTTGATCGGCGGGGCGGTGGGTTGTCTCATTGCGCTTCCCATGAACGGCATGTCGACCGGAACTGCAAACTTCATAACCTTCTCCGAGATCGTGTTTCAATTTCGCGTCACACCACGTCTTATGCTGACTGGTTTGATTTTTTCGGCCGTGATGGGCACCTTGGGCGGCTTGCTGCCGGCGCGGCTGGCCGCGAGAATCCCGATCGTTCGCGCGCTCCGGACCGAAGTGTAAAGATATGGATCAACTGTCCAACGAGCTCAGCAAACTCAAAATCGATGCATCGCAGCGTAGTGGCGAGCCGTCATCCCGGAAGGGAATTATTGTTGCCCTCGTCGTAATCGTCATTGTTCTGGCCGGCGGCTATGCGGTGTTTGCTCTTCGAAATTCATCGGCGGCGATTCAAGTTGAGACGGTGCGGGCGCGTGTGGAGTCCGCTTCGTCATCGGCGGTGCTTGTTGCGACGGGTTACGTCGTTGCGCATCACAAAATTCAAGTGGGATCGAAAATTGCCGGACGCGTCGCGTGGATTGGAGTGGAAAAGGGTGATCGTGTGAAGCAGGGCCAGACGGTCGTGCGGCTCGAAGATCGCGAGTACCGCGCTCAAGTCGACCAGGACAAAGCCTCGCTCGCGGCCGCCGAAGCGCGGCTGAATGAACTGCAGCGCGGATCGCGGCCCGAAGAGATCGAACGCGCAAAGCACGACGTCGAACGTGCCGAAGCGCAATTGCGCAGTGAAGAAGCCAGTCTCAAGCGGACTGAAGGGCTGGTGAAAGAAGGCGTTTTCTCGCCCCAGACTCTGGACGACGCGAGAGGACGCACCGATTCCGCCCGCGCGAATCTCGCCTCTCTGGGCCGGACCTATGAGCTCACACGTCAGGGACCGCGGAAAGAACAGATCGATAATGCCCGCGCGGAAGTGGAGCGGGCTCGTGCGGCGCTGAATTATGCGCAGACGATTCTCGATGCAACCGAGATCCGCGCGCCCGTCGGCGGAACCATTCTCGAACGTAATGTCGAACAGGGAGAGATGGTCACCACGTCGTTTGTAGGGGACCGCGGCGCAAAGTCTTTCGTCGTGACACTGGCGGACCTGAATGATCTCCAGGTCGAGCTCGACATCAATCAGAATGATTTCAATCGCATCAGCTCGAACCAGCCGTGTTCGATGACCACCGATGCCTTCCCCGATCGACCGTACAGGTGTCACGTGGATGAGATCGCGCCGGAAGCAAATCGCCAGAAAGCGACGGTGCAGGTAAAAGTGAAGGTACTCAAGCCGGATGAGTATGTGCGTCCGGAGATGAACGCGCGCGTTACATTCATGAGTACGGAAGAGGTGCAGAAAAAAGAGGAAGCCCGGATGTATGTCGTACCCAGGCGCGCCGTCGTCGAAGGCGGCGGCCTGAAGCGCGTTGTTGTAATAGCCGACGGCAGGGTTCAGACGAAACCGGTGACTGTCGAGCGTGAGGTCGGTTCCGATGTCTATATATCGGCTGGTCTCACCGGGAGTGAATCGATCATCGTCAGTGAACCCGACAAGCTGAAGACCGGGGATCGCGTGGAGGCGAAGAAGTAAACATGGCTGCGGTCGAAATCCGAAACGTCAAAAAGATTTTCAAGCGTGAGGCGACGGAGGTTGTCGCGTTGAGTAACACGAGTCTCGGCCTCGAGTCGGGTGGTTTCCTGTGTTTGATGGGGCCATCGGGGTCCGGCAAATCGACACTGTTGAATCTGATCGCGGGCATCGACAGGCCGACAAGCGGCGACGTTATCGTTGATGGCAAGAATATTTCGAGCATGAGCGAATCGCAGCTGGCCACGTGGCGCAATCACACCATCGGATTCATCTTCCAATCGTTCAACCTCATTCCCGTCCTGACTGCCTTCGAAAATGTCGAACTCCCGCTTCTCCTGACGAAACTTTCAAAGGGCCAGCGTCGCGCGCACGTGGCGACAGCGTTATCGCTGGTGGGGCTGACCGAACGCGCTTCACACTATCCGCGGCAACTCTCGGGCGGCCAGGAACAACGCGTCGCCATCGCGCGAGCCATCGTGACCGACCCCGCATTGATCCTTGCCGATGAGCCGACGGGCGATCTCGATGCGCAGTCCGCCGACGAAGTCCTGGCCATTCTGGAAAAGTTGAACCAGGATTCCCGGAAAACAATCGTCATGGTGACCCACGATCCGCGGGCCGCACACCATGCCAAAGTCACCCGTCACCTGGACAAAGGAATCCTTTTGCCGGAGGGCGTCACGGCGTAACAGCTCCCCTCCTCAGCTGAGGAGGGGAAAGCCGACGCGGTAGCGGCGGCAGGGGTGGTGCTGGTCAAAGAAATCAATTTGTTGACCAACACCACCCCTGCCCCTCCTCGGCTGAGGAGGGGAGTTAGCGTGCTAACATCGACGGTTTATGCTTCATAGCCTTTTTCGCAGAAAGCCGATGGACCAGCTCGCCGCCGAGGCGGAAGAGCCGGAACACCGGCTGAAGAAAGCCCTCGGACCGATCGATGTGACGGCGCTGGGAGTCGGCGCGATCATCGGCGCCGGCATATTCGCCACGATCGGCACGGCAGCCGCCGGTGACGTGACCAGGCCGGGCGCGGGTCCCGGATTGATCCTCTCGTTCGTCTTGACGGCGATTGCATGCGGGTTTGCCGCATTGTGCTACGCGGAATTCGCCGCCATGATTCCGATCTCCGGCAGCGCGTACACGTATGCCTACGCGACGCTCGGCGAGCTGGTGGCGTGGATTATCGGGTGGGATCTGATCATCGAATACGCCGTCGGCAACGTCGCTGTCGCCATCAGCTGGGGCAATTACTTCAAGACACTCGTCAGCGGTTTCGGAATTGTCATTCCCGACTGGTTATCCACAGACTACCGGACTGCCGCGCGCATTCCGGGATTGTTCGAAAATGCGCCGCACATCTTCGGCATTCCGATCGTGTTCAACGTTCTGGCGTTCGGGATTGTTGCGCTCATCACGATCGTGCTCGTCATCGGGATTCGCGAAAGCGCCACCATCAACACAACGATGGTGATGCTGAAGCTGATCGTGCTCGGCTTCTTTGTGGCGGTCGGCTGGAGTTACATGAAATCCGAGAACTTTCATCCCTTCCTGCCGAACGGCTGGGCGGGGGTGCAGTCGGGTGCTGCCATTGTCTTCTTCGCGTACATCGGATTCGACGCGGTATCGACGGTTGCCGAAGAAACACGCAGGCCTTCGCGGGACTTGCCGATCGGTATCATCGGTTCGCTGATCATTTCCACCATCGTTTACGTCCTGGTCGCGGCGGTATTCATCGGAATCATCCCGTTCGGTGTTTTGAAACAGAAGCTGGCCACCGAGCAGGCCGAGCCGTTAACCATGGCGCTGCAATACGCGAACATTCAGAGGTGGGGTGATCTGTTCGTGGGAATTGTCGCGTTCGGATCGGTTGTTGCACACACAGCCGTGCTGCTCGTATTTCAGCTCGGGCAGCCGAGAATTTTCTTCTCGATGGCGCGCGACGGATTGCTTCCGCAATCGTTTGCCAAAGTCCATCCGCGATTCCGGACGCCGCATGTCACGACGATTCTGACCGGCGTCGCCGTCGGGGTCTGCGCGATGTTCACCAGCATCGATGAAATGGTCGACCTCACGAACATCGGAACGCTGTTCGCATTCATTCTGGTGTGCATCGGAATTCTGATCCTGAGAAAACGCGAGCCGAACCGTCCCCGAGCTTTCAGGACGCCGTGGTCCCCCGTCGTCCCGTTACTTGGGGTCGTGTCCTGCTTCTACCTGATGCTGGGTCTTCCGTGGATCACCTGGGTTCGTTTCGCGTTGTGGCTTGTCGTCGGAATGCTCGTCTATTTTTCCTACGGATTTCGAAGGAGCAGGTTAGACGTGGGGCGACCGGCCAGATAGCCATGAAAAAAGGCCGCCGCGAAGCGCAAGCCCGATAGGGCGCAGCCTCAAGAAAAGCGGTGTACCAACTATGGCCTGGCCGGTGGGCCCGGCGGTAAATGATGGTGTAGAATGCACGTCCGTGTCTGAAGAAAAAATTCGCGCAGAGATAGCGCGCTTTTGTCATCTCATCTACGAAAAGACCTATGTGGCTTCGACGGACGGCAACGTCAGCGCGCGCCTGCCCGACGGTCACATCATGTGCACGCCCACGATTTGCAATAAGGGATTCGTCAAGCCGGAAGACATGGTCATCCTTGACGCCAAAGGAAACCGGGTCAAGGGCGAGCGAAAAGCATCGAGCGAAATCGCAATGCACCTCCTTATATATGAGATGCGGCCGGATATTCACGCTGTTGTTCATGCGCACCCGGCGTGCGCGACCGCTTACGCGGCAGCCGGCATTCCGTTGAACAAGGCGCTGATTTCCGAAGTCGTGCTCGCGTTGGGTTGCATCCCGCTGGCAGAATACGGAACGCCCGGCACGCCGGAATTGACGGATCAACTGCGGCCCTACGTGAAGAATTTCGATGCGCTGCTGATGGCGAACCACGGCGTCGTTACTTATGGCGCCAATCTGGAAGATGCATTCAACCGGATGGATACGGTCGAGCATTTCGCAAAGATTTCCATTTATACGAAGATCCTCGGGCGCGAACGATTACTCTCATCCGAGGACGTCGAGAAGTTGTGGGTCCAACGGCAGAAATATTACGGGCTGGAAGGCTCGGATGCCATTCCGAAGGACCCGATGTGTCCTGTTACGGACGGACTATCAGAAACGATCTCTCTCACTCGCAGTGAGCTGATCGACTTGATCGAGCAGGTCGTTTCGAACTTGAAGTGATCCAATTCTTAAAGGAGTGATCCAATGGCACGAGAGGGAGAAAGCCCGATAGGCGAAGCCCTGGGAAT
>Ga0070707_100004401_pt1 | contig 13201 bp, 11 predicted proteins | sample KBSK5502metaG_FD_65468 | JGI IMG/M metagenome (GOLD analysis project Ga0070707, IMG submission 65468) | Corn, switchgrass and miscanthus rhizosphere microbial communities from Kellogg Biological Station, Michigan, USA - KBS K5-50-2 metaG | ecosystem: Host-associated > Plants > Roots >... | reverse complement strand
CGTGCGCTGCTGCTGTCCGGGGCGCGGTTCCCTGCCGAGCTGGCCGAGCGGCTGCACGCGTGCGCCGACGATCGCCCGGCCGTGCGGCAGATCGGCGTGGAGTATGCGGCTGGGATGTGCCAGCGGCTGCTGGACGCGGGCGTTCCTGGCCTGCACTTCTACACGCTCAACGGGTCGCGGGCGACCAGCGAGATCTATCAGACCCTGGGGCTTGCCGAGCGGGGGAGGCTGACAGCGACCGGATCACGCAGCGGCAGCACTGCGCCCATGACGGCGTAGGGCGGGCTTCCGCCAGGAAAGCTGTATCCGGTCAGCAAGTCATAGAACCCCATCCGCCGGTACAGCCTGCGGGCGGTCGTTTCCCGGTCCGGCGTGGACAGCAGGGCAGTCCGCTCCGGCCGCCGGTCGGTCAGCGCCATCAGCATGCGGGTCCCGATACCGCGCCGCTGCTGGTTCTTGCGCACGTGCACCTCGGCCACTTCCAGGCAGTCAGCGAGCCAGCCAGCGGTGGCCGCCGGCCCGATCGTTCTCACCAGCGCCCCAGAAACGGCGTCGTACCACCACTGACCTGGCGCGCCGTGGAAACCGTAGCTGAAGCCGAGCAACGCGCCGTCGTCATGCCCGCCGCCAGCCGAGCGGGCCTGAAGCGCCTTGAACTCCGGATACCCGGCGTGTCGCCGCATCAGCTCCCTGCGTCCGGGCAGCAGCGCCGCGTCGGCGTCCATGGCGTCGGCGTAGATGGCAAGCAGGACATCGATCTCGCCAAGGAACTCCCTCGGCCCAAGGTCGCAAAGCGCAGCGGCGGTCGCCATCCGGCCCAGCGTACGCGACCCCGGGCCCTGGCCGGCGGGCTGCCCGCCGCTGCGCGCCGCGTTGATTGTCAGACCCCTTCGATACATTCGAACGCAGCAGCAAACGAATGGACAGTCGAGCGAATCTATGTTCGAATATCAGGGTAGAAGCGCCCGGGGTCTGGTGCCGCTGGGCTGGCGGGTGGCAGCCGGGCGAGGCGTGGGGAAGCGTCGCGCCCGGCTCGCCCGCAGGAAGGGGAGGACGTTGCCATGAGCACGATCACGCAGGTCGGCCAAGACCGGGTGCGGTGCAGGGTCGCGCCCTCGGCTCTGGCCCTGCTGGAATCGGCACGGCAAGGTTTGGCATCAGCCGAGAGCGAGGTGTCGGCTGGCGCCAGGTATGTCGGCGCTCATCTCGCTGCGTTGCGCGCTGCAGCGGCGATTGTCGCAGCGCGAGCCGAGCCGTCCCCGCCGCGCCGGAGGCGACCGCAGAGCGTGTGGGAGATGCTGCCCAGGGTGGAGCCCACGCTGAGTGAGTGGGCCGCGTTCTTCGCCGCCGGCGCGGGCAAGCGGGCTGCCGCAGAGGCTGGGTTGCCCCGCGCCGTCTCTGGCCGGGAGGCCGATGAGCTGCTCAGAGACGCGGGCACCTTCGTGGCGCTGGCCGAGAGCGCACTCGGAGTCCCCGCGCAGTCGCCGCTGCCGCTGCAGACGGCGATCTAGCGCCGCGCAAGCGGCGAAGGAGTCAGGCGGCGAAGGAGTCAGGTGGCGAAGGAGTCGGGGGGCGAAGGAGCCAGGCGGCGAAGGAGTCAGGAGTCAGGCTGAGTCGACCGCGCCGCGCGCTGCGGAGTCCAGGATTCCCCAGCTGATCAGTTCCTCGGTCAGATCGGCAGGCGTCTTGTCATAGATCACCGCGAGGGAGCGGAGGTCCTCCTGGCGGATCGAGAGCACTCGGCCGTTGTAGTCGCCGCGCTGACTCTGGATGGTGGCCACGTAGCGGGCCAGCGGGCCAGCCTGATCACGCGGCAGCTGGGCCATCTTCTCCAGGTCGATGACCAGCTTCGGCGCCGGGGTGAGCACACCGGGCGCCGCATCGCCAGGCAGCAGTTCAGAGACCGGCACGCCATAGAAGTCGGCAAGTTCGGCCAGCTTCTGGACGGTTACCGACCGGTCGCCGCGTTCGTAGGAGCCGACCACTACAGCCTTCCAGCGACCCCGGGACTTCTCTTCCACGCCATGCAGGGACAAACCTTGCTGGGTGCGAATGGCGCGGAGCCGTGCGCCGAGGGTCTTCGCGTAGTCAGATGGCATGGTTAAGGATCCCTGGCGTCATAAACGAATGTTCTGGTGGTTACGGACAGTGACGGTAGGCCGAGAGCACGACAAGGTCAAGCCGATTGGCAAAAAGTGGTCTAACTTACGCGCCACGGCTCAACAGGGGGGCAGCCGCACAAGTCGATTGCAGCCTGCTTGGATCGGCATGTCACCGATGTCCATATCCCGCCAAGGCGCGTGTCACCTGGTCAGCGATTCCAGGTTGCTGGCCGGATCGGGTCGGCCTGACGCTGCCCACGAGCTCGCGACGCGGGCGTGGTGCTGGCGGGGATGGATGCGACTTGCTGGTAGGTTGGTGCCGTTCGACGTCCTTTAAGGCCCGTCCCGTGAGGCGGGGAAGGAGGTCTGCTGATGACTGGCATCACCAGTTCGGCTGGCCCGGCCGCTACCGCCAGGCCGGCGGGTGCCCCCGGTGCCGCGCCCCCTGGCACGCGTGCGGGCGCCGCTCGCGCAGGCAAGTCGGTGCTGGGACCCGATGAGATCCGCCGGGCGCTTACCCGTATCGGGCACGAGATCCTGGAGCGCACCGACGGCGCCGGTGACGTGGTCCTGCTCGGCATTCCCACCAGGGGAGTCCCGCTGGCGCGGCGCCTGGCTGACCGGCTCGCCGAGACCGAGGGGGTTCAGGTCCCAGCCGGCTCGCTTGATATCACTTTGTACCGCGACGACCTGCGGCTGCGGCCAGCCAGGACGCTGGGGCACACCGAGGTACCAGATTCCGGCATCGACGGGATGATCGTCGTCCTAGTGGATGACGTGCTGTTTTCTGGCCGGACTGTGCGGGCGGCGCTCGACGCACTCGGCGACATTGGCCGGCCGCGGGCTGTCCAGCTTGCCGTGTTGGTCGACCGGGGCCACAGGGAGTTGCCGATCAGGCCCGACTACGTCGGGAAGAACCTCCCGACCGCCAAGCGCGAGGTGGTCCGGGTGCTGCTGACCGAGACAGACGGCGAAGATTCCGTCACCCTCGCGCGGCTGCAGGAGGAGGGCCAGTGAACAGGCACCTGATCTCCGCCGCCGATCTCAGCCTGGACGACGCTGTCGCCATCCTCGACACCGCTGAAGAACTCGCGCGGCTGGCGCAACGGCCCATACCGAAGCTGCCCACCCTGCGCGGCCGGACCGTCGTCAACCTGTTCTACGAGGATTCGACCAGGACCAGGATCTCGTTTGAGGCGGCGGCGAAGCGGCTGTCCGCCGATGTGATCAACTTCTCGGCCAAGGGCTCCAGCGTGGCGAAGGGGGAGAGCCTGAAGGACACCGCGCTGACCCTGCAGGCCATGGGCGCCGACGCCGTCGTGATTAGGCACAGCGCCTCCGGCGCGCCGCACCGGCTGGCCCGCTGGGTCAGGGGCAGCGTGGTCAACGCCGGCGACGGGACCCACGAGCATCCGACGCAGGCGCTGCTCGACGCGTTCACGATGCGGCGCAGGCTGGGACGGCTCGAGGGCTTGCGGGTGTCGATCGTCGGCGACATCTTGCACAGCCGGGTCGCCCGGTCGAACGTCTGGCTGCTGCGGACGCTCGGCGCCCAGGTGACGCTGGTCGCGCCGCCCACGCTGCTGCCGGTCGCCGTGGGCGGATGGCCGTGCTCGGTCAGCTACGACCTGTCCTCGGTCCTGCCGGCCAGCGACGTGGTGATGATGCTGCGGGTGCAGCACGAGCGGATGTCAGACGCCTACTTTCCGAGCGTGCGCGAGTACAGGCGCAGGTACGGCCTCGACGGCGACCGGATGGCGCTGTTGCCCGACCACGCGATCGTGATGCACCCGGGCCCGATGAACCGGGGGATCGAGATCGCTGCCGAGGTCGCCGACTCGCCGAGATCCACGATCGTGGAGCAGGTGACCAACGGCGTCTCCGTCCGGATGGCTGTCCTGTACCTGCTGCTCAGCGGTTCGCGAGAACCGGACCAGCCCGCCGTTGCCGGCGACAGAGCGCTGGTCACGGCCGGCGGGCCGACAGGTACCGCCGGCCGATCACAGGTCAGGGTCGAGGTCCCGTGAGCGCCCAGAGCGGCAGCCGCCGGTCTGCGGCGCCGCCGGCGCGGGGCCGCTGGCTGATCAGGGGCGCCAGGCCGCTCGGCGAGCCGCCAACCGACATCCTGATCGAAGGCGCGCTGATCACCGGCATGGCAGCGTCCGGGCGCGGCGGCCGTGAGCTCGCGGCTGGCGGCGACGTCACCATGCTGGACGCTAGCGACCTGATCGCGCTTCCGGGCCTGGTCGACCTGCATACCCACCTGCGAGAGCCGGGCAGGGAAGACGCCGAGACGGTCGCGAGCGGAACCGCTGCCGCCGCGCTCGGGGGGTACACGGCCGTCCACGCGATGGCGAACACCGAGCCCGTCGCCGACACGGCGGGTGTGGTCGAGCAGGTCTGGCGGCTCGGCAGGCAGGCCGGGTACTGCGACGTCTGCCCGGTGGGAGCCGTGACCGCTGGCCTGGACGGCAGCCAGCTAGCCGAACTCGGCGCGATGGCGGACTCCGCGGCCAGGGTACGTGTGTTCTCCGACGACGGGCGGTGCGTGTCCGACGCGACGCTCATGCGGCGCGCGCTGGAGTACGTCAAGGCTTTCGACGGCGTGATCGCGCAGCATGCACAGGAGCCCAGGCTCACCCAGGGAGCGCAGGTCAACGAGGGCGAGATGTCGGCGAGGCTTGGCCTGGCCGGATGGCCGGCCGTCGCGGAGGAGGCGATTATCGCCCGTGACTGCCTGCTGGCAGCGCATGTCGGCTCCGCGCTGCATGTCTGCCATGTGTCGACTGCCGGCTCGGTCGAGATCATCCGCTGGGCCAAGTCCAAGGGCTGGCGGGTAACCGCCGAGGTCACACCCCATCACCTGCTGCTAACCGACGAGCTCACCGCTAGCTATGACCCGGTCTTCAAGGTCAACCCGCCGCTGCGGACGGCCGCCGACGTCGCGGCACTGCGGGCTGGCCTCGCGGACGGGACCATTGACTGCGTGGCCACCGATCATGCCCCGCACCCGGCCGAGTCGAAGGAAACCGAATGGTCCGAGGCCGCGTTCGGCATGACGGGCCTGGAAACGGCTTTGCGAGTGGTGCACGAGGCGATGGTGAGCACCGGCCTGCTTGACTGGTCGTCGGTAGCCAACAGGATGTCGGTCAGGCCGGCCGCGATCGGCAGGCTCAGCGACATCGCGGCTGAGCAGGGGGACATGCGGCACGGCTGCCCGGTCGCGGCAGGCTCCCCGGCGAACCTGGTCCTGTACGACCCCCAGCCAATCCGGCAGGTCGACCCCGCCGCGCATGCCTCGCGCAGCCGGAACTCGCCGTTCGCGGGCCTGAAGCTGCCAGGCCAGGTGATCGCGACGTTCCTGCGCGGGACGCCGTCGGTGCTGGACGGGAGGCTCGCCTCGTGAACCCAGGGGCCTGCCCTGCCCTGCTCGTGCTGGAAGACGGCACGACCTTCCGTGGCACGGCGTATGGCGCCGAGGGCGAGGTGTTCGGCGAGGCCGTGTTCAACACCGGGATGACCGGCTACCAGGAAACCCTGACCGACCCGTCCTACTGCCGCCAGATTGTCGCCATGACGGCGCCGCACATCGGCAACACCGGGATCAACGACGAAGACGCCGAATCGCGCCGGATCTGGGTGAGCGGCTTCGTGATCCGGAACCCGAGCCCGGTCGCGTCGAGCTGGCGGGCGGCCCGCTCGCTCGATGACGAACTGCGGGCAGCGGGCGTTACCGCGATCGCGATCAGCGGCACCAGGGCGCTGACCCTGCACTTGCGCGAGCGAGGCGCGATGCGGGCCGCGATCAGCTCGACCGGCGCAGAGCCGGCCACAGTGGCCGCCAGGGTCCAGGCGAGCCTGCCCATGATCGGCGCCGACCTGGCCCGCGAGGTGACCACCCCGGAGCCCTACGTTGTCGCGCCGCCGCCTGGCGCCGCCGTGCATTTCCGGATCGCGGCCGTCGATCTCGGCATCAAGTCGGCGACGCCGGCGGCCCTGGCCAGGCGCGGCTGCGAGGTGCACGTGCTGCCCGCCACCAGCACGGCCGGGGAGATCCTTGCCCTGAGGCCTGATGGTGTCTTCTTCTCCAACGGCCCTGGCGATCCGGCGGCATGCGGTTACGCGGTCGACGCGATGCGCGGCGTCCTTGCCGCAGCGGTGCCCCTGTTCGGCATCTGCCTTGGCAGCCAGGTCCTCGGGCGCGCGCTCGGACTGAGCACCTACAAGCTCCGGTTCGGCCACCGTGGCTGCAACCAGCCGGTCAAGGACCTGCGGACCGGCAAGGTGCAGATCACCAGCCATAACCATGGCTTCGCCGTCGCGATGCCGGGAGCCGGCGCGACACCAGACGCCGGTGCGGCGTCAGTGCCCGGCGCGATCTCGGCCGCCGGCCATGCGTCAGTGCCCGGCGCGATCCGGTTCGACACCGAGTTCGGCGCCGCCGAGGTGACGCACGTGAACCTCAACGACGGCGTCGTGGAAGGGCTCCGGCTGCTGGGCAGGCCTGCGTTCGCGGTGCAGTACCACCCCGAGGCGGCTCCGGGCCCGCACGACGCGGTCGGCCTGTTCGACGCCTTCTGCGACCTGATGGAGCGCTTTCCATGATCACGGAAGCCTGTCGGCGCCGGCTGCGGACAGACTTCCGCGATCAACGATTCCGGTCCGGGTCGTGCGGGTCGCGCCGCGGGAGGCGTCATGCCTAAGCGCGCGGACATCAATTCAGTGCTCGTGATCGGCTCGGGCCCGATCGTGATCGGGCAGGCGTGCGAGTTCGACTACTCCGGCACGCAGGCTTGCCGCGTGTTGCGCGAAGAGGGGATCAGGGTGAGCCTGGTCAACTCCAATCCAGCGACGATCATGACCGACCCGGAGTTCGCCGACGCCACCTACATCGAGCCGATCACTGCCGATGTTCTCGAGAAGGTCATCGAGGCGGAGCGGCCCGACGCGATCCTGCCCACGCTGGGCGGCCAGACCGCGCTGAACGCGGCCGTCGCGCTGCACGAGGCCGGCACCTTGGCCAGCTACGGGGTTGAGCTGATCGGCGCCGACATTGACGCGATCCGGGCAGGGGAGGATCGCCGGGCGTTCAAGGAGATCGTGACCAGCATCGGCGGCGAGGTGCCTCGCAGCGCGATCTGCCACTCCATGGCCGGCTGCGAGTCCGCGGCTGCCGACCTGGGCTTCCCTGTGGTCGTCCGGCCGTCGTTCACTCTCGGCGGCTCCGGCTCGGGCATCGCCTACGACGTGGGCGACCTGCGCAGGATCGCGGGGCACGGCCTGGACGCTAGCCCCGTCGCAGAAGTACTGCTCGAGGAGTCGATCCTCGGCTGGAAGGAGTTCGAGCTCGAGCTGATGCGTGACCGCAACGACAACGTCGTGGTGGTCTGCTCGATCGAGAATGTCGACCCGATGGGCGTGCATACCGGCGACTCGGTGACCGTGGCGCCAGCCATGACGTTGACCGACCGCGAGTACCAGCGGATGCGTGACCTGGCGATCGCCATCCTGCGCGCGGTCGGTGTCGACACCGGCGGCTGCAACATCCAGTTCGCCGTCGAGCCGGACACCGGCCGGATGGTCGTGATCGAGCTGAATCCCCGGGTGTCTCGGTCCAGCGCGCTGGCCTCGAAGGCGACGGGCTTCCCGATCGCCAAGATCGCGGCGCGGCTGGCGATCGGCTATACGCTCGACGAGATCCGCAACGACATCACCGGCCAGACCCCGGCCAGCTTCGAGCCAGCCCTGGACTACGTGGTAGTCAAGGTGCCCAGGTTCGCGTTCGAGAAGTTCCCCGGCGCCGATCCGGTCCTGACCACGCACATGAAGTCGGTCGGTGAGGCGATGGCGATCGGGCGCTGTTTCGCCGAGGCGCTGCAGAAGGCGCTGCGCTCGCTCGAGCAGCCCGGCGCGCCGCTGAGCTGGCGCGAGCCGCCCGGCGATCGGGACACGCTCGTGGCTCGCTGCGCCGTGGCGCACGACGGCCGGATCGGGGCGCTGCACCAGGCGCTGCGGGCCGGCGCCACCGTCGCCGAGCTCGCGGCGGCCAGCGGCATCGATCCCTGGTTCATCGCGCAGGTCAAGAGCATCGAAGATCAGGCTCAACAGATCGCACGGGCAGGCCCACCCACTCCGGCCACCCTGCGCGCCGCGAAGTCAGCCGGATTCTCCGACGCCCAGCTCGCCCAGCTGCTCGGGATGTCGGAGCACCAGGTCAGGGCGTTGCGATGGGACTTGTGCGTCCGCCCCGGCTACCACATGGTGGATACCTGCGCCGCCGAGTTCGCGGCCCGCACGCCGTACCTGTACTCCAGCTACGACGACCTGTCGGAGGTCCCGGCGTCGGCCAGGCCGAAGGTGATCATCCTGGGCAGCGGGCCGAACCGGATCGGCCAGGGCATCGAATTCGATTATGCCTGCGTGCACGCCTGCTTCGCGGCCTCCATGGCCGGCTTCGAAACCGTGATGGTCAATTGCAACCCGGAGACCGTCTCCACCGACTACGACACCTCGGATCGGCTCTACTTCGAGCCGCTGACGCTGGAGGATGTGCTCGAGGTGGTCGCGGCCGAGCGGGCGACCGGCGAGGTGTCCGGCGTCATCGTATCGCTCGGCGGGCAGACGCCGCTCGGGCTGGCGCAGGCGCTCGCGGCCGAAGGCGTGCCGATCCTCGGCACCTCGCCCGAGGCGATTCACCTGGCCGAGGACCGGGCCGAGTTCAGCGCCGTGCTAGCGGCCGCCGGGCTGCTCGCCCCCAGGCACGGCACCGCGCTTTCGGCGGCAAACGCGGCGGCAATCGCGGCGGAAATCGGCTATCCGGTACTGGTGCGGCCGTCCTATGTGCTGGGCGGCCGGGGCATGGAGATCGTCTATGACGAGCTGACCCTCGAGGCCTACGTGCAGCGGGCCACGCTGGCCAGCCCCGAGCATCCGGTGCTGATCGACCGCTTCCTTGACGACGCGATCGAGATCGACGTGGACGCCCTGTTCGACGGGCGGGAGCTGTATCTCGGCGGCGTGATGGAGCACATCGAGGAAGCCGGAATCCACTCGGGTGACTCTGCCTGCGCGCTGCCCCCGATCACGCTGGGGCGCGAGTACATCACCGGGGTCCGCGAGTCCACCGAGGCGATCGCGCGCGGCGTCGGCGTACGCGGGCTGCTGAACGTGCAGTATGCGCTGGCGGCCGGCCTGCTCTACGTGCTCGAGGCGAATCCACGGGCATCGCGGACCGTGCCGTTCGTCTCCAAGGCCACGGCGGTTCCGCTGGCGAAGGCGGCGACGAGGATCATGCTGGGCGCGACGATCGCCGAGTTGCGCGCGGAAGGCATGCTCGAAGCGTTCGGCGACGGTGGCAACCTCCCGCTGGACGCCGCGATCGCGGTCAAGGAGGCGGTGCTGCCATTCGGGCGGTTCAGGGACCAGAGCGGAGCCGGGGTCGACACCTTGCTAGGCCCAGAGATGCGCTCGACCGGCGAGGTCATGGGCATCGACGAGTTCTTCGGCACCGCGTACGCCAAATCGCAGGCCGCCGCCTATGGTCCTCTTCCGGTCAAAGGCCGGGCCTTCGTCTCCGTGGCCAGCAAGGACAAGCGCGCGATGATCTTCCCGGTCAAGCGCCTCGCCGACTTGGGGTTCGAGATCTGGGCGACCAGCGGTACGGCGGAGGTACTGCGGCGCAACGGGGTCCGTGCCACGATCGTCCGTAAGCACAGCGACGGCCATGGGCCAGGAGGGGAGTCGACGATCGTCGAGCGCATTCTCGCTGGCCAAGTCGATCTCGTGGTCAATACTCCGTTCGGCCGAGCCGGCCAGCCTGGTCCGCGCCGGGACGGTTACGAGATCAGGACTGCCGCCGTGCGCCGCGGCCTGCCGTGCGTGACGACGATGGCCGGGCTCGCCGCGGTCGTCCAGGGAATCGAGGCCATCATGAGGAACGAGGTGGGAGTGCGGTCACTTCAGCAGCACGCGGGGCGGATCAGCCGGGATCGAGCGGGCCGCGTGGGTGAGCGGGGATGACAGCGGGCGAGCCCGAGTCCGAGTCCGGCCCGCTGCAGGTCCGCGGCACGGTACTGACCGTGCGGAAGGTCGACGCGTACCACGCGATCACGATCGTCGCGCCGGGAATCGCCGCCCGGTTCAAACCTGGCCAGTTCGTGGCGCTCGCCGTTGGCGGCCCCGAGACCTCGATGGTGCTCAGCCGCGCGTTCTCGATCTACGACGTCAGGCCCGACCACGGCGGAACGGTCGAATTCGTCTTCGCGGCCTCCGGACCTGGCACCCGCTGGCTGGCCGAGCGCCGCGCCAGGGACGTGCTCGACCTGACCGGCCCGCTCGGACGGCCGTTCCCGGTTCCCAGGGACCCCGTGAGCTGCCTGCTCGTGGGGGGCGGATACGGCAGCGCGCCGCTGTTCGCGCTCGCTGACCGGCTGCGGGAACGGCGCTGCTCGGTGGACTTCCTCCTCGGCGCGGCCAGCGGCGACCGGGTCTTCGGCGCGCTGACCGCGCGGCGCACTGGCCGGTCGGCGACGATCACGACGGCGGACGGCTCGCTCGGCGTCCGCGGGATCGTGACCGACATGCTCGGCCAGGTGATCCACGAGGCCAGGACCGACGTGATCTACGCGTGCGGGCCGATGCCGATGCTTCGCCAGGTGACGGCGCTGGCCCGCAGGTACGACATTCCCGTGCAGGTGGCGGTCGAGGAATCGATGGCGTGCGGGGTCGGTGTGTGCATGACCTGCGTGCTGCCTGTGGTCGGGTCCGACGGGATCACCAGGATGATCAGGTCCTGCATCGATGGCCCTGTCTTCCGCGGCGAGCAGGTGCGCTGGGATGACATCGGCACAATCCCGTTTGACGCCTTCGGCGCGCCCGGGTGGGAATCCAGGGCCAGGCGAGGCGCGCGGCAGGCGGCCGGCCATGGCGGCGCTCCCCAGGCCGCCAGCCGGCCGGCCAGCCAAGCGGGCCAGGCCGTGCCGGTGCGGCATGCTAGTCCGGTGCGGAGGCCGGGTCATGGCTCCTGACCTGCGGACCAGGCTTGGGAACGTCGAGCTGCCCAACCCGATCCTGACGGCCTCAGGATGCGCCAGTTCCGGCCGTGAGCTGGCCCAGTTCATCGACGTCTCCAGGATCGGCGCGATCGTCACCAAATCCGTGCAGCTCGCGCCTAGGGCGGGCCGGCCGACGCCGCGGATGGCCGAGACGAGCAGTGGCATGCTCAACTCGATCGGCTTGCAGGGTCCGGGCATCGACGCCTTCTTGCAGCGGGACCTGCCGTGGCTACTCTCCCGCGGAGCCAGGGCGGTCGTATCGATCGCGGGCAACACGGTCGAGGAGTACGCGGAGCTCGCCGCGCGGTTGTCCGACGCGGCCGGCGTGACCGCGCTCGAGGTCAACATCTCGTGCCCGAATGTCGAGCACCGGGGCCAGGTGTTCGCCTGCGACGCGGCAGACGCAGCCGCCGTGATCGCGGCTGTCAGGGCACGCACGAGGGACGACATCCCGGTGTTCGCCAAGCTGTCCCCGGACGTCACCGATATCGTGGCGATCGCCCGCTCGTGCGTGTCCGCCGGGGCTGACGGTCTCTCGATGATCAACACGTTGCTCGGGATGGCGATCGACACCGAAACGATGCGGCCGGTGCTGGCTGGGCTGACCGGCGGCCTCTCAGGGCCGGCGATCAGGCCCGTGGCCGTGCGCTGCATCTGGCAGGTCAGCGAGGCGTTGCCGGACGTGCCCATTATCGGGATGGGCGGTGTGATGACGGGCCGAGACGCCCTGGAACTCCTCCTCGCCGGGGCATCCATGGTCAGCATCGGGACGGCGATTTTCGGTGATCCGTCGGCGTGCGCCAGGATCCTGCGGGAGCTGGACGACGAGCTCGCCAGGCGCGGGATCGAACGGCTCTCCGAGGTGGTTGGCCTGGCCCACGAGACGAAGACCACAGGACGGGGCAGGACAAACGTCGCCAGGCCTGCCTGACCAGCAGAGAGCATGTTGAGGATGGAGAGAACATGACAAGCCGCGCCCCGATCGCTGTTGCGCTCGATGCGCCGGATCTGAACACTGCCGCGCACTGGGCTGACCTGGTGACCCCGCACGTCAGCACGCTCAAGGTCGGGCTCGAGTTGTACCTGCGATTCGGGCCTGAGGCGGTCGCGTCGGTGCGCGGGCCCAGGGGCGTGGATGTCTTCCTCGACCTGAAGCTGCACGACATTCCCGCGACGGTCGGCGGCGCGGCGCGCGCGGTCGCCAAGGTCAGGCCGGACCTGCTCACCGTGCACGCGGCTGCGGGGGCCGCCGCGATCGAGGCGGCCGTGCACGCCCTGCCGGATACCAGGATCGTGGCCGTGACGATCCTGACCTCGCTCAGCAACGGTGATCTCGGCGAGATCGGAATGGCTGGCCCGGTCAGCGACGCGGTGCTGAGGCTCGCTGTGCTGGCGGTCAGGGCCGGAGCCCGTGGGTTGGTCTGCTCGCCCCAGGAGGTCGCGGCCGTGCGGTCCGAGGTCGGCCCCGGCATCACCCTGGTCACTCCTGGCGTACGCCTGCCCGGCGAGGCCAGCCACGACCAGGCCAGGGTCGCTACGCCGCAGGAGGCCCTGAACGCCGGTGCCGACTTGCTCGTGATCGGGCGGCCGATTACCGGCGCTCCCGACCCCGGCGCCGCAGCCGCCGCGCTGGCTACCGCCCTGCGCCGCCGTCAGCCCGCGACGGGGTGATCCTGCTGATCGATGCCGCCGAGCCCGCAATGGTGATGTGGGTAAAAGTCGCATACCGCGCGCTGTCACCGACCACACCCAAGACCTTTGTCTCCTGGTCGGCACGACCTCTGGCGATTACGCTAAGCACCTGAACGTACTCACAACGTGATTATGGATGAATTGTGACCCGTTAAACGGCTGTTTGCATTGCCCTATCGGGCTTAACTCGCTAGTTTCCCCTCGCGAACAGAGTTTTTCGATACGAAACCCGAGGTGACCACGAGTGGCTCTTCCTCCACTGACCCCTGACCAGCGGGCCGCCGCTCTTGAGAAGGCTGCTAAGGCTCGCAAAGAGCGTGCCGAGATCAAGAACAAGCTCAAGCACGCCTCGAC
>Ga0070707_100004387_pt1 | contig 13210 bp, 14 predicted proteins | sample KBSK5502metaG_FD_65468 | JGI IMG/M metagenome (GOLD analysis project Ga0070707, IMG submission 65468) | Corn, switchgrass and miscanthus rhizosphere microbial communities from Kellogg Biological Station, Michigan, USA - KBS K5-50-2 metaG | ecosystem: Host-associated > Plants > Roots >... | reverse complement strand
CCGATTCGTCGTGGCCGGGATCGAACGGATGTTCTTCGCCGTAGCTGACGATGCGGATGCGAGAGGCGTCGACGCCGAGCGTGTTCATGTAGACCTTGGCGCTATTCGCGCGGCGCTCGCCGAGGGCGAGGTTGTACTGCTCCGTGCCGCGCTCGTCGCAGTGGCCTTCGATCAGCAGGGTGTACTCGGGATGCTTCTTCAGCCACGTCGCGGAGTTGCTCAGCGCGGATTGCGCGTCGGCGCTGAGGGTGGAGTCGTCGAGGTTGTAGAACGCGTCCTGGATGTAGCCGCGCTGCTGCGCCTGCCGGTTTGCTTCTTCGATGTCGGCGGAGAGGTTCTCAACCTTCACCGGCGGGGTGGTCTCGGCGACGAAATCCTTCGGCTCGGGAACCGGCGTCGGCTTCGGCGTCTCCATCGCCACGGCGGGCGCGCCGGTGTCGGTCGCCGGCACGGTGGCGGTCGCAGTCGTCGTCGGCTTCGAGGTATGCCGGCAGGCCGGCGCCGCGATTGCCGCGGTCAAAACGAGTCCGGAGAGGAGTCCCTTTACGACTTTAGTCATTGCGTTTTCAGCTCCTTATGTAAGGCCGATGCGAATCATAACAGCGGCCGATAGCAGTCCTGAGTCCTGAGCGTTGAGTCGTGAGCGTTGAGTCGTGGGCTTGCAGCGACTCAGGACCCAGGACTCAGAACTCAGCGCTTTCTTCATTCCGCTTTTTTCGACCAATCGGGATCTTTGTTCTCGCCGTCGAAGGTGAGCTGCAGCAGTTCGGTGCCGTCGACGCGTACGCGGTAGATCTGCCACCGCCCGCTTCGGTTCGACTGGAAGGCCAGCCATTGCCCGTCGGGCGACCATGTCGGCTGCTCGTTCGATCCTTCGCCGGCGATGACGCGGCTTTGTCCGGTGATGAGATTGTGAATGCGGATCTGGAATCGTCCGGCGACGCGCGAGCTGTAGGCGATCTGCTCGCCGTCGGGCGACCAGGTGGCGTCGTCGTTCCAGTCGCCATCGAACGAGACGCGCCGCACGTTCGTTCCCTCGGCGTCCATGACGTAGATCTGTGGCGTGCCGCCGCGCCCCGAGGTAAACGTGATCTGCCGTCCGTTCGGGCTCCACTCCGGCGTCGACTCGATCGAGTCGCTCGTGGTGAGACGGCGGAGGTTCGAGCCGTCGTCTTTGATGAGGTAGATGTCGGGGTTGCCGCCGACCGAACCGACGAAGGCGATGTCGCTGCCGGCCGGCGAGAAGGTGGCCGAGGTGTTGAGATTGAGGCCGGTCCGAAGCTTGATGCGGCCGCCGCCGCGGCGATTGACGATGTACATGTCGCTCGTGCCGCCGAAGAACGAGGTGTAGACCATCCGTTCGTTGTCGGGCGCCCAGCTCGGGAGGATCGACAGCGCGCGGTGGTTGGTGATGCGCCGCTGGTTCGCGCCGTCCCAATCCATCAGGTAGATCTCGAAGGAGCCGTCGCGGTCGGAGGCGTACCCGATCTGCGAGAGGAAGATACCCGGCTTCCCGTTGAGCTGCCTCACCATGTCGTTGACGATCATGTGGGCGATGCGCGAGAGGGCCGGGGCGGTGCCGCGATAGCGCTTGCCGAACTGCGTCGCTCCGGTGGTGTCGAGCAGCCGCGCCTCGATGACGAAGTCCTGCTCCTGCGGCGAGATGGTCGTCTTCAGCAGGAGCTGCGCGTTGAGCGTTTTGGCGACGTTCGCGTCGATCGGGACGTTCGGCGGAATCGCCACGATGGCGAAAACGCCCGACGCGGCGATGTCGCGCGTCAGCGGCTGCCAGAACGGCGCGTCGTACGTGGCGAACGGCACGACGGTGTCGGGCGACGGCACGACGACGCGCAGCAACGGCGTGGCCTGATTCGGCTTGATCTCGGTGCGGATGTCGGTCTGCGCATTCGCAGCCGCGACGAGGAAGAAGGCGAGAAGTAGTGTCAGTCGTTTCATCGGAAAGTCAGGTGTACTCCGAGGTAGGTGCCGTCGTAGGCGAAGGGAAGGGGAGGGAGCGGCGACGATGCGAGCACCGATCGGAGCGCCGCGCGGTCGAAGGTGCCGTCGGCGCTGGAGGTCTCGACGGCCGCGTCGCGGATCGTGCCGTCGCGCTCGATGGTGAAGTGAATCGTCGTCGTGGCGTTCCCCACCTGCGGCCGGAACCAGTGGCTGCCGATCAGGGTCTTCATCCGATCGATGTAGATCGTGTAGGGGAAGTCGCCCCCTTCGAGTCCGGTGACCCCGGCGCCGCCGACCGGCACGCTGGTGGTGACGCCCGGCTTCGTCGCCGCGACCGGCGCGGTAGCGACCGACGGCGCCGCCTGCTCCGATCCTTTCTGCATCGACTTGCCGAAGGGGGAGAGCGGTACTGTGTTCTTCTCCGGCTTTGGCGGGGCCGGCGCCGGCTTCTGCGCGACTTCGGGTTTCTCGAGCGGCGCCGGCTTTGGTGCGGCCGGATGTGGCGCAACCGCGGCAGTCGCCGACACGCTGCGCGGCATCGAGGCGAACTTGATGGTCATGATGCCGGCGGTCTGCGTCGGCCCATGACGCATCGCCGCCCAGATCGCGCCGGCAGTGAGCCCGCCGTGCAGCAGAAGCGACAATGCGATCCCCGCCCCGATTCCTCGATCGAGTGTGGCGCGCTGCGCCAGCACATCACCGACGCGATCTTCCATCCGCTTCCCTCGGCTGCGTCACCATCCCCAACTGCTCCACCCCTGCGCGGTTCATCACGTCGAGCACCGCGACCACGCGGCCGTACGGAACGCCCTGGTCCGCCTCCAGCAACGCACGCTTCACGCGGCGCGCGCGCAACATCGGCCCCAGCGTCAATTCGAGCTTCGTCGATCCGACCGCGACGCCGTCGAGGTAGACCGCCCCCGCCGACGTCACCGTGATCTTCGACGGATTGTTCGACGCCACCTCGAAGCTCTTCCCCTCCGCCGCCGGCAGCGCGACCGTCAGCCCCTGCGTCAGCATCGGCGCGGTGACCATGAAGATGATGAGCAGCACGAGCATGACGTCGACGAGCGGCGTGACGTTGATCTCCGCCATGTCGGAGTATTCGTCGCTTTGATCGCCCCGAAACATGTTTGCACTTAGACGTTTGAGTGAGGCTCGAAGTAACTTTGGAGGAGCCGCTGCCAAAAGCGGTGGCTCCCGCCACCGCACTCCAAACTACATGAAGTTCCGTTCCGTCAGATTCAAAAACTCCAGCGTAAAGTCTTCCATCTCCCCGCGCGCCTGCCGCAATTTCTGCACGAAGTGGTTGTAGGCGAGGAGGGCGGGGATGGCGGCGAAGAGTCCCGCCGCGGTGTTGATCAGCGCCTCGCTGATGCCGGGAGCGACCGAGGTGATCGACGTCGTGCCGGTCAGGCCGATGGTCGTGAACGAGTCCATGATTCCCCACACCGTGCCGAAGAGGCCGATGAACGGCGTGGCCGCGGCGGTGGTGGCGAGGAAGGGGAGGAAGCGGCTGAGGCGAGCCGACTCGATGCGCGAGGCGCGCTGCAGCGAGCGCTCCACGCTATCGAGCGAGCGGATGTTCGAGCCCTGCGCGTGCGCCATCTGCGCCTCGATCTCCGCGTATCCCGCCTTGAAGAGACCGACCAGCGACGATTGCGCCGACTGGGACGTCGCCGACTGCACGTCGACGAGCCGCTTCGCTTTGCGGAAGACCGCGGCGAACCGTCGCGAAGCACGCGAGGAGCGCCGAAATCGAGCCCCGACCACGATCATCGTCGCCCACGACCCGACCGAGAAGAGCAGAAGGATGGCGAGGACGGCCTTCCCCACCCATCCCGTATGTTGGAACGCCGTCCAAAGTTGCACCCGCGGTATATAGCATGAGACTCTCGACAACTCGTAGACCCCGTAGCTCAGGTGGATAGAGCGTCGGTTTCCTAAACCGCAGGTCGCGCGTTCGAGTCGCGCCGGGGTCACCAACTTTCCATTCTGGCGCCCTTTTCGCAGAAGTTATTCGCAGCGTGACTGCGAAATCGTTCCTCCTCGCAACAGCTTTGCTCATCGCAGTGCCCTCGGTCGCTCAGCAGCAGACGCGGCGGTGTCACTGGTGGCAGTTCGGGCATTGCGACAGCACAACGGACCGCGAGATCGAAGGGCTGCCTGACGGCGCGCCGCGCGTCGGGACGATCGTGACGATCGACGTCTCGACGAACACCGCCTACCTCTTCAAGGACGGCAAGCTGATCCGTAAGTCGCCCGCTGCGACCGGCAGCGGCAAGTCGCTGATCAATGGCGACGATGAGTGGCTCTTCCGAACGCCGCAAGGCCGCATGAAGGTTCTGCGGAAGATCGTCGATCCGGTGTGGCGCAAGCCCGACTGGGCGTTCATCGAAGCAGGCGAGAAAGTCCCCCCTCCCGACTCGCCGGCGCGTCTCGTGAAGGGTCACCTCGGGAAGTACGCCCTCGACCTCGGCGAGGGGATCATGATCCACGGCACCGACGATCCCCACTCGATCGGCCGCTACATCTCGCACGGTTGCGTGCGCCTGCCGAACAACATGCTGGCCACCGTCTTCCGCTCGGTGAAGGTCGGCACCGAGGTGTACATCTTCGAGAGCCTCCCGCCTCAGGCCAGCTCGTCGAAATAGTGGTTAGAATGCATTCATGCGTATTGCCGTCGTGCTCTTTTCATTTCTTGCCGCAACGCCGCTGCTCGCCGCCGATTCCGCATGTCCCGCCGCGTGGGGATATGGCGCGAACGACGGGCCGAACCGATGGGGGCAGATGAACACCGCCTGGGCGCGATGCGACGCCGGCAAGCTGCAGTCGCCGGTGGACATCAAGGACGTCACGACGGCGAAGCTGCCGAAGCTCACACCACGCTACGGAAGCTTTCCCCTCGTGGTGCAGAACACGGGACATGACGTCAACGTCCCGCTTGGCGCCGGCTATGTGCTCTTCGGTGATGAGAAGGCCGTGCTCGACCGCTTTCACTTTCACGTCCCCTCAGAGCACGTGGTGAACGGCAAGCGTTACGCCGCGGAGATCCACCTCGTCCATGACTTGCCGAACGGGAAAGCGCTCGTCATTGGAGTGCTGATCGAAGAGCAGAAGGATGCGAATCCGCAGCTGGCGCCGATCGTCGATCTCATCCCGAGCGTCGCCTGCACGTCAGCCAAGGCCACCGACAATTACGATTGGTTGAACGCGCTGCTCGCCGCGAACGTGAAGTCGTACTTCAACTACAACGGCTCGTTGACGACGCCGGCGTGCGACGAGGGCATCACCTGGATCGTTCTCCGCGAGCCGATCGGCGCGTCGCACGAGCAGATCGAGAAGCTCTCCCTCGCGCACGATCCGGGCGGCAACGCGCGCCCACTGCAGCCGCGCGCGAACCGCATCATTCGCGCAAACTGACCGGTTTGGAGTGCGGCGGCATTGCCGCCGCTTTTGTGGCACGCAGGCGGTGGCTTCGCTACGCAGGGGCGCACGCTGTGCGCCCCGAGCGGGTTGAAACCCGCCCCACATACTTTTGCTCGTTGTAGCTGCTTCAGTGCAGGACCGGGGGGCTCGCGGTCTTGTCCCGAAACTACATCTTGATGTTGAACGGCCCCTTCAGATACGACTGCGGGTTGGCGGCGAAGGCGCTTTTGTTCGCTTCGGAGGAGAAGTAGAAGACGCGCCCTTTGATCTCCAGCGTCGGCGTCGTGGCGCGGATCGAGATCTTCTGGCCGTCGACCGGGTCGAGGGCGATGGCGGGGGAGAACGGCAGCGCGTTACGCACTGCTTCGTCCTGCGGAGTGGGCGGCGGGGGGGCGTCGCTCTGGGCGAGGTTGATGGTCGATTTCGGCGGCGGCGCTTCGTCGGTCAGCATCGGCGGCGGCTGCAGCGGCGCGGAGCGGGGCTGCTCCGACTCGATCGTCTGCAAGTGCGACGCGCGCGCGGACTTGGCGCTCGTCTTCACCTCTTTCTCGCTGCATGCGGCAGCGGCGATGCAGACGATGAGCAGAAAACGCTTCATGCGCGTGATGGCTGCTGCAGAGGACGTGCCTTCGATCAGGTGCTCCAAAGCGGCGGCCTTGCCGCCGCACTCCAAAATTAAATCTCGAGGATGAGGCGCTCTCGGCACATCTCCAAATGCCGCCAAGCCACCCCTTCGTTCGCGGTCGCCTCGACGATAAAGACGACGTAGTAGCCGTCCTTCAAGTCGCAGCTGAGGATCTTCGTCCTGGCGAACTCCATCTTGAACCGGTGGGGCACTCCCGCCTCGACGTCGTCGCACACTTTCTTGAGCTGCGTAAGAAAGATGCCCTGATACGCGCCAATCACTTTCAGGTCGTGGTCGTCGGCGTCGAACGGTCGCTCGGTGATGACCTCGACCGATTCCCCTTCCCAGTCGAGAAAAAGGGCGCCGAGGGAGCCGTGGGTCGACTGCAGCAGTTCGAGGAGGATTTGCCGGAACGGCACTACGCAGCGCCTCGCACTTGCTCTTCGATGCGGATGTCGCCGCGCCTCACCGCGTTCACGAAGGCATCGACCACGTTCGGATCGAAGCGCGTCCCGGCGAAGCTCCTGATCTTCTCGACGACGTAGTTGAGCTCCATCGCCTTCTGGTACGGGCGGTTGGTGGTCATGGCGTCGAACGTGTCGGCGATGGCGACGATGCGCGCCTGCATCGGGATCTGATCGCCTTCGAGGCCGTCGGGGTAGCCGCCGCCGCTCCACTTCTCATGGTGGTACTTCATGCCCGGGATGATGTCGATGAGCTGGGCGACTCCGCTCATGATCGCCGCCCCTTTTCCGGGATGCTGCTTCATCACTTCGAACTCGTCGTCGCTCAGCGCGCCAGGCTTGCGGAGGATGCGGTCGTCGATGCCGATCTTGCCGACGTCGTGCAGCAGCGCGCTGATGCGCAGGTTGCGCATGTCCTGTTCCGGCAGCGCCAGATTCTTGCCGATGGCGATCGAGTAGCGCGCCACGCGCTCGGAGTGGCCGCGCGTGTAGGGGTCCTTGGCGTCGATGGCCGCGGCGAGCATGCGCACGGAGTTGATGAAGAGGAGGTTGTTCTCGTGCGCCGCCTTCTTGAGCTGCTCGATGGAGCGCTCGACGGCGGAGGACATGACGTTGAAGTTGTCGGCCAGCTCGCCGATCTCGTTGTGCGTGGAGATGTCGGCGCGCTGCTGGTAGTTGCCGTTGGCGATCTCGCGCGTCCGCTCGGCGAGAAGGCGGATCGGACGGGCGATGCCGGAGGCGAAGAAGATCGCGGCCACGATGGCCAGCAGGAGCGCGATCGAGCCCCACTCGATCGTGGCGCGAATCATCTTCCGGACGGAGATGAAAGCCATCGCCTGCGGCTTCTGCACGACGACGCCCCAGTCGGGCTGCCCCACCGAGGCGACCGTGCCGAGGAGCTTCTCGTGTCCCGCGTTCAGCGAGTCGTCGTACGACTCCGTGAGCCGCTGCGGCTGCTTCATGAAGTCCTGCACGATCTTCAGCCCCGAATAGTCGGGCCGGCGCACGTTGACCGCCGGTTCGCTGTGGATGAGCACGCGGCCGTTGCGGTCGACGAGGAAGGCGGTGACGCTCCCCTTGCCGACGTCGCGCAGGTGATCGCTGATCTGTTTCAAACTGACCAGACCCTCCACGGTGCCGATGACCTGTCCGCCGTCGACGACCGGTACGGCCATGACCACCGCCGGTTGGTTGACGGAGCTGACGACCTGGAAAGTGCCGATGTATGGCTGGCCCTTAAGCGTCGGCACGAGGGCGAGGTTCATCTCTTCGGCGATTGCCTTGTCGAGACCGGGCGGCATCGGCGAACCGTTGCCGGTGACGTCGATGATGCGCAATGCCAGGATGTCGCCGTCGGGCGAGATGTAGTCGTTGATGATTCCCGGCTGCCCCGCCGCAAGGAACGGATCGGCGCCCGTCGGCAGCACCGATCGTAACGCTCGCACCGAGACGGCGATCTTCGTCAACTGCTGCATGTTGCTGGCGAGGAGACTCCGGATGTCCCCTTCGATTCTCACCGCCGATCGCGATAGGTAGAGCTCTTCCAGCGTCTCCAGCGAATCGCGGTTGATGTCGATGAGGAAGTAGTGCGAGATGACCAGAGGAAGCAGTCCGACGAGGACCATGGCCCCGAGGACGGTCCAGAGGAGACGGCCGCGGCGGGAGGCCGGTTGCGCTTCGGTGGTTTCAGACATCGGCTCGAATTATAGGAATTCAGAACGCAGAACGCAGAATGAAGAATGAAGAAAACGAGCAATTCTCAATTCTTCCTTCTGCGTTCTGCGTTCTGAATTCATGCTGGGCCTCTATCTCCACCTCCCTTTCTGCCGCGTTCACTGCGCCTACTGCCCCTTCGCCATCAGCACGCACCTCGACCTCCAGGACGCCTACGTCGGCGCGCTGATCCGCGAGATCGAGGAACGTGCGAACGGGGAGGCGGTCGACACGATCTTCTTCGGCGGAGGGACGCCGTCGCGAACGTCGCGCGAGAACCTGGCGCGAGTCGTGACACAGCTTGGCGAGCGCTTCACGATCGCGGAGGACGTGGAGTTTTCGCTCGAGGCGAATCCCGAGGACATCGATCGTGACGCGATCGACTTCTGGCGCTCGCTCGGCGTGAACCGGCTGAGCATCGGTGTGCAGTCGTTTCACGACGACGAGCTGCGGCCGCTCGGGCGGGTGCACGGACGCGAGCGTGCGCGTGAGGCGATCGGCGACGCGGTGGCCAGCGGCATCCGCACGAGCGTCGATCTCATCCTCGGGCTGCCGCATCAGACGGCCGAGTCGTTTCGCGAGACGCTGGAGATCGCCATCGAGTCACGCGTCGGTCACCTGTCGCTCTACATGCTCGATCTCGAAGAGGGGACGGCGCTGGCGCGGCAGGTCGACGGCGGCCGCATCACTCTGCCGGACGAGGATCTCGTCGCTTCGCTGTACGTCGAGGCCATCGAGCGTCTCCATCGCGCCGGCCTCGAGCAGTACGAGATCAGCAACTTCGGCGACCGCTGCCGGCACAACCTCAAGTACTGGCGTCGCGAGCCCTACCTCGGCTTCGGGCTCGCGGCGCATTCATTCGCGGGCGACCGCCGCTTCGCGAACACGCGCGACATCGGCCGCTACATCGCCGGCGACCGCGCGCTCGCTCTCGACGAGATCCTCGGCGACGACGAAACGAAGCACGAGACGATCTTCCTCCAGCTCCGCCAGAGCGGCGGCATAGACTATGAACGGCTCATCGAACTGTGCGGGCAGGAGGGGATGGAATGGACCGACCGGGGATTGCAGGATGGATGGTTGCGGCGAAGCGGATCGCGCGTTGCGTTCACGCCGTCGGGCTTCCTGCTCAGCAACGACTACATCTCGCAGCTCTTCTGATTGCGCTTGCGGCGCTGCCGCTGCGCGCGGCCGACATCACCTTCGACGCCGGCGTGACACAGGAAGAGTTTCAGAAGTTCTCGCGCATCGTCGGACAGGCCATCTTCGCCACGCCGGTGCAGCCGGCCCGTGCCACGAGCCTCGTCGGATTTGACATCGGCGTCGCCGCGACGGTGGTCAGCATCGACCCGAATGCGAGCTACTGGCAGCACGCCGTCTCCTCGAATTCCAACTTGCTCGTGCACGGCAATTACGTAGGTGTGCCGCGGCTGGTGGTCGCAAAAGGCTTCGGCTTCCTCACCATCTCCGGCACGTACGCGAAGATCTCCAACAGCGACGTGAAGACGTACGGCGGCGCGGTGGACATCCCGATCATCCGCGGTTCGCTGGCGACCCCGGAGATCGCGCTGCGCGGCTCGTACTCGACGCTGACCGGCAGCGACGTGTTCAAAGAGAAGACCTACGGCGCGGAGCTCTTCATCAGCAAAGGCTTCGGCCCCGTCACACCGTACGCCGCCGCCGGACGGATGCGCACCAACGCCACCGGCACCGTGACGACACCGACCTTCGCGCCGGTCATCCTTTCCGACCGCAGCAACATCAACCGCTACACCGCGGGCGTCCGCCTGTCGCTCGTCGTCCCGAAGATCACTCTGGAGGTAACCCAGGCGGAGGTGCGGAGCTACGCCGCAAAGGTAAGCATCGGCTTCTGAAGGACATGTCATTCCGAGCTGGCGAAGCGCCGGAGGCGCGTAGGGCAGCGCGGAATCCCCTGCTGAAACTCACCGATCGCTGCGTAAGAAGGGGATTCCTATCCGTCCTCCGCCGCTCCGCGGCTTCGGCGGATCGGAATGACACTGAGATCCTCACTTCACGCCCAACGCATCCTTGATCGCCTTGATCGTGAACGTCCCCTCGGGGCCGTAGCCCATGATCTGTCCGTTCACAATGTAGGTCGGCGTGGAGACGACGCCGTTGTCGAAGAGGCGGCTGACCTGCTCGAGGAGGGCGGCGCGCTCGGCGGGGGAGCGGTAGATCTTCTGCACGGCGGGCCAGTTGATGTCGTGGTCCTCGCAGAAGTTCTTCAGCACGTCGTCGAACTTCTGATTGGCGATCGCTTCCTGATTCGCGAAGATGAAGTTTTCGTAGGCCCAATACTTCGCCGGCGCCACTTTGCTGATGGCGCGCGCGCCGAGGGCGGCGTCGACCGCCCATTCGTGATGTTCGAAGAGCGGAAGGTCGAGGCGGTAGTAGTCGACCTTCGCCAGATTCTTCTCGACGAGCGGCTCGATGACTTTGTGCGCGCGGCCGCAGGTCGGACACTCGAAGTCCGACAGCTCGATGATCTGCGTCTTTGCCTTCGGATTGCCGCGGCGCACGGCGTTCTTGATGCCGATCGATTCCAACAGCGTTCTCGACGGCGACACCTGCAGGTTGCCGCGCGTGCCGACGATGAGGTAGCGCTCCGAGGCGTCGAGGAAGCCGTGGTACGCGAAAGGACCGAACTTCGTCTCTTTCGTGATCGTCACCGGCCTCAATCCGTCGGCCAGGACCGTCTTCGAGACCGTGGCCGTGAGTGGATGCTGCAGCAGCTCGGTGGTCCGCTCTGCAATCCGCACCTCGGCTGGGCGGGCGTCGAGCGGCAGCGCGAACGCGTTGCCCATCAGGATCGTGTGCGATGCCGGCGAGTAGAGAAGGTAGGTCTGCTTGCCGCAGGTCTTGTCGCTGGAGGTGAGCGTGACGCCGAAGACCTGAAAGCCGGTCGGTCCCTGCTTGTCGACGCGTTCTAGCGTCACCTTGGCGTCAGGACACTTCGGAAGCGCGGAGACGGTGTAGGTCTTGATGGCGTTGACGTCGGACATTTGGGCCGACGCGGTGATTCCGGACAGAGCCACGCAGGTGGCGAGGAGCAGTTTGCGCATTGAGGATTCCTTCGCGGATGGCGCGAGCGCGCCGTCGATCACTGCGAGTTAACCGTGTGGTAGCCGTGTTCAATCCAACCCTGCAGTCCGCCGGTGATGTTGACGACGTTGCGGAAGCCGGCCACGGTGAGCAGCTTCGCCGCCACGGCGCCGTCGGTCGACGTCTCGCCGTACACGAGCACGGTCTGATTCTGATACGGCAGAAGCTCGGGGAGCTGCCGCTCGATGGCGTCGAACGGCGCGTTGATCGAGCCGGCGATGTGGCCGTTCGGTCCGCGATAGGCATCGAGCGGCCGCACGTCGAGGACGACGATCTGCGGGCTGTCGAGAATCATTTCCGCGGCGACGGCCGGCCGGACCTCGGCGAAGCCGCCGTCGGTCTTCGACACGCCGACGGTGCGACAGGAAAGCAGAAGGATGAAGGCCGCAGGCAGAACGGCTGCGCTCCGCCAAAATCCGTGTCGAGGTCCCGATTCATCCTTCATCATCTTGCTTTCTGATCTCATAAAAACTCCAAATCGAATTCCGCCCGAACTTCCCCAACCAAAGTTCCTGCCACGTTGCGCAGCGGCCAGTCGCGGTAGCGCTGCAACTCCGGGATGGCGGCGAGGTCGATGCCGAGGATCTCCAGCGTGCGGAGGATCACCGGGTTGCGGCCGCGCGACATCGAGCCATCGTTGATCTTCAGTGCGATCGCGAGCGCCACATCATCGGCGACCTTCAGCCGGTCGGTCAACGTCGTGGCCAGTGACGGCGCGATGGCGATCGCGTAAAAGCCCTCCGCCCCCTCTTTTCCGAGCAGCTCGCCGCCGAAGGCCTGCATCAGCGGCGTGGTCATCGTCCAGGCGCCGCCGACGTAGTACGGAAAGGTGGTCATCGCCTCGACGACGTGCCCGGCGCTGTTCGCGTAACGGTCGATCGCTCCCGGCGCGCCCGCCCCTTCGCTCGAAGCCATCAGGCGCGCGTACGCGACCGCGGCGCGATGCAGCGAGAGGAAGAAGGCCGGCACGCCGCAGCCGTCGATGGCGATCGGGATCTCCTCGGCGTCGACGCCGGCGAAGTCGGCCAGCGTCGTGCGCATCACCTCCTGCAACGGATGCTCGGGATCGATGTAGCGCGCGCTCGGCGCGTCCATCGCCTGCGTCGCCAGCAGCATGCCGGCGTGCTTGCCGGAACAGTTGTTGTGCAGCGGCGACGGCGCCTCGCCCGACGCGCGCAGCTCCGCCGCCGCTTTGTCGTCGTAAGGCAGGTGCGCGCCGCAGAGGAGGTCTTCCTCGTCGAACTCGCCCTTGCGCAACAGCGCCGCGGCCGTGGCGACGTGCAGCGGCTCGCCGCCATGCGACGCGCAGGTGAGCGCGATCTCTTCAGGAGTGAGCTCGTATTCGTCGATGCCGCCGTACTCGAGGAGCGGAATAGCCTGAAACGGCTTCGCCGCCGAACGGATGCAGGTGCGCAGCGCCGGATCGCCGGCGTGCGCGAGGAGACGTCCGGTGGCGTCGACGACGGCGATCGATCCGCTATGGAACGACTCGATGTGGGCGCCGCGGTAGACGGAGGCTAGTCGCACTGCGTCAATAGTTGCACAGCTGCGGTGGCCAGTCGCACAGCTTCATAGCTGCACAGGAGTCGCACAGCTGCATAGCCGCACAGCTGCACAGGAGTTTGAACCCTCTGCGGCTGTGCGGCTGTGGAACTGTGCGGCTGTGGAACTGTGCAGCGGTGCCGCTCACGCGCGAGCAGCGGCTCCGCTGCCGCTCTCCGCCGAGATGGCCTCCTCCTCGCTGTTGTAGATCTTGAAGACGGCGTCGAGCTTGGCGAGCTTGAGCAGTTTCATTATCCGCTCGGAGGGGTTGACGAGGATCAGCTTGCGGTTTTGCGTGGTGAACTTGCCGAGGTAGCCGACCAGCTCACCGATGCCGGTGGAGTCGATGTAGTCG
>Ga0070707_100004386_pt1 | contig 13210 bp, 6 predicted proteins | sample KBSK5502metaG_FD_65468 | JGI IMG/M metagenome (GOLD analysis project Ga0070707, IMG submission 65468) | Corn, switchgrass and miscanthus rhizosphere microbial communities from Kellogg Biological Station, Michigan, USA - KBS K5-50-2 metaG | ecosystem: Host-associated > Plants > Roots >... | reverse complement strand
CGGGCGTGGCGCTTCCTTCCTGCTCATCGTGAAGGTCTCCATGAGGGGATGACATTTTCACGGAGCAGTTAGGGGTGACATTTCTATTGAGCACCGGCAGACCCGCCGAAAGGTATTTGACTGGGTTGGTGTCCTCCCTTATAGTGCCGCTCGGTCCAGGGGCCCAGATCGTGACGGGGGACAAGATGGCGCGCGTGGCAATGATCATAGTGGCGGTGGCGCTCACCGGGTGCTCGCTCGTCAACCCCTACGTGTTTCCCGAAGGATCGCAGGCGGAGAAGTTCCGCGCGAAGACCGTGCCCATGGATGTGGCCCTCGAGTACTCGGCGACGGCCAAGGACAGGTACCGCGAGGCGCTGCGCGATCAGGCGCGCCTTCAGTCGTGGCTTGCCCTCGGCCTCATACCGTTGAGTGCCGCCGCCATCGGCCTCGGCGCCACCGGTGGCAGTCCGCACGCCGTTCTCGCCCTCGGCCTCACGGGAGCGAGCGCCTTCGGGGCGGGAGTGTGGCTCAGCAACAAGCCACGGCAGCTCGCTTACGTCGCCGGCATCAAGGCGGTGACGTGCGCCGAGGACGCGGTGGCGCCGCTCGACGTTTCGGGCACGGTACGCAATGAGCTCGACACGAACGTCAAGGCGCTGGGAACGGAACTGCCGATCCTTCAGACGGCCACCGATAAGGTCGCGGCCCTCGCGGCCGCGGCGGCCGCGGAGGCGAAGGCCGTGCAAAGCAAGAAGCCTGTCCTGGCCGGGACGGCCGATGCGCTGGGCGCTCTCGCCTCCGCCGCCAGGGACGAGGTCGATGTGGCGCGCAGCCTGGCCTCGAGCGCGCGGGAGGCGCGGAGCAGCGGCGTGGCGCTGCAGCGTGTGCTCGACGGCGCGGGCCGCGAACTGGTGAACGCCGTCAACAAGATCGCGGACGCCGTGGATGGTCTCATCACCGAAACTCAGCGCGATCCCCAAACGCTCACGACGATCATCAGCGGTCTGGGCGGCGCGTTCAAGAGCTTCACCACGGTGCCCGAGGGCCTCAAGGGCACGTCCCCGGCCGGCCAGGCGCCCAAGAGCCGCCCGGAAGGCGACGTGAACGTCAAGGAACTGCTCACGCCCGACGAACAGACACAGCGGGACGCACTCGTGGCGAGAACCAAAGAGCTCAACGACGCTCTCACCAGCCTACGGGCGTCGGTCACGACGGTGGGGAGGGCACGGCAGATCGTGGCCGACCACGTCAACAGCATCCTGAATGACACGCCCGTGCAGAAGCTCAAGAGCTGCGGGGTCAATGCGGGCGACCTCGTCACCGCGCTCACTGTCGAGCCGGCGCAACCCATCCACGTCAAGAAGAGCGCGGCGACCTCGTTCACCATCAAGGGCGGCCTCTCGCCGTACGGCGCGAGTCTCGTCTCCGGCGCCGCGGGCCTCACAGTCACCCAGGCCGCGGTCTTCTCGCCGGCAGTGAACGTCGTCACGACGAAGGACACGCCAGCGGGCAGCTACGTGGTGAACGTCAGCGACGGTGCCGGCCACCAGCTGTCGGTCACCCTGATCGTCGATGCGGGCGATGCGCCGGCGACCGGCCAAGGCGCAGCTGCCTCCGACGACCTCCAGGCCTTCCTCGACGCCATGGCAAAGAAGCCGACCGTCACGGTCAACATGATCCCGTTCACCGTGAAGGATGCCAAGCTGAGCGACGACAAGCAGAGCGTGCTGGTCACCGTCGAGGTCGGCGCGGTCCCCAGGGACGCCGTGATCGCCGGCCCCATGAATGCGGACGTCGCCAAGACGCTCCGGGACAAATTCGGGCCGAAGCTCCCCGAGGCCGGCGCGGTCCGGATCGTGAACACCAAGGACCTCGAGAAGGACGCCCTAGAGAAGAAGAAGGTCGAGGCCCAGGGCCTCGCGGCCTGCAAGGAGCCCGACCTGCGCGGGCCCGTAATGGACGAGCCGGCGTTCTCGTCGCTGGCCGACACCGAGCGGCGCAAGATCCAGTCGGCGCTCTGTCTGAGCGGTAACGCCGTGGACGGGCGCTGGGGGCGCATCACGAAGGGGAAGCTGATCCTCTACCAGTGCCAGCAGGGACGCACGCCCGACGGCAAGCTCGACGCACCGAGCATCAAGGAGCTGCGCGAAGCGACCGAGACGTCGATTGCCGACCGATGCGGTAAGCACTGACATGCCGGCCAGAGCGCGCAAGCGGTCGCCGGCGCGACGCGACGCGGGCAAATCGGCCGCGCGCCGCCCGGATTCCAAGGCGGCCCGCTCGCAGCGCTGGGCGGCGCGCGTAGAACGGCGGACGAAGGAGCGTAGCCCCGGCGACGCGCCGGAAGCGGCGCGGATCTTCAGGGAGCGCCTGAGCCTCGCCGAACAGCTGGCGCTCACCCGCGAGCTGGTCGAGACGCGCGGCGCCGAGCTGTGTCGGGCGTACCGTGACGTGGTGGCCGTCTCGTACGGTCTCAGGCGACGGCGAAATGACGACACTGGCGCCCGCGAGGTCATTCGCGAGCCTTGCGTCACGCTGGTCGTGAAGAAGAAATGGCCCAAAAAGAAGAAGTGGCCGACAAACAGCCGAGTCGCCAAGCTCCGGCTCCCCGAGCACCTCTTCGCGTACTGGACAGCCGACGGCACCCGCACGCTCTGTGCGGTGGGGACGGACGTCGAGGACGTCGCGGAGCGCGCGGCCATCCGCCCCCACGCGGCGCCCCGGAAGATCGTGGCCGATACCGACGCCGTCTCCACCAGCGGGGTGATCACCTGCGCCGTCGATCGCTCGACGTCCAGTGATCCGCACGCGGTGAGCTGCCAACACGTCTTCAACCTCAGCGAGGTGCTCGCCCCGGACCGCTTCCGGCCTGCGACCGTGCGGATCGACGGCGGCGCCAAGCTGGGCACTACGGAAGACGTCCGCGGCCCCTTCGGGGACGCCGTCGCCCAAAGCCTGGACTGCCAGCTCGCCCTCGTCACTGATTCCGGCCAGCTCGGGGCCGCGCTGGGCGGACTGCGTATCGACGGCCACCTCACCAATCCCGACCAGGCCCTCGCCCTCGCCCAGTGCTGGATCCACACGCCCGACGGGCCCATCGTGTCGTCCGTCAAGGAGGTCGTGCACAGCGAGTACGGATTCGACTACGGGAACAAGGGCGCCCATGACATCCGTCACGAAATGCTCTTCCTGGTGCACACGGCGAGCCCGACCAAGCCCGGCTACAGCGGCTCGCCTGTGTCGACGCAGGAGGACGGTGGCGACCTCATCGGCATGCACATCGGGGGCAACGAGACGGATCTGAGCATCGTCATCCCCGCCTGGCACGTGCTCGACCCAGGCCGCTACTCCTCGACGCAACCGGGGGAAACTTGGACCACGCGCTGACGCGGCCCCGCGTCAGCCTGCACAAGACGCGTCCCATTGCGTCGAGCGGAGGCTGCCGAAATAGAAGCATGATGCCACGTCCAAGCAAGGAACTTTGGTAGACCGGAGAGATTGGCGAGCATTTCTTGACGCGGGAGAGCAGGATGGAGTTCGCAGGAGACGGCATACCATTATCGGAAGCGGGGATCGCCGCGGCGACGAGCCTGCTGGGAGTGGAGCGTGTCGCCCTCTGGGCCTGCCTGAGGGTCGAGACGAGCGGTTTCGGTTTCTTACCTGATCGCCGGCCCAGGATCCTGTTCGAGCGACACATCTTTCACAGAGAGACCGGCGCCGCGTTCGACCACACGGCGCCGGATATCAGCGGCGCAAGTCCCGGTGGATACGGCGCCGGCGGCCCGCTCCAGTACACTCGTTTGTCTGCAGCAATCGCGCTCAACCGCCTCGCGGCGCTCAGAAGTGCCTCGTGGGGCATCGGCCAGGTGATGGGATTCCACGCCGAAGGCCTCGGCTACCAGGATGTTGAAGCTCTGGTCGTGGCCATGGTGAAGTCCGAGGACGAACAACTCCGCGCCATGACGTCCTTCATCGAAGAGTCTGGGCTCCACCGCGCGATGCAACAGAAAGACTGGACGTCGTTTGCGCGCGGTTACAACGGGTCTGACTTCGCCAAGAATCACTACGACGACAAGCTCAGCGCCGAGTACGCCAAGCTCTTGATTCAGGGACCTCCCGACCTTCGAGTCCGCTCCGCCCAACTCTATCTCACCTACCGCGGGCTCGACCCGGGGCCGATCGACGGGGTCATGGGCGACCGCACGCGGAGCGCCCTGAAGCGCTTCCAGGAGGAGGCTGGTCTGAAGGCGACGGGCGACGTGGACGATGAAACGCTGGCGAGCCTCTCTAGGCGAACAGATCCCCCTTAGCCCCGATCTCCGAGGGAGAGCGAGTCGAGGGCACCGTAGAGTGTCATCGAGTTGCCCGGCGTAGCGGAGGAATTAGAGCCTGCCCCAAGGGTCTTCGACCCCTGTCAATCGCCGGTGAGCCGGCACACGCTTCCGGTGGTCGTCATTCCCATGGGACCGCACACCGCGAGGACTCCGCTGCCATCCAGGAGTTGCCCCCGCCACGTGCCGTCCGTCGCAAGCGTGAGCGAGAGCCCGAAGTTGAAGAAGCCGAACCTCCTCAACTGCACGCCCGAGCCTCGTTGCCCGTCCACGTTCTGAGCCGCGAAGCCGGGGACGGGCACGCTGTCGAGTTGCACCCCGCCGTCGCCGATCACGAGCTGGGGCGGACGGCCGGGCGTCGCAAAGGTGAACGCCTGGAAGAGGTGCATGTGCCCGGACACCAGGAGCCGGACGGTTGCTGGAAGTGAACCGCCGGGACTCGCCGCGAGCGCCCGTTGCAAGGTCGCGTTGAGGCAATCGGCAGGCTTTTCGGCGCAATCCACCTGCGCCGTCCGCGCGGCGACCGCCCAGATCGGCCGATGCCCAACGACCCAGGCGTAGGGGGTCCGGATCAGGCTTTGAATCTGTCCGAATTGTGCCGCGTAGATCGAGAGCGCGCTCGTCACAGGATCGGCGGTATCGCAGGCGTTCGCCGAGTCCATGACGAGGAGCGTCAATCCGGCGTCGAACGCCAAGGCATACGGCGGCACGAACGTGAGATTGGACAAGGGGGCGCCGCCGTTCACCTGCGCGGGACACTGATAGCGCGTGGGCTCGTGGCCCAGCAGGCTCGAGTGTGGGTCCAAAAAATAGAAGTAGCCCGGCCCCGCTCGGCTGCAGAGCTCGTGGTTGCCTCGTGCGAAGACCCACGCGGCCTTCGCCGTCAGCGGCGCCGCGGGCTTGAAGAAGTCGTCACGCCAATGCTTCCACGTGTCCCAGCTCGCGCTGTCGGGCTTGTCCGCGGGGTTCTGGCTCACGTACTTGGTCGTCGCGCACCCGTCGTAAACGTCCTCCCCACCGACCTTGCCCGGCGTCCCGCGATAGTTGTAATCGCCGACGTGGATGACGAGATCGGGATGCTCGTTGACGGCGGCGCGGACCAATGCCGCGAACGGCCAGTCGGTCGCGCAGTCTTGCTGGCTGTCGTTCAGGCAGCCGCTGTCGCCGATCACGACGACCGCCGTCGGCTGCCTGCGCGGGACCGTCGGCAGCGTGATCCCGAATCCGTCCACGGTCAGGGCGTGATCGAAGGGATAGATGGCCTCGCAGACCGTCACCGGAAATGTCGCCGGGTTCGGGTTGGTGCGGACCGCCATAGGGAATCCGCCGGGCGAGAGCCTTGGGCATCGGGCCTGGGGCTCGCCGATGATCACGCGCGCGAGCGCCCGCAGGGGACCGCCGGAGCCGTCGGGCGCGCCGGGGGCAAGCAGCACGTACGCGAAACCCTCGGGCGACTCGCCCCGCGCGGTGGCGTTACTGGCCACGCCCAGCACGGCGATGATGAGCGTGGCCACTGGCCAGACACTCTTGGTGGACGCGCGAAAGGTATCGGATGTCATGACCAGAACCTCGGCGAAGGAAGGAGCGCTGTCAAGGGTTACAGAGGGAGTCCTGGTTTCGCGCCCAAGACCGTCAGCATGACGTCGGCAAGAATGGGGCGAGCGCGAAGTTCAGACAATCGCCCTGAAGCTGAGGCCCCAGACGTTGCGCAAGAGCAGTCAGCGACGCGCTGGCCTCGGACACCGAATTATCGACGCCATTGACGAAGAACACCCCTCCCCAAGGCGACCGGGACCGACGACAGGCTAGGTCAAGGTAGCCGGGTGAGCAAGCGGATACCGTTGCGTCGCCGACGACGTTTGCGCGCGCTCAGCAAGGTCACGGCACGCGTTTCGAAGATCATCGTGTCGACTCGGGCGCACCACGCGAGCGAGTCCACGCGGCACGTGCGCGCCCACGCTCGACCCGAAGCCGAGCACCCCAAGCACGACCGCTCCTGGGATAAGATCCCCCCGTGAACGTCCTGGGCGAGATCATCGGTGACAGCGCCAGCATGCGCCGATTGCGGACGCAGCTCGAGCAGATCCTGACGCGCGCCGCGACGGCGCGGCGTCCCCCGCCGATCCTCCTTCGTGGCGAGACCGGCACGGGCAAGGGTCTCGTCGCGCGGACCCTGCACCGGGCGGGCCCCCGCGCGCACGCGCCGTTCGTCGACGTCAATTGTGCGGCGATTCCCGAGACCCTCCTCGAAGCGGAGCTGTTCGGCTACGAGCGCGGGGCCTTCACGGATGCGCGCCAGGCGAAACCGGGACTCTTTCAGCTCGCGCATCGCGGGACGCTGTTCCTCGACGAGATCGGGATGCTCTCGCCCGCCCTGCAAGCGAAGTTGCTCAAGGTCCTCGAGGACGGTGTCGTCCGCCGCCTCGGCGGCACCCGGGCCGAGCCCGTCGACGTGTGGATCGTCTCCGCCACCAACGAAGACCTGACGGAGGCGCTGCGGGCGCGCCGCTTCCGCGAGGATCTCTACCACCGCCTCGCCGTGCTTTCGCTCGCGCTGCCGCCGTTGCGGGAGCGCGGGGCGGACGTGCTCGTGCTCGCCGACCGTTTTCTCGCGCGGGCGTGCGCCGACTACGGTCTGCCCCCGAAGACCTTCGCCCGCGATGCCCGTGCCGCGCTCGACGCGTACGGCTGGCCCGGGAACGTGCGGGAGCTCGGCAACGTCATCGAGCGCGTCGCCCTGCTCGTCGACGAGCCGGTCGTCACCGCCGCCATGCTCGCGCTGCCGGCCACGACGACCGCCGATGACCCTCCCGGTGCTGCGCCGGCTCCCGCGGTGTCGTCGCGCGACCAGATGCGCGCGCATCTGGTCCAGACGCTCACCGAGACGGGGGGCAACATCTCGCAGACCGCGGTCCGTCTCGGGGTCGCGCGCAATACCGTCCTCGCCCGCATGGCGCGTTTCGGTCTGAACGCCGCCATGGCGGCCTCGCGCGCCAGATCTCGACCGGGCGGGGGGCCACGGCGCGATACGCCGACCGCGCCGACCGATGTGTCGGTCCCACCCGTCGCGACGTCGAGGGCTGTCTGGGAGCCGCGCCGCGTGGCACTGCTCCGTGTGGACGTCGGCGTCGACACGGCCGGCGGGTCCGCGGACGCGAGCCGCGCCCTCGATGAAATGATCGGGAAGGTCCAAATCTTTGGCGGCGAGATCGTCGAGCTGGGGCCCGGCGCCCTCGTGGCCGCCTTCGGCCTGGAACCGGTCGAAGACGCGCCGGTCCGCGCCGCGCTGGCGGCGCTGGCGATCCTGAAAGCGAGCGAACGCGCGCGCAGCGACGGCGCAGGGCCGCGCGTGAAGATCGTCGTTCACGTCGCGCAGGCCCTGGTGAGCCAGCATCAGGGCACCGGGACCATCGATCTGGAAAACAAGCGGGCGGCGTGGGCGACGATCGACGCCCTCGTGGGCCTCGATGAGCACGACACGATCGTCGTGAGCGAGGCGTCGGCACCGTTTCTCGAACGCCGGTTCGAGCTCGTGTCGGCGGGCGCGGGCGGCGCAAGTGGCGTTCCCTTCCGTCGGCTCACGCGGCGGGAACGCACCGGATTCGGACTGGGTGGGCGCCCGCTCAGCCCCTTCGTCGGCCGCGACGACGAGCTGCGGCTCGTGACCGACCGCCTGGCGAGCGCGGCGCGGGGTCAGGGGCAAGTGGTCGGGATCGTCGGAGAGCCGGGTGTCGGCAAGTCCCGCTTCGTCTACGAGCTCACGCGTCTCGACGCGACGCGCGACTGGCGAGTGCTCGGCTGCAGCGGCGTGTCCTACGGATCGACGACGCCCTTCCTGCCGATCGGCGACCTCCTGAGAAGGTACTTCGTGATCGAGGATGCCGACGGGCACGATGCGATCCGCGAGCGAGTCACCGAGACGATCCTGTCCCGGCACGAAGAGCTGAAGTCCTATCTCGCGCCGCTGCTCTCGCTGCTGGACCTCCCCAACGACGACCCGGCCTGGAAGAATCTCGATCCGTCTCAGCAACGCCGCCGGATCCAGGACGCCATCAAGCGCCTCGTGCTCAGCGAGAGCCGGATCCAGCCGCTCCTGCTGATCGTCGAAGACCTCAACTGGATCGATGACGAGACCCAGGCCCTGCTCGACGGCCTGGTCGAGAGCCTGCCCGCGGCCAGGCTGCTCCTGCTCGTCAACTACCGACCCGAGTACCAGCAGCGGTGGGGGAGCAAGACCTACTACAGCCAGCTGCGGCTCGATGCTCTCCCGCCCGAACGTGCGACCGAGCTCCTGCACGCCCTCCTGGGCGACGACCCGGGGCTCGGGCCGCTCAAGCCACTGATGATCGAGCGCGGCAATCCCTTCTTCATCGAGGAGAGCGTCCGGGCCCTGGTGGAGATGGGGGCGCTCGTCGGGGAGCAGGGCGCGTATTGCCTGACCCGGCCGCTCCAGGCGATCGAGGTCCCGGCCACCGTGCAGGTGATCTTGGCGGCCCGGATCGATCGGCTCCCGGCCGAGGACAAGCGGCTGCTCCAGACGGCCTCGGTCATCGGCAAGGACGTGCCCGTCGTGCTGCTGCAGGCCGTGGCCGACACCGGCGAGGGCGACGTGCAGCGGGGACTCGCGCGACTGCGCGCGGCGGAGTTTCTGTACGAGACGCGCCTGCCGCCGAATGCCGAATACACCTTCAAGCATGCGCTGACCCGGGAAGTCGCCTACGGCACCCTGCTCCAGGACCGGCGCACGGATCTCCATGCTCGCACCGTGGGCGCGATCGAACGTCTCTATCCCGACCGGTTGACCGAACACGTCGAGCGGTTGGCCGACCATGCCATGCGCGGGGAGCTGTGGGACAAGGCCGTCACGTACCTCCAGCAGGCCGGCCAGAAGGACTCGGCGCGCTCGGCCAACCGCGAGGCCGTGAGTCACCTCGAAGGGGCGCTGGTCGCCCTCGGGCATCGGCCCGAGAACCGCGAGACGCTCGAGCAGGCCATCGATCTACGCTTCGATCTCCAGACTGCGCTCTATCCGCTGGGAGAATTCGAGCGGAGCGTCACATGTCTTCGCGAAGCCGAAGCCCTGGCGAGGACGCTCGGCGACCAGCGGCGACTCGGGCAGCTGTCCGTCCACATGTGTCACACGCTCGTGCTCGCTGGCCGTCACACGGAGGCGCTCGCGGCCGGCCAGAACGCCGTCGCTCTCAGCGAATCGCTCGGGGATGTCCCGCTCCAGGTGACGGGAAATCTCTACCTCGGGACGGCCTGCGTCGGGACGGGTGACTATCGACGGGCCGAAGAGGCTCTCGGGAAAGTCTTGCGGTTGCTCGAAGGAGAGCTGAGCCGGGAATGGTTCGGCATGACGGGATTTCCCGCCGCGATGGCCCGCAGCTATCTCGCCATGATCTTCGCCGACCGGGGAACATTCGAGCAAGGGATTGCCCACGGCCAGGAAGGGATCCGGCTCGCCGAGGCGCTCGATCACCCCTACAGCCTGGCTGCCGTGTGCTGGAGTCTCGCCTATCTGCACATCACCAGGGGAGACCTCGGCGACGCGGTCCAGCTGCTCGAACGCGGGCTGGCGCTGAGTCGCGACTGGGACCTGTCCTTGTCCGTCGCGCGACACATGGGAAGTCTGGGCTACGCGTACGTGCGCCTGGGACGGACCGCTGAAGGCCTCCCGCTGCTGGAGCACGCGCTGACCGACTTCGAGACCATGGGCAATCGTGGCGCCCAGTCGGTCTTCCTGGTGTATCTGGGCGACGCGTACGTCCTCGCGGGCCGGCTCGAGAGCGCTCTCGAATGCGCCGGGCGAGCGCTCGGCCTTGCCCGCGAGGGCGGTCAACGCGGCTACGAGGCATGGGGCCTCTGGCTCCGCGGCGAGGTCACCGCGCACGGCGATTCCCCGGGTGACGCCGAGGCCCACTACCGGGACGCGCTCGCCCTCGCCGAGGAGCTGGGGATGCGCCCGCTCGCCGCTCACTGCCACCTAAGTCTGGCCCGGCTCTACCGTCGCACGGGCACGCGCGAGCAGGCGCAGGAGCACCTCGCCACCGCGACCACGATGTACCGCGAGATGGACATGCGGTTCTGGCTCGAGCAGGCGCAGGCGGAGACGAAGCGATGACGGTGCCGACGCGCCGCACCAGACGCTTGCTCGTCACTTCTGTCAGCGTCTTCTTGCTGGCGCTCGGACCGACCGCCAGCGCACAGGTCAGCCTTCGACCCGAATACCGGAACGTCGTCGCGAAGGCGCGTGAAAGCGCGTGGAAGGCGATCGGCTCCGGTCAGGGGGTCAACCCCTTTCAGTTGCCCTGAGCGGCATCGCGATGGTGCGGGTTGAACGCCGCAACCAAGACGATTCAGCGTGAACAGAAGTCGTCGGCAAGTCGACCGTCAGGAAGCTTAACCCCGTTCGGCAAGACGATGTCTTCGGGGCACGTGCCGTCCGACGCTTTGGTGAGCGGCACGTCCCAGGGCGCGGCCTTCGGCAGGCAAGCGGCGGCCGGGCGCACGGAGTCGGGGTTGTCCGGCGACTTGAACCCCTTGGGCAGGGTGAACCTGATGCCGATGCAGCCGCCGTCCGGACAGTGCAGGTCCGCGTTGGCCCAGCGGCACACCGCGTCCTTTGCGGCGCCATCGCGTGGGCTCTTGTCCTCGCACGCCCCTGCGCCGTTGTTTGCGGCGTCGTTCCAGGTACAGTACGTCGCGGGCTGACACTTCTTCTGCCTGGCGGCCCCGTACTTCTTCGCCACGTCAGGGAAGTCGGACACCTTGACGGTCACTTGCACCACGCCGTTCGCGAGCTGCTTCACGCGCCCCGACGGCAGCGGCTGGGCATTGTTGTTGTCGAAGTCGATGGGATTCCTGTCGATGTTCGCCTGGACCAGCTTGATGCTGGCGAGGTCGAAATTGTCTCCCCCGAAAAACTGGTAGGTCTGCTCGGTCTCGAGCTTGGCGAAGATGAGGAAGAGATAATATGTTCCCGTCGGGTCGTCGGCGGCGTCGCTCTGCTTCCCCGTGAAGCGGTTGCTGAAGCCGAGCTTGGAGGCCGTGTCCAGATAGTAGGTGCCGTGGTTCGCGGTGAGCGTGCTGCGCTGGTACGTGTTCTGCCCCATCATGCGGATGCTCCTCGCGACGTTCCCGTCCGCTCTGGGCAAGAGATCCTGGCGGAACAGGGGGATGCCGGTGCACTGGCTCGTCGTGCAGTCCCGGGCCCACGCATCGGGATCGCACTGGTCCCTTGGGGTGGCGCACCCGGGGTAGACGACCGTCGTCACGTAGTCGTAGGGGCTGGTCCGCGACGTGTTGTCGGACCGGCACTCGACCGCATCCACGGGCGCGGCGAAGAACTCGTCGAGGTTGATCACCGTGGTCTTCTTGTATCCCGTCAGCGTCCCGTCGTCGTCGTTGAGCACGGTCTGGCGATCGATGGAAGAGAACCCGTTGAAGAGCGTGTCGTCGAAGACGCAGTACTCCTTCTGCACGCGGTCGGAGTCCATATCGAACGTCCCCTCCTTGAAGAGCGGGGTGACGACGAAGTGCCGGACGTCGACGTCCTTGAAGAACAGGTTCGTCGAGTGGAAAGCGGGCGGGTAGTAGAAGCCGTTCGGCTGCTTCCATCCGATCGCCGCGTTCGGCATGTAGCAGGTCTTGCCGTCGTCTGCTTTGGCCAGCCCCTGGACAGTCCCCGCGACCCAAGCACTCGGCTTCTTGGAATCACTCTTGGAATCACTCTTGGACACGCACTTGCCTATCTTGCCGCCGATGTTCCCCTGCTCGACGACCGGCGAGCAGTCGTCGAGCACCCGGGTCTTGATGTTCAGATACGCGTTCGAGTCCTGGAAGGCCGGGCCGTCGTAGACGCTGAACAGGCGCTGGTACATGCCGAAATTCGTGGTCTGGTGGGAGACGCCTTCGTCGACCGACAGACAGTAGCTGTTGTCTCGATTGCCGGCGGCGTTCGCCGCGCACTGGAGCCCGGACGGATTGAAGGGGCCGCCGTCGAAGGCGAACGGGTTGTTCTCCTGGGTGTGGCCGATGAGCGCGCTCTTCCGCAGGAGGGCCCAGTGGCCCGGGACCACGTCCCCGGCGTAATAGCCGCCGCCGGTGACCATGGTGATCCCCGCGTTCTGGACGTCGGTGATGACGCTGTCGGTCACGAGGTACCACTGCGGGCGGAGCCAGATCGCGGCGACGGTGAACTGGGCCCAGTTGAAGGACGTGGTGAACCGGTCCAGCACGGTGACCATGCAGTCGGGCCTCGAGGTGCCGTCACCGGCATCGCCGCACTTCGGGGGAGAGCTGCTGCAGTCCCCGCCGCCGCATTGCGTGGCGAATCGCGCTCCGTTCGCGACGCTGGGATAGTAGGCGTTGTCCCCCGAGGCCGGCGCGAGGGGATTCTTGATGGGAGAGAGGGTCGGGAAATCCCCCTTGGGGCCGGGCTGGATCCCGTTGCAGTCGAAGGTCCCGCCGACCGTCTGGAACGCCATCATGGCCGAGCTGCAGAAGTTCCCGACGAACGACTTGAGCGGCGTCATCCCCGCCCGGTCCTGGTTGCTTTGCATGGAGGCGTAGGAGTCCCACTGCTCGCTCCTGGACATCCCGCTGTTGTAGCCGGGCACCAGCCAGTAGCAGGCGCCGCACGTGCCGGCGCCGGCGGCCATGTTGTCCTGGAAGTCGTTCCAGCCGTTCATGATCCAGAACACCGTGGGATGGTCGTAGTCTGATTTGTAAGGAAGGGCGTCGACCACGCTGTCGTGCCTGTCGGGCGCGGCCAGGATGCCGGGCACCTTCCGGGGATTGTCCCGCTGGGCCGTGCCGTCGTTCTTCTGCACGGCCGCGCGCGCGTAGACCCCGAGGTTGGCGCGGAGCGTGTTGTTGATCTCGGTGCCGTCTTC
>Ga0070707_100004385_pt1 | contig 13212 bp, 10 predicted proteins | sample KBSK5502metaG_FD_65468 | JGI IMG/M metagenome (GOLD analysis project Ga0070707, IMG submission 65468) | Corn, switchgrass and miscanthus rhizosphere microbial communities from Kellogg Biological Station, Michigan, USA - KBS K5-50-2 metaG | ecosystem: Host-associated > Plants > Roots >... | reverse complement strand
GCGGGTGAATTGTACCTCGCCATCGCCGCGGGTTTCGCGCCGGACCGGATCGTGTTCAGCGGGGTGGGGAAGACGGCCGCCGAGCTGGCGCTCGCATTCGAAGCCGGTATCGGCCAGATCAACATCGAGTCGCTCGAAGAGCTGAACCTCCTCGCGGAGCTGGCCGCTCGCCGGGCCGGTGCAACGCCGGTGCGCGTCGGCATCCGGGTGAACCCCGACGTCACCGTCGATACCCATCCGTACATCACCACCGGTACGGCCGCTGCGAAGTTCGGCATCCCAGCCGACCAGGTCCTCGAGGCCGCGAAGCGCATTGCCGGTGAGTCGCGGCTTCACCTCACCGGGATCGCGATGCACGTCGGCAGCCAGCTGCTCGAGATCGAGCCCTACACCACCGGTGCGGCACGGCTCGCGGAGCTGGTCGGCACCCTGCGCGGTGCGGGCATTACGACGCTCGAGTCGATCGGCATCGGCGGCGGTCTGGGCATCAGATACAAGGACGAAGTGCCGCTGGATCCCTGGGACCTCGCCGCGGCGATCGGTTCGATTACCGCCCCCCTCGGCCTCTCCGTCCATCTCGAGCCGGGTCGTTTCCTCGTCGGCAGCGCGGGCATCCTGCTCACGACGGTGCTCTACCGGAAACAGGCGGGTGGAAAGCACTTCGTCGTGGTCGACGCCGGGATGACCGATCTGGTGCGGCCCAGCCGGTACAACGCCCACCACGAGATGGTGGTGACCCAGGACCGCGGCCGGGCGCTCCGGCATGTCGATGTCGTGGGTCCGATCTGTGAGAGCGGCGACTTCCTGGCGCTCGACCGTCCGCTCCCCCTGGTCGAAGCGGGTGACGTGATCGCCATTCTCGGGGCCGGAGCGTATGGTTTTGTGATGGCGTCGACCTACAATGCGCGTCCCCGTCCCCCCGAGCTCATGGTGGACGGAGCCCGGTGGGCCATCGCGCGGCCCCGCGAGCAACTGGAGGACCTGACGCGCGGTGAGCGGCCGGATTGCTTCGGCGGCGGCGCCTCGACATGACGACCCACGACAAGATCCTCATCCTGGACTTCGGCTCCCAGTTCACCCAGCTGATTGCCCGCCGGGTGCGCGAAGCCCACGTCTATTCGGAAATCCATCCCTCGAACCGCTCCCTGAGCTGGATCCGGGAGTGGGGTCCGAAGGGCATCATCCTCTCCGGCGGTCCCAATTCGGTCTATGACGACGGCGCCCCGCTCGCGCCCAAGGAGCTTCTCGAGCTCGGCATTCCGGTGCTCGGGCTCTGCTACGGGATGCAGCTCATCGCGCACATCGCCGGTGCCCGGGTCGTCAGCGCCTCGCGCAAGGAGTATGGCCGCGCTGCGGTGACGGTGCAGGGGGGGCGGCTCTTCCGGAGCTTCACCCCTGGGGAAGAGATCCAGGCGTGGATGAGCCATGGCGATCATGTGGACGCTCCGCCGCCGGGCTTCGTGGCCACCGCCTCGAGCGTTAATTCGCCGATCGCCGGCTTCGAGCACGAAAGCAAGCCGATCTTCGCCGTGCAGTTTCATCCCGAAGTCGCCCACACTCCCCGCGGCGGCGAGATCATCTCGAGCTTTCTCTTCGACGTGTGCGGCTGCGTGCCGGACTGGACCGCGGGCCACTTCATCGAGAGCGAAATCGCCCGGATCACCCAACAGGTCGGCACCGCCTCCCGGGTGATCTGCGGCCTCTCCGGCGGAGTGGACTCGTCGGTGGCGGCCGCCCTGGTCCACAAGGCCGTCGGCAACCGGCTCACCTGCATCTTCGTCGATCATGGCTTGTTGCGGCTGCACGAGCGGGAGCAGGTGGAGCAGACCTTCCGGCGGCATCTCGGGATCGACCTCAGGGTGATCGACGCCAGCAGCCGATTCCTCGAACGGCTCGAAGGCATCACCGACCCCGAACAGAAGCGGCGCATCATCGGGCACGAGTTCATCGAGGTCTTCGCCGAGGAAGCCAAGTCGGTCGGTGGTGACGTTGGTTTTCTGGTGCAGGGAACGCTCTATCCCGATGTCATCGAATCGACCTCACCGGCCGGCGGCCCGTCGGTCACTATCAAGACGCACCACAACGTCGGCGGGCTTCCGGAGAAACTGCCCTTCGCGCTGATCGAGCCGCTTCGGGAGCTGTTCAAGGATGAGGTACGGCAGGTGGGACGCGAGCTCGGACTGCCCGAGGAGATGGTCGGCCGTCACCCCTTCCCGGGGCCAGGGCTCGCCATCCGCATTCTGGGTGCGGTGACCCGGCCGGCGCTGGATGTGCTCCGGCATGTCGATGCGATCTACATCGAGGAAATTCGCGCAGCGGGTCTGTACGACGAGATCTGGCAGGCGTTTTCGGTGCTGCTGCCGATCCGCTCGGTGGGAGTGCAGGGCGATTTCCGCACCTACGATCAGGCGGTGGCGTTGCGCGCCGTCACCAGCCGTGACGGCATGACCGCCGACTGGTACCCCTTCCCACCGGATGTGCTGGGACACATCTCGAACCGGATCGCCAACGAGGTGAAGGGAGTGAATCGGGTGGTGTACGACGTGAGCTCGAAGCCGCCAGCGACGATCGAGTGGGAATAGCTCAAATTCCTTTTTCCTCGAGCAGCTGAAAAAGCTGCTCGGGGTCGGTAAGCGCCCGCAGCCGCTCCGGTACGTCCGGTATCTGGGCGAACTGGGCGATCTTCCCAAGCACCGGCAGATACTGATTCGAGACTTCGGTCGGCGGTGCCACGATCATGAACAGCACATGCACCGGGCGATGGTCGATCGCGTCGTATTCGAGTCCGGCGCGGTGGAGCCCGAAGCCCAGTCGCAGGCGGTTGAGCGCGAGCGAGCGGCAATGCGGAATGGCGATGCCGCGGCCCACTCCGGTCGAGCCGAGGGTCTCGCGGCGCTTGAGCAGGCGGCTGAGCTGCAGCGTCGATCTCTCGTCCAGACGCAGCAATGCCACCAACTCGTCGAACACGAGCTCCTTGGTGGGAGCCGTGAGGTCGAGAGTGACGGCACTGGGGTCCAGGAAATCACGCAGGCGCATTCCCCGTGTAGTCTAGATTGACGGCCGGGCGACCGGTACCCCCCGCGTTGCCGCTTCCGCTCCGGCCAAATAGCTTTCCCTCATGCGGTTACCGTTTTTCCCCTCGTCAGGCGTCCCCCTGATCCTCGCTCCCATGGCGGGGGTGTCGGAGGGTCCGTTCCGGCAAATCTGCCGGCGCTTTGGCGCCGACATCCTCATGACGGAGTTCCTTTCCGCCGAGGCGATCCGCCGGGGGATCCGGCGTACCCTGGAGGGGGCGGAATTCGAGGAAGTCGAGCGCCCCGTCGGAGTCCAGATCTACGGGGCAGACGCGACGGCAATGGCCCGAGCCGCCGCCATTGTCACCGAGGCCTACCAGCCCGACTTCATCGATATCAACTTCGGATGTCCGGTGAAGAAAGTCGTGCAGCGAAACGGCGGCTCGGGGTGTCTTCGCGACCTGGACCTGGTGGACCGGATCATCCGCGAGGTCGTGGCGGCGACCCATCTTCCCGTGACGGTGAAGACGCGCAGCGGCTGGAACGAAGAGACCCGGGACCCGGTCGGGATTGCCCGGAGGATGCAGGACGCCGGGGCCCGCGCCTTTACTCTGCACGCCAGAACCCGCACCCAGATGTTTCAGGGCAAGGCGAGCTGGGACGAGATCGCCCGGGTCGTTGAGGCGCTCGATATTCCGGTCATCGGCAACGGCGACATCACCTGCGCCGGCGACATCCTCCGCATGCGGGAGCATACCGGGTGCGCCGCGATCATGGTCGGCCGCGGATCGTTCGGTAATCCCTGGATTTTCCGGGACGGACGGGCGCTGCTCGACGGCGCGCCGGTTGGTGCGGCACCCGGGGCGACGGAACGGTTCGCGGTCGCCCTCGATCACGCCAGGCTGGCTCTCCGGCTGCAGGGCGACGAGCGGAAGACCGTCATGGAATTCCGAAAGCATCTTGGCTGGTACACCAGGGGATTGCCGGCGTCGGCGCATCTGCGCGAGCGACTCTTCCAGGTCGAATCGATGGCCGAGGCCGAAGCGATCTTCCGCGAGTACCTCGAGCCGGCCGTTCAGGCGGCGTGAACCGGGCTCGCCTCGAGCGCCTCCTGAAGGACGTCGCCGCCGGTTCGGTATCCCCGGTGACCGCGCTCGAATCGCTCGCGCAGTTTCCCACTGAAGACTTGGCGTTCGCTCAGCTGGACCATCACCGCTCGCTCCGTCAGGGACATCCTGAGGTCGTCTTCGCCGAGCGCAAGACCGTGGCGCAGGTCCTCGTCATCTGCGAAGCGCTGGAGGCGGCGCATGGCGGCTTCTTCTGCACCCGGGTGAGCGACGAGCAGGCCGCGGCGCTCCGGGCTCGCTTTCCGGAGCTCGGTGAGAGCGCGGCCGGGCGAACCGCCTGGCTTCCGGCCAGGCCAGTGGTGACACTCGAAGGAACGCTGCTCGTCGTCACGGCTGGCACCAGTGACCTTCCCGTCGCCGAAGAGGCCGCCACCACGGCGGAAGCCATGGGGGTTCGGGTGTCACGCCTCTCCGACGTCGGTATCGCGGGGATCCACCGGCTCCTCAATGCGAGTGATACGCTCCAGCGAGCCGACGCCATCGTGGTGGTGGCGGGAATGGAGGGTGCGCTTCCCAGTGTCGTGGGAGGACTCGTGGCGGTCCCGGTGATCGCCGTTCCCACGAGCGTCGGCTATGGCGCGGCCTTCGGCGGTCTCGCGGCGCTCCTCGGCATGCTCAATTCGTGCGCGGCGGGGGTGACGGTGGTGAACATCGACAACGGCTTCGGCGCGGCGATGGCGGCAGTCCGCTTGCTTGCGGCTCGCGCGCGGAAAGGCGCCTGATGCAGCAGACGGTCTACCATTCGGACCAGCCGCCGTTCACCTGGATCGACGTGACGGCGCCTTCACCCGCCGAGTTGCAGGAGCTGGCGGCCCGCTACAATCTTCCGGCCACCGCGGTGGAAGATTGCCTCGACCCGGAGCACCTTCCGAAGTACGAGCGGTTCCACGATTCCATCTTTCTGATTCTCCGGGTATTCGACCCGGTCGCTCCCGGCTCCGCCGGCACCGTGCAGGAGCTCACCCGGAAAATCGCGCTCTTTCTCAGGGCCGAGGTCGCCCTCACGGTGCATCGAATCGATCTTCCCGCGATCGCGGCGGTGCGCGACCGGTTCAGCGGGCCCAGCGCCGAGGCCTGCAGCGGGACCACATTGCTTGCGGCGCTGGTGAATGCGACGCTGGATTCCTATGACAAGCCGCTCCAGCAGGCCGAAGACGACATCGACTCGTTCGAGGAGGGGCTGTTCCGACCCGACATGGCCACGCCGCCGCTCGAAAAAATCCATCTCCTCAAGCGGCGGGTCGGCTTGATCAAACGAATGCTCTGGCAAACCCAGAACGTCATCGTCAGGATGACTCCCACCGGGGAGCGGATGGTCCCGTTGTATCAGGACCTCAAGGAAAACACCGAGAGTTATCACTTCTGGGCCGATCAGCTGCAGGAGGATCTGAACAACCTCCTGGGCATGCATGTGACCATGGCGTCGCACCGCACCAATGAGGTCATGCGGGTCTTGACGGTCTTTTCCGCCTTTTTCCTCCCGCTCACCTTCATCGTGGGCATCTACGGAATGAACTTCGAGCACATGCCGGAGCTCGGAAAACGGTGGGGGTATCCCGCGGTCATCGCGGTCATGTTCGCGGTGTGCCTGGTGATCTACGTCTGGTTCCGGCGGCGCGGGTGGATGGGACGGGGGCGCTCATGAGCTGGGTCCTCTGGCTCCTGGTCGGACTCGCGGCGGGAGCCGGCGCCGTATGGCTGATCGGTCGTCGGAAGCGTCCGGGGCCACCGGCTCCCCGTCTCCTGCCGACAGCGGAAGGTCCCCCGTTGCTTGAATGGATTCTTCGAGCCAACGGCGCGCTGGGGGCATGGCTCGTCGGGCCCGGGACCCGCGAGGCGGCGGTGCCGACGGGGGGACTGCCCGATGAAGTGGACCGCGTCGTTCGGGCGCGGCTCGAGCATCAACGAGTGAGCGACGGGCAGGGCGTGGAACGGCTGGGATCGGGAACACTGGTCTTTGCCAGCCTCGAGGGCCGTGCCGCGGGGCTGCAGCTTCCGGCGGAGAGCTCTCCCAAGGACACCGCCGTCGCCCAAAGGGACCTCGCCCGGCTCCTCGATTACGACCGCTGGCGCCCGGTCCTTGCCGACGTGGCCAAGGAACAGGATACGCCGGGCGAGTCGGTGGAGAGCGTGGCACTTCGGCTCGCCCATCAGCTGGAGCGATTGCTTGGCGTGGAGACCTGCGTCGCGCTCGCCGACGTCGGTGGCGTGCGGATCAGCGGGGTCTCCCTCCGGACCGACCGGCGGATGCTGCGTGCGCTGGTGGAGGAGGGGAGTCCTCTCGAGCTGGCGGCGCTCGGCCGCACCGGCGCCGTCGCGGGGGTCGTGGCGCCCTTCGGCAACGTGCTCTCCGATCGCCGCCGACGGCAGGATCCCTCGTTCGTCTGCCCCATCCCGGGTGACAAGGGGCCGCTCGGCGCCCTCGCGGTGTGGACCACCGGGGGAGCCGAACCGGCGGGATCGCTCCTCGCGGCGTTCCGAAGCGCGGTCGATACGGCGGGTCCCCGTTTCCTTGCCGCACTGGAGCGGCGCGCGCTCAGTGACGCCGCGATTCGCGATCCGCTCACCGGGCTCCGCAATCGCCGCGGACTCGCCGAGGTCATGAACTCGATCAGCACCGCGACAGGCGCCCTGGTGTACATGGATCTCGACGGCTTCAAGCAGCTCAATGACTCGCTGGGACATCCGGCGGGAGACGCGGCGCTGGTACACGTCTCCAGGATCCTCATCCAGGCGGTTCGCGATCAGGACACCGTGGCGCGCCACGGCGGGGAGGAATTCGCGATCTGGCTGCCCATCGCGACGCTGGAGCGTGGACGGCAGGTCGCCGAAAGAATCCGCCAGGCGCTCGCCTATAGCGAATGGAAATGGCAAGGGGAGAAGCGGGCGATCCGCGCATCGTTCGGCGTCTCCGCCTGCCCGGACACCAGCGCCACGAAGGAGGGCCTGCCTGCCCAGGCCGACGCGGCGCTCTATGAAGCGAAGCACGCGGGGCGGGATCGCGTCGTAGTCTTCGAGGCGAAGTAAACACGACGCGAAGACGCGAAGGCGCGGGGGCGCGAAGACGTCCCCAGTACCCAGTACCCAGCACCCAGCACCCAGCACCTAGTACCCAGCACCCAACCGAGGATTGCTTCCCATGCGACAACTGCTCTTCGCCGCCGGGCTCTTCGCCGCCCCGCTCGCGGCCCAGGACGATCCGGCGCTAATCGCACGGGCGCGCGCCATTCACGACCGGGTCATGACTCTCGATACCCACGTGGACATCAGCCCCGCCAATTTCACCGCCGAACGCAATTACACCCAGCGGCTCTCGAACCAGGTCAATCTTCCGAAGATGGAAGAGGGCGGGCTCGACGCCGTGTTCTTCATCGTGTACGTGGGGCAGGACACTGCCTTCACGCCGGAGGCATATGCCCGTGCGCATGCCGCGGCGATCGCCAAGTTCGAGGCGATTCACCGGCTGACGGAAGAGCTCGCCCCCACCCGCATCGGGCTTGCCCTCACCGCCGCCGACGCCCGGAGGATTTACGCGAGCGGCCGAAAGGTGGCGTTCATCGGCATCGAAAACGGCTACCCGATCGGCACCGATCTCGGCAACGTGAAGAAGTTTTACGACCTGGGCGGGCGGTACATGTCACTGGCCCACAACGGGCACAGTCAGCTCTCCGATTCCAACACCGGGGAGCGGGATGGAGTCTGGCTCCATAACGGGCTCTCTCCGCTCGGCCGGCAGGTCATCGCCGAGATGAATCGTCTCGGGATCATGGTGGACATTTCCCACCCCTCGAAGCAGTCGATGATGCAGACGCTCGCGCTCAGCACCGCCCCGATCATCGCATCGCATTCCGGCGTGCGAGCCATCTGCAACCACTCGCGAAACCTCGACGACGAGCAGCTCCTCGGGCTCAAGAAGAATGGCGGCGTGGCACAGCTGGTGGCATTCAGCAGCTACGTGAAGTGCGGTCAGGAATCCCCGGAACGGCAGGCGGCGCTGACGGCGCTCCGGCAGAAGTACGGAGTGACCGGCGCCGGCCGGGGTCAGAGCATTCCCGATTCGGTGCGCGCCGCCTACCAGGCGGAGATGGACGCGCTGGGCCAGAAGTTTCCTCCCCCGCCACGGGCGACGGTCAAGGACTTCGCAAATCACATCGACTACGCCGTCAAGCTGATCGGCATCGACCACGTCGGTATCAGCTCGGATTTCGACGGTGGCGGGGGGGTCGAAGGGTGGGGTGACGCGAGCGAGACCTTCAATGTCACGCTGGAGCTCGTCCGCCGGGGATACACCGAGGCCCAGATCGCGAAACTGTGGAGCGGGAATCTCCTGCGCGTCTTGGAGGCCGTGGAACGGGCTGCGGCCAGACTCAAGAGCGAATAGCGAATCGCGAAGAGCCAGGCGGCTTTGCGTCGTTGCGCCATTGCGCCTTTCCGCCCCTTCAGCGTGCCGTTATCTTTCATGGAGTTCCGAAAGGGGGCGACTGGCTTCGACGGGTCAGTAGAAGGTGTGGCAGCGTGCCCAGGTCCAGGTCCCTGGTAAAACCGCTTGGAAACGTTCAAATGCCAACTCTGATTTGGCGCTGGCTGCCTAAGCTGAGCTAGTCTCGCTCTAGGCACCTTCGGCGACGGAGCCCGTCCGGGGCGTCGGCGTCGAATACGCAAAACCGGGCTGGCCTGCCGCGGCCCTCCGACGCGGCGGGTGAGAAAATTCGGAGGTTCGTCCCGGGAAGGTTGGCCGATGACCGGCCCGGGACCACGCGAAGACACCGGCCTACGCACGTAGACGCTGCGCTGAAAGCTGGTTCGGACCAGGGTTCGATTCCCTGCGCCTCCACTGACTAGGGAGTCGCGAAGAGCGAGGAGGGAGGAGGGGAAGCCCTCTTCGCTCTTCGCTCTTCGCTATACTACATCCCATGTTCCGCCTTACAGCGGCGTTCACCGCCGCGCTCCTCGCCGCGCTGCCGCTCCCGGCCCAGGTCGCCCGCCTCGGCACCATCACCTTTCCGACCTCCGGAACACCCGCGGCCCAGGCTGCCTTCGTTCAAGGCGTGCTCTACCTGCACAGCTTCGAGTACGAAAGCGCCGAGCGCGCCTTTCTCCGGGCCCAGACGCTGCAGCCGGGCTTCGCGATGGCGCACTGGGGCGAGGCGATGACCTACACGCATCCGGTCTGGAACGAACAGGACGCGAGCTCGGGCCGGGGCGCGCTGGAGCGGCTGGGTCCGAATGCGGCGGCCCGCCGGGCGCTGGCCCCGACCGCGAGAGAGCAGCGCTACCTCGAGGCCGTGGAGGCACTCTATGGTCCCGGCTCGAAACCCCGGCGCGACACATTGTATGCCGAAGTGATGGAGCGGCTGGTGCGCGAGAATCCCGACGATCTCGAGGCCAAGACGTTTTACGCGCTGGCGCTGCTTGGTCTCAATCAGGGGGTGCGGGACACCGTCACCTACCTTCGTGCCGCGCCCTGGGCGGACACGGTGTTCCGGGCGAACCCCGATCATCCCGGGGCGGCGCACTACCTGATCCACGCCTACGACGATCCGGTGCACGCTCCACTTGGTCTCGCCGCCGCCCGGGCCTATGCCCGCATCGCTCCCGACGCGGCCCATGCGCAGCACATGACGACCCACATTTTTCTCGCGATGGGCATGTGGGACGAGGTGGTCTCGCAGAACCGGATCGCGATGCAGCTCCAGGCCACCCTGCCGGGTCACTACTCCAGCTGGCTGGTCTACGGCCTCATCCAGCAGGGGCGCTACGGCATGGCGCAGCAGCTCATCGCCCAGCTGCGGCGGAATCTCGCCGGGGGCGGGTTGCATGCGCAGCACGGGTCGCTGGTCGCCATGCGGGCCCACTACCTCCTGCACTCCGAAGACTGGCGCGGCCTGGTGTTCGACCAGCAGTCGAGTCACGACCGGATGTCCCTGATCGGCGAAATCACCGATGTCTTCACGCGCGGCGCGATCGCCTACCGCCGCCGTGATCAGAACGCGGTCACCGATGCCGCTTCGGAGCTGGCCCGGCTGGTGGAATCGATGCGGGTGGACCGCGGTGCCGCCGATCCGTCGACGATGACGGGGCGGGTGATGGCGAGCGAGCTCGGGGGAATGGCGCTCTTCCTCGGCGGCAACCGGGAGGCGGGGGTGCGCGCCGTCCGGCAGGCCACGCAGATCGAGGATGCGATGCCGATGGAGTTCGGGCCCCCGGCGATCGTCGAGCCGAGTCACGAGTTGCTGGGATGGATGCTGCTGGAGATCAATCCGTCAGATGCCCAGGCCGAATTCGGTCGGGCGCTGGCACTGGCACCGGGCCGCTCCCGCTCGCTCCTCGGACTGATTCGCGCCGCGATCGCCACCGGCGACAAGGCGGCCGCCGTCGGGGCCCTCGATCACCTCGCGAAAAACTGGGCCCAGGCCGATCCCGACGCCCGCAAGGATCTGGCGCCGCTCCGGCGGCTCGCCGCCCGGTTGCCCTAACCCGCCAGCACCGCGAGGGCCCGGCGGGCCAGCGCCTCCGCGTCGTCCGCGCTGCCGGCCAGGCAGTTGAGGTGTCCCATCTTCCGCCCCGGACGGGGCTCCTTTTTTCCATACAGGTGGAGTGACACGCCCGGCAGGGCCAGCGCCGCCGCCCACCGCGGCTCCCCTCGCGTCCAGAGATCTCCCAGCAGATTGATCATGCAGACCGGAGAAAGCAGTCGGGGCGGATTCAGCGGCAATCCCGCGAGCGCGCGGACCTGCTGCTCGAACTGGCAGACGTCGCAGGCATCGAGGGTGTAGTGCCCGCTGTTGTGTGGCCGGGGCGCCATTTCGTTCGCGAACAGCCTGCCATCCTCCGCGACGAACAGCTCCAGCCCCAGCACTCCGACATATTCGAGCCGTGCCGCCACATTGCTCGCCATGGCGACGGCCTGCGCCTGCAGCGGGCCGGCGAGCCGGGCCGGCACCACGGTAGTATCGAGAATGCCGCGCACGTGGTGATTCTCGCCGGGAGGAAACGCCGCGACCTGGCCGTCTTCCCCGCGCGCGAGCACCACGGAGACCTCCCCCGCCAGCGCGAGCCGGCGCTCCAGCACGCAGGCGACTCCGCCGAGCGCGGCGAATCCCCTCCGCGCCTCCTCGCGAGATTCGACCGCGACCTGTCCCTTCCCGTCATAGCCCAGGCGGCTGGTCTTGAGCAGCGCGGAGCCCCCGACCTGTTCCCACGCCCGCTCGAGCTCATCGGCGTCCCGGACCGGCGCGAAGTCCGCCGTCGCGATTCCCGCGTCCTGAAAGAATGCTTTTTCGCTGAGCCGGTCCTGCGCGATCGCGAGCGCCGCGGGTCCCGGACGCACCAGCACCCTCGGCGCGAGAAACTCGAGGGCGTCCGCGGGGACATTCTCGAATTCCGTCGTGACCGCGGCGCAGCCGCCCGCCAGCTGGCCAAGCGCGTGGAGATCCTGAAAGGGAGCTTCGATGTGCCGCGTAGCGATGCGTCCGGCGGGAGAGTGGGGGTCGGGATCGAGCACGACGACCTCGTAGCCCATCGACCGCGCACGCGCGGTAAACATCCTCCCCAGCTGTCCTCCCCCGAGCAGACCCAGGGTGGATCCCGGAAGGATCATCCGGGTGTGACCGGCGGCAGGCGCTGGGCCAGCACCTGCTCCCGTTGCGTCGCGCGGAACTGCTCCAGTGCGCTGCGCAGCGCCGGATTGCCGCCGGCGACCAGAGCCACGGCAAAGAGGGCGGCATTGTGCGCCCCGGCTTCTCCCACCGCAAACGTGGCGACGGGAACGCCCGCAGGCATCTGGACGATGGAGAGGAGAGAATCGAGACCCTGAAGGTGACGCGACGGAACCGGAACACCGAGTACGGGTAGCACCGTTTTGGCGGCGAGCATGCCGGGGAGATGCGCGGCGCCCCCGGCGCCCGCGATGATGCACACCAGTCCACGGTCCGCCGCGGTGCCGGCGTATTCGAAGAGCAGGTCGGGCGTTCGGTGGGCCGAGACCACCCTGGTTTCGTACGGAACCCCGAAGGCTTCCAGCCGTCGTGCGGCGTGCTGCATCACCTCCCAATCGGAGCTGGAACCCATTACCACGCCGACGAGCGGATTCGCCATGGGAACTCCGAAGCCTGGAGACAATCAGACAAGGTGGCGCGAGCGCGAGGAGGCAAAGTAGACGCGCGCCTCTAGGGATGCGAGGGACCGGGGCGCAGCCGGGGCCGATCCCTGCGCCGGGCCGAACATCACAACCCGTTGTGCAGCCATGGGATAGCATACTTCGGATGGCTTGGCCCGCCCGTTGCTGAGTAGACCCTCGCCAGGGGCAGCGTCCCCGGCCAACCTCAAGACCCGGATTGTGATGCGAAAGCAGTCAAAGGCGCCGGCCGAGTCGCCGTCTCTGGCTACGAAACTGCTCCTCCAGAGCAGATTCGGGCAGCGGCTGCTGTTGCTCTTCGTCTTCTGTGCAATCGTTCCGACCTGCGCGGTCGGCTGGCTCTCCTTTCAGAGCACCGCCGCTCAGCTCACCCAGCAGAGCTGGGAACGTCTTGCCTCGCTTGCGGGATCCGCCGGACGCGCGCTGTTCGACCGCCTCGATTTCCTGGAGGCCGACCTCCGAAAGGCCGCCCCTCGAGCTTCGACCTGTGGGGAGTGCGCCGCGTCGGTGCTCTACGGGGCGGACGAGGTGCTGCTGCTTTCCACCAAAGCACCGCGCCGGCTCGCCGGTGAAGCCGACGCGCTTCCGTCCCTCCAGCCTCAGGATCTGCCCGCGCTGGAGCCGGGGCAGAGTGCCGTCGTCGCCCGCCGATATGCCACGGACACGATCCGGATCTACCTCGTTCATCGTCCCTCCAGCGGTCCCGAACGAGTCGTCGTCCGCATCAATCCGGCGTACCTCTGGGGTGATTCCGGCGAAGCCTTGCCTCCGAATGTCAGCCTCACCATCTGGGATCCCGTTGCGGGAACGCTCATCGCGTCCGAAGCGGATGGCGCGACCGTCCCGCGCAACGTCGCGGGACCGCTGGCGAGCGCACCAAGCGGGACCTTCGAGTGGAACGGCCCGCGCGGTGAATCGCTGGCCTCGTGGTGGG
>Ga0070707_100004381_pt1 | contig 13217 bp, 9 predicted proteins | sample KBSK5502metaG_FD_65468 | JGI IMG/M metagenome (GOLD analysis project Ga0070707, IMG submission 65468) | Corn, switchgrass and miscanthus rhizosphere microbial communities from Kellogg Biological Station, Michigan, USA - KBS K5-50-2 metaG | ecosystem: Host-associated > Plants > Roots >... | reverse complement strand
CCGAACTGACCACCCCGTCTGCGGCGCTTCGGAGGCTTCGCGCCTTTTTATTAATGCCGCAGCCACCCCTCCTTTTCAAGGAGGGGAATAATGCCTGATTCCAATTCATTCACACGTTCTGACGCCCTGGGCTATTATCTGCACGCCGCTTCGCGGCTCATTCGAATTCCATGACCTCAGAACGTCTGAAATTAGACACCGAATCCAGGGAGACCGTTCCTGAGATAATTTGTGCATGTCGAATCAGCCCGCGGTCGATCCCGAAATTCGCGAGGTTCTGCTGGAAACCTACGCGGCCAATGACCGCATGAACCAGCTCCTCCTCGAACACATTGATCGGCGCGCGTGGCGTGCTGAGCCTCCAGGGCTGAATGGGAAGGATGGCCGCACCATCGCAGCTATCTTCGCCCATATGCACAACAACCGCCTGGTATGGCTCAAACGTTCGGCGCCTCATCTTCGGTGCCCTTCACCTCTTGATCCCGCTCGGTGCACCATGCGGCAAGCCGCCGCCGCGCATCGAAAGAGTGCCGCCCGCTGCCTTCAAATGCTCAGGCAGGCGCTGTCCGCAAAACCAGATCGCCGGGTGACGAATTTCTCTCGCGGCAGTTGGGCGCCTATATGGCCGGCCGGAGCAACCATGTTCGCTTACATGTTCGCGCATGAGGCCCATCATCGAGGTCAGGTCATCGCTCTCGCTCACCAAATGGGCTATCGTCTGCCCGAGAACGTCGCGAATGGAATTTGGCAATGGGACAATCTTTGGGAACAACTTGGCTTCGCTCGTGGCCCGAGGTGAGGCTGGGACACCAGCGCCCGAACTTCGGGCAGGCATGCCCGACACGCAGAGGTTGCCCAATTAGTAACTCATAGAAAACGTGTGTGCTGCGATGTGGCGAATCACTTGCCCGTCGTAGGCGATGATTCGTGCAGTTGTTGACCTCGCACTGCGCGAGAAGTTCCTGGTTCTGGCGATCGGCGTCATGCTGCTGATATGGGGCCTCTTTTCCCTCAACCGGCTTCCCGTCGAGGCCTACCCTGACGTGACGAACATTCATGTCCAGGTCATTACACAATGGCCTGGTCACTCACCGGAAGAGATCGAACAGCAAATCACTATTCCGATCGAGGCAGGCGTCAATGGTGTGGCGCATCTGAACAATTTACGCTCCACGTCTCTGTTTGGTTTGTCCGTCATTGACCTTACCTTCGAAGACGCGACGGATAATTTCATCGCGCGGCAGCAAGTGTTGACGAAACTGACAGGCCTCGATCTACCACCGAATGCAAAAGCCCAATTAGGTCCGGACTCCAGTCCTGTCGGCCAGATTTACTTCTACACACTGACGAGCACCAACTCGCAGTACGACATCATGGAGTTGAAGGCGCTGCAGGAGCAATATCTGACTCGCCAGTTCAAGTCCGTGGCGAATGTTGCGGACGTCAGTACGTTCGGAGGGACAACGCGCGAATACGAAGTACAGGTAGATCCCGTCAAGTTGTTGTCTTATGGTTTGAGTCTGTCCCAGGTGGAGCAAGCCCTGGCTTCCAATAATGTCAGTGGAGCCGGAAGCTTCACTGAGCGGGGCGAGCAGTCCTACAACATTCGCGCCGTTGGCCGCTTTACCAGCACGAATGATGTCGGCGCGACCGTTCTGAAATCGCAAGGCGGACCATCGATCCGAGTTCGCGATGTGGCGATCGTGACACACGCCCCGAAAATCCGATTCGGACACGTAGGAAAATCCATTCGTCGCACCGACGGACAGATTGTTGATGAAGATGATGTTGTTGAAGGCATCGTGCTCTTACGCAAAGGCGCCGACCTGGACACCACCATCGCCGCGGTCGAGCGAAAAGCCGGAGAGCTTAATGCGAACTCGCTGCCGCCGGGTGTGAGGATTGTCCCCCATATCAATCGAGGGGACCTCGTTCAATCGACGACGAAAACCGTACTCGGCAACGTTTCTCTTGCCATATTACTCATCACAGGGATTCTGTTCTTGTTCCTTGGCAACGCTCGCAGCGTATTTATCGTGGTGCTTACGATTCCATTCTCCTTATTGTTTGCGGCCATTTTTCTTGACCTCTGGCATATCCCGGTAAGTTTGTGGTCGTTGGGCGCCCTGGACATCGGGATGGTCGTTGGTGTGGCTGTCCTGATGGTCGAAAACATCTTGCGGCACATCGGTGAGCGTGAAGGGGCCAGTCCACCAATCGCCGAAAGGATCAAGATTGCTGCGCACCAGGTCCGCCGTCCGGTTTTCCATGCGACGGCGATCATCATTGCGGCACATTTGCCCATTCTTACTCTCGAGCGCATGGAGGGAAATCTGTTCCGGCCGATGGCGTGGTCAATTGTTTTTGTCATGCTCGGGGCACTGATCTTTTCGCTCGTGCTGGCGCCTGTGCTGGCGAGCCTGCTATTCCGTCGCGAGGTGAAGGAACGGCACAACCCGTGGCTGACGTCCCTCATCTTGATTTATCGCCGTGCGTTGAAATGGTGTTTCGGCCATTCATGGCTTACAGCTGGTGTGTTAGTCGGATGTTTTGCCGGTGCGTTGTGTGTTGTGTTAACTGGAGGGATGGGGTTCGAATTTCTGCCCCACCTCGATGAGGGGACAATTTGGGCCCGCGAGACATTACCACCGAGTATCGGGCCCACAGAATCGGTACGCCTTATGCGGCAAGCTCGATCAATTTTTGCCGCTTATCCGGAGGTCACCCAGGTCGTCAGTCAGACCGGCCGGCCGGATGATGGCACAAATCCGGGCGGCTTCTTCAATAACGAATATTTTGTCGATTTAAGGCCCCGTGATGAATGGCGATCGCAGTTTCGAACCAAGGAACAGTTGATCGCCGCGATGCGTGCGGACCTGCGAGAGCAAACGTTCGGGAATGTCTGGGACTTCTCTCAACCGATCCAGGACAAAATAGAAGAGGCGGTCAGCGGTGTGAAAGGATCGATCGTCGTGAAGTTATTCGGCGACGATCTCAAGCTTCTGGAGCAAAAGGGCAGCGAGATCGTCAGCGCTATGGCAAAGGTTCCCGGCGTCGACGATCTGGGATTGCTCCGAGTCGTCGGCCAACCAAACGTCGATATTATCGTGGATCACACGAAAACCAATCGCTTCGGGATCAACCTGAATGACATTCAAGATGCGACCGAGGTTGCCATGGGAGGCAAGGCCGTCACTCAAATCCTGGATGGAGACCGGCGTTTTGATGTTGTTGTACGGTATCAAGAACCGTATCGGCAAACCGTCCAGAATATTGCACAAGTACAACTGCTGGCTCCTTCAGGCCAGCACGTTGCATTATCCGAATTGAGTGATCTCAAAGTTGAAGACGGCGCCTCAGTGATCTACAGAGAAGACGGCGGGCGCTACGTCGCAATCAAATACAGCGTTCGCGGCCGTGATGTTGGGAGTACTGTTGATGAAGCGATGAAAGCTGTTGCGCAATATGTGAACTTGCCGCCCGGATATCGCATGGAGTGGGCGGGAGAATATCGAAGCGAAAAGCAAGCCGAGGCCCGCCTGGCGTTCATGGTCACTGCAACGATTCTGATCATCTTCCTGATCGTGTATTGGGCCTTCGGCTCTCTCAAATGGGCATCGCTGGTGCTCCTGGCGGTCGGCATGGCCTTCATCGGCGGGATTTCCGCTCTTTATTTGACCGGGACACACCTTAGCGTGTCTTCGGGCGTGGGTTTCGTGTCACTGTTTGGGCTGGCGGCCCAGACGGCCATCATTATGATCGAATACATCAACCAAAGGCCGGCCAGCCGGCTTCGTCCCATTGTGCTGACGACACTGGTCGCAGCTCTTGGGCTGCTCCCAGCCGCCCTGTCGCACGGCATCGGCTCCGATTTTCAGCGCCCGCTTGCAATCGTGATCGTCGGCGGACTGATTGTGACCTCGTTCGTCAGCGCGAGTTGGCCGAATAGCTCCTCTATAAGCACATGAACATCAGTCCAAATCGATCATTTCCGGTTCGACTCGCCCTGACAATGGTACTTCTGATCTTTCTGACCACGAGCTCGATACTCGTCGTCAACTATCAGATTGAGCGCCGTATTCTCATCGAGCAGATTCGCGAACGAGCTGTTTTGATGGCCAAGGCTCTCCAATTCAACCTTAGCCAGACCATTTTGCATTCATCACTGAACGATCTCGCGGTCATTCCCGAGGTGGAGCGCCAGGAGATTCGAGACTTCATTCAGCATTTTGGAGAGGAGGAGGCGCAATTTGATATTTATGCCCGGCAGGAAGGCGTTCACGACCTGTTCTTCATCGACGCCGGCGGCGGCAAGGTCACAATCGATTACCCCGCCGAAAAGGAAGGCCGGATCCTGCCTGCCGAAGAACGGCTCACCGCGCCCGAGCTGTCCAGGCTTGAACACAACGAGATTCTGTCCCAGATACAATCGCGCGGTTCGGACTCGATTCTGCTGCTGACATTTCCTGTGCTCCGGCAAAACAAGCCGCTTGGCTTTGGCAGAGTCGAGATGTCCATGAATTCGGCGCTCACGCTGCTAAGTCAAATCAAGTTTTGGGGTGCAGTCACAGCCGTAGCCCTCTTTCTGATTGCAGTAGTACTGGCAACGTATCTGGCAGGGAGTGTCACCCGCCCGATTTTTGAACTCGTCAACGCCGCCGGCCGGTTTGGGGCCGGCGACCACACGGTGCGGCTCATTGAGTCTTCCAAGGATGAAATCGGCATTCTAAAAAAGGCCTTTAATCGGATGGTGGAAGACATTGTCCATGCGGAGGAGGCACAGAAGCGGGTGGAGCGGTTGGAGGTTGCCGGCCAGCTCGCCGCACGAATGGCGCACGAAATCAAGAATCCGCTCAACAGCATTGGTCTTATCATCGATTATCAGAAAGATCGCTTTTTGCCATCGCAGGAAGCGGATCAGAAAAAGTTCCGCGAGCTATCGGATAACATCAAAACGGAACTGGCCCGTCTTAATGAGATTGTCGAGAGTTTCCTGAGGTTTGCCAAGCCGACGATCGCCTCAAAAAGGCCAATCGAGATTCCCGCGCTTATCGAAGATACTTTGAGTTTCATTTCTCCTGAAGCTGTGCGCCAAAGTATTTCCGTGCGAAGCCATGTCCCCGCCGGTTTACCGCAGGTTGCAGGAGATTATTCCCAACTGCGCCAGGCTCTCCTGAACCTGTTCATCAACGCATTTCAGGCCATGCCGGAAGGAGGGAAGATCGATGTGAATGTGATCTCGTCGAGTGGGGGAGAAATCGAGATCGTCGTCCAGGACAGCGGCTGCGGCGTCCCTCAGGAGAATCTTTCGCGGTTATTTGACCCCTACTTCACCACGAAAGTTCGAGGCTTCGGCCTGGGTTTGTCCATCGTCGAACGTATTGTTCAGGAACATGGAGGCGTCATCTCCGTCGTCAGCCAGCAAGGAAATGGCACGGCTTTCACGATTAAACTGCCGGCATGCTCCACGCAGGAAGATATTGAAGTATGCACAACGTAATGATTGTCGATGACGAGCCGATCGAGGCCTCGGTCATGGGTGACATCCTCACCGACAGCGGTTTCGATGTCTCCATCCAAACCCATCCTCGAAAGGCGCTCGATTTCGCTAAGAAGCAATCGTTTGACCTCATCGTCTGCGACTTGAGGATGCCCGATATGGATGGGCTGGAGTTGCTTCGGGAGTTGCGGCGGACTGATCCCGATGTGCACGTGATCATCATCACCGCCTATGCGACGGTCGGCACCGCTGTGACGGCCATGCGTGAAGGGGCCTTCGACTACATCATGAAGCCGTTCTCAAAGGACGAATTCCTCATCGCGGTTGAGCGCGCTATCAAGACACTCGAAATCGTGCGTCAAAACCAGTACCTGAAGATGGAGCTTGGATTCGGGTCCGATATGACGAAAATCGTCGGCAACTGTCCGGCGATGCGTCAGCTGTTTCAAATGATTTCCAAGGTGGCACAGGATGATAAGGCAACCGTCCTGATCGAAGGTGAGACCGGAACGGGTAAAGATCTGGTTGCGCATGCCATTCACGAAATGAGCCCGCGCCGGAATGAACCTTTCATTGCCGTGAACTGCGCTGCAATTCCGGAAACCCTCATCGAGAGCGAGTTGTTCGGATATGAAAAAGGCGCCTTCACAGGCGCAGTCACAGCCAAGCCCGGCCGCTTTGAACTCGCAGATCGCGGCACGGTTTTTCTCGATGAAGTAGCGGAGATGAACGCGAATATGCAGAGCAAGCTGCTCCGAGTTCTGCAGAGCCGGGACTTCGAGCGTGTCGGCGGACAACGAACACAACGTGTCAACGTTCGAGTCATTGCCGCAACGAACAAAAATCTCCGGGAACAGGTTCAGGCCGGGAAGTTTCGAGAAGATTTATTCTACCGGCTGAACGTTGTCCCACTCACGTTGCCTCCACTGCGAGAACGCAAGGAGGATATCCCGGCGCTTGTTGATTACTTCCTCAGCAAATTTCACCTGGAAGGCAAGCGTCTCATGTCCGTTTCCTCCGAGGCACTGGATGCTTTACTGAACTACGATTTTCCGGGCAATGTTCGGGAACTTGAAAATATTCTGGAACGCGCTAGCATTCTTGCCGACGGACGCAACATCACGCGTAGAGAGCTGCATCTATATCCCACGGCGTCCCAGCCACCCACGGACGTTCCTGCCAGTTCCTTCAAGACTGCAGCAGTCCAGGCTCGCGAAGATGCCGAGAAGGCGCTGTTGAAAAAAACACTCGAACAAACGGAGTGGAATCGTGTGAAAGCCGCGAAGATTCTCGGGATCGATTACAAAACCCTGCGCCGTAAAATTCGACATTACAATCTCAGCCACCGGCATGAACTGTAGCGGCGGTCAAATCTGTTTCGGACACCAGTGCCCGAACTTCGGGCAGGCGTGCCCGTCAGGAGAACGTCTCTCCAAGCGCTAACCCGAAGAAAACATGTTGGCTTTGATGTGGCGACCGGCGTGCCCATTCAGCTCAACATGCGGCGAGCACTACTCCTGGACGATGAAAAAATCGAGAGGTCGATCCTGCAAACGATTTTGATCGATGCCGGCTTCGACGTTCATGCGTTGCCGATCTCAGCGAGACTTCCTTTCTCCAGCGATCATCGTTTGTTTGACATCGCGATCCTCGATCTCAGCGCGAGTATGCAGAATGAATCGCAGATTGTCAGTTTGTGCGAGGCTCTGGCTGGTACGGCGGTTCTGATCATGACCGATAACGGCACAATCAGTCAGGCTCTGCGTGTGGGTGCCGCAACCGCCGCCATCGATTACATCAAGAAGCCTTTTTCCAAAGAGGAGTTCCTGGCAGCGATCGATCGAGCCATCCAACACGCACGAGTTCTTCGTGAAAATTGGAGCCTGAAACAACACCAACAGTCAATCCAGAGGCCACGTACTGAATCTTAGGAGCATGACCCAGTTCTTCTCGCGCATTCTTATCATCCTGATTGCTCTGCTTGTACCCGTTGAAGTGTTCGCACAAGGTTTCACGTGGCAGCAGATTCGAGACAGATTCGAAGTGGTGAATCCGGTCTTGCGAGCGCAACAGATCAATATCGCGGAATCCCGAGCGCAGGAAGTGACGGCATACCTGCGGCCGAATCCCCAGCTATCGACCATAGTCGATCAGATCGGCAACACTGCGTCGGGCAATATCTTCTCGGCATCGACAGCGATCAGCTCATTGAGCTATCTGCACGAACGCCAGGGTAAGCGGGAGCTCCGGAGAGAAAGTGCCCAACGAGGAACCGATATAGCGGAGTCGACGCTGGCGGATCAGGAACGCACTCTCTTGTTCAATCTGCGGAATGCCTTTGTTCAAACGTTGCAAGCGAAAGCGGTTCTGATGCTCTCCGAGGAGAATCTGTCGTATTACGACCAGGTGTTGTCCGTAAATCGGGATCGTTTCCAGGCAGGCGATATTTCACAAGTCGACCTGAACCGGCTGGAGCTGCAGCGAGTCCAGTATGAGTCCGACGTGGAAACTTCCACCGTCAACCTGCGAACCGCAAAGATTCAACTCTTGACGCTGTTGAACGATCGGACGCCCGTCGAACAATTCGACGTGACGGGCCCGTTCGATTTCATGGATCAAATCCAGCCGTTGGAGGAGTTCCATAGAACCGCACTCGATGCGCGGCCGGATTTGAGAGCGGTTGTCCAGGCCATCGATAAGGCGCGAACCGATCACCGGCTTGCGATAGCGAACGGATCGGCGGATCCGATCTTCAGCATCGACGTCGGGGTTCCTTCGATTTCTCAGGCTTTCTTGAGCTATCAACCGCCCCTCCGCCAGTACGTTGGGTTCAGCCTCAGCGTGCCGCTTCGGGTTTTCGATCGAAACCAGGGAGAGAAGCTGCGTACTCAACTCGAGATCGGCCGTGATGAGCAATTGCGCGATGCCGCAGTTGCTCAGGTTTTCAGCGATGTCGATTCTGCTTATGCCACGCTGACCGGCAGCCTGAGTTTATTGAGGCCCTATAAAGAGAAATATCTGGCGCAATCCCTTCAGGTGCGGGACACGATCAGTTTTTCCTATCAGCAGGGGGCCGCATCGCTGCTCGATTTCCTCAATGCGCAACAAGATTACCGGACCACCCAACGGGCCTATTTGACTCTGATCGGCTCTTATCTCACTGCGGCCGCTCAACTCAATCTCGCAGTGGGTCGTGAGGTTATTCAATGAAACGAACAGTACTTGATGGCTGCGCCCTATCGATGTTTTGCCTTGCCTTGACGCTTGTGCTCAGCGGATGTGGAAAGGTACAGGGCGAGTCCCGTGCGGACGGTGACACCGGCCCGCGACCCGCAACGGTCGAGCCAGATATCAACGCTGATAACTTTAAGGTGGACCACGCGGAGCGATTTCCAGTGGTGACTGCAGGAGAGTACATGGCCGCGCCGGAACTCAACGTCACCGGAGTGGTAAGTCCGGATGTATCCCGACAGGTTCCGGTCCCTTCCCTCGCATCGGGGCGAGTCCTGGAAATCGACGCGCGTCTCGGCGATGAAGTGAAGAACGGGCAGCTTCTATTCAAGATCCGAAGCACGGACATCGCGAGTGCCTTTGCCGATTATCAAAAGGCGATCAAAAACGAACAACTCGCGATTAAAAACGAACAACTCGCGAGAATCCAGCTCGATCGCTCCCAGCTTCTGTATGAGAAAGGTGCCACCCCGAAGAGTGCTCTGGAAATTGCTACAAATGCCGAAGAAGCGAGTAAGACCGCTTTGGAAAATGCGCGGGTTGACGTTGCGACCGCTCGCGAGCGTCTCGAACATCTTGGCGCCGCCGACCTGGATCATCCCTCGGGCATCGTCAATGTATATGCTCCGGTTTCCGGTGTCGTAACAGATCAGCAAATCACCAGCTCCGCAGGCGTGCAGGCGTTGACTCCACCGAACCCATTCACGATTTCGGATCTTTCGCATGTCTGGATTTTGTGCGACGTGTACGAAAACGACATGGCGAAAGTACACGTCGGGGAATATGCCGATGTCCGTCTGAATGCCTATCCGGATCGCGTTTTAAAAGCTCGCATCAGCAGTATCAATCCGGTGCTCGACCCGAATCTTCGGACGACCAAAGTGCGGCTCGAGGTCGAAAATCCGGGTCTTCTCCGGCTCGGAATGTTTGTCACGGCCACGTTCCATGGCCAGGATACGCAGAAGCGCGCAGCCGTGCCGTCAACCGCAATTCTGCATTTGCATGATCGCGAGTGGGTCTACACGCCCGAAGGCAACGGAAGTTTCAAGCGCGTCGAAGTGGCCGGTGGAAACATGCTTCCCGGCAATATGCAGGAGATCATTTCGGGCATCAAACCGGGCGATCAGGTCGTTGCTAACGCGCTTGTACTGCAAGATACGGTGGAGAAGTGATGAGCGGAGCGAATGCAAGCCCGACGCGAAGCGCAAGCGCAATAGCGCGCAGCCTCAAGATAGGGCGCAGCCATAAATATATTATATGATCCGCCGGGTTGTTGATTTCGCCCTCAATCAACGCCTTCTTGTCTTAGCGCTTGCCTTGCTCCTTTTCGGCGCGGGCATTGTGGCGTTTCACATGCTTCCGATCGAAGCCTACCCTGACGTTGCGAATAATTACGTAGACGTCATCACTCAATGGCCCGGAATCTCCGCGGAGCAAATCGAGCAGCAGGTCACGATTCCACTCGAAATCGCCATGAACGGAATTCCGCACGTGACGCATTTACGCTCGTTCTCGCTTTTTGGGCTCTCGGACCTGAAGCTGATCTTCGACGATGAAGAGGAGAACTTCCGCAATCGCGAAAGAGTTCTGGAGCGCCTGTCTCAGGTCAATCTGCCGCCGGGCGTCTCGCCACAAATGGGCACGGACTGGAGTCCTGTCGGCCAGATTTACTTCTTCACTCTCCACAGCACGAATCCCCAATACGATGTGATGGAGTTGAAGTCGCTCGAGGACTGGGTGGTTGAGAAGAACCTCAAGTCGGTTCCCGATATTGTCGAAGTTGCCACATTCGGCGGCCCCACCCGTGAATATCAAGTCCGCCTCGATCCCACCAGGCTGATCGCCTATGGACTGAGCATCGGCCAGGTCGAGCAACAGCTCACCGCCAATAACGTCAATGCAGGCGGCAGCTTCATCGAAGCCGGCCTGCAGCAGATCAATGTGCGTGAAGTCGGCCTGGTCGGGAATGTACGAGATATCGAAAACACAGTCATTACGACGAAGGGCGGTACGCCGATCCGCGTGAAAGATATCGCCGACGTCCTGCAAGGCCCAAAGATCCGGCTTGGCCAGTTCGCGCGCGCCATTCGGCGCGAGGACGGAAAAATCGTCGATAACAACGACGTCGTCTCAGCGTGGGTAGCGATGCGGAAAGGCGCGGAAGCAGAGGCGGCGCTCGCGGGACTTCATGCAAGAGTGCAGGAACTCAACGATCACATTCTGCCGGCCGGCGTGAAGATCATTCCATTTATCGACCGCACCGAGCTTGTGCATTACACGACTGAGACGGTGCTGCACAACCTGACAGAAGGTTTCATTCTTGTCGCTTTGATCTTGATTCTGTTCCTGGGCAATGTCCGGGGGGCGCTCATTGTCGCCTTGACGATTCCGTTCTCGCTACTCTTCGCGTCCATTTGTCTCAACCTCCGCCAGATTCCCGCGAACCTCCTGTCGCTTGGCGCTTTGGATTTCGGAATGGTCGTCGATGGAACTGTGGTCATGGTCGAAAATATCGTTCGCCATCTCAGCCATCAGGAACATGTCCATAAATCGATTGCGGATCGAATCAGGGCAGCCGCGCACGAAGTGCAGCGGCCGGTCTTTTACGCGATTACGATCATCATTACGGCATATCTGCCGATCTTCACGTTGCAACAGGTAGAGGGACGCCTGTTCCGGCCCATGGCCTGGACTGTCGCTTTTGCTCTGCTCGGCGCAGTTATATTTTCGATGACGGTAGCTCCGGTTATCGCCAGCCTCGTCTTCCGGAGAGAGACCTCCGAGTGGCACAACCCGGTGCTCGTGTGGCTGACGATCCATTACAGGCACGCGTTGAAGTGGTCGGTGCGCCATCGATATGTAATGCTCGCCGTTGCAGTTCTTTCTCTTTGTACGAGCGCCTATCTTGTGTTCGGCGTGATCGGATCGGAATTCCTGCCGCACCTGGACGAGGGCTCGATATGGGTGCGTGGCACGCTGGCTCCCAGCACCGGTCCCAGCGAAGGCATACGGCTCATGAATCGTGCCCGGATACTCCTCTGCTCCTTTCCGGAAACGACGACCTGCACAAGTCAAACGGGACGCCCGGATGACGGGACGGACACGACCGGTTTCTTCAATACAGAGTATTTCGTCGGCCTCAAGCCTAAAGAACAGTGGCGTCCCGCGTTTCATGAGAACAAGGAAGCACTGATTGCGGCCATGGACCGGGAGCTCGAAAAGATTCCCGGAGTGCTCTGGGGCTTTTCTCAACCGATCGCGGACAACGTAGAGGAAGCGGTCAGCGGCATTAAGGGCGAGCTCGCCGTTAAAGTCTACGGCGACGATTTGAAGGTTCTCGAAGATAAGGCAGACCAGATTGCGAGGCTCCTGCGGGGCATCAATGGGATCCAGGACGTGGCAGTCTTTCGTTTACTCGGCCAGCCGAATTTGAATGTGAGTGTAGACCGGCAGCAGGCGGCTCGCTATCAAATCAATGTGGCCGACATACAGGATGCCATCCAGACTGCCGTTGGCGGTAGCGCGCTCACGCAAGTCCTGCAAGGCGAGGCGCGATATGATCTCGTACTCCGTTATCTTCCACAGTACCGCGACAGAGAAGAGGCGATTGCCAACATCCGCCTGGCCTCTCCAGGTGGCGCGCGGGTTTCGCTCGCACAACTCTGCAGAATCCGGGAAGAGGAAGGCGCCGCCGAAATCTATCGTGAAGCAAACCAACGATACGTCGCCACCAGATTCAGCGTGCGCGGCCGGGATCTCGGCGGTGCGGTGGAAGAAGCCATCGACAAAGTGAACAAGCAAGTCCAACTCCCGCGTGGCTACAACATCAAGTGGGAAGGCGAATACGAGAGCCAGAAACGGTCGCAGGCGCGGCTTCTCATTATCGTGCCTCTAACGGTCTTCCTCATCTTCATGATCATCTACGGAGCCTTCGGCTCGGCAAAATGGGCGGTGTTGAATCTCGTCAATATGGCTGTGGCTCCCGTGGGTGGTCTCCTGGCATTGCTCATTACCGGCACACATATCAGCGTTTCGTCCGGAGTTGGTTTTCTGGCTTTGTTCGGGGTGTCGGTTCAGATAGGCGTCATCATGGTGGAATACATCAATCAGCTTCGCGCAAGAGGAATACCGCTTGCCGAGGCCGCCGTTGACGGGGCGACGCGCCGGCTCCGGCCAATCATGATGACGATGCTCGTCGCAACGCTCGGGTTGCTTCCCGCGGCAATGTCGCACGCCATCGGATCGGACTCACAGCGGCCGTTCGCGATCGTGATTGTCGGAGGTCTGATCGCAGATCTGCTGATCAGCATCTTCCTCCTGCCAACCTTTTATGTTTGGTGGGCGCGCCCGACCGATCGTCTGCCAGCGCATGATGAAGCAAAGAGTGTGTTCGAGGAATAGCTCGGTTGAGGGCCGTTCACATTGGCAGCGGCCCTCAGGGAGGGGAAAGCTACAAATCGAGGCGTCCGGTGCTGGCTCCGAAGTT
>Ga0070707_100004379_pt1 | contig 13219 bp, 12 predicted proteins | sample KBSK5502metaG_FD_65468 | JGI IMG/M metagenome (GOLD analysis project Ga0070707, IMG submission 65468) | Corn, switchgrass and miscanthus rhizosphere microbial communities from Kellogg Biological Station, Michigan, USA - KBS K5-50-2 metaG | ecosystem: Host-associated > Plants > Roots >... | reverse complement strand
GGAGGCACAGGGTCCCGAGGCCATAGCCGGCGGCCCCCGCCACCACGACGCCGGCGGCGATGCCCACCGGCATCGGCACCTTGGCGTACAGGACGAGCAATGCCGACGTGTAGGCGCCGATGCCCGCGAAGGTGTGATGGGCGAGGGAGAACTGCCCGGTGTAGCCGGCGAGCAGGTTCCAGCCGACGGCGAGCATCACGTAATAGAGGCTTGTCGTCAGGATATGGGTCTGGTACTCGGACACCGTCCACGGCAGCCACGCCAACGCCGCGTAGGTCAGCACGCACCAGCCGACGCGCCGGCCGAAGGCGGACAGGAATCAGACTCCGAGCAACGCGTCGCGGATCAGCTCGCGAAGCTGGTCGGCGAAATCCCCCCGCGGCCCTTCGCGACGCACCTGGCCCATCTCGAGCATGTAGAGGTAGTCGGAGATCTCCACCGCCTTGGTGATGTTCTGGTCGACGAGGAAGATGGTCACGCCCTCCGCCCGCACCGCCAGGAGCTGCGCGTAGACCTGTTCGGCGAGCTTCGGCGACAGGCCCGCCGACGGTTCGTCCACGAGCAGGAGGCGCGGGTTCGTCACCATTTCCTTGACGATGGAGAGCATCTTGGCCTCGCCGCCGGAGAGCGCGGTCGCCCGCAGGCGGCGCTTCTGGGCCAGGCGCGGAAAGGCGGCGTAGGCGCGCTCGAGCATGCCCGCCACGCGCGCCGTGTCGCGCCGGAACACCCACGCCCCCAGCTCCAGGTTCTCGTGCACGGTGAGCTGGGGGAAGATGTTCAGGCCCTGGGGCACGTAGCCGATCCCGAGCCGCTTGATGGCGTGGGGCGCGAGGGCCTGGATCTCCTGCCCTTCGAAGGTGATCCGACCGCGCCGGGGGTGGAGGAACCCGAAGACCGTCTTCAGCAGGGTGGACTTGCCGGCGCCATTCGGCCCGATGACGCCCGTGATCGAGCCTGCCTCGACCTTGAGCCGGAGGCCGGCCAGGATGTCGATCCCGGCGATGTAGCCGGCGACGACTCCGTCCACGTCGAGGACGGGGATGGACATCAGGCTCCCAGGTATGCCTCGAGGACGAGCGGGTGGTTGGCGACCTCCTCGAACGAGCCTTCGGCGATGAGCGCCCCCTCGTGCATCACCGACACGCGCGGGCACAGGCGTCTGAGCGTCGCCATCTCGTGGGACACGATCAGGAAGGTGACACCCTCGTCGCGGTTCATGCGCAAGATCGTCTCCGTGATGGTGTTCTTGATCGTCGGGTGCACGCCGGCGAAGGGCTCGTCCATCAGGAAGAGGTGGATCGGGTGCACCATGAGCCCGCGCGCGATCTGGAGCAGCATGCTCTGGCCGCCCGACAGCTCCTTGGCGAGCCCATGGCGCAGCCGGTCGAGGGTCACGAAGGTGAGGAGCCGCCGGGCGCGGTCGAGGATTCGGGCGGTGGGCCGGCCCGCGCCGCGGGCGTGGTCGGCGAGGGCCGGCACGAGGACGTTCTCCAGCACCGTCATGTTCCCCCAGAGCTTGGGGATCTGAAACGTGCGGGCGACGCCGCGCGCGGTGATCTGGTGCGGGCGCAGGCGGTCGATCCGCTCGCCGCGCAAGTGGATCTCGCCGGCATCCGCGCGGTAGAGGCCGGAGACCAAGTTGATCGTCGTGGTCTTGCCGGAGCCGTTCGGACCGATCAGGCCACGCACCTCGCCCGAGCCGACGGCGAGAGGCAGCCCGTCGACGGCGACCACGCCCCCGAAGCGCTTGGTGAGCCCGCGCGTCTCGAGCAGCGGTCCGTTCCGTGACGGGGCATGCGCGGCCATGACGCGCGGGGGCGGCCGGTCAGGCCAGCGGCTCCCGGAACCGCTGGACCTCGATCACGTAGCCGTTGGGGTCGCGGACGAACGCGTTGTAGATCCGGTACTGCGGGTTGTCGGCGGGCTCCCTGACGAATTCCACGCCCTCCGCCCGGAGACGCGCGCACCACTCGTCCACGTGATCGGTGATGAGCGTGAGCGTCAGACCGCCCGGACCCGCGGGCGCGTCGGCGCGCTCGCAGAAGCCGACATAGGCATTGCCGCTCACGTGATAGATGCGGCAGTTCCCCTGGTCGCGGGCGAGACGAAGGCCGAGGACACGCTCGTAGAAGTCCGCGGTCCCGCGGAGGTCACGCGTGTCCAGGAACGTGATCTGCTGGGTGATTGGCCATCCGGCGACGGTCATCTTGGGCGCGCATTGTCTCACAAACGCCGCGGCAAGCGCGAGGGGCATGCCACCCGCGCCGGGTGCTCGGGCCTGCTCGGAGGCTCGCCCGGGGGGGGGCGATGCTCCGTTACGTCCCGGTGGCCTCCACGAGCAGCTCGGCGAGGCGGCGGCTGAACGCGGCGGGGTCGGGCAGCGTACCGCCCTCGGCCAGGATGGCCTGGCCGTGGAGCAGCTCGGCGTAGCATGTGAAGCGCTCGTCGGCGGGGTGCGCCGCGTGGAAGGCCTGAAGCCGCGTCACCAGCGGGTGCTCGGGGTTCAGCTCGAGCACGCGCTTGACCGTCGGCACGTCCTGGCCGCTCCGGCGGAGCAGCTCCTCCAGGTGCGGGCTGAGATCGCCGGCCTCTCCGACCAGGCAGGCGGGTGACGAGGTCAGCCGCCCCGACAGCCGCACGTCCTTCACCTGATCCTGCAGTCTCGCGCGCAGCGCGAGCAGCAGGTCCTTGAAGCGCTCGTTCGTCTCTTCGCGCGCCGACTCCTGCTGCTGCTTCTCCTCCTCGGTGCCCAGGTCGACCGCGCCCTTGGCCACCGAGGCGAGCGCCTTACCCTCGAACGCGCGCGGCAGACGCAGCCACAGCTCGTCGATCGGGTCGAGGAAGAAGAGCACTTCGTAGCCACGCGCCCGGAACGCCTCCAGGTGGGGCGAGCGCTCGGCCGTCTCGTGCGAGGGGGCGGTGACGTGGTAAATGGCGGGCTGCCCGTCCTTCATCCGCGCGACGTAGTCGGCGAGCGAGATGGGCGCGGACCCGGCGGTGGACGGCGCCATGACCAGCTCGAGGAGCTTGTCCTGGCTCTCGTCGAAGGTCACGAGGCCTTCCTTCAGCACGGCGCCGAACTCGGTCCAGAACGTGCGGTAGTGCTCCGGCCGCTGCTCCTTCATCTCCTTGAGGGCGCCCAGGAGTCGGCGCACGAGGTGTTTCTTGATGGCCTGGACCTGGCGGTCCTTCTGCAAGATCTCGCGCGAGACGTTCAGCGAGAGGTCGTCGGAGGACACGACGCCGCGCACGAAGCGCAGGTAGGGGGGCAAGAGTTCCCGCCAGTCGTCCATGATGAAGACGCGCTTGACGTAGAGCGAGAGGCCGCGGTGGCCGCCGTCACGGTGGAAGAGGTCGAAGGGCGCCTTCGACGGGATGTACAGGAGGGCGCGCGCCTCGAACCCTCCTTCGATGTGTACGCTCAGGTGCTCGAGAGGATCGTTCCAGTCATGGCTGATGTGCTTGTAGAACTCCCGGTGCTCGTCCTCGGTGACCTCGTCCTTGCCCCGCGCCCAGATCGTCTTCATCGAGTTGAGGGTCTCGCCCTTGAGGCGGATGGGGTACGAGACGAAGTCGGAGTAGCGCTTGACGATGTCCTTCAGCACGCGGTCCTGCGTGTAGTCCTTGAGCCCGTCCTCCTCGTCCATGGGCTTGAGGTGCAGGGTGACGCTGGTGCCCGCGCCCGGCCGGTCGGCCGCGGCCAGGGTATAGCCGCCGTCGCCGGTCGACTCCCAGCGCGTCGCCTCCTCCATGCCCGCGCGTCGCGTGATCACGGTGATGCGCTCGGCCACCATGAAGCTCGAGTAAAAGCCCACGCCGAACTGCCCGATCACCTCGGGCGCGGTGGCGGCCTTGGCCTCCCGGGCGGCCCGGAGGAACTCGCGGGTGCCTGAGCGCGCGATGGTGCCCAGGTTGTCGGCGACCTCTTCCCGGGTCATTCCGATGCCGTTGTCGTGCACGGCGAGCGTGCGCGCCTCCGCATCGGCCTCCAGCGTGACCTCCAACTCGCCGACCGGCGTCAGCTCCGGCCGGCTCAGCGCCTCGAAGCGCACCTTGTCGAGGGCGTCGGAGGCGTTGGAGACGAGCTCGCGGAGGAAGATGTCCTTGTGCGAGTAGAGAGAGTGGATCATGAGGTCCAGCAGCTCGCGGACCTCGGTCTGGAACTCGTGGCGCTCGGCCTCGTCGCTCATCTCGGTACCCCGGCTGTCCTCCTGCTCGCGCCCGCCGCGGGGTCGGGTTCCGCGGCTCCTTGTGCACCGACTCCGACAGCGCCACCCCGAGGCCGGAGCGCGGTAGCCTCGCCGTCCGCCATGATGACCTTCATGCCCTCGGCCGCGAATCGCTCCGCGAGCGCAAGGCCGATCCGCTCGCCGCGCCCGCCACCACCGCCACCCGGTCCATGAGCGCGATGCTAGCCCGCCCCAACGGCACGGTCAAGGCGGGCGCGTCTGTGCACCTGCCGGCGCCCGCGGCAGAACAGCGCCGCCCGCCGCCCCCGCGGGCGCCGGACACGATCGCCCGAGTCGCCGGGCGCTTGTGGTACCGTTGGGTGCCATGCGGGTACTGGTCTTCTCGACGCGTCTGACGGACCGCCGGCGCGCGGCCTTCCAGGCGCTGGTCCAGGGGCTCGCCGAGCTCCGCTTCGCCGACCCGGGTGAGCTGCCCCCGGACCTCGGCGCGCACGATGCCATCGTCGTCGACGGGCCGCAGCCGGCGCAGCCGCTGTCGACCCTGGCCGGACTGCGGGCGGCGGTGGAGCGCGGCGCGGCGCTGGTCGCGATCGGCGGCGTGCCGGCCGAGGGCGACGGCTTCTGGGCCGATCTGCTCGGCGTGGTCACCGGCCCCGCGCCACCCCCGGGCGAGTACTACGCCACCGTCACGTCGACCCACTCGCATCTCTCCGACCGGGTGCCCCGCGAGTTCACGGTGGTCGACGGCTTCGTGCCGCTCGTCCCGCGCGGCGCCGGCAAGGTCGTCCTGAACGTGCGCGTGGCGCTCCGCGACCTCGCCGCCGTCGTGGAGTCGCCCGTCGGGGCGGGCCGGGTGGTCGCGTGCGGCCTCGGCAACACCGACGAGGCGCTGCACACGCCCGATCTCGCCCAGCTCCTCGCGCGGGCGCTGCGCCCTGACCTGCACTGTTGCGGGCGCAATATCGGCGTCGGGATCGTGGGGTACGGTCCGCTCGGGGGCATGGGCTATCACCACGGGCTGGGCGTGACGCGGACCGATGGCCTCGAGCTGGTCGCCGTCGTCGATCCGTCCGTCGAGCGCCGGAAGGCGGCGGAGACCGACTTCCCCGGCGTGCGCACCTATGCCTCCGTCGGCGAGCTGATGAGCGACGACGACGTCGAGGTCGCCTTCGTCGCGACGCCGCCCGCGCATCACGCGGGCCTGACCCTCACGCTACTGCGAGCCGGCAAGCACGTCGCCTGCGAGAAGCCCCTATGCCTCACCGTCGCCGAGGCCGACGGGATCATCACCGCGGCGGCGGCGAGCGATCGGGTGCTGACCGTGTACCAGAACCGCCGGTGGGATCCCGACTTCGTGGCGATCCGGCGCGCCGTCGACACCGGCCTCCTCGGCCTCGTCTTCAACGTCGAGACCTTCGTGGGTGGCTACGCGCACCCGTGCCGCACGTGGCACTCGGATGCCGAGACATCGGGCGGCGCCGGCTATGACTGGGGGTCGCATCACGTCGACTGGGTGCTGCAGCTCCTGGGCGGGAGCCCGCGGCGGGTGCAGGCGCACGGCCACAAACGCGTCTGGCACGACGTCACGAACGTCGATCAGCTCCGGGTGCGCATGACGTGGGCCGACGGACGCGAGGCCGAGTTCTTCCAGAGCGACATCGCCGCCGTCCGCCGCCCCAAGTTCTACGTCCAGGGCACCGCCGGCACCCTCGTCGGCCGCTACCGCACGGTCACCTTCGAGCACATCGAGCCCGGCCGCGGGTACGTCGCCGAGGAGGCGCATCACGCGGAGGCGCCCGCCGATCTCCTGCTCGCCCGCTACGAGAGCGGCTACGGGATCAGCGAGATGCGCCTGCCCCCCGCGCTCGAACAGCCCTTCGCTTTCCACCGGAACCTCGCCGACCACCTCCACCTCGGCGACCCGCTGGCGGTCACGCCGGCGTCGGTGCGGCGGGTCATCGCCGTGCTCGACGCCGCGCAGCGGTCGACCACCGAGGGCGGCGCGGCCGTGGTGATCGAGGGCACCTGAGAGTGCCGGACGCGCCGCCGCTCCGCTGGGGCGTGCTCGGCGCCAGCTCCTGGGTCGCGCAGACGGCCGTGCTGCCGGCGATAGTCGCGAGCCCGAGGGCCCGGCTGGTCGCGGTGGCGAGCGCGGGCGGCAATCCCGCCGCCGCGAGCTTCGGCGCCGAGCGGGCCTATCGTTCCTACGCCGCCCTCCTCGAGGATCCCGCCGTCGAAGCGGTCTACGTCCCCCTGCCCAACAGCCTGCACCGGGAGTGGGTGGAGCGCGCGGCCGCCGCCGGCAAGCATGTGCTCTGCGAGAAGCCGCTGGCCCCCGCGGCGGCCGACGCGGAGGCGATGGCGGCGGCCTGCGCGGCGGCCGGTGTGATGCTGCTCGAGGCCTACATGACGCCGTTTCATCCGCGCGCGATGGCGCTCGCGGCGCTCGTCGGCTCGGGCCGACTCGGCGCCCTGCGCTTCGCCAGGGCCGCCTTCACCGGCGTGCTCGGCCGGCGTGACGATCATCGCTGGCGGCCCGAAATGGGCGGTGGAGCCCTGCTCGACGTCGGGATCTACTGTGTGGCGCCCCTGCTCGCCGCCGCCGGTCGGGCGCCCGCCCGGGTGGAGGGGGCGGCCGCGCGGGCCACGTCAGGCGTCGACGCGTCGTTCTCGGGCTGGTTGGACTGGGGCGACGGGTTCGCGGCGACGATCGAGTGCTCGTTCGACGCGCCGGAGCGCCAGTCGCTCGAGATCGTCGGCACCGACGCCGCCGTGCTGGTCGATCGCGCGTACACGCCGGGGCCCGCGGACGTCGCGTTCACCCTGTGTGGCCGTGACGGCCGCCATACGGAGATCGTCGCGGGCGGCGCCGATCCTTACCGAGGGATGATCGAGCACTTCGAGGCCGTCGTGCGTCGCGGCGCCCGACCGCGCCACTCCCCCGCCGACTCGATCGGCGTCCTCACCGTGCTCGACCGCCTGCGCGAGGCCGCCGGCCTTCCGCAGAGCGCCAGGGACGGTGGCTCAGCGCCTTTCGTGCCGCCCGTCAGAGCCGCCCGACCGCGACATCGTCGAGGACCGCCGCCCGCGCGGGCGACGCGAATCCGGTCCTGATGGCCGCGTCTCTTCCCGGCGGCTCGAAGGCCCTCACGAAGCAGCGGATGTCGCCGAGATGCTCGTAGCGCTCCGTGTGAGCGACCAGGCCCGCGCGGGTCGGGTCGGCCCCGATCCACCGTAGCGCGGCTTCCGTGAGGAGCAGATAGGCTCGGCTCCGCACCCACCCGTTCTTGAGCAGCCGATGCGCCAGGATGACGTCCACGCCGGCCACCTGACCCAGACCCCCGACCATCTGCCGCAGGAAGCGCCCATGGTGCGCGACGATCTTGAGGTCGAGACTCGACACGCTCCGGCACGCATTGCAGGAACAGCTCTGATCCGCCTCTAGCTCGAGCTGGCGGGCCCTGAAGGCGGCGAAGGCGCCGTCCAGCACGTCGAGCAGCATCACGGGCGGCGCGAGGGCCCGGTCCGGCCCCAGGGCGAAGACCGCGTCACCCTCCACCTCCTGGATCTCGAGCGGCGGCGAGAGCTGCCGCATGACTTCCCCCAGCAAATCCGCGATGATCGGCGGCCCGTGCTCGATCTCCGTCGCGGTGACGAACGCCGTGAAGCCCGAGATATCCGCCAGCACCAGGACTCCGTCTTCCGTATAGCTCTTCATGCCTTTGAGACCCCGCAGCGCGCCGCCCGTGAAAGCGCCGCGGCGTCGCGTTTGCATGTTGCCGCGCACCCTGGCCAGGCAGTCCCGATGCGCCGTCATGCGCCTTGACAGCGGAAGGCCCGATCGGTACCGTGCGGGTGCGTCGAACTTCCGTGGACAGGAGGACCTTATGAAGCGGCCCGGGCTACTGCTTGTCATGTGTCTCCTCGCCGTGTCGTGCGCGATGACGCAGACGAAGAGCCAGGACCTCTTGACCGGGGCCGCCCGGGCGGTGGGGGGCGCCGACACCCTCGCCGGGGTCAAGACAGTGTCTCTGACGGGGACAGCCCGCCAGTGGGAGCCGGAGCAGTCATTGGCGGCCGGCGGCGAGATGCGCTTCGCCTGCGAATCGACGTTCGAGGCGGTCATCGACGTGGGTAACCGCGCCGCGCGCGTCGACTGGGTCCGCAAGTTCGCCTATCCGACGGCCCGCACGTTCACCTTCAGCGAGATCGTCACGCCCGATGCCGGCTACGTCGCCGGCATCGACACCAACGGGCGCACCAAGCAGAGCCTGGACTCCAACCCGCCGGCGCACGCGATGTCGGGCCTGCGGCTCGCCGCCACCCACCGCGAGCTGCGACGCCTCTCGCCCTTGCTGGTGGGCGAGATGCTCCGGAACCCTGATCGCGTCTCGTCCGCCGCGGACGTGACGGTCGGCGGCACCGCCTATCCCGCCGTCGACTACCGGGTAGGCGACCAGACGCTCACCGTCATGTTCGATCGCGCGACCGGGCTGCCCGCGCGCATCCGCACGCTCGACTACGACAACGTGTGGGGTGACGTGACCTATGATCTCGTGCTCTCCGGCTGGCAGACGATGGACGGCCTCCGCGTAGCCACGAGCCAGAAGTACGAGTTGAACGGCCGCTCCATCGTCGAGATCACGATCACCGGGGCCAAGGTCAACGCGCCGGTGGCGGCGGAGCGGCTCACGATTCCCGATGCGTTCCGGGCGGGGGCGCCCAAGCCCGCGAGTGGTCCCGTGCCGTTTCAGTGGGTGCTGCGGCGCCAGTTCATCGGCACCTACCTCGATTCCGACGTGCCGAGCTACGACACCCGGGCGACGTCCGGGCTCCGCCTCGTGGAGCTGGCGCCGGGTGTCCAGCACGTGGTCGGCGGCAGCCATCACAGCCTGCTCGTCGAGATGCGCGACTACCTGATCGTCTTCGACGCGCCGGTGAGCGACTGGCACTCGAGCTGGGTGCTGGGCGCCGCGCGCGCGAAGTTTCCCGGCAAGCCGGTGAAGTATCTCGTCCTCACCCACCATCACATGGATCACGTCGGCGGGCTACGCGCGTACGCCGCCCAGGGCGCGACGATCGTCGTGGGCAAAGGCAACGCCGCGCATTTCCGCCGGGTGCTGTCGGCGCCATTCACGCGCAACCCCGATCTGGCGTCGCGCGATCTCCGCGCGACGACGATCGTCGAGGTGGTCGACAAGCAGGTGATGAGCGACGGCACCCGCGAGGTCGTCGCGTACCTGATCGAGAACCCGCACGCCGAGGGCTTGCTGATCGGCTACGTGGTCGACGCGCGCCTGGGCTTCGCCACCGACATCTGGAGCCCGGGCGCCGGCCCGCTGCCCGACAAGCTGAACCCGAACCTCGCTGCGCTCGTCGCCGGGGTCAAGAAGGCCGGCATCTCCCCCGTCAAGTTCGCGGGCGGCCACGGGTCGTCCGCGGACTACGCGCCGCTCGCGGCGCTGGAGGGGAAATGACCGTCAAGGAACGCACGGGCGCCGGCAGCCTCGCGGCCCCATAGCAGGAGGGTCCACTCATGGCGAAGGGCACGCTGATCGCGGCGATGAGCATGGCGCAGGCCGCCGAGGACGAGTTCCACGACTGGTACGACACCGAGCACCTGCCGGAACGGCAGCGCGTGCCGGGGTTCCTCGTCTGCCGGCGCTGGATCGGGGTCGAAGACCGCAAGGTCTCGGTCGCGACCTACGATCTCGACACGGTCGCGGTGCTGAAGAGCCCGGCCTATCTGGCGATCGGCGGCGAGAACCTGTCGCCGTGGTCCAAGCGCGTGACCGGCCGGGTCGAGCGGCTGATGCGCTTCGAGGGCGATCAGATCCTGCCCGGGGATCAGCTCCCGCCCGACACCGCCGGCGGGCTCTTGCTGAACGCGATGAACATCGCGCCCGACCTCGAGGCCGAGTTCAACGAGTGGTACGACAAGGAGCACATCCCGGCCCTTCGCGCCGTCCCTGGCGTGCTCTGCGCCCGGCGCTTCCGCGGCACCAGCGGGAACCGCAGATACGTGGCGCTCTACCACCTCGCCACGCCCGCGGTGCAGGAGTCCGCCGAGTGGAAGCAGGCGCGGCAGAGCGAATGGACCAGCCGGCTGCAGCCGCATTTCCGCGATCACCTGCGCCTCGTCTGCCGGCGCTACGTTCGCGGCGTAGCCTAGCGGACGCGCGCGCCAGCGGCCGCGACGACCGTCAGGCGGGCGGCGGGTCACGCCGGCTGGCCAGGATCATCAAGCGATCGAATTCGCTCTGGAGGTCGCGCCGGTCGAGCGCGCCTTCGAGAAGGCCCAGGGCTCAGCGATGGGCGTTGGCGACGAAGGCACCCGCGGCGCGGTCGATCAATCTCTTCAGCGTCAGGTGATGGGCTAGGTCCTCGCGCCGCTCGTCCGGCGAGGGCCAGTCGGGCCTCAGCGACCGCATGTGTTGCCAGAGGGCCTGGGATGCGTCGAACGTCACGAGCGGCCCGCGCGCCGCGACCTCGCGCGCCCAGTGCTCCTGCTTCATCCTCTCCGCCACATCCCAGGCGCGGTCTACGTACGCTCTCAAGTTCTCCCGCTCCATACCACTCAGTATATCGTGGCACCCGCGCCGGGCGGCAACCCGCGAGCCCCCGAGCGCCCGCCAGGAGCGCGACCGCGTCGGAGGGCTCCGTCTAGGCCGGACGGTAGATCGGACCCCGCGCGGCGACGCGGGTGAGGTCGGGGAGATCCACCGTCTCGACCCGATGACCGCGCGGATGCGGGGGTCGCGGATCGAGCCCGAGCTTTGCGATGACCGTCGGGTGGGCGTAGTAGCCGTCGTACGTGTGGCGAACGAGGGCCTCGAAGAAAGTAGCCTGCGACGCCTCGACACGCCGGAGTATATGCTCGCGGCCATTCGCACTCAGGGCGGCGAGCCCGGGGGCGCCGTCGGCGCGGGCGGTCTCCTCGACCGCCAGGAGCCCGCGCGAGAGCAACGACTGGACGTCGGCCGATGCGGCGCCCACGGCGAGCACGTGATCGAGCGCCACCGCGCCCGCCCCCGGGAACCCGCCGCTCGCCGGGATGAGGGCGTCGAGCACCAGGGCCAGCAGATCACGCTGCGCGGCGAGCGTCATGCCCGTCTCCGGATCATCCCGTCGGCGATGGAGAGCGCCACCGCCTGGATCGTCGAGGTGGGGTTCACCCCGGCGCTCGTCACCAGGGCGCTGCCGTCCACGATGTAGAGATTGGGCACGTCGTGGCACCGCCCCGCGGCGTCGATCACCGAGGTGGCGGGATCCCGCCCCATGCGCGCCGTGCCCATGAGATGCCAGCCCCCCGCGCGCAGGAGAGGATTGCTGGCGACGGCGTGGGCGCCCGCCGCCACGAGCGCCTCCTGCGCGCGCGCCACGCCGTGCGCGAGCATGCGCCGGCTGTTCTCGCTCAGTCTATAGGCCACGCGCGGCGCCGGGATGCCGTGGCCGTCCGTGAGCGCGGGATCGAGGTCCACGCGATTGTGCGCCTCCGGCAGGTCCTCGCCGATGATGGCGACGGTGATCGTGCGGTCGAAGCGGGCGTCGTACGCGCTCCGGTGCTCGCGCCCCCACGGCACGCGGTCGCCGACCGACCCGCCACGGGCGGTGGCGATGGGCGAGAGCCCGCGCGCCACCTGGAACGAGTAGCCGCGCACGAAGCCGCGCGACAGGTCGGTCTCGTAGAACTCCTGGCTGATGAGGCTGCAGCCGAGGGGACCGCGGTGGCCGCCGAGGGGCTCATCGAACTCCCCCCGCACCATCGCGTAGGGATGGAACATGAGGTTCCGGCCCACGAGCCCGCTCCGATTGGCGAGCCCGTCGGGGAATCGCGCCGAGCGCGAGTTCAGCAAGAGGCGCGGGGTGCCGATCCCGTTGGCGGCGAGGACCACCGCGCGCGCCCTCTGCTCCGAGAGGCGTCCCTCGCGGTCGTGGTAGAGGGCGCCGTCGGCGAGCCCGTCCGGCCCGAGCGTGATCTCGCGCACGCGGGCATGCGTGACGAGCCGCGCGCCGAAACCGAGCGCCTTGGGCCAGTACGTGCGGTCGGTGCTCGCCTTGGCCCCGGTCGGGCAGCCCATGTCGCACGGCCCACAGTTGATGCACGCCCGGCGCCCGTCGTAGTCACGCGTGATGATGGCGCTGTCCGACGGCCACCAGTGCCAGCCGAGACGGTCGAATCCGCGCGCCATGGTGGCGCCCAGCGTGTCCAGCGGGATGGGCGGCGTCTGCCGCGGCGATTTCGGGGGATAGGCGGGATCGCCGGTGATCCCGGCCACGCCCATCATGCGGTCGTTCAGGTCGAAGAACGGCTCGAGCGCGGCGTAGTCGATGGGCCAGTCCTCCGCCACGCCGTCGAGGCTTCGCACGCGAAAGTCCGAGGGGCGAAAGCGCGGGAAGTGGGCGCTCCAGTGGATCGTGCTCCCGCCCACGGCGTTGTACATGAGCGGTGCGATCGGAGAGTTCGCGTCGTTGACCGGGTAGTCCTGGGGGAGCCGCCGGACATTGGGCTCGGGGCTCCAGTCGGCGGTCCGATGCAGTTCCCAGTCGGCGCCCCAGTGCGGATAGGCGCGCGTGTCGACCCAGTCGCCCTGCTCCAGGCACATGACGCCGATGCCGGCGCGCGCGAGCATCCAGGCGACGGCGGCGCCCGCCGCGCCGGCGCCGATCACGAGCACATCGATCCGATCGTCGGTAGCCATCGGGTTCCCGGCCGACATCATCGCATGGTCTTCCGCTCCTTCGCCACGCCTCGGCTCCGCGAGACAGGACGGCCTCCCCGCAGGTCTAGCCTCTGCGCGGCGCCGGTCATCCGCGCCGGTTCGTCCGAGGCGGCGGAGGAACTATCTCGGGAAGGTGCTCGGGAGGGGGGCGCTCACCGCGAGGGGGAGCCCGGGGGCAGGGGCCGTCAGCGGCACCGAGCCGTGCGCCTCATCATGCGCGTCCCGCCATGATCAACTCGTCGATGGCGCTCGGCTCTCCGGGGCGGGCAAAGAGGTAGCCTTGGGCACAATCACAGCCGAGCGATT
>Ga0070707_100004377_pt1 | contig 13227 bp, 12 predicted proteins | sample KBSK5502metaG_FD_65468 | JGI IMG/M metagenome (GOLD analysis project Ga0070707, IMG submission 65468) | Corn, switchgrass and miscanthus rhizosphere microbial communities from Kellogg Biological Station, Michigan, USA - KBS K5-50-2 metaG | ecosystem: Host-associated > Plants > Roots >... | reverse complement strand
GACCACGTCGCGGTCGTGGAGCGCGAGGACGGCCTGATCCGGAATCGCGGTGAGCCCCGCGGTCTCCGCGATTCGCTCGGCGTTCATGCACGACACGTAGCGGAGGCCGACCTCGGCCGCGCTCTCCAGCGTGGTGCGCGTGAAGACATTGCCGGGCGGCACGAACGTCACGACCGGCATCGCGAAGAAGTCCTGGAGGATGTCCTGGGCGCGGCGCACGTGCTCGCGATGGGTCGCGGCCGGTATCCAGTCGTGAAACTCGCGGTGATACGTTCGATTGCCCGTCCACGCGCGCGGCAGATAGCTTCGTCCCTCGAGGACGCAGTGCGTGTAGCCGTGGTTCGCGATCTCGACGAGCCCGCGCCGCGCGCACTCGCGCAGTGCCCGTGCGGCCGCCGGAAACTTCTCCGGGTACGGCACCACGCGGCCGTCGCGCTCGACCCATCCCGCGGTGACGGCCACGGTCATGCGAGCAGAGGCCGCCTGGAGCATGTCCGCGATCGACTCCCAATCGGCGGCAGTAAGCTCGCGATACGGGCCCCACCGCTTGATCGGCGGCACGTACTTGAGGAAGAGCGCGTTGCCGGGAAACGGCAGCGACCAGGATCCGAGCGGCACGCGCGTAAGTCCGTAGACCTCGTGCGCCTTGGAAGCGGCGCCGACGTCATCGAGTCGCAGGGCGACGGCGGTGCCAGTCATTCAGGACATCCTGATAGACGCGTTCGGTAGCGGCGGCGCAGTGCTCCCAGCGGAACATCCGGTCCACACGCTCGCGGTTGGCGAGACCGAACTTTCGCCGGAGCATCGGCTCGGACAGCAGCAGGAGGATCTTCTCGACGAACGTCGCCGGCGCCGCCGGATCACAGAGGAATCCGCCTTCGCCGGCGGCGATCACTTCGGGCAGCGAGCCGCGGGCGGACGCCACGACGGGGATCTCGCAGGCCATCGCCTCGGCCACGCTGAGACCAAAACCCTCCAGCGACGACGGAAAGAGAAACACATCCGCGAGATTGAAGTAGTCGACCTTCTCGGCCTCGGGCACGTAGCCGGTGAAGACGACCGAACCGGCCGGCAGCGTCGCGGCCGCGCGCCGACGTAGCGGCTCGAGCAGCAGGCCGGCACCGGCGACGACGAGGCGGGCCTCCGGCAGCTCGCGAACCACCTCGCGCCAGATGTCGAGCAGCAGAAACGGATTCTTCCGTCCTTTGAGGCCGCCAAGGAACAGCACGATCGGCCCCTGCCCCATACCAAAGCGCTCCACGAGCGCCGCGGGCCGCGGACGACGCGCGAAGCGCCGCTCGACGCCGTAATAGACGACGGCGAACTTTTCCGGCGGGACGCCGAGCTCGGCGGCGGCCTGCGAGCGCCCGAACGCGCTGCCCACGATGACACGGTCCGCCGCACGCATGACGGGACCTTCTATCAGCGTATTGAGCCAGCCGGCGTCCAGATGATGGTGGTGAGCGACGATCGGCACCGGAAGGCGGTAGCGCCGTCGGGCCCACAGCGCGGCGGGCCCGATGAAGCGCAGCGAGTGCGCGCGCAGCACGTCGAACGGCCGCGCGTCGTATAGTCGCTTGATGAGCGGCGGCAGCAGCACGGCGGCCACCGGCCAGCGAAGGCCGCGACCGATCGGCAGACGGTGCACCGTCCAGTTCGTCACGTCCGGTGGGATCCGCTGGTGACGCGCGAGCATGAGGTCGATCTGCACGCCGCGAGCGCCGAGGTACCGCAGCACCTCACGTTCGTAGGTCTCGCCACCGGATGTGGTCGCCGGGTCGACCCCGCAATGCGGACTGCAGATTCTCATGGCGATTCAGAAGATTCGACGGAGCCCACGCCGAGCGCGGCGATGTAGCCGCAGAAAAGCCGCGTGGCCGCGCGGCCCGAATATCCATTTCTTTGAACGTACAGCATGATCGATCACAGCAGGCCGCGCGCAGCGCCAGTCGCCGCACTGGTGAGTGACCGGAACTGGAATACCGTTTCTCGCCGCCGATCGGCGGAGTGCATTCAGGATCTCGATATCGCGGAGGGCATCGTGGGGCCCGTACAGAGGCTCACCATGCTCACGGATCGCGGCGCTCAGCGCACGAAGATGGAGGGCAACGCCGACCTGATCCTCGGTGAAGTCACAGCCCACGAATGGATTCCTCCATTCCACCGTATTGACTCCTGGCAATGTGGCAGTCATTGCTGCCGGCGCTGGGCCAGGCCGTGTCGCTCGTTCATCGATCAACGCTCGCACGCTTCGTCCGTGTGCATCGAGCACAACGATTTCATCATCGACTGCGCTCCCACGCGTGCCGTAAATCCGGAGAGATCGCATCGTCCTGAATGGCGCGATCTTATACGCGCTGGTGAACTGATGCACGAGCAGCGCCCCGTTGTCGAACGTGACAGAACCGAGTTCCCAGTGTTCGACGCGCTCTCCCGAGGTGCTGGTGGAGCCGGCTGAGTCCGCTCGCTCATACGGATCCAAAGCGAATGAGGCGTGGACCCCATGCGCTGTCACCGGAACCGCATCGCGAGACAGATAGCGACGGAGTTGCGCGATCGCGTGATAGTCATATGACCGGTAGTCGTTTTCGACAACAACGATTTGTCCGAGGATCCCCGTTTCAATAAGCTGATGTTTGAGGCACTCGGCGGGCAGGAACGGCTTTTGCTCGGCAACGCCGACAGGGGCTCGCGACCTCGCCGCAGCCATGCAGACCAAGGCGGCATCTGCCGCGTCCATCCCGAGCGGAGTCTCAAGAAGCGCAGCACAACCCGTCTCGATTGCCTGGATCGCCACCGAGGCGTTCGATTCAGGACTCACGGCGACGACCAGGAGATCGGGATGGAGCTCACGAGCCATCCGGGCAACATCTTCATAGCCGACGCCGCCCAGCACCATGGCAGCGTTACGCGCCGCCGCAGGCGTGCGGCTTGTCACTCCCACTACCTCGAATTCGTCGCGCAAAGCCTCGAGGATCGGCGTGTAAAATTCGCGCACGCGCCGGCCTGCACCGATGACCCCGACCCGCAGTCGCCTCACGTGCCCGTGAGCCTCGACCGGTACGCTGCCTGCAGGGCGGTGTGCTCCTGGAAGGCGGCGAGCTGGAGATCGTGACAAAACTCATAGATGACCCGAATTGACCCGGCGCACTGTGCCTCTGGAACAACCGCGTGTAGGAGGGAGCTGTCGAAGAGAACATAGGCGTCGTCTGAACTCCAAATTGTCTCAGAGGTCGTCCGCGTGACCTCCGCGACATCCCGTATTCGACTCTGCAACATCCGCCGATGGGAGCCTACGCTGATACGAAGCCGAGGCTCCGGAGCCCGGCCGCTCGTCGGGTAGAAGATCAGCTTGTGAACTGGAGGTAAGTTCCCTACTGTTTTTCGCCCGTAGATATATGTATCGCGATGCCAGTCCATATAGCTTTTGCCGGGGAAGACGCGCCGCAGCTGGATATGGGCCAGAAAGAGGTCGAATCCCGTAACTCGCTGCAGCAGCGACGGAATGGCGCTCTCGAATAGCACGTCCACGAACGACGTGTCGTACTCGTAGACGCTTGGCCGCAGATCTTGTGTACGATCGTACTTTTGTTTCCAGGTGAAAGGTGACTGCAGTTCAGGCTGCTGGATTCGGGCTATCGTCGCATTCAACCGATCTAGCGCGGCACCCGGTCGAAACGTTCCCGTCATATAGCCATCGACATAATACGTTCCTGGGTCGCGATAGGAAGAACCGTCCGCCCGCACTCGTTCCGCCATGGGCGCGCGGGGTATCAGCTTCACCGCCAAATACCGGCCAAGGTCGCCTATGCCAACCAAGGAGTTATGCCCGGCGGAAGACCGGTTGAATCACTGGCCCCTCGAGCAACGACTCGACGCGATTGTCGCTCACCGCGGCAGCAAGCACGCCCAGCGACTCGTCGCACGCGGCGAGCGTTCGGTCGATGTCGTCGTCCGAGTGCGCGTACGACATGTTGAAGCCCGCACCCACGAGAATGCCCCGCTTGATCATCTCCTGCTGCCACAGGCTCTTCATCGCGAGCGACTCGTCTCCCGCCTCCCCGGTGAACGTGACGACGGTGCGCGGCGGCAAGCCGATGCACTGCGTACGGCGTCCGAGTCCGACGGTCTCCGCAAGGCGGTTGTAGCCGTCGCGCACGCGTTGCCCCTGCCGCCACAGGTGCTCGATCACTGGGCGTGCGCGGAGCTTGCCGATGGTGGCGCGCGCCGCGGCCAGTGACACCGCTTCGCCGCCGAGCGTGAACGAGAAGAAGATCTCGTCGAAGATCTCCATGATCTCGCGCCGGCCCACGACCGCGGCCACCGGATAGCCGTTGGCCATGGCCTTGCCGAAGCATCCGAGATCGGGCGTGACGCCGAAGCGCTCCTGCGCGCCGCCGAGCGCGACGCGGAAGCCGGTCACGATCTCGTCGAAGATCAGGACACTGCCGTTGGCGCGTGTGAGCTCAGCCACCCGCTGCAGGAAGTCGTCGCGCGGCTCGACGACGCCGACCGGCTCCATGATTACCGCGGCCACCTGCCTGGGGTGCGCGCGGAAGATGCGTTCCAGGGAGGCGAGGTCGTTGTACTGGAAGGGCTTCGTGAGCTCTCGCACCGCGGCCGGCACGCCACGATGCCGCGTCGTCGTACCGATGTACCAGTCCTGCCAGCCGTGGTACCCGCAGCACGCGATGATGTCGCGTCCCGTGAACGCGCGCGCCGCGCGCACGGCGCCCGACGTCGCGTCCGATCCGTTCTTGCCGAACCGGACCATCTGTGCACACGGCACGATGCGCGTGAGCAGCTCGGCCACCTCGACCTCGAGCGGATGCGCGAGCGAGAAGGTCACGCCGTCGGCCACCTGCGCGAGGACCGCCGCGTTGACGTCGGGATCGTCGTAGCCGAGCACGATCGGTCCGAGCGCCATCGGATAGTCGATGTATTCGTTGCCGTCGACGTCCCAGACGTGGCTGCCCTTGCCGCGCGCCAGGAACAGCGGGGCCACCCCTTGGACGAATTGCGTGTAGCCCTTGCTGAACGTCTGCGTGCACGACGGGATCACCGCCTGCGCCCGTCGGAAGTATTCGCGCGATCGCGCGAGCGATCGTTGCGGCAGCTGACCCATCGCTATCTCCTTCGAGGATTCATGGTCACACGGTCGTCCGCGCGCAGCGATCGCACGTAGCCCTCGTTGCGGTCGATTCCGGCGTTGATCCGGGCGAGATCCGGCTCGACGGCCAGGAGGTTCAGCACAGCTTCCATCCCGAAGATCGATCCGCGATAGAGGCGCGCGTACACAGCACGGACGAAGTCGAGATCGGCGCACTCGTCCACCGTCCAGCGCAGATGCGCCTGGCTCGGCCCGGCGTCGGGCGGGAAATTCGCCAGCTGAAAGGTGCCGGGGTTGCGCCAGATGTACGGCGTCACATGCTCGCGATCAGATGGCAGTTCGGCTTCGCGCCACGCGCGCTCGAGCGCCTGGCGCGAAAATACCTCGGTGTCGAGACCGTCAGGGTACATCGGCGGATGCACGTTGCTGACGTAGTCGACGTCGCCGCGTCGCAGATAATCCGCGAGTACCAAGCCTGAGACGTGCGGGTCGAGCAACGGGCAGTCCCCGGCGACGCGCATGATGACAGCGGCCGAATGCTCCGCGGCGGTTTGACGAAACCGGTCGAGGACATCGGCCTGGCTGCCGCGCGTGCACGGAATCTTGCGCGCGCGCGCAAAATCTGCGAGCTCATCGTCGGCCGGATCCACGGTCGTCGCGAGGACGACGCCGTCAACGCCGTCGATGGCGAGAGCGCGGTCGAGCACGTGCGCGATCATCGGCTGGTCGGCGATCTCGAGCAGCCCTTTGCGCGGCAAGCGGGAGGACCCGACTCGCGCCTGGACGATCGCCACGCAGCGCAGCGCCGTCACGGCGTGACCCACGCGCGACGTGCCGACGATGCCTTGGACGCTTCCACCAGCCGCAGGGCCGCCAGCGCCTGCGCGCCGTCGATGAGCGGGCGCTCGTCGCCGGTGATGCACCGGGCGAAGTGGCGCATCTCCTCCACGAACATCTCGTTGTGGCTGAAGTCGAGCGGCTCGCGGAAGCCGAGCCAGCTGTCGCGCTCTTCGGTGAACAGTGTGACGCGCGGCTCGATGTAGTCCCACACGATCACGCCGCGCTCGCCGACGATCTCGCAGTCCCGGCGATAGGAGCGCTGCAGATAGTCGAGGTGCAGCTGCGCGACGACGCCGGAGTGGAAGCGCAGCGTGACCTCGGCGAAGTCCTCCACGTCGATGGCGAGACTCGAGAGTCGCTCGGCCGTGCAGAAGACTTCCTTCACGTCTCCGAAGATCCAGCGCAGATAGTCGAACTCGTGGATGACGTCCAGCAGGATCCCGCCGCCCTCGGCCGCCTGCGACCGGTAGACCTGTCGGTAGTCGGCGCCCGGCTTCCACCACGGCAGGTAGAAGCCACACTGCGCGCGCACCGACAGCACACGGCCGATGCGCCCTTCCTCCACCAGCGCCTTCACGCGCTGGAGCGGCCGGAAGAACCTCAGATTTGCGCCTACCAGGACGAGGCTGCCCCGCGCCGCGGCCTTCGCCAGGAAATCACCCACGCCGGCCGACTCGGGGGCCACCGGCTTTTCGATGAAGACGTGCGAGCCCCAGGGCAACACGACGCGCGCCAGCGGCAGATGGGAAACCGGCGGCGTGCAGACCAGAACGCCGTCGAGCTTGGCGTCGGCGCCGGCCTCGAGGCTCGGAAGGACGTCGGCGCTCGAGGTCCCGGCGGCCTCTTCGGCGCGACGGCGATCGGTGTCGAACACTACCGTCTCGTGGCCGAGCGCGCGGAGGTTCTTGAGATGACGCTGGCCGATCGAGCCGGTGCCGATGATGGCGAATCGCATCAGCGGCCCCCAGGGAGCTCGAGCACCGTCGCGCGTTGGCCGTCGTCACGTGCAGCCGGTCCGACGACACGGAAGCCGCACGCCTTGAACGTCCTCAGCGAGGCCTCGTGATCGTCGAGCACGAGCGCGCGCGCCCGAAGCCCCGCGCCAAATTCCCGGCGAAGCAGCGCGACCGCCGCGGACAGCATGGACTTGCCATAGCCGCGTGCGCGCTGCTCCGGCGCTACGACGATCGAGACTTCGGCCACCTCGCCGTCGATGTCCACGCGGACCTGACCGACCGGCACCACGCCGTCACTGAAGATCCAGATCGCCGCGCGGTCGGAGGCCAGTCGCGTGTGCAGCCACGCGCGATGCTCGGCGGCGGAGACGCTCGTCTTGGTGAACGACCGCCGGCGCGTCTCCGGATCGTTGCGCCATTGCCGCAGCAGCTCGGCGTCGCCGCCCTCGGCCCTACGCGCCGTCAGCGCCACCATCCACCATGCTCGCGACGATCGGCACGTCTGCGGCGATGTCCTGAGATGCGCGGCACCGGAGCAGCCGCTCGTACTGGCCCGGCGGCAGGCCGGGCGCGTTGGTCCCGTTTCTCAGCACGACGACGTTGCCGGACGAGAACCGCTCGCCCTTGCGGATACCGCGCGCCGCGAAAATCGACCGGCGCGCGAAGGCGAAGAGCTCCTGCTCGACATCGAGCACCTTTTTGTCGCCGGTCCCGAGCACGGCCTCCGCCTCGCGAACCGCGCTCACGAGCGCTTTCAGCTCGTGCGGCTCGACGGCGAATCGCTGATCGGGGCCGGGCATGCGGTTGCTCAGCGTGTAGTGCTTTTCGATGACCACTGCGCCGAGGGCGACCGCGACGACAGGCGCCACGACGGGATTGCGCGAGTGATCGGACAGACCGACGAGGCAGCCGGTGGCCTCGCGCAGCGTCACGAGCGCGCGGGCGTTGACCGCGTCAGGAGGCGTCGGATACGACGCCGTGCACTGCAGGAGCACGAGCTGCTCGTTGCCCATCTCACGGGCCAGCGCGACGACGGGCATCACGTCGTCGAGGGTGGCCGCGCCCGTCGACACGAACGTCGGCGTGCCGAATCCCAGCACGCGTCGGATCAGCGGGAGGTGACTGACCTCGTACGACGCGATCTTGAACGCGGGGACGTGCGGCTCGAGCGCATCCGCCCACTCCTCGTCGAACGGCGTGCAGAGGAAGTGTACGCCGCGGGCGCGACAGTGCTCGGCGAGCCGCGGCACCCAATCGAGCGGCAGCTCCATCGCCTCGATGATGTCGTAGATCGATCGTTCGTCCTTCAGGTAGTCCGATTTGCCGGCGTTACGTGGATAGAGGGTCCGCGCGCGGAAGCCCTGGAACTTCACCGCATCGGCACCGGCTTCCCTCGCCACGTCGATGAGCGCGAGCGCCTGCGACAGGCTGCCGTTGTGGTTGGAGCCCGCCTCGGCGATGACGTAGCAAGGCGCGCCCTCGCCAATCCAGCGGTCACCGACTTTGATTCTGGTCGCCCCACTCATCGGCGGCGTCCCTCCACGAGCGACTGGACCGCGTCGAGCACGCGATCCGAGCACTTCCCGTCGTCGAAGCCCACGAACTTCTCGATGTATCGTGCCCGCGCGGGCAGCTCGAGCGGAAAATCGGCCAGGCGTGCCGACGGCAGATCGTTGAGCGTGGCGTCGAGCGTGAGCGGGTAGACGACGCCGGGCACGTTGAAGGTGTCCGCGGGCTTGACGCTGTGGAACCATTCCTGCCAGGACGCGGGGAAGCCGAGATCGTCTTGCGAGGGCGCGATGCAGATCGACGGCACCGCTGCATACGCCGCCTCGTACGAGATCGTGCTGAAGCAATGGATGACGAGCGACGCGATGCTCATGAGCTCCAGCACCGTGGTCGGATAATAGCTCTCGTCGTACAGCACCGCCTCGGAACGTCGAGCGAGATAGCCCGGGACCGGATCCTTGGTGCGCGCCTTGACCACCAGCGCCGCGCCGTTGGCGTCGCAGAACCGGCGCACGACGTCGACGACGCGACGATCGGTAAAGCCGCGCGCGATGTGGTCGCGATACTCGCCGCGCCGCGCGAGCGCCACGGCCAGTCGCTGGTGCAGACCGTTTCGGGCACCGTAGATGTGCCGCACCCAGAACGGCCGCGGATTGCTGCGGAACGGGAACGGCGCGTACAGGACGACCGGACGCGCGGGGTCGACGCCGAAGCGCTCGTGCAATCGCCGGCGCACCAGCGCTCGGTCGATGTCGTGAAACTGGTCCATCTGCGGAAATCCGACCACCGTGCCCTTGGCCTCGATAGTTCGCGCGATCGCCGCGCCGTCGATGGAGGCCAGCGCATCGCCGCGATTGTCCAAAAAGATCCGCAGGGCATCGGCGGTACGCGACGCCCAGTACGCGGTATGGAGGCCGATGCCGTCGCACCGCGAGCGGCCGTCGGGCTCGACGAGGGCCGCGACGTCGAGCGTGTACTGCAGGCCGAACCAGCGCCCCGCGCCCGCGGTGCCGGCGGCGGGGCCGCAGCCGACCGCGATCATGGCGTCGCGCGGCTCGGAGCCGAGCCGGCTCGCGAGGTCGGCCGCGCCGCGATAGGTCTGGACGCGTGGCCGGCCGTGGCGGAAGCTCGGGACGGCGCGCGGGTCGGGGAACTCGAGCGCCTTCGGCCCGTGGCGCAGCTGGCTCAGGTCGTGCCAGCAGTCGACCTCGACGCCTCGCGCGAGCGCGCGGTCGATGATCGGGCCGAACAGCCGGTAGTAGTTCTTTCGCTCGATGACGAAGCCGATGCGCATCTACGCCCGTCCTGCGACGCCGCGCGCCGCCGCGATCCGCTGGATCTCCGTCGCGACGCGCCGCGCGCCGGCGCCGTCGACCACGTCGCGGCCTCGCCGGCTCATCGTCGTGCGCAGCTCGGCGTCTTCGATGAGCCGTCGGATCGCAGCCTCGAGCGACGGCCTGCCGTCGACGAGCAGCCCGGCCGCACCGAGCGAGGCGACGTTGGGTCGCTGGTTGTCGGCGATCGCGAGCGCGACGATCGGCACGCCCGACGCGAGACATTCGTAGAGCGTCATGCCGCCCGCGGTAATGGCGAGATCGGCCGCGAGCATCCGCGCCCGGAGCGAAGACAGACCGCGGTGGATCCGCACCCTATCACGGTTCACTGCCTTCCACGCAGTGAACGGACCGACGACGACATCGAGCTGCGCCTGCGGAGCCGCCCGGCCGACCGCATCGATGACGTTTTCGAACAGCTCGCTCGGCGCGTCGCCACCCAGCGTGACGAGCACTCGACGGACCACGCCCGCCGACGCGCGGGACAGCGCGGCGGCGAATGCGGGGTCGAGAAGGACGTACTGTGGACCGAGAAGATAGCTGGTGTCCGGTTTGCCACGATAGATCAGGCGCGAAGCGTGAAAGCCTCCGTTCACGACGACGTCGACCGGCGTCGGCCGATCAGCCAGATCGTCGATCAGCACCGTGCATGGCGCCCGCGCCGCGAGACGCGCGAGGAAGCTTCCCGTCGCCGTGTAGGAGTCGATGACGACGACATCGGCCGCCCCATGATCGAGCGTGGCGACGCCGCCTTTGATCCAGTCGCACGGTTCGAATTCCAGCCGAGCGTCGCGCGGCGGTTCGGGCGGCACGTCGCCGGCCACGAGCACGCGTACCCGAGCCCCAAGGTCGGCGGCGGCGGTACCGAGCGCGACGCAGCGCCGCAAGTGTCCCAGGCCGGGGCCGTGTCCCGCTTCGGTGAGCACCGTCACACGCAGTGGTGCGCTCATCGCGCGTAGTGACCGAGCACCTTCGCGAGGGCCGTGACGACATCATCCACGTCACCATCGCTCATCGCGGGGAACATCGGCAGTGTCAGCAGCCGGCCGCAGACGTCTTCAGCCACCGGGGTGAGTCCGCGACGGTAGCCCAATCGTTCGTAGTACGGGTGCCAGTAGGCGGGGATGTAGTGGAGGGCGACGCCGATGTTCTCGGCACGGAGCGTGGCGAAGATCCTCTCGCGGTCCACCGCCAGGCGCTCCAGGTCGAGCAGGATGGGAAAGATGTGCCAGGCGTGGCGCACGTTGCCGGCGACTGTCGGCATCGTCATCCCACACTGCTCGCCGAGCGCGCCGCGGTAGCGGCGCGCGATCGCTTCGCGCCGCGCGAGCGACGCCTCGAGCTTGCCGAGCTGCGTCGTCGCAAGCGCGCACTGAATGTCGGTGATCCGGTAGTTGAAGCCGAGATCGACCATTTCCGAATAGAGCGCGCCGCTCGCGTTCCGCGCTGCGGCATCGGCAGCGAGGCCGTGGTTGCGGAAGCGCCGAACGCGGTCCGCCAGGTCGGCGTCGTCGGTCGTGACTACCCCGCCCTCCCCGCTCGTGACGTGCTTCACCGGATGAAAGCTGAATATCGTCATGTCGCTCAGCGCCCCGACGGGCCGGCCGTGGTACTCCGCGCCGAGCGCATGCGCGGCGTCCTCGATGACCCGGAGGCCTCGCGCCCGCGCGAGCGCGTGGATCGCGTCGAGATCGCAGGGCTGGCCGGCGTAATGCACGGGCATGATCGCTTTCGTCCGACTCGTCAGCAGCGGCGCGATCGACGCGGGAGCAATGGTCAGCCGCTTGGGATCGATGTCGGCGAACACCGGCCGGCCACCCTGATAGAGCACGGCGTTGGAGGTCGCTACGAACGTGAGCGGCGTGGTGATGGCTTCGTCGCCGGGGCTAATCCCCGCCGCAAAGGCCGCCGCATGCAGCGCCGCGGTACCGGAACTGACGGCGACGGCGTAGCGCGCCGACACAACCTCCGCGAAGCGACGTTCGAACTGTGCGACTGCGGGCCCGGTCGTGAGCCAGTCCGAGCGCAGCGTCGCGACGACGGCGGCCACGTCGGCGTCGTCGATCGTCTGACGGCCGTAGGGCAAGAGGCGGCTGCGCACGGGTCGGCCGCCGTCGATCGCGAGCGGCTCACCCATCGGCGAGGGCCTTCATTTCGTCGAGCGACAACCACACGTCGTTGTTGTCGCTCGAGTAGCGGAACCCGGCCGCAGGCCGCTTGCCACCCTCCCATGTCTTCGCCGGGGTCCATGAGGGGTACAGCGGCTCGATGATGAACATGTTGTCGAATTCGCGCGCCTGGCGGCTCTCGTCCTCGGAGATCAGGATCTCGTGGAGCTTCTCGCCGGGCCGGATGCCGATGAAGTCGACCTGGCAGTTCGGAGCCATCGCGCGGACAAGATCCATGATGCGCATGCTGCCGATCTTCGGGACGAAGATCTCGCCGCCCTGCATGTGCTCCGCGCACCGAATCGCGAACTCCACGCCGTGCTGCAGGTGGATCCAGAAGCGCGTCATCGCGGCGTCGGTCACCGTCACGCGACCACTACTTCGCTGCGCGGCGAACAGCGGGATGACGCTGCCCCGACTGCCGATGACGTTGCCATACCGCACGACGCTGAACATCGTCCCGCGGCCGTGGCCGTAGACGTTGCCCTGTACCACGAGCTTCTCGGCGCACAGCTTGGTGGCGCCGTAGAGATTGATGGGTTGACACGCCTTGTCGGTGCTGATCGACACGACGCGCTTGACCTTCTGATCGACGGCGGCGTCGATGACGTTCTTGACGCCCATCACGTTGGTCTGGATCGCTTCGAACGGGTTGTACTCGCACGACGGGATCTGCTTGAGCGCGGCGGCGTGAAACACGACGTCGATATCGTGCATTGCGCGCTCGAGGCGGTCGTGGTCGCGCACGTCGCCGACGAAGAAGCGGAGCGACGGGTCCCTGAAGCGCTTCATCATCTCCGACTGTTTTAGCTCGTCGCGACTGAAGATCACGAGGCGCCGCGGATGATATTTCGTGAGCATCAGATCGACGAACTTGTGGCCGAAGGACCCGGTGCCGCCGGTGACGAGGACCGAGCTGTCCCGCCAGTTCAACGGTTCGCTCATGTGGTGACCGATGCCTCCTCCGCGAATTGCAGTCGGTAGAGTCTGGAATACGTCTCGTTGACACTCAACAGCTCGGCATGGCGTCCGACAGCCTCCACGCCGCCGCCATTGACGACGACGATCTTGTCTGCGTGCAGCACCGTGGAGAGCCGGTGCGCGATCACGACGGATGTTGCGCCGTGGATGACGCGCTCGATCGCCTGCTGGACCAGGCGTTCCGATTCACTGTCCAGCGAGCTGGTTGCCTCGTCGAGGATGAGAATCGGCGGGTTGCCGACGATCGCGCGGGCGATGGCCACGCGCTGCCGCTGGCCGCCCGAGAGCCGGATGCCGCGGTCGCCGACCATGGTGGCGTAGCCGTCCGG
>Ga0070707_100004376_pt1 | contig 13228 bp, 9 predicted proteins | sample KBSK5502metaG_FD_65468 | JGI IMG/M metagenome (GOLD analysis project Ga0070707, IMG submission 65468) | Corn, switchgrass and miscanthus rhizosphere microbial communities from Kellogg Biological Station, Michigan, USA - KBS K5-50-2 metaG | ecosystem: Host-associated > Plants > Roots >... | reverse complement strand
GTAATGGTCGTCAACGACGTGAGAGGTGGTGACCTATACGAGGAAGGAAGGATTCGATACAGGCGAGCGGAAGCCGAGCACTAGTTCGATAGAAGGCCCGACGGAGATGCATGACCACGAATGTTAAGATGGAAGCAGGGAAAGCCTGTTCGGGCTGGTAAAGAGTTATCCACAATAATCAAAGCTTGGGCTTAAGAGTCCCTAGAGAATGAGTAGAATCAATGAAGCGATACTAATGTGTGAAGCTGTTAATATGGGTTGTTGAGAATCTCGTGTAAATTCAGAGGGGGGTTAAGGACAAACAAAAAACTCAAATCTAACCGGATCCGGGCAGCCAACGGCATTTCATGCCGTAAGGTCCTCCGCAATATCGGCGATGCGCCGACAGAGGAGGGCGGGGTCGGTGCTATCCGGCGACTCAAGTGAGCGACCCGGATAACCATATTAGGGTGGGCGACGCCAATGGCGATAAGCGTGTTGGCTCAGCATTTCCCATTCATGGCAGGCAGCGAGGGCAACTAGGATACGAAACTCTCGCCCGGATCCGGTGAGGTCTTCTGGAAATGGCTGAACCGCTTCGCGACCTCCCGCGTACATTTCGAATCTACACAATATTAGAGGTCCTTGCCTACCTGGCAGTTGCGGGGTGGGCAATCGGGCAAATCCACCCCAACGTAGTCGCGATCCTCGTCCTTATCTTCGCAGCTACCGGATTGATAAAACCAGTTACTAGTCCATTGGGAGGCATCATCGATCCAAATATCGGCCTCATCATTATTGCGACTTTGCTTTGGCCACCGGAAGATGTGTTGTTTGGTGTGGGAGTGGGCTCTTTCATCGGGCTCATCCTCTTCCGCAAGAACGAGCTATGGAGGGCGGCGACGAACGGCGCGGGATGGGGGCTCCCAGCAGCCGCAGCTGCATTTGTAGCACACAAGGTACTGCCCAGTACATCACCAGGTCTCGTATGGCTGGCGGTCGCCGGGGTTCTTGCGGTTGCCACATATCGAGTCATCAATACAGGGATTTTTGCTATCTTCCGCAGTTTGCGCTTCAACCGCCCCGTCCTTCCAGGTTGGCTACAGAATATCGCAGATAATTGGACCAGCCAGCTCCTCTCCGCGCCTCTTGCCATTGTTCTTGCTGCCATCGCTGAACGCACTCGGGGTCTGGAATCCAAGTTTGCACTTACAGCGGCTTATATGATCGCTCTACCGATCGCTCGACAGGAGTACGGATACTACATCAGGTCTCAGCAGATGCTGGCTGAAATCGTGGAAGCTATGGTGCGTGCATTGGAAGGTATGCATCCGACAGCTCGTGAACATGGTGACCGCGTAAGTAGCCTGGCTACTGAAGCGGGCCGAAGGCTTGGAATGTCCGACCGGCCGCTCCTTGCTCTCCGCCTTGCCTCACGCCTACACGATGTCGGCCTGCTCGCAGGTCCAGAGGGCCCCGGTGCAGAGGAGCACCATTCAGCTGTTGGGAGTCGCGTTCTTGGGCGGTTTCCCGACCCGCTCATCGCAGAATATGTCCGTGCGCACCATGAGCGATGGGATGGGAAGGGTGTCCCAGATGGCAAACGAGGAACTGCAATCCCCCTCGGTGCAAGAATCCTCGCGGCGGCAGAGATCTACGATAGCGCGATAGCTGGACTTCCCCCATATGATGCGGCTCTCTCACGACAAGCAGCCGCAAGCTACCTTATCAGTCTTGCTGGAACAGTCCTCGACCCGAAAGTCGTGATGGCGCTGCTTCGCGTCGTGGCTGAACAACAGGACAAGCTCGGTGCTGTCGGATGAATCGTGAATCGGTAACCGTTTCAAGGGGGCCCCGAGTCTCTTCTGCCACAGGACTCCTTGTAGCGATCGTGGTGGTGGTGATCCTTGTCGCGATTCGCGACTGGACATACGCCAATGTCCTCCCCATCATCGTGACCGCCCTCATCGTCTCCGTACTTGACCGCTTCCCCATTTATTTAGATCCCCACGGCGAACTTCGCCTCACAACTGTCATCGCTATTCCAACTCTGGTCTTATTCGGTTGGCAATCAGCAATGGTGGGTACAGCGATCGGTCTGGCAACTGGATTCCTCAGTCAACCAGCCAGGAACACCCTCACTCAGGGCGCTGAACGTCTGGCGAGCCTTATTGTAGCGGCGGCGTTCGCCGCGGCTCTTCGAGTATCTGGGCCAAACACTGAAGTTGCTGCAGTCGTTGTGGCTGGCCTAGGATACACGATCACTCGTACGCTGCTCATTTCTTCGCGCATGCATGCAGAGGAAGCAATCGCGTGGTCCAGAGCAGTTCGCTTCCTGGTCGACTCAACATTCTTCCACCTGGGAGTATTCACTGCGGTTGCTACGGTTGCGGTGTGGGCCGTGGGCAACGATCTCTCGACTACGAGCCGTCTGATTGTTCCAATGCTGGCATCGGCAGTCACCCTGCAACTCTATCTCCCTCGAATTCTGCGTGGGCAAGAACAAAGACGCGTTCTCTCGGCCGTCTCGGTTCTTGCGGCGGCCGTCGACGCCAAAGACCCCTACACTGCAGACCATTCAGCAGAGGTAGCTCAGCTATCCAGGCTCGTCGCCCGGATTCTCAACCTCGATGAGCCTGAGGTCCATCGGATATATCTCGCCAGCCTCCTTCACGACGTAGGGAAGACGGTGGTCCCTCCAGGAATCCTCCTCAAACCAGGAAAGCTTACCGAGGAAGAGTGGCTAGTAATGCGCTCGCATGTCGACGCTGGCGTGCGAATCGTGGAATCGATCGGAGGGCTAGCCGGAGTGGCACCAATCGTCGCAGCTAGCCACGAACAGCTGGACGGCCGCGGCTACCCACTCGGACTGAAGGGTGCGGATATTCCCCTGGGCTCGCGGATCAATCTTGTCGTTGACGCCTACAACGCTCTCACCACGAACAGACCTTACCGAGCGGCCCGGTCGTCCAAAGCAGCATTTGAGGAACTCGCGAAGAATGCGGGGACTCAATTTGATCCCCGAGTGATTTCGGCGTTGCGTATAGCGCTGGGGTTTCCTCTTTCGCGCGTGGAGCCCAAAGAATCATCGACTTGGGTAACTCTCTTGCGGCAACCAGCATTCGGGCTTCTTTGGTTTGGAGAACTCATAAGTTTCATCGGCGATAATATCTTTTTCGTCGCCTTGACTCTCTGGGTGCTTAAGTTGACGGGGTCCGCAACGATCTTAGCAACCTCCCTCATCGCGGCCACCGTCGGACAGGGGCTTCTCGGGTTTTTCGCTGGCGCCGTAACGGACCGGACAGATCGCCGCGGAGTCATCATCGCTGCCGACCTTGGCCGAGCACTTCTAGTTGCTGTTATTCCTTTTGTGCTTCCGCACTCAATCCCGGGAGGGCTGATATTGCTCGTCCTGGTCAACATCGGCACGGTTTTCTTCAGGACAGGCGTATTTGCACTGATACCATCGATTGTTTCACGCGAGGAACTACTCACGGCGAACGCCCTATTTCAAACGACCCAACGGATCGGAGAAATCGTTGGCAGTGTCTTAGGAGGGGTCATCGTTGTCACCCTAGGCTACCAAATGGTTTTTTACTTGGACGCACTGAGCTTTCTTGTCAGTGCAATTTGCGTGTCGGCGATGCCAGTGCTATGGAGAGCGGGATTGGAAACTGGGCCACGACATCGGATTTCTGCAGATATCGGTGAAGGCCTGAAGTACATCTGGCACACACCGATTCATAGGGTCCTGGCTCTGTTAATTCTCCCTGGATATCTGACCCTGGCATTTGACGCGCTGCAGACCCCCATGGTAATCGGAACGGCGGGGCTATCGGCTGTCGCCTACGGCATTATCAATAGCTCTATCGGTGCCGGCAAACTCCTCTCTGCCATCGTGCTCTCTGGAGTTGGCAAGCGATGGGTGTCTGTTTCCTTCACTGTTGCGATGTTCATTCTGACCGCTATCGCGACCCAGTTGTTTGGTGCAACTCGATATTACCCAGTCCTCATAGCTACAGCTTTTCTCTTCGGAATGGGTAATGTCGCCAGTAATATAGCAAACGCAACGCTCTCCATGGCCAACGCTTCTACAGGAATTGTCGGTCGGCTGATGGCAAGCCGACAGGTGTTTGTTGCCGCCTCCACTGCAATCGGGATGCTCGTTTTCGGGCGCATAGCGGATATCGCGAGTCCGCCCGTTGCACTAGCCACCTTGGGGTTTGTATCTGGGGTCGGGGTCTTGATGGTCTGGATGTGGACCGGTCGTCAGCTTGCTCATCCTGTGGAGGCCCGAGCTCCCAGTGGAGCAGCCAAGTAATCGCCTGGACCGCCGACGCATGAGGGTGGTTTGACGTCCATTGGATCCAACCCAGCTACGAAACGCGAATGGCGGGATTCCTCAGGACGCCGATCTCATCTACCCCGATTTCGATCACGTCCCCTTCTTCGCAGGCAAACTCATCCGGGGGAACAATGCCGGTACCGGTGAGAAGCACGGTCATCGGGGGGATGTCGTTCGCCCGGCGAAGATAGGCCACAAGCTCCGCGATCGGCCGGCGAATCCGGGAGGTGCCGACCTCGCCTCGAAAGACTTCATGCCCCCCGCGCTCGATGCGGCACCAAAGGGAGAGGCTCCGTTCCACCGGCTCGTCGGACAGAAGAATCGTGGGGCCGATGCTGCAGCATGCCCGGTAGATCTTCGTCTGCGGGAGGTACAGCGGGTTCTCGCCCTCGATGTCGCGCGCGCTCATATCGTTCCCCAATGTATACCCCAGCACCTCGCCTTCCTCGTTGAGGACGACCGCGAGTTCGGGCTCCGGCACTGTCCAGCGGGAATCTGAGCGGATCCCGATCGGAACGTTCGGTCCTACGCACCGGGACGCGGTAGCCTTGAAGAACAGTTCCGGACGCTCCGCATCGTAGATCTTGTCGTAGATACCGACGGTCGTGGTCTCGGCGAGCCGGGCTTCCCGACTCCGCTCATAGGTAACGCCCGCCGCCCAGACCTCGCGCGGCTGCACCGGAAGCAGCAGGTGTGGTGCCTCGGAGCTCGGGGCACGGTCGAGATCGTGGTATGAAAACGCGGGCCCATGCCTGCGGAGCTGCCGAGCGACGTCGGTGAGGCCAGCGCGTCCGCCCGCCAGTTCGACGAGGGCGTCAAACGACTCCACGGGAGATGAATCCGGGGACGAAAGCGCCTGAACCGTCCCGTCCTCGTAGACGCCCAGGCGGCACCCGCCCCCGGGCACCCAAAACCGGGCGACGCGTATACTTCTGGCTATCGCAATCCCTTGAGCATCGGCTCGAGATCGATCCCCTCGAGTTCAGCTTGCCACATCGGCAATCGTTTGGCCGGTGCCTTCTCTCTCGGCTTCCGAAAGATGACCCCGACCGGCAGCTTCTCCCGCCGCTCAAAGTCCCGGATCAACTCCCACGCCGCATCTTCGCTGCTGGGATCGTGACCCCCGGGCACCATCTCGCAGTGCGCGCGGAACCAGTCGTAGGTGTTGAACTTGTTATAGGTCACGCATGGTGAAAAATCGTTCACCATCGCAAACCCTTTGTGACGGACAGCCTCGACCAGCATCTCGGTGGTGTGCTTGGGGTCGCCGGAGAACGACTGCGCAATGAACGTCGCGCCGCACGTCAGAGCCATCTTGACCGGATCGAGGAACGGCGGGTGCTCTTCGACGGAGATCTTGGCCGGATGACCGAGACCCGCCGACGGTGAATCCTGTCCCTTCGTGAGGCCGTACACGCCGTTGTCCATGATGACGAGGGTGATGTCTGGATCCCGGCGGGAGATGTGAACAAAGTTCTCGATGCCGATCGCCAGAGTGTCGCCATCGCCGGCCAGAGCGAACACCGTCAACTCGGGGTTCACCATCTTGGCTCCCAGCGCGTAGGCGAGCGCCCCGCCGTGCGTTCCATAAAACGAGTTGCCGTTGAGATAGTTCCGAATCTGGCCCGAGCATCCGATCCCACCGACCAGCAGGACCTCCGTTGGTGTTAATTCCAGCGTCGTCAGCGCCGCCTTGAGCGAGTTCAATACGGCAAAGTCGCCGCAGCCAGGACACCATTGGATCCGGTGCCGGGGGGCGGCGTTTTGCTCCCAGACCGACTTTGTTGCCTCAGGCATCGGTGCTCACCTCGACCATTACGGGATCCTTCCCACCCAAGCGAACCGCCGTCGCCCCATTGTGGGTGACCTCATGGACGGCCCGGACCACCTCCGCCGGGTAGAACGGACGCCCGTTGTACTTGAGGACGCGCCGCACAGCCACCAGGGTGTGCGCCTGAATGATCTCGGCGAGCTGCCCGATGTAGTTGTGCTCGCATACGATCACGGGCTTCCCGGCCTCGAGGATCGATTTGGCCAGGGCCGTCGGGAACGGCCAGAGGTGGGTAAAGTGTGCCACCGCAGCGTTGATGCCCTCGGCCTGTAACCGCTTCTGGGCGTCCAGCAGGACGGGCCGGGTGGACCCCCAGCCCACGAGGAGCGGTCCCTTCCCAAGTTGTCCGAACACCTGGGGCGGCTTGGCATCGTTCTGGAGGTACTTTGTCATCTTGCGCATCCGCTTGTCCATCATCGCGACGCGCTTCGGCGGGTCCGTGGTCACGAATCCAAACTCGTCGTGCTCGGTGCTGTTGATCTTGCTGATCCCGCCGCGCGTGCCGGGGAGGAGTCGAGGCGAAACGCCCGAGTCGGTGATCCTGTATCGCAGGTACCGGCCTTCGCGGGCCTGCTGCTCCGTGGCCAGCTGGCGGGCCACCGCCCCCTGGCCGGATCGGAACACGGCTTCGGGCACCGTCATTCGCCCTTCGCCCAGGTTGAGGTCCGTCAGAAAGAAGACCGGGCACTGGTAGGTCTCCGCCAGAAGGACGGCTTCGTGGATCAACGAATAGCACTCTTCGATGGACGAAGCCGCGAGCACGATTCGCGGGATCTCACCGTGGCCGCCCCCGGTCACGAGGAACAGATCTCCTTGTTCGGACTTCGTGGGCATCCCGGTCGACGGCCCCGCCCGCATCGCGTCAACGATCACGAGCGGCGTCTCCGTGACGCCCGACACGCCGAACTCCTCGACCTTGAGCGAGAGCCCGGGCCCGCTCGTCCCGATCATGCTGAGGGCTCCGGCCGCGCTTGCGCCGAGGGCCGCCCGGATCGACTCGCGCTCGTTGGACCCCTGCAGGGCACGCCCACCGTACCGGGGCAGATGGTCTTCCATGAACTCGAGGATCGAGGACGCCGGCGTAATCGGATACCCGGCGTAAAAGCGGACCCCCGCCTCAATGGCGCCGATCACGAGCGCCTCGTTGCCGGAGATGTACACCGCAGGCGCAGGGGTGGGGCGCGGCTCGAGGCGGTATCCCACGTTCGACCAGCCGCGCTGAGAGAGGATCGCTTCAACCGCCGCCCGCCCGCGCCGGGCAGCCTCCAGGTTCAGGTTGACCAGCTCCGGGCCTTTGCGGCCAAATCGCTCCTCGAGGAGACGCCGGAGCCACTGCTCGTCGCGATCGAACTCGAGGAGGCGGAAGAGCGCCCCCGTCATGACGACGTTCTTCACGACTTCCTTCTTCAAATCTCGCGTGGCGATCTGGCGGGCGGGAATCGCAAATACGCGTATGCCCCGCGCCTCGAGGGCATCGACGGGAATCGCCCCACTGGAACTATCGTAGATGAGGACTCCACCGTCCACCAAGTTGCGACCGTGCCGGAACACGGAGTCACGGTTCGGCTGCTCGGGGCCATCGGGATCGACGTCGTACTCAAGACCGACGAGAATGTCGAGCGCCTCATCCCCCCACGACACCGCCGGCTCCTCCGTGATCACCAACGGATCGTATTGGTGCGCGCCGTAGATGGTCGAGGCGAACCCTCGCTCCAGTGCCATCACGTGCAGCCCCGCCCGACTCAGGATGCGGCCAAGAAGATCGGTGATCGTCGATACGCCATCTCGGAGCTGCACGCCACCGACGAGCAATTTCATCCGGTTAACTTTCATAGACGGCTGTTTCCTCCTGGGAGCCGCAAAGCAGGAGCATGCCGGGGCGGTAAAAGACTAATCGCGCCCGAGCGTCGCGGCTCGAGCCTCCGACTAGGTATAGTACCACTTTTCGAGGGGAATCGCGACCGATCTCCGCCCGCCTACCCCGCCCGGAACACCGTGCGGCGGCGGGCCGCCGGGCCCGATGACGGCGGGGTCCACGCCACGAACGGCGCGGACCCCGTTGCGTTGGCGATGGAGTTTGGAGGTTACTTCACCGCGAGCTTGAGCTCCTTCGCGGCAGTGAACCGGGGAACCGTCCGTGCGGGAACCCGCACAGGCTCACCCGTTTGTGGGTTGCGGGCGATGCGGGCTTTGCGCTTGGACACCCGAAACGTGCCGAACCCAGGGAACCGTACTCGGTCGCCCTTCTTGAGGGTCGCCGTGAGCAGCCCGGTGACTTCTTCGACAATCCGTCCCCCTTCAGCCTTGCTCACCTTGAGCTTCTCGGCCAGCTTCGCCGCGAACTGTGCTTTCGTCATACGTCCCTCCCGCTCCAGACTGTGCTCTCGTCCTCGGGGGTAGTGTGTTCGAGAGAAGGGTGCCGTTTCCTTCTGCGAGCCGCATGAAAACTGGGTTTCCGCGGGGTGCCGTGGTCAGGGATAGGCGCACGTTCGGTCGTATGTTGAGCAAATCTCTAGGAAGGCGGCAGGCACACCGCACCCAGCGCCGAGGAAGACACGAGCGCGGCGTATTTCGCCAGGGCCCCGGTGCGGTACTGGGCCTGGCGCGGAGTCCATGCGCGTAGCCGGGCCTGGAGCTCTTCCGCCGGGACCTCGAGGTCAAGCCTTCGCTGAGGCACGTCGATCCTGATGACATCTCCATCGCGTACCACGGCGATGGGGCCCCCGTGCGCGGCCTCAGGGGCGACGTGGCCAATCACCAGTCCGTGAGAGGCTCCCGAGAACCGCCCGTCGGTGATCAAGGCCACCTCCTCTCCCATCCCTTGACCGTAGATGGCACCGGTTACCGATAGCATCTCCCGCATCCCGGGACCGCCCTTGGGCCCCTCGTTCCGAATGACCACGACGTCGCCCGGCGACAGCCGGTCATGGACGACGGCGTCCATCGCGTCCTCCTCCCTCTCAAATACTCGGGCCGGGCCGCGAAACGTGAGGCGCTTCACCCCCGCGGTCTTGATCACCGCCCCGTCGGGCGCGAGCGATCCGCTGAGAATGGCCAGGGTCCCGGTCGGCGCGATCGGGTCGTTCAGAGGCCGGACGACGTCCTGCTTCTCGGGGCGCCTGATGTCCTTGAGGTTCTCGGCCATCGTTCGTCCGGTGACCGTAAGAGTCCCACCGTGGAGGTGTCCCCCGTCGAGCAGTTCACGTAAGATCACCGGGACGCCCCCGATCTTGTCCAGATCGGCCATCGTGTACCGCCCACCGGGACGCATGTCGGCAATATGGGGGGTCTTGCGGCTGATCCGGTCAAAGTCGGACAACGCCAGGGCCACGCCCGCCTCTCGGGCGATCGCGAGGAGGTGGAGCACCCCGTTGGTGGATCCCCCCATCGCCACGAGGGCCGCGATCGCGTTCTCGAACGCCTTGATCGTCAAGATGTCCCTGGGGCGCACGCCGTCGGCCAGGAGACGCATCGCGGTCTCGCCCGTCCGCCGGCAGATCTCCGGCCGGCGCGGGTCAAGCGCCGGAATCGACGCGGTCCCGGGGAGAGACATCCCGAGCGCCTCGACGCAGGACGACATCGTATTGGCCGTGAAAAGTCCGCCGCACGACCCCGCTCCCGGGCAGGCGACACACTCAAGACGATAGAGCTCCTCATCCGTCATCCGCCCTTTGGCGTGAGCCCCCACCGCTTCGTAAACGTCCCCGATCGTGACATCCCGGCCGTCGAACTTGCCGGGCAGGATCGTCCCACCGTAGAGGAACACTGCAGGAACGTTCAGGCGGGCGATCGCCAGCATCATTCCCGGGAGACTCTTGTCGCACCCGGCGATCGCGACGAGACCATCGAACGCTTCGGCCACGACCATCAACTCGACAGAGTCGGCGATGACCTCCCGGCTTACTAGCGATGCCTTCATCCCCTCGTGCCCCATCGCGATCGCGTCGCTCACCGCGATGGTCGTGAACTGAATGGGGGTCCCGTTGGCCGCGCGAACGCCCTGCTTCACGTCCTTGGCGTCGATGTCGAGGTGGAGGTTGCACGGGGTCACCTCGTTCCACGAGGACGCGACGGCAATCTGCGGCTTCTTGAGGTCCTCATCGCGCAACCCTGTCGCGCGGAGCATCGCGCGATGAGGCGCACGCTCCGGGCCCTCCGTGACGTGACGGGAACGGGATCTCAAATCGCGCGTCGTCTTGGCCATCGATCGTGCCCCTCCTGTCCCTTTTCGTGCGCACGGCGATCGTCGATGCGTACGAAAAGGGATGCTCGCCCCTTCTGCGTGCCGAAGAACGAGTCCTCCCCGGTCGCGTCCGTCGGCGTAGGACTCTCACGCGGTCCCGCCGAACGGCGTGCCCCGAGATGATCCGGCTCGTCTGTCCGCACTGTCACATGGTCTTTCTCCGGATTGTCCCGGCTGAGGATGGCGAAGAGATCGTCTGTCCTCGCTGCAATCGGCCATTCATTCCAGAGGAAGAGGAATGGGTCGACCCCGAGGACGAGTAGCAGCGGCGCAGCATGGTTGAGTTGTGCTAGCGACGACGTCCCTTCCTCGGGACAGGCGGCGCACCTCGACGGCGGGCCGAAGCCTCCACGGCCTTCCGACCGGGACGGACCGGGAGTTTCCGCAGACTCGCTCCGCTCATCCCCATTCGCCGCCGGCGCTTCCGCTCTCGATGTTCCGCGTGGCGGTCATCGTCAGCTAGCGAACCGGCGGTTGCTCCCCGGGTGCTTATTGGGCTGCCCTCAGCAGTTTCCGAAAGGAGCGGACTTCCCGGGGCGGTTCGAGCTGGCGGGCGTACATCGTCCAGGACACCTCTCCCACGTAGACGTCCCCGTAGGAGTCCACGGCGATACAATGGGGGGCCAGGAACTGTGTGGGTTCGGTCCCCGGCAGTTCGTCCCCCAGCCGCGCCAGCAACCGGTTGTCCAGGGTATAAATCCCAACCCGCGCCCCTAGGTTGGGAAACCCCTGGCTCACGGGGAGGCTCGGACCCAGTTCCCCCACGTACACCCGCTCCCCGGCGACATCCCGGTGATCGATGTAGAGGCCGCAGGCGCGGAAGAGGTTGTTCCATTGTGTCTGAAACCGACCATTCTGATCAAACACCTGGACCCGGTGGTTCTCTCGATCGGCCACGTAGAGATAGCCGGCATTGTCCACGCAAATGTTATGCGGCAGGTTGAACTGCCCGGGATCGGTGCCGGACTCTCCCCACGAGAAGAGCAGCTTGCCCTCCGGAGAAAACTTGTGGATCCGCGAGTTCCCGTAGCCATCGGAGATGAACAGCGAACCGTCCTTGGCGATCGCCACATGCGTACAGCGGTTAAACGGTTGTCCGCTCCTGATGGGGGCCGGCTTACCGGGAACGCCGATCGTCAGCAGCACCCTGCCATCGAGCGTGCACTTCCGAACGGTGTGATCGCCGTCGTCGATGAGATAGATCGAATCATCGGGCCCCATGGTCACCGCGTGCGGCCGGGTGAACCTCCCCTCACCCCAGGAGGCGACGAAGTTTCCCTCGCGATCGAAGATCATCAAAGGATGCTCGCCTCGAGAGAAGACGTAGACCCGGTCCCGCCGGTCCACCCCGACCCCGGAGACTTCGTGAAAGGTCCACCCCTGGGGCAGCCGAGCCCAGTCTTCCACGACCTCAAATACGTACTGGCCACTGCCAACTTTCGTCACGGGGCACCTCACCTGCGCTAGAGATGTGCAGAAGCCTGCGAGGATCCATTCCAGCGCGCGCGAGGGGTCCCCTGCTCAAGATCCGTGAGGGCGCAGGTCAGCGTGACCGCGTGCGGCCCTCGGCATGAGCAGTCCGACGATCAGATTGAGGAGCGTAGACGACGGAAAGGAGTACCGCCATGACTCCCATGGGTTTAAATTGGAAGGTCCCGGGATGCCTACCCCGGGACCTTCCCACCGGCGATGAGGGTCCTACAGGATGCCTGAGGCCATGCCCTCAGCGATTCATGTTATCTTCAAACCCGTTAACTCTTCGTCGATCAGTGCACCATCACGGTGACCTGGTCGCTCGACGCGGGCGTTATGGGCGTGGAATCATTGTTGTGAAGGGTCGCTTTAAGAATATGCTTGCCACGGGTGAGCTGCACATCCGCGACGCTCGATGTTGACACACCGGCCAGCTTGCCGTCGACATAGAGGCGCCAGTTGCCCTCCCCTGCCTTAGCCGCAGTTCCGATCGCCTGCGGGGCCTCCTTTAGGCCTCTGAGCTTGACCCACACGATCAGGTACGCGCTGACAGCCGTGTTGTTGTGGGGGACGAGGATCTTAACCCCGGGCTTCCCCGCGGCGGGCGCGTAGTGCATGGCGCTCTTGGAGGGAATAGTCAATGTGATCTCGGAGCTCTCCGCACCGACCACAGGCGTATGATCGTTATTGCGCAACTCCACCTTGATCGCATGCTTGCCGGCCGCGAGCGCGGGGTACGCATCATTCGGAATTGACACGACTTCGTCGGCCGACAGGCCGGCGGGCTTCCCGTCGACATATACCTGCCAGTGACCCTCGCCGGGCTTGGCGGCCTTTCCAATCGCGCTGGGATTGAGGACGAAGTTCTGCACCCTAACCTCGACGACCATCTGCATACCAGAGACGGTGGAGCCGTTCCGCGGCGAAACGATCTGAATTGCGGGGACGGTCTGAGCACCTGCCGGCGAAATGAGCGCGGCCGCGAGAACGAGAATGATCCCGGATGTGACAGTCCTGAGCATTTGTCGCCACCTCCTGGTTGATAGAGTACCCTCGGGAGCGATCTCGCAGACCTCCCTGCCGGCTACCAGGGAGGGCGTGGTCTCGACACATCAGCGCAGAGCGCGCGACGGTCGCTAAATCGATCTAAATGCGGGCCTCGCCGGCCCGACTCGGATCAATCCGGAACGCGTCTACGCAGGGAAATGTGGGGAAGGCCGGAGAGGTGGCCGCATCAAGGGCGCGTTCATGGCCGTAGGTATGCGTTTCGCCGTGTTGCTCGGAGCACCTCGATCTGACCGAACCCGCCGGTCCCCCGCGACGGCCGGCGCTCAGATCGTCGATCACTGCGTGGCAT
>Ga0070707_100004373_pt1 | contig 13235 bp, 14 predicted proteins | sample KBSK5502metaG_FD_65468 | JGI IMG/M metagenome (GOLD analysis project Ga0070707, IMG submission 65468) | Corn, switchgrass and miscanthus rhizosphere microbial communities from Kellogg Biological Station, Michigan, USA - KBS K5-50-2 metaG | ecosystem: Host-associated > Plants > Roots >... | reverse complement strand
GGCGAGGTGTCGGTCAAGGTGGACTTCGACGGCACGCTGGTCCCGGGCAAGGCCAGCTCCACCGACGTGGTCGAGGCCAGCGCCCGCGCCTACCTCAATGCGCTGAACCGGCTCCTACAGTCCGGCGGGGCGCGGCGCACCCAGGAGGTCGGCCCGTAGATCACGGGGAGGGGGCTGGCATCGGCGCTCGAACGCGGCGAGGTCCGCGGGTGCGCCGAGTTCGGCGAATCACCGATACGTGGTCGGGGTCGGGCGGAGGGAACGCATCATGGCGATGAGGGTCACCGGCGGCCACGCCGGGAAGAATGCCGGGCGAGCCGGTGGACCGTGCGCTCGCTCTGAACGCTGAGGGGGGCATGATCTGATGGCCGTCCACAAGATCGCGGTGCTGGCCGGAGACGGCATCGGCCAGGAAGTCACGCCGGAGGCGCAGAAGATCCTGGACCTGGTCGGGAAGGCCACCGGCGCTGCCTTCGAGTTCGAGCCGGCCCTGGTCGGCGGGGGCGCCATCGACGTCACCGGGGAGCCGCTGCCCGAGTCCACGCTGCGACTCTGCGAGGAGAGCGACGCGATCCTCTTCGGGGCGGTGGGAGGGCCCAAGTGGGACGACGCGCCGCAGGAGCAGCGTCCGGAGCGGGGCCTGCTCGGGCTGCGCAAGGAGCTGGACCTCTTCGCCAACCTGCGCCCCGTCCGCTGCTTCCCCATGCTCGTCGACGCGTCGCCGCTCCGGCGCTCGATCGTGGAGGGCACGGACCTGATGGTGATCCGGGAGCTGACGGGCGGGCTCTACTTCGGCGAGCCGCGGGGGCGCGAGGAGTTCGCCGACGGCGGGGCGCGGGCCGTGAACACCATGGCCTACACCTCGCGCGAGATCGAGCGCGTGGCGCGGGCCGCCTTCGACGTGGCGATGAAGCGGCGGAAGCGCCTCGCGTCGGTCGACAAGGCCAACGTGCTCGTCGTGTCCCAGCTCTGGCGCGAGGTCGTGATCCGCGTGTCGAAGGACTACCCGGCCGTGGAGCTGGAGCACGTGCTGGTGGACAACTGCGCGATGGCGCTGGTCCAGAGCCCCACCCGCTTCGATACGCTCGTGACGGAGAACACCTTCGGCGACATCCTCTCCGACGAGGCGGCCATCCTGGCCGGCTCCATGGGGATGCTGCCCTCGGCCAGCCTGGGCGGCCGGGTGGGGCTCTACGAGCCGGTGCACGGGACGGCGCCCGACATCGCCGGACAGGGCGTCGCCAACCCCATCGCCGCCATCCTGTCCGCGGCGATGCTCTTGCGGTACTCGCTCGGCCGGGCCGCCGACGCCGACCGGATCGAGGCGGCGGTGCTCACGGTGCTGGAGCGGGGCCATCGGACGCGCGACATCCACTCGGCGGGGACGAAGCTCGTGGGCACGAAGGAGATGGGCGACCTGATCGCCCGCGAAGTCGAACGGTCGTACTGAGAGAGGGAACAGCACGATGAAGCTGGCGGTGGTGGGGGTGACGGGCGCGGTGGGGCAGACGACGCTGAAAATCCTGGACGAGCGCAAGTTCCCGGTGAGGGAGCTTCGCGCGTTCGCCTCGGAGCGGTCCGTCGGCAAGAGCGTCACCTTCAAGGGCGAGAAGATCCGGGTCGAGAAGATCGGCCCCGAAGCCTTCACGGGCGTGGACGTGGCGTTCTTCTCGGCGGGCTCGGCGCAGTCCAGGGAGTACGCGCCGCAGGCGGTCAAGGCGGGCGCGGTGGTCGTGGACAAGTCGAGCGCCTTCCGCATGGACCCGACCGTTCCCCTCGTGGTGCCCGAGATCAACGGCCACCGGGTGAAGGGACATCGCGGCATCGTCGCGTGCCCCAACTGCACGACCATCGTCACCGTGATGCCGCTGAAGCCGCTCCACGACGCGGGGCGGCTCCGTCGCGTGATCGCCACCAGCTTCCAGGCCGTGTCCGGAGCCGGGGTCAACGGCGTGGAGGAACTGCGCAGCCAGACCCTCGCCTGGGCCCGCGGCGAGGCGATCACGCCCACGCACTTCCCCTACCAGATCGCGTTCAACGTCATTCCCCACATCGACAGCTTCGACGAGAACGGCTACACGGGCGAGGAGCTGAAGCTCGTCAACGAGGTCAGGAAGATCCTCGAGCTGCCGGACCTCGCGGTCTCTCCCACGACGGTACGGGTGCCGGTCTTCACCGCGCACTCGATCGCGATCAACGCCGAGACCGAGGTGAAGGTGAGCGCCCGGCGCGCGCGCGAGGCCTTCGCCGGGTTTCCCGGCCTCAGGCTCTGGGACGAGCCGGCCGAGAACCGGTATCCGATGCCGGTGACGGTCGAGGGCCAGGACGACTGTTTCGTCGGCCGGGTCCGCGAGGACCTCTCCCTCGCGAACGGGCTCAACTTCTGGGTGGTCGGTGACCAGCTCCGCAAGGGCGCTGCGCTCAACGGAATCCAGATCGCCGAGCTGCTGATCCGCTGACCGTCCGGTCGGGGACCACGACGGCGCGCACGCTCCGGCTCACGCTCGCCTACGACGGCACCGAGTTCCACGGCTGGCAGTACCAGCCCGGCCTCCCGACCATCCAGGGACTCGTCGCCGCAGGGTGCGAGCGGATCCTGGGGGTGCCGACGCGCGTGGTGGGGGCGAGCCGCACCGACGCCGGGGTGCATGCGCTCCGCCAGGTGGCGAGCCTGAGCACGACGGCGTCCATCGAGCCGCGTGCCTTCCGTCGCGCCCTCAACGCCGTTCTGCCCGCGGCCATCAGGGTCCTGGATTCGCGCGAGGCTCCCGCCGGGTTCGACGCCAGGCGCTCGGCCCGCGGAAAGCGCTATGCCTATCTCATCGACGGCGGCGTCTGCGCCGACCCCTTCCTCCGTCGCTATGCGTGGCATCTGCCCTGGCAGCTGGACCGGAGCGCCATGAGCCGGGCGCTCGGGTTCGTGAGAGGCAAGCACGACTTCTCGGCGTTCTGCGCCGCGGCCGGACGCGGGCGCAGTCCGATCTGTACCGTGCGCTCGGCGCGCCTCGTGAGCCGGAAGACCCGGGTGGTGGTCCTGATCTCGGCGGACAGCTTCCTCCACCACATGGTGCGGAATCTGGTCGGGAGCCTCGTGGAGATCGGACGGGGAGTGGAGCGGCCGGAGTGGATCGTGCAGGTGCTCGACGGGCGGGATCGGACCCGGGCCGGCCCCACCGCGCCGCCGCAGGGACTGGTGCTGGCGCGGGTGATGTATCCGCGGTGACCGGTCCCGTGGTTGACCCGCTCGTGCGCGGACCCGTACAATGTCGCCGTGCGAACGTTTCTCCAGGTCAAGCACGGTCGCGTCGAGGAGGTCAAGGGCGACGTCGTCCGCGAGCAGCCGTTGACGCTGTACGTCAACGGCGAGCGCTTCCTCACCCTGCTCTGCTCGCCGTTCAAGCTCGAGGCGCTCGTCCTCGGCTACCTGTGGATGGAGAAGGTCATCGGGGCCCTGGACGAGGTCGCGTCCCTCCAGGTCTCCGAGGTCGATGGGCGCGCCGACGTGACCCTGACCCATCCGGTGACGCTGCCCAGCGAGCGCATCCTCACGTCGGGGTGCGGCGGGGGCATCACGTTCCGGATCGATCCGCGCCTGTTCACCCCGCTGCGCTCCACGCTCCGCGTCGGCCCGGCTCGGCTGAGCGCTCGGCTGAAGGACCTCTTCACGGCGGCCGTCCACTATCGCGCCTCGCGCGGCATCCACGGAGCCGCGCTCACCGATGGCGAGCGGCTGCTGGTGGTCGCCGAGGACGTGGGCCGGCACAACGCCGTCGACAAGGTCAAGGGGGAGGCGCTGCTGCAGGGGATCCCGACGGCCGACCGGATCCTGCTCTCGACGGGGCGGGTGTCCTCGGAGATGCTGCTCAAGGCCTCGCGGATGGCGGTGCCGCTGGTGGCGTCCCGGACATCTCCGACCGAGATGGCCGTGGCCCTCGCCGAGCAGCTCGGCATCACCGTGGTCGGCTACCTCCGCCCGGATGGCCTGAACGTGTACGCCGGCGACGCCGTCCTGCTCGACGGCCAATGAGTTAGACTGTTGTCACAGCCGGTGAGACACAAGTATCCGTGCACGTGGAAGAGGCTGCCGTGAACGCGGTGTTCTACGATGTGGCGCTCACCGCGTACATCGTCGCCACGGCGTCGTCCCTCGCCTATCTGGTGGGGCGCCGTGAGGGGTTCTGGCGGCTCGGCACGCTCATGACCCAGGCGGGCTGGGTGTGCCACACCGTGGCGCTGGTGGTTCGCGGGGTCGAGCTGGGGCGCCCTCCCCTGGTGACCTTGCCCGAGGCCGTCTCCGTGGTGATCTGGGTGGCGGTGCTGCTGGAGCTGTGGGCCGAGCGGCAGTACGGGATCAAGGTGCTGGGCGCCTTCGTCCTGCCCGTGGTGTTGATGCTGGGCCTGGCCCTCCCGACGGGACTTCGCGCGCTCGTCCTCGGGCCCAGCATCCGGAGCGCGTGGATCTGGGTCCACGTGGTCCTCGCCTTGCTGGGTCTCGCCGCTCTCGTGCTGAACTTCGCCGGCGCCGTGATGTACGTGCTCCAGGAGCGCCAGCTCAAGGCCCGACGGCCCGGCGCCTTCTACTACCGGTTGCCGCCGCTGGAGACGCTGGACCGTCTCACCTATCGCGCCCTCACCGTCGGCTTTCCCTTCCTGACCGCCGGACTTCTGCTGGGCGCCCTCTGGGCCGGCGCGGCCTCGGGGCGGGCCTTGACCCTCGATCCGCTGACCTTCTTCTCGGTGGTCATGTGGGTCGTCTACGCGGTGACCCTCTCGGGACGCGCGGCGGGCGCCTGGCGCGGCCGGCGCGCCGCGTACTTCGCCATTCTCGGGTTCGGCGCCCTGCTGCTGAGCTTGGGAGCGAGCGTGCTCTTCCAGGGCCGCCATGGGGCCTAGAGCGATGATAAGGGCCCATCTGCGGCGTTTCGTCGGAGGGGGCCTCGACGGCCCCCTCCGAGACCTCCCCCAGGAACCGGTTGCGCGGGCAAAGCCCGCGCTCGAAGTGGACCACCTATCGTTGAGCCGTGTGAGCGATCGGTTGGGCGCGAGAACCCTCGCCTGCCACGCGAGAGTGTTCCACGTCCGAGCGCCGGCTTTGCCGGGGCAACGATTCCTGGGGGGAGGCTTCGGAAGGGGCGCAACGCCCCCCTCCGAGTTGCGTGACGGAGGATCATGATCGGGTCCTTCTTCGTCGCGGGCATGAACCACCTGACGGCGCCCGTGGACGTGAGAGAACAGCTCGCCCTCGAGGAAGAGAAGGTGCGGGAGATCCTGACCGACCTCTGGGGCCGCGGTCTCTTCAGCGAGGTGATGATCCTCTCCACCTGCAACCGAGTGGAGATTTACGGCGTCGCCGAGGCCCCCGGGGAGGCCCGCCAGACGGCCTTCAGCCGGCTCGGCGCCCAGCGGGGGCTGGCCCTCCGCGACCTCGAGCCCCTGCTCTACACGAAGACCGAGGACGAGGCGGTGCACCACGTCTTCCGCGTCGCGGCGAGCCTGGACTCGATGCTGGTGGGCGAGCCGCAGATCCTGGGGCAGGTGAAGGAGGCCTTCGCGCTCGCCCAGTCCTCCAGCACGATCGGTCCGCTGCTCCACGCCCTCATGTCCCGGGCCTTCAGCGTCGCCAAGAGGGTGAGGACGGAAACGGAGGTGGGCCGGCACGCGGTGTCGATCTCCTTCGCCGCGGTGGAGCTGGGAAGGAAGATCTTCGGCGGGCTCGACGGCAAGGCGGTCCTCCTGATCGGCGCGGGAGAGATGGCGGAGCTCGCGGCGAGGCACCTGGTGGACCAGGGGGCGCTGCCGGTCTACGTGGCCAACCGGACCTTGAGCCGCGCGCAGGAGCTGGCGCGGCTCCTCAGCGGCACCGCCGTGCCGTTCGACGACCTCCACGCCGTCATGGCGTCGGTGGACATCGTCATCGCTTCCACCGCCGCGCCCGAGCCCATCATCCGCGCGACCGATGTCCAGCACGCGCTCTACGCGCGGCGCGCGCGGCCGCTCTTCTTCATCGACATCGCGGTGCCGCGCAACGTGGAGCCGGGCGTCAACGATCTCGACAACGCCTTTTGCTACGACGTCGACGACCTGCGCTCCGTGGTCGACTCCAATGTGCGCGAGCGCCAGCGCGAGGCCCAGCGCGCGGAGGCGCTCGTGGCGCGCGAGGTGGAGCGCTTCGCGGCGCGGCTTCAGGATTTGGCGGTGGTGCCGACCATCGTCTCGCTGCGCGACAAGCTGGAGAGCGTCCGGCGCGCCGAGCTCGACAAGGCGCTCGCCCGTCTGGGCGACGCGGACGAGGAGACCCGGCGGGTGATGGAGGCCCTCTCGCAGGCCATCGTCAACAAGGTCCTCCACGCGCCGATGGTCAAGCTCCGGGACTCTTCGCGCGCCGGGCATGGTCACCGCTGGATCGAGCTGATCTCGGAGCTGTTCGGGCTCGGCCGGGCGGGCAAGCCGCGAGGGGAGCCGTGACGCTGCGGTTGGGGACGCGGGGAAGCCGGCTGGCGCTGGCCCAGACGCAGAGCGTGGCCGACCGGCTCACCGCGCTCGGCCTCGACGTCGACGTGATCCCCATCAAGACTTCGGGCGATCATCTGGCCCAGGTGGCGCTGGGCGATTTCGGCGGCAAGGCGCTGTTCGTGAAGGAGATCGAGGACGCGTTGCTCGAGGGGCGGATCGACGTCGGCATCCACAGCCTCAAGGACATGCCCGCCGCGCTGCCGGCCGGGCTCTCGCTCGCGGCCTTTCCGCGGCGCGAGGACCCGCGCGACAGCCTCGTGACCCGCCGCGGCGGCGGGCTCCGCGACCTGCCTCCAGCCGCCGTGGTGGGCACCTCGAGCCTGAGGCGGCGCGTCCTGCTGCTCGCGCGGCGTCCCGACCTCCGTGTGGAGCCCATCCGTGGCAATGTGGAGACGCGGCTCGCCAAGCTGGAGAGCGGCGCCTACGATGCGCTCGTCGTGGCCCGGGCCGGGCTCGACCGACTCGGCCAGGCGCCGGTCCACGAGACCGTGCTGCCGGCGGAGGAGTTCCTCCCGGCGGTGGGGCAGGGAATCCTCGGGCTCGAGGTCCGTGAGGACGACCGGGAGACGCAGGAACTCCTGGGACGGCTCGAGCACCCCGGGACGCGAATGCAGGCTCAGGCCGAGCGCGCGTTTCTCCACCGGCTCGGCGCCGGTTGCCACACTCCCGTGGCGGGCTACGCGCGCCTCGACGGCGACGCGCTCAGCTTGACGGGACTGGTTGCCAGCCCCGATGGCGCCACGGTGCTGCGGTCGTCCATCAGCGGGCTCGCCTCCGCCGCGGAGACGCTGGGCCGGAAGGTGGCCGACGAGCTTCTGGCGCGCGGGGCGCGGCGACTCCTGGACGCGGGCGGGGATAGGCCGTGAAGACGGATCTCACCTCGGCGCTGCCGCTGGCCGGGCGCGTGATCCTGGTCACCCGAGCGAGGGAGCAGGCCGGTCGCTTCGCGGCCTTGCTGGAGGAGGCGGGAGCCCGGGTGCTCCTCGTGCCGACCATCGTGATCGAGCCCCCGGATTCCTGGGCGCCGCTCGACGAGGCGTTGGCGCGCTCGCGGGAATACCGGTGGGCGATCTTCACCAGCGTGAACGGGGTGGAGATGGTGCGCCGGCGGCTCGAGCAGGTGGGGCGGGGGCGGGAGGCGCTCGCCTCGTGCCGGGTCGCCGCCATCGGCCCCGCCACGGCGGAGGCGCTCCGGGAGTGGGGGCTGCCCGCCGAGGTGGTTCCCGACGAGTACGTCGCCGAGGGGCTCGCCGACCGGCTGCGGTCCCTGATCCGGCCGGGGGAGCGCGTGCTGCTGCCGCGGGCCGCGGAGACCCGCGATCTGCTCGTGCGAGCGCTCGAGGCCGTGGGCGCCGTCGTCGACGAGGTGGCCGCCTACCGGACGCGCGCGGCGACGGAGGCGGCCGCGACCCTTCGGGATGCGCTCCGCAACCGGGGCGTGGACGTGGTGACGTTCACCAGCTCGTCCACGGCGAGGAACTTCGCGGCGCTGTTCGGCCACGGTGAGCTGGCGCCGTTGATGGCGGGCGTCACCATCGCCTGCATCGGACCGATCACAGGGGAGACGGCGGCCGCGCTCGGGCTCGGCGCGCAGATCATGCCGGACGAATACACCATCCCGGCCCTGGCGCGCGCCATCGTCGCCCACTTCGAGGAGCAAAGGAGCTAGGCGCGTGTCGGACAAAGACCTGGTGGTGGGAAGACGTCGCGGTTCGAGCGCCGGCTTTGCCGGCGCAATCGATTCCTGGGGGGAGGTTCGGAAGGGGGGCGGAGCCCCCCTCCGAGTTTCCATCGTCGCCCACTTCGAGGAGCAAAGGAGCTAGGGAAATGCCGAACCCACTCTATAGACCCCGTCGGCTTCGGGAGTCGCCGCTGGTCAGGAAGATGGTGCGCGAGACCGCGCTCAGGACGGACGACCTCGTCTACCCGCTCTTCACCCTCCACGGCCGCGGCGTCCGCGAGCCGATCCCGTCCATGCCGGGCCAGTTCAGGCTCTCCATCGACGAGCTGCTCAAGGAATGCAAGGACGCCGCCTCCATGGGCATCCCGGCGGTCCTGCTGTTCGGGATTCCCCAGGAGAAGGACGCGCGGGGCAGCGAGGCCTATGCGGAGGACGGCATCATCCAGCAGGCCGTGCGGGCGGTTAAGGAGACCATCCCGGATCTGCTCGTGATCACCGACGTGTGCCTCTGCGAGTACACGAGCCACGGGCACTGCGGCGTCGTGGAGGATGGGCGGGTCAGGAACGACCCCACGCTCGAGCTGATCTCGCGGACGGCGCTCTCCCACGTGGAGGCCGGCGCCGACATGGTCGCCCCATCCGACATGATGGACGGACGCGTCGCCGCGATCCGGGAGGCTCTCGACGAGTCCGGGTACCAGGAGGCGCCCATCATGGCGTACTCGGCGAAGTACGCCTCGGCGTTCTACGGCCCGTTCCGCGACGCGGCAGGCTCCGCGCCACAGTTCGGCGACCGGCGAGCGTACCAGATGGACCCGGCCAACGCCATCGAGGCCATGCGGGAGGTCGCCCTCGACGTGGACGAAGGCGCCGACATCGTGATGGTCAAGCCCGCGCTGGCGTATCTGGACATCATCTCGCGCGTGAAGGCGGAGTTCGGGCTTCCGGTGGCCGCCTACTCCGTCTCGGGCGAGTATGCGATGATCCGAGCGGCGGGACAGCTCGGCTGGATCGACGAGGAGCGCGTCATGGTGGAGGCGCTCACCGGGATCCGGCGCGCCGGGGCCGACATCATCATCACGTACTTCGCGAAGGACCTCGCGAGGCTGATCGAGCAGGGCCGGGCGTGAGGGTCTCCGCGAAAGGAGAATACGCCATCAAGGCCTTGCTGGACCTGGCGCTGCACGACAGGGAAGGGCTTCAGCCGATCCAGGAGATCGCCGCGCGCCAGGGGATCCCTCAGCGATATCTCGAGCAGGTGCTGCTCCAGCTCAAGCGCGCCGGACTTCTCGAGTCCCGGCGTGGCTCGGCGGGAGGGTATCGCCTGAGCCGTCCGACCGACCAGACGACGGTGGGGGACGTGCTGCGCGCCGTGGAGGGCCCGGCCGCCGGGAGCGAGCCCATCCGGCGCGGCGCGCGCCACGCTCAGGGAGAGCAGACGGGGGACCTGTCCGATCTCTGGCGGGAGATCGCGGAGGCGGTCTCGGCGGTCGTGGACCGCATCACCCTGGAAGATCTCCGGCGGCGAGCCGAGGAGCGGCGGGCGAGCGCCCGCCCGATGTACCACATTTAGTCTTTTTTTCTCCGAGAACCGTATCTCCCGATAGGATTAGGAGCCATGAGCCAGAGACGGTCCGGAACGGCGCGGCCGCGCCTCGCGGCCTCGGTACTCGACGTGGTCGGCGGGACCCCGTTGACGAGGCTCAACCGTCTCCCCAAGCCGGGCGGGGCGGTAGTCCTGGCCAAGATGGAATCCCTGAACCCGGGCGGGAGCGTGAAGGACCGGATCGCCGTCGCGATGGTCGAGGACGCCGAGCGGCGGGGGATCCTCAAGCCGGGATCCACGCTGGTAGAGCCGACCAGCGGGAATACCGGCATCGGGCTGGCGATGGTCTGCGCCGTGCGCGGCTACCGGCTCATCCTCGCCATGCCCGACGACATGAGCGTCGAGCGCCAGCGCCTGCTCTCGCGCTACGGCGCCGAGATTCACCTCACCCCCGCCATCGAGGGCATGAGCGGGGCCGTCTTCGCGGCCCAGGAGATGTGCAAGGAGCATCCCGATTACTTCATGCCGATGCAGTTCGAGAACAAGGCGAACCCCGAGATCCACCGGCGCACGACGGCGCTCGAGATCCTGGAGGCGACGGAGGAGCGGGTGCACGCCTTCGTGGCCGGGATCGGGACGGGCGGGACCATCACCGGGGTCGGCGAGGTGCTGAAGGAGCGCATTCCCGGGGTCCGCATCGTCGGCGTGGAACCGGCGCGCTCACCGGTGCTCTCGGGCGGCCGGTCTCGGCCGCACGGCATTCAAGGCATCGGCGCCTCCTTCGTGCCCGGCGTGCTGAACCGGTCCGTCCTCGACGAGGTCGTCCAGGTGCGCGATGAGGACGCGACGGCGACGGCTCGCCGACTGGCGCGCGAGGAAGGCCTGCTGGTGGGCATCTCGTCCGGAGCCAATGTCTGGGCCGCGTGCCAGGTGGCGTCGGCCATGCCGAGCGACCGGATCGTCGTCACGGTCCTGTGCGATACTGGGGAGCGCTACCTGAGCGTGGCGTTCTGACCACCACGAGTCCAGGAGGCGAGGGGTCTCGACTATGAGCGTACAAGTGTACATTCCCACTCCGTTCCGGCGGGCGACCAACAACAAGGATCGGGTCTCGGTGGACGCCCCGGACGTGAAGAGCCTGCTCGACGAGCTGGAGGAGCACTTCGACGGGTTGAGAGGACTGGTTCGCAACGAGCGTGGCGAGGTCCACGACCACGTCAACATCTACGTCAACAACGAGGGCATCGAAGCGCTCCAGGGTCTGGAGACGGCGCTGAAGGACGGCGACGAGGTGTCGATCATTCCGGCCCTCGCGGGAGGGATCCTGGACGGGGAGCTTCGCCCCTCATCCGGATCCTCGCGCGGGAATCGGTGACACCGGCAACGCCGGCGCTCGAGCCCGGATCGTCTCGCGCGGGCCGATCGCTCGATGACCTTCACTCCTGAGGAGCTGGCCCAGATCAGGGCCCAGGCCGAGGCCCAGTATCCGGCGGAGTGCTGCGGGGTCTTGCTGGTCCGTGCCGGCGCCCCCGCCGATCGGGTGTTGCTGCCGTGCCGGAACATCCAGGACGAGCTGCACGCGAAGGATCCGGAGCGGCATCCCCGCGACTCGCGGACGGCCTACTTCATCGACCCGAAGGATCTCCTGGCCATAGGTCGCCGGGAGGGCCAGGGCTACCGGGTGGCCGTCATCTATCACTCGCACATCGATGCCGGCGCCTACTTCTCCGCCACCGACAAGCGGAACGCACTGATCGATGGCGAGCCGGCCTATCCCGACGCCGTCTACGTCGTGGTCTCGGTCGTCGAGGGCAAGGTGGTGGACGCGCAGGCCTTTGTCTGGGCTTCCGCCACTCGCGATTTCGTGGCGTCTGAGCCCGCGCAGCCCTGACCCGTCGGTAGAGCGAAGAGCCTGTCGGAGGCTCACGTGACTCTTATCGCGGTTCGTGCGCCGGCGAAGCCGGCGCAATCTCCGGATTGCTCGTCTCGGACGCACGGGGCCCAGCCCGTGGCCGTCCTGCGGCTCGCAGTGCGTCCTGGGGGGAGGCCTCGGAAGGGGGGCGAAGCCCCCCTCCGAGTCATCTGATCATGCCCAGCTCCGAATCGCTCTTCAAGACCGCCCAGCGAGTCATTCCCGGCGGCGTCAACAGCCCGGTGCGCGCGTTCAAGGGCGTCGGCGGGTCCCCCTTCTTCGTGGCGCGCGCCGAGGGCGCCCGCCTCGTGGACGAGGACGGCCGCGTCTACATCGACTTCCTCGGCTCGTGGGGTCCCCTGATCCTCGGACACGCCGCGCCCGCGGTCGTGGAGGTGCTGGCGGAGACGGCGCGGCGCGGCACCAGCTATGGAGCGCCCACCGCGCAGGAAGTGGAGATGGCCGAGCGGATCTCGCGGGCCGTGCCCACCATGGAGATGGTACGGCTCGTCTCCTCGGGCACGGAGGCGGCGATGAGCGCCATCCGTCTCGCCCGCGGCGCGACGGGACGCGACCTCATCGTCAAGTTTGACGGCTGCTATCACGGCCACGCCGACAGCCTCCTCGTCAAGGCGGGTTCGGGCGGCGCGACCTTCGGCGTCCCCGACAGCGCGGGCGTGCCGGCGGCGCTCGCGGCGCTCACGCTGGCGCTGCCGTTCAACGACCTCGCGGCGGTGAGCCGGGCGCTCGAGAGCCGGCGCGGCGAGGTGGCGGCGGTGCTCGTCGAGCCGGTGGCCGGGAACATGGGCGTCGTGCCGCCGGCGCCGGGCTTCCTGGCGGGCCTTCGCGAATTGTGCACGCGTCACGGGGCGCTGCTCGTCTTCGATGAGGTCATCACGGGGTTCCGCGTCGCCTTCGGAGGGGCTCAGGCCCTGTACTCGGTTCGCCCCGACCTCACGTGTCTCGGGAAGATCATCGGCGGCGGGCTGCCGGTCGGCGCCTACGGAGGCTCGCGAGAACTGATGAGCAAGGTGGCGCCGCTGGGGGCTGTGTACCAGGCGGGCACGCTCTCCGGCAATCCACTGGCCGTCGCCGCCGGACTCGCCACCCTGCGGGCGCTCGAGGATCCCGTCGCCTACGATCGCCTCGAGCGCCTGGGCGCTCTCTTCCAGCGCGGGATCACCGAGGCCGCCGCCGCCGCCGGGATCCCGGTGACGGTGAATCGCGTCGGCTCGATGCTCACCGCCTTCTTCAGCGACGGGCCGGTGACCGATTACGCCTCCGCCAGGCGCGCCGACACCGCCCGCTACGCGCGGTTCTTCCACGGCATGCTCGAACGCGGCGTCTTCCTCGCCCCCTCGCAGTTCGAGGCCGCCTTCGTCTCGCTGGCCCACTCCGAGCAAGATCTGCAAGTGACGGCGCGGGTCTGCCGGGAGGCCATGGAGAGCCTGGCGTACCGCTCAGCCTGAGGCTACGGGGCCAATTGACCCACTACGGCCTGAGTTCGGTATTGACACTTTGTTTTAGCGCGTGATAGGGTTCACAAGGCTGACGCCTGGAAACACGTTCTTCTGTTCCCGGGC
>Ga0070707_100004368_pt1 | contig 13245 bp, 10 predicted proteins | sample KBSK5502metaG_FD_65468 | JGI IMG/M metagenome (GOLD analysis project Ga0070707, IMG submission 65468) | Corn, switchgrass and miscanthus rhizosphere microbial communities from Kellogg Biological Station, Michigan, USA - KBS K5-50-2 metaG | ecosystem: Host-associated > Plants > Roots >... | reverse complement strand
TCGTCCCGCGCGGGATCCACGCGCAGATCTCGACTGCCAAGAACAACCTCGTCGGGCCGGACGAGTACAAGACGCGCGTCGCCTCGTTCTACGACCAGACCGTCGCCGACACGTACGAGCTCTACCAGCGGCGCCTGTTCACCTCGAACGCCGTCGACTTCGACGACCTGCTCTACCTGACCGTCGACGTGCTCGAACGCTTCCCCGAGGCGCTCGAACGCTGGCGCAAGGCGTTCCGCTACGTGCTCGTCGACGAGTACCAGGACACGAACCACGCCCAGTACCGGTTGCTCCAGCTCCTGGCCGGAGAGCACAGGAATCTTTTCGCCGTGGGCGATCCGGACCAGTCCATTTACGCCTTCCGAGGCGCCGACATCCGCAACATCCTCGAGTTCGAGCGCGACTTCCCCGGCACGCGCACGATCCCGCTGGAGCAGAACTACCGCTCCACGAACACCATCCTCCGCGCCGCGAACCACGTGATCGCGAACAATCGCGAGCGCAAGCCGAAGAACCTCTTCTCCGAGCTCGGCGAGGGCGAACCGGTCCGCGTCTACGAAGTCGAGGACGAGCACGCCGAAGCACGCTTCGTCGCCGCCGAGATCGCCGGCCTCGTCGAGGAGGGCGTCAACGGCAGCGAGATCGGCATCTTCTACCGGACGAACGCGCAGTCGCGGGTGCTGGAGGACACCCTCGTCCGGCAGGGCATCGCGTACCAGGTCGTCGGTGGCCCCCGCTACTACGAGCGTGCCGAGATCAAAGACCTGATCGCGTACTTGCAGGTGATCGACAACCCGTACGACGCGGTCTCGCTGCAGCGGATCGTCAACCGACCGCGCCGCGGGATCGGCGACTCGTCGATGGCGCGCCTGCAGACCTACGCCGACGCGCACGGGATCTCGCTCTGGGAGGCGTTCGAGTTCGGCGAGGATGCTGGAGTGGGGGCGGCGCCGCTCAAGGCCGTCCGGGACTTTCGAATAATGCTCCGGTCGCTGATGTCCGGCGCGCTCGAGCTCGACGTTGCCGACCTGCTCGAGCGCGTGCTCGAGGGCAGCGGCTACCTGGCGACGCTCGAAACGGAGCGGACGATCGAGGCGCAGGGCCGGATCGAGAACCTCCAGGAGCTGGTCGGCGTCGCCCGCGAGTACCAGGAACAGGCCGACGAGCTGCCGAACCTCTCCAGCTTCCTGCAGCAGATCTCCCTCTACTCCGACCAGGACGCGATGCGCGGCGAGGGCTCGCTCGTCACCCTGATGACCCTCCACAATGCGAAGGGCCTCGAGTTCCGCGCCGTTTTCATGATCGGCATGGAGGAGGGGATCTTCCCGCACTCGCGCTCGCTCGAGGAGAACACGCTCGAGGAGGAGCGGCGCCTCGCCTACGTCGGCATGACGCGGTCGAAGGAGCGGCTCGTGCTGACGCATGCGAGCGCGCGCTCGCTCTGGGGGAACCGGAACTACAACCTGCCCTCGCGCTTTCTGGACGAGCTACCCGAAGAAGGCGTCGAGCGGGAGCGGCTGCGGCCGGCCTCGTGGTCGTCGTACGCGTCGGCCGCGGGCGGCGGGATCGCCCCGCGCGAGAACGTGCCCGATCTCTCGACCGGCGATACCGTCCGCCACGAGACGCTCGGCGAGGGCATCGTCACCCGCATCGAGCCCGGCGGCGTCGTCACCGTTCGCTTCGCCGGCGAGGACACGGAGCGGCGGCTGATGCTCGACTACGCACCGCTCGAGCGCGTCGGCTAGCCATGAGCGTCAAGTGGGGCCTGCTCTCGACGGCGCTGATCAACGAGGCGATCCTTCGGGGAGCGGAGGAGAGCCAGGACGTCGACGTGATCGCGGTCGCCAGCCGCCACGAGGCGCGGGCTCAGAGCTACGCGCGGGAGCACGGAATCGGGCGCGCCTACGGGAGCTATGAGGGGCTGCTGGCGGATGCCGACGTCGAAGCCGTCTACATCTCGCTTCCGAACAGCCTTCACGTCGAATGGGCCTTGCGCGCTCTCGAGGGTGGCAAACACGTGCTCGTCGAGAAGCCCTTCTCGCGGCATCCGGACGAGGTCGAGCAGGCCTTCGACGCGGCCGATTCTGCCGGGCTGGTCCTCTCGGAGGGCTTCATGTGGCGGCATCACCCCCAGACGCGCGGGCTGGTCGAGCTAATCGACTCGGGCGTCGCCGGGCGGGTGCGAGTCGTCCGCACCGCCTTTGCCTTCGCCCTCGAGGCCGAGCGCGGCACAGGCGACACGCGCTTCGACCCTGCTCTCGACGGCGGAGCGCTGATGGACGTCGGCTGCTACTGCGTCAGCGGCCTCCGCCTGGTCGCGGGCGAGCCTGAGCGCGCCCGCGGCGAGCAGGTAGTCGGGCCGAGCGGCGTCGACGTCGTCTTCACGGGCGCGCTGGCGTTCGCGGATGGAGTCCTTGGCCATTTCGACTGTGGCTTCGTCGTTCCGCGCCGGGCGGGACTGGAGGTCGTCGGCGATGAAGCGACCATTCTCGTCCCGGACCCCTTCACGCCCGGAACACCCGGAATCGAAGTACTACGGCCCGGCGCCGAGCCAGAACCGATCCCCGTCGGGCCGGCGAATTCCTACCGCCTCGAGCTCGAAAACGTGAGCGCGGCGATCCGCGGCGAGGCTCCGCTGCTGCTCGGCCGAGAGGACGCCATCGGCCAGGCGCGTACGATCGACGAGCTCTACCGCTCGGCCGCCGCCGGCTGACGCTCCGTTTTTGCTCGGCTAAACTGCGCCGACCAGGGCGGTTAGCTCAGTTGGGAGAGCACCAGCTCGACAAGCTGGGGGTCACTGGTTCGAGCCCAGTACCGCCCATTCGCTTGATGTCAAACTAACTACGAAAGTGCCTGCAAACGGGCACAACGTGCTAGATCGCACTGAGCATCCTTCAGAAAGACGCCCTGCCAGTGTCGCTTGACGACCTTCTGGAGCCGGAGCGTCGATGAGACGGCGACTGTTTGCGATCGAAGCATCAGCGCTCAGAGTCGAGTCGGTCAGGCATGGCGAGGTCCCGAAGGCGCCCAAGGTCGAGTGCCCCATGATCGTCGGCACGGCACGCCGCTAACACGGACTCCGACGCAGCCCTGCGAACCGACCACGCGCACCAGTGCGCTGGACAGGGACCGAAGCGCGACATCTCCGGCTTGACACGCCTTGCAGCATCTCAAGGTGCTCAAGGAGGCGGGACTTGTGTTCGACCGCCAGACGGGAACGCGACGCGTCTACCACGTCGATCCGAAAGCAGTCGAGGCGTTGCGCAAGTACTTCGACTCGTTCTGGGCAGCGGACGGCGGTTCGGACAAAAGATCTACCGAACCTTCGTGACGACAGATGGTGTTTGACATCTTCGGAAGTCGGGAATCAGCCCCTCCCCCGCAGTTAGAGATTTCGACATCGGCCTGGGAGGGATCGGTGCCAGTGCGTCATGACGCCGCGGGTCCAGCGGCGAATTGAGTTCGCCCTTGGGCAACTTGGTCGGCGGAACGCACGGTCAGAAAACGGCGTTTGCGCCGAGCCTCGATAGGGCTGAGCCGTCCTGGTGTCGTCGTCGAAGTCTCGAGCCGTTCGAGGGGTGACCTGCCGCCATTTCTACGCGCACTGGAGGTAAGGATGTCCGTACTTCGTCGGTTTAACGCTAAGCGGCTCGCCGCGCCGGGCCGAATGCGGCTCGGATGGCTAGCGCTTCTGTTGCTGGCGGCGACCCTGGCATTGCCAGGAACGGCCGCTGCCGCCGGCGTCCCAAACCCAACTGTGGTGGGGCCGGTCATGGGCGGGATCCATGGGTATCCGGTGAACCACACGATCTACCCTCTCTCCGGACCCGGCTACAACTACTCCGAGTCGGAGTACTTCTTCAGCGGGACCGCGACGGATCTGTCGAACGGGACGACCGCGCCGTACACGAGCCGGATGCTCGTACGGATCCCGACAGATCCAACGAAGTTCAACGGGATCGTGCTCGTCGACTGGATGAATGTCACCGACGGACAGGACTTCGAATTCACCTGGTGGCCATCGGCGTATCAGTACTTGATGCAGCAAGGCTACGGCTATGTGGCCGTGACCGCGCAGGCGGTCGGGGCGAACTACCTTCACGTGTGGGACCCCGAACGCTACGCCCTGATCAACCACCCAGGCGATAACTACTCCTTCGACATCTTCTCGCAGGCGATCAAAGCGATCCGCGATCCGGCAGACAACGCGACCTCGATTCTCTATCCGCAGAAGGTCGACCCCATGAACGGACTGCAGGTGAAGTACGTCGTGGCTGGCGGCGTGTCGCAGTCCGCCGGCCGGCTGAACTCGTACATCAACGGCGGCTACAACAGCGGAGCGAGACATCTGGTAGACGCGTACAACATCGAGCGTGATACCGGCGGTCCCGTCAAAGACTTCTCGACCTTTGTCTTCGGGCTCAACGAAGAGACTCCGCTTGTCTCCTCGGAGCCGGCCGACAACCCGCACTACGTCCTCTGGCAAGAGGCCGGTGCCTCTCACGAGACACGGGTCTGGTGGGACTACAGATGGTCGACGATGCAACGCGACGGCGTGCCCCCGGGATCGCCTGATCCGATCAATTCTGGCTGTGCGACGCTCAACTCGGACTGGGGGGTGAACGAAGGGCGGATCGACCAGCGTGTCCGCGCGATGTTGTACTGGACTCAGAAATATCTCGCGACCGGAAAGCTGCCGCCGGCAGCGCCGCGCATCGAATACGACGCGAACGGCAACCCGGTCCGGGATTCGAATGGCCTCGCCGTCGGTGGCCTGCGCGACACGTTCGTCCAGGTGCCGATCGCATTGAATCGCGGAGACGGCTGCGTTTTCTGGGGGCAGTACGAGCCGTGGAGCAACGACAAGATCCGGTCGCTCTACCCGACGCAGGCCCAATACGTGAACGACGTAACCGTGTGGGCTAAATATGAGGTCCAAAAGGGTTGGCTTCTTCCACAAGACCGAGATGACGACATCGCCCAAGCGCAGGCGTTGACCGCGCCATGGTCAGGCCAGTGACGATCCTCGTTCTGCACTCGTAATCGCACTTACGGCCGGGCGGCGGTTCGCCGCCCGGCCGTTGCAGCAGTTTGTGACGAGTGATACGGTCGTTCGGAAGGCACTGAGAGCTTCGACCGGAAGGGGAGATCCAGTTGAAACGGCTAGCTGCGGTAGCTGCGGCCTTGGCAGCGCTTTGTATCGGCGCCGGCAGCGCTGGGGCCGGCGGCAACGGAGCATCGATCACGCTCGTTCCCGTCAGCTTCGTTGACAACGACGGGCTGGGGTTGTCCACGCGGACATGTCCGAACATGCCGGCGGTGGTCACGATCAAATGGTCGGGGCTCGAGAAGCAAATCCTCACCTCCAGGACGGACGCGGGGGGCGTCACGACCGTCTCGGTCGTATCACACGCGTCCGGGAAGGCCACCGACCAGAGCGGGAACTCGTACGCGTTCGACTACAGCAACGCATTCCGCGTCGCGAACACGACCGCGAACCAGAATCTGTTCAGCGGCACGATGACCGACCACTTCTCGCTGGCCGGCCCCGGGCTGAACCTGAGCAATGGCTTCATCGCGACGTTCAAGACAGACCTCGTCGAGAACTTCTACGACTTCGTGCCGATCAACTCGCGCGGCGACCCGATCAGCTTCCCCGACGCCGCGCCGAGGTGCGATCCGCTCTAGCGGCGCTGGAATAGCCGAAGGCGGGTGTGCCGCTGACCTCGGTCGTGCCGGGGCCGCCACGCCTTGATTGCACGGATCTATCCCGACTCGGGGCACGGCTTCCTCGACCAATAGCCCGAACTGGTCGCCGACCGCGTCAACGCGTTGCTCAACGGCGGACGGTCGAATTGACTGACAAATCAGTCAACCAGCGGTTCTTGACACCCTCGGGGGTGGTGTGATGAAGTCGCTGGAAAGCCGATTCGACGTGAGTCGAGCGGACCGGTCATCCAAAGGAAAGAAAACCGCCCAGTGCGGCAAGGAGGGGGCATGTTGAGATTTTTGTTCGAGCGCACCGGGCGCAAGCTCGGTGTCATTGCAGTGATCGCGCTCGTGGCGGCCGGGATCGCCTACGCGGCGATTCCGGACTCGAGCGGCGTCATCCACGGCTGCTACTCGGCGAAGACCGGGGCGCTGCGGGTGATCGACTCTTCGGGGAAATGCGCGAACGGCGAGAATGCGCTGAATTGGAACCAGCAGGGGCCCAAAGGAGACGTCGGCGCGACCGGTCCGCAAGGGCCCAAGGGCGACGCGGGTGCGACCGGCGCGCAAGGCCCGGCTGGTGCGGCAGGGGCTACCGGTCCCGCGGGTCCGGCTGGGGCCCAAGGACCTCAAGGCTCTCAAGGCCCGCAGGGGGACACCGGAGCGACCGGAGCACAAGGCTCTCAGGGGCCGGCGGGACCTCCGGGTCCTTCAGGCGTCGTCGGGTCGTACTTCCTCGCGGCGACCGCGCCGTCGACCCTCGACACGACGCAGTGGGCTGACTTCAGGTTCGTGATCACACCGACCCGTGTGACGCTCAATCCCGGCGACAAGCTCGCCGTGACGTCGTCGGCGATCTTCGGCACGTCGCAGGTGCTCGGCGCCAAGGACCTCCACCTCGGGATCTGCTACAGAAACCCGGCCACGACCGGCTACCTCCGGCTCGGGGCGCAAGAGGACTTCGCCCCCAATCTCGTGGCGGACGCGAACAAGCCGCTGCCGGTCAGCATCTCGATGAACTTTTACGCCGGCACAGGCGATACCGACGTCGGCCTGTGCTACCAGACCACCGACGGGGCCGACTGGAACCGGAACGGGAGCGTCTGGAACTCGATCCTCGTTCTGCATTCGTAATCGCACTCACGGCCGGGCGGCGGCGTCGCCGCCCGGCCGGCTTGATCCGCGTAGGGTCCGCGACTCGTGTTGCCGTCTGCCTTGGGAGGACGATATGACCCTCGTTGACCTGCGTGCCCGTCCCGGCCTGCGGCTAGGCGGGGGACGATGGCTCGTCCCGCCTTGGGTTGCGCCTGCGCTTTTCTTGTGCGCCGTGGTCCTGGTTCCGTGGACAGCCTTCTTGTTTGTGACGCTCCCGCCGCACTACCGAGCGAATCACTGGCCGCTCGCTTGGGGAGGATTCGACGTCGGTCTGGGTATCGCACTTGCGGCGACCGCCCTGACGGTGGCGCGGCGCTCTCCGTTCGCGGAGGTTACGGCCACGATCACGGGCACTCTTCTCTGTTGCGATGCATGGTTCGACGTGCTCACCTCGCGCGGGGTCTCCGATATCGCGCAAGCGGCCGCTTCCGCCTTCCTGGTCGAGCTTCCTCTCGCCGCGCTTTGCTTCTGGATGGCGACGAACTTCGCCCACGCGGTCGAAGTCGCACGACCTTTCCTCCGAGCCGCCGGCTTCACTGTCAGCAACAACCGGCTCGTTCCGCCTGTCTCGGGGAGCGCGGCCCAAGCGCCCCGATGAGGAGCCGCTCTGCCTGACCACGACGCGGTAATCGTCGGCAGCGGGATCAACTCGCTGGCGTGCGCCGCGCTGCTGTCGCGAGCCGGGTGGGAGGTCTGCGTGCTGGAACGCAGCGCACATCTCGGCGGCGCGATCCAAACCGCCGAGCTCACCGAGCCCGGTTTCCAGCACGACGTCTTCAGTGCCTGGCATCCGCTCTGGGTCGGCGGCGCGGCGCACGCGGAGCTCGGTGATGAGCTCGCGGCGCGCGGGCTCGAGTACCTGAACACCGACTTTCCGACCGCGACGCTCTTTCCCGACGGGGAGGCGGCGTTCTTGCTCCGGAGCGCGGACGCCAACGCGGAGGAGCTCGACCGACATGCCGCAGGGGACGGCGACGCCTGGCGGCGCGTGCTCGACGGCTTCTTCCCGAACGCCGACCTGGCGTTCGGCGTCCTCGGGACGGAGCTCTGGTCGAAAGAGGGGCTCGCGTTGGGGCTGAAGGCCTATCGCCGCCTCGGGCGCCGCGGCCTCGTCGAGTTCACGGGGAACGTGCTCGCCTCGAGCCGCGACTGGCTGACGGGCACCTTCGCATCGGAGCGAGCGCACGGGCTACTCGCGCCGTGGGTGCTGCACACCGGGCTCGGGCCCGACGCGGCGTTGTCCGGGTTCATGACGCAGGTGATCGCCGTTGCGATCCAGGAGGGCGGGATGCCGATCCCGCGTGGCGGCGGCGCGCGGCTGGCCGACGCGCTCGTGCAGCTGATTCGCGACCACGGCGGCGTCTGCGAAACGGGCCGGGAGGTCGAGCGCGTTCTCGTGCGCGAAGGCGAGGCGGTCGGAGTCCGGCTGGCCGGCGGCGAAACTTTGGCGGCGTCCCGCGCGGTGATCGCAAACGTGACGCCGACGCAGCTCTACGGGCGACTGCTCGCAGGCGAGGCGCCGCCGACCCTCGCCGAGAGCGGCCGGCGGTTCCGGTACGGCCGCTCCGAGATGCAGATCCACTTCGCGCTCTCCGAGCCGCCGAGGTGGGACGGAGACGAGCGGCTCGCAAGCGCGGCGATTGTCCACCTGACGCCGGGGCTCGACGGCGTCTCGCGCGCGGTGAACGAGGCCGAGCGCGGGCTCCTGCCGGCGGAGGCGACAGTCGTCGTCGGCCAGCCGCTGGCGCTGGACCCCTCACGGGCGCCGGCCGGCGCCGGCCTGCTCTGGATCCAGCTCCAGGAGCTGCCCTGGCACGTCAAGGGCGACGCAGCCGGTGAGCTGGACACGAACGATGGCACCTGGACCGAGGAGCTGCGCGAGCGCTACGCCGACCGAATCCAGGCGCGGATCGCGGCGCGCGTGCCGAACCTCGAGTCGGCGCTGCGCAAGCGCGTCGTCTTGTCGCCGGCCGACCTGCAAGGCGCGAACGTGAACCTGCAGCACGGCGACCCCTACTCCGGCTCGCTCGTGCTCGACCAGAACCTGCTCTGGCGGCCGTTCCCGGCCAGCCCCGGGCACGCGACTCCGGTCCGGCGGCTGTGGCAGATCGGCGCCAGCACCCACCCGGGGCCCGGCCTCGGCGCCGGCTCCGGCACGCTCGTGGCGAAACAGCTGCTTGAGCCGCCGTTGCTCGAGCGGATGAGGAAACGCGTCGGCCGATGAGCGCCCGTGTCTCGATCTCGCAGATCACGACTGTCAATCAGTCGTTCGCGGACGATCTCGACGCCTACCGGGCCGCCGGAGCCGACGGAATCGGGATTTGGGAGTTCAAGCTCGCCGAGGACTCGCTCGAGCGGTTCCGGCAGAGCGGCCTTGCGGCGGCGACCGGGGTGCCGGCGGTGCCGTCGATCCTGCCTTTGCCGCTGATCGAGGGGCCGGCTGAGCCCGAGGCGCGCGTCGAGGCGATCTGCGCAGGGATCCGGCGGCTGGCTCCGTTCGAGCCGCCCTGCGTGCTCTTCCTGACCGGTCCGGGGGACGACTGCGCCCCGATTCTGGAGGGCCTGCGCGCGATCGCCGACGAAGGGGCCCGCTCCGGCGTCCGCATCGCCCTCGAGCCGATCCAGCGCGAATTCGCACACCTCTGGACGACCGTCAGCTCGCTCGACGAGGCCGCTGCCCTGATCGCCGAGTCCGGGGCCGACGTCGGCCTGATGTACGACACCTGGCACCTCTGGCGTGAGCCCCTCGAGCAGATCGAACGCCATCGCGACCGCATCTACGGCCTTCACGTCGCGGACTGGCGGGAACCGACGCGAAACACCAACGACCGCGTCCTCCCCGGGGACGGCGTGATCGAGTTCGGGCCGATCCTCGAAGCGCTTCGCTGGGACGGGGTCTTCGACCTCGAGATCTTCTCCGACGGGGAGCTCCCCGGTTCGCTCTGGCAGGAAGACCCCGCCGAAGTCGCGGTACAGGGCGTCGAGAAGCTACGCCAGCTCCTGTCGACAGCAACTGTTTGATCAGCCGCGACCGTAGTAAGTTCTACTGCTGCAGGGGCCGGAAATACGAGAGGAGGCGCAGTGAAGCGGACGACCAGGTGGGGCGGTCTGGCGGTACTCCTTGGAGCGGCCGTTGCGGTCGCCGCGATCGCGGGAGCGATGGGCGGCCACGCCGCGACCGATGCGAAGAAGCCGATCGTGATCGGGTGGGCCTTCGATTCGAAGGGCAACATGGCGCCGTTCGACGATCCGGCGCTCGCGGCGGCGAAGATCCGCGTCAAGCAGATCAACGCGAAGGGCGGCGTCGTCGGCGGACGGCACCTTGTGATCAAGACCTGTGACACGCAGAACAACAACCCGACGACGGCCAAGGCATGTGCGCTCAGCCTGCTCGGCCAGGGCGCCAACATCATCTTCACGACGTGCGACGTCGACTACGCGACGCCCGTGGTGCAGGCGGCGATCAACCGCGGTGTGCTCGCGGTGGCTCCCTGCATCGGCACGGATCAAATGGGGCCGAAGCGCTTCGCCGCCAAGGGGAAGCTCGCGTTCAGCTTCGGAAACGTCGCCCAGGACGAAGGCTCTGCGATGGCCGAGTACGCTCACAGTCGAGGTTGGAAGACGGCGGGACTCGCCACCAATACCTATCTCGTCTACTTCAAGAACGTCGTCCAAGCGTTCGACATACGTTTCAGGCAGCTCGGCGGCAAAATCGTCGACCGCGAGTCGTACGCCACGGGCGCGAACAACGTCAACAGCGCAGTCACCCGCCTGAACAGCCACAAGGCGAACGTGTACGTCACGTCGACGGCGTTCGGGGAGCTGCCCGCATTCGTCTCCGGCATTCGGTCGCTTGGCAACAAGACGTCGATCCTCAACTCGTGGGCCGGTGACGGGACCTACTGGGTGACGCCCAATCCGAAGGTCACGAACTACTACTGCGTGACCTACGCATCGGTCTTCGGCGACGATCCGTCGGCTGCGGTACGCGCGATGATCGCGTCGCTCAAAAACGCCAACGCCACTCCGGGCACGGGCGGCTTTCTCGGCGGTGCGGACGCGATCGACGGGCTCGCCACCGCGATCAGGCGAGCCAATGGCTCGACGACTGGCTCCGTGCTCTCAGCGCAGCTCGTCAAGTTCAAGCGTGTTCCCGTCCTCGGCGGCAGGATCAGCTTCTCGACGAAGCTGCACACCGTCTACGGGCGCGACTACCGCGTGATCCAGATCCAGAACAACAAGGCCAGCTTCAAGGGCCTGGTGCGGGCGAAGGTCATCCCGAAGCTGTAGTTGGGGGATCCGGCGCCGGCAAGCGGGATCGAGAGGAGGCCCGAAGAGACCCTTCGGGCCTCCGCCGTTTCGCGTTCATTCGAGGGCGTACAGGCGCTGCAGGACGTCACCCTCGAGCTCCACCGCCGCGAGGTCGTCGGCCTCGTCGGGCCGAACGGTGCCGGCAAGTCGACGCTCGTGAACGTCCTTGCCGGCTTCGACCTGCCGAGCTCCGGCACCGTCGAGCTTCGCAATCGCGACATCACCCGGTGGAGCGCGCATCGACGGGCGCGGTCCGGGGTGACCCGCACGTTTCAGCACAGCCGCTCACTGCGAGCGCTGTCGGTCCGGGAGAACGTCGAGGTTGCGGCGCTCGGGGTCGGTACGGGAGCGCGCGCAGCGCGGCGGCGAGGCCAGGAGCTGCTGGAGCGGCTTGGGCTGACCGACCTGGCCGAAGCGCGCGCCGGCTCGCTCGCCCAGGGCGACGAGCGCCGGCTCGGGGTGGCGCGCGCGCTCGTCACCGACCCGGCATTCGTGCTCATGGACGAGCCTGCCGCGGGCTTGCCGGAGGCCGAGGTGCCCGAGTTTGCGGAGGTCGTCCGCTCCGTCCGCGACGACCACGGAGCAGGTGTGCTGCTGATCGACCACAACATGGCGCTCGTGATGGGCGTCTGCGACCGCATCCACGTGCTCGACCAGGGTCGGACCCTGGCGGCCGGGACGCCCGAGGAGATCCGCGGCGATCTCAACGTCGCTGCTGCATACCTGGGCGAGACAGCGGTGGACACGGATGCCTGAGGCGGCCGAACTGGAGCTCGACGACGTCGAGGTTCGGTACGGGAGCGTCTCTGCCGTCCGCGATCTGACGCTGCGCGTCGGCAAGGGGGAGATCGTCGGCCTGATCGGCCCGAACGGAGCGGGGAAGTCGACGACCCTGCACGCGATCATGGGCCTGCTGCCGGCGCATCGTGGCGAGATCCGGCTGCATGGGCAGCCGCTTCGGCGCCGCTCGGCCGAGTCGATCGCGCGCGCCGGCATCGCGCTCGTCCCCGAAGGGCGGCGGATCTTCGGCGACTTCACGGTCGAGGAGAACCTTCGACTCGGCCTGGTTGCGCGCCGGAGGGCGTACATCGGCGACCCGTTGGGCCCCGCCTTCGAGCTCTTCCCGATCCTGAGCGAGTTCCGGCGCCGGCAGGCCGGGGCTCTTTCCGGCGGCCAGCAGCAGCAGCTCGCGATCGGGCGGGCGCTCGTGGCGCGGCCCGACATCCTGCTCCTGGATGAGCCTTCGCTGGGCCTCGCGCCGCTCGCCGTCGATGGGATCTTCAAGGCGTTCACGGAGATCCGTGAGGTCGGAACGACGATCCTGCTGGTCGAGCAGCGCGCTCAGCGGACGGTCGCGCTTGCCAACCGCACGTACGTCCTCGTCGGGGGCGAGCTGCGGATGACGCTCGGGCCGGCCGACGCCGACGACACCGAAAAGATCATCGCCGCCTATCTCGCCTCATGAGCGTCCTCGCCTCGATCGATCTCCAGACGCTCGGCGACGCTTTCGGGCAGGGCGCGATCTACGCGCTGATGGCGGTCGGGATCGGACTCGTCTTCGGAGTCCTGCGGCTGGTCAACTTCGCCTACGGACAGCTGATCATGGCGGGTGCCTACACGCTCGCCTACACGTCGGGCTGGCCGGTGGCGGCGAGCATCGTCTCCTGCTTCGCGGTCGTCGTGACGCTGTCGCTGGCGATGGACCGACTGGTCTTCCGGCCGCTCCGCTCCTCGTCGCCGGCCGTGATGCTCGTGACCACGTTTGCGATCTCGTTCCTGCTTCAGTCGGTGGCGCTGATCATCGACCTTCGCGACGGCACGCTCGGCCAGATCGCGAGCTCGGTCGCGCCGCTGAACCAGGCGGTCTCCGTCGGGGGAGTCGATGTCCGCAAGGTGACGTTCGTGGCCGTCGGCGTCGCCGTGTTTGCGCTCGCTGCGCTGGCACTCGTGCTCGCGCGAACGACGATCGGGCTTCATACCCGAGCGGCGGCGAGCGACTTCCGCACGGCGCGGCTGCTCGGGGTGCGCGCCAACCGCGTGATCGCCTTCGCCGTGGTCGTCTCCGGTCTG
>Ga0070707_100004367_pt1 | contig 13246 bp, 10 predicted proteins | sample KBSK5502metaG_FD_65468 | JGI IMG/M metagenome (GOLD analysis project Ga0070707, IMG submission 65468) | Corn, switchgrass and miscanthus rhizosphere microbial communities from Kellogg Biological Station, Michigan, USA - KBS K5-50-2 metaG | ecosystem: Host-associated > Plants > Roots >... | reverse complement strand
GGCCGGTTTTCATGATCGTGAGCAGTTTGCGGTGCTATGTGCCCAAAACTGTTCACGATCATGGTTTGCGCTTTAAGCGGGCGCGCCCTGGGCGGCCAGGCGTTCGGCGCGCAACTGCTGGACCAGGCCTTCCTGCGCCGGGTCGACCGGCGGCAGCGAGCCGGCCACCCAGCCGAGCAGCATGTCGGCCAGGCCGGGGTTGCGGACGAGGGCGGGCCCGTGCAGGTAGGTGCCGACCACCCGGTCGCCGTACGCGCCTTCCGTCCCGTCTCCGTTGCCGACGCCGGTGACCACGGTGGCCAGCGGCTTCGCCCCCGGCCCGCGCCGGGTCACGCCCTGGTGGTTCTCGAAGCCGGTGAGCCGGCCCGCGCCGAGCGCGGGATCGACGTCCGCGACGATCTCGCCGACGCCCCGCCGCTCCCCCCTCCCGCTGCGGATGTCGAGCAGCCCGAGCCCGGCGACCGGCTCGCCTTCCACGCCGCCGAACTCGGTCCCGACGATCTGGTAGCCGGCGCAGACCGCGAAGATCACCGCGCCGCGGGCCGCGGCCGCGGCCAGCCCTCCGCCCGCCGCCAGGCGGCGCGCGGCCAGGATCTGCGGCAGGTCCTCACCGCCGCCGAGCAGGTAGATGTCCCCGTCCACGGGCACCCGCTGGTCGGAGTTGACCTCGGCGATCTGGACTCCGAAGCCGCGCAGCCGGGCCCGCCGGGCGAGCACGAGCAGGTTCCCCCGGTCGCCGTAGGTGCTCAGCAGGTCCGGGTAGACCCAGACCAGCCGGACCGCCGAAGGCCCCCGGTAGGCCGGCCCTGACCGGTATTCGCCCTCGCTCATGCTGCTGTCTCCCGCTCGCCTCAGCCGACGCGCCCGAGGGCCGCGCGGATCTGCTGGAACGCCGTGTAGTTGGCGATCACTTCCATGGACGGGCTGCGGGCCATCGCTATCGCCTCGTCGACGCTGCCAGCCATGCGGAAGGCCACCTCGTCGGCTTCCAGCCGGACCGCGAGGTCGAGCTTGCGCTCCCCGGCCACGAACACCGGGCGGCCGCGCAGCCTGCGGTAGTCCACGTCCCAGAGCCAGGATGTGTCCTTCCCGTCCGGCGTCTGGGCGTTCACCGCCAGCAGCACGGGCGCCGGCGGCGGCACCAGGATGTCCAGCGCCTCCAGCCAGCCGGCCGGGTTCTTGGCCAGCAGCAGCCGCAGCGCGCAGCCGTGCCGTTCCACCTGGGTGTACCGGCCGGCGACGGACCGCACCTGCGCGACCGCGCCCATCGCCTGGCTGGCGGTGATCCCGAATACCTCTGCCACGGCGAGCGCGACGACGGCGTTGGACCGGTTGGCCCGGCCGGGCAGGGCCAGGTCGAGCGGCCGGGACCGGCCGGTGGGGTCGATCACCTCGTCGCCCGCGAGCATCCAGCGGACCGGCGGCCGCCTGTTCGGGCACTCGCCGCAGTACCAGTCCTCGCCGTCCCGGCGCAGGTGCGACCCGCAGTTCGGGCAGCACCAGGAGTCGTCGTGCCAGCGCTGGCCCGCGGCCACCCAGGTGACCTGGCGGGCCTGCCCGGCGGCCCACGCCACTAGGGGGTCGTCGGCGTTCGCGATGACCCGGCATCCCGGGGCGCCGGCCAGCGCCGCCCGCCAGCGGCGGGCGAGCATCCAGATCTCCGCCGCGCGGTCCATCTGATCCCGGCTGAGGTTCAGCAGCACTACCACCCGGGCGCCGGTCGCCGTCAGCATGGCCGGCATGTACTTCTCGTCCACCTCGAGCACGGCCAGGGTGGCGTCCGGGGCCTTGGCGAGCGCGGCGACCAGGCCGGCTTCCATGTTCGCGCCGAACGCGTTGGACGCGATCTGCTGTCCCAGTGCGCCGAGCGCCGCCGTGATCAGCCTGGTCGTGGTGGTCTTCCCATTCGTCCCGGTCACCAGGATGACCTGCCGCCCGCGCGCGAGCAGCGAGAGCAGATCGGGTTTCAGCCGTAGCCCGATGACCCCGCCGATGACCGATCCGTCGCCGCGCCCGGCCAGCCGGGACGCCCGGCCAGCCGCGCCGCCGACGGTAGTGGCCAGGCGGGCGCGGAAGGGGAGGCCGAACCGCCGCGACGGCGGGCTGCTAGTGCTCATACCGGACGCGGCCTTCGTGCCGCTTCACCACCCATCTCCTTCACTGGCGGGGACGCCCCGGGTTGCCGGGGCGGACGAACCGCGAACCTCAACTCGCGCCCCTTCCAGCGTGAAATGGAATCCCCGCCTCCGGGCGAGGGCAGGATGTCAACCCGGCCCCGATGCTATCCGGTCGCGGTGCGGCGCACGTCCGGGTCGGCGGCTGGCCTGATGATCCGCTGCGGCCAGGACAGCACGACCTCGAGCCAGCCGGGCTGGGCCACCGCGAGCCATGGCGTCCGCACCGAGCCGAGCCCGGCCAGTACCACGCCGGCATCCTGCATCGTAGTCACCTTGAGTGAATATCAGCTCACCGTCAGATACGCCACCGTTCCCGGCACAGAGCTGCCGGCGTGCGTCCGCGGCGTTCAGGTCCTGGTCCGGTCAGGAGCGGCGCTTACGCCAGTCCAGGCGCTGCGGAGGCGGCCCGAGATTGGGCGGCGGCCGACCCTGACGCCAGCTCACCGGACCCGGCGCGCCATCGCGGCGGCCAGCCGGCTCCCGCTCCGCCCCGGGACCCTGCTGGGCCTCTTTCTCCGAGGGGAACCCATCCCCCCGGACCCCCGTTGGGGAGGGATGACCCGCCCTAGCCCTCCCGGGTCCTGGGGACGGCAGGCTCCGGAATTCCTCGAGGGTTAGCGCGGTGGCGGCACCGAGCCCGCCGATGCCCGGGTTGGTGTCGGCCATGACCACCTGCCGGCCCGCCGGGCCCGCATACGTGATGATCATCGCGCTGGCCGGGAGCTGCTGGAGTTCGTGCTGTTCGACGAGGAATTCACGGGAACGCTGCAGGGCCCGCGCGAGCGATTCGCTGTCGCCGGCCGCCTTCGATGTCGTCATCCCCCAGGCGGTGCTGGTGCTGACGCTCGCGGTGACCGACTCGCTCTCGCTCGTGCTCTGCGAATCGCCCGTCTGGACGCTGTGCGAGACGCTCGCCCGCGATGGCAATAGCAGGCTGCCGTCGCTGTGGCCCCGCCCGGTGCTGCGTGACAGGCCCTCGCTCTGCGACCACGAGGCGGCGGTCGAGCTCGCCGACCCGGCGGTGCTGGTGTAGGCGCTGCTGGTGGTGTCCGTCACGGACACCCCTATTGTCTCGGTGAGCTGGGAGAGCACGAAGCGGTGCTCGGTGCCGATCTGCTCGCTCGCGGCTTTGGCCTCCTCGACGTTCCCCAGCCGCATGAAGCCGACCGCGGCGTTGCCCCGGCCGAGCCGCTGCCTGACGTGCGGGGCGATGCCGCGATAGGCCAGCACGAGGCCGGTCGCCGACCGCTCGCACGCGTCGCTAAGCCGGTCCAGCACGTCGCCGCGCAGCTTGTCCGCGCCGAGCACGAACAGCGTGTGCTGCCAGGGCCGCTGCCCCGGCTCGGTGTCGCGCAGCAGGTGGGTCAGCGCGACCGTCAGGTAGGTCCCGAGCACCCTGCTGCCCACGACGCCCACTCGCCTGCTCAGCGCGGCGACGCGCAGCGTGCTGCGCGGCAGCGGTACCAGCGCGGTGCCCACCGGCGCGAGCTTGCGCAACTGGGACTCCAGGACCCAGGCCCGCTCGAGGACCACCCGGTCGGTGGCGCCGCGGCCGAACATGGCGGTGAGCCGGTCCGCCTGCCCGGCGGTGATCAGCCCGGCGGCGACATCGTCGCGCGGGTCGCCGGCCTGGGCCAGGGCGCGCAGCCCGGCGGTGACGGCGGCGACCGTGGCCTGGCGCCGCGGATTCTCGGCGAGCACCTCGATAACCCGCTCCAGGATGGCGTTGTCGAGGGAGAGATCCCGGGCTGAACCCTGCTCGTCGGTCACGCTGGCCACCAGGGATAGCAGGTCGGCCAGGGCGTCCTTGCCCAGCCCGGTGCCCAGGTCGAGTCGGGGCAGGTCATCGGGCAGCACCCAGACCAGCGGATCGATGGCCGAGGCCCGGGCGAAGCCGATCAGGTCCAGTGCGACCGAACCTTCGGTCAGGTCGAGCACCGTGATCTCGCCCCCCGCGGCCAGCCGGTTCGCGCCTGCCGTGGTGAGCATCGCGGACCAGCCGGAGAGCGTGCCGCCCGCGATATCCACGCGGTGCACCCCGTCCGGCACGCAGACCGCATACCAGCGTTTCTGATGCTCATAGGCGGCCCGGAGGTCCTGCCACTCCCGCATCCGGGTAGCGTGCTCGGCCTGCCAGGCGAAGAGCCTGCTCTCCTGGGCCGTCCGGAGCTTGCCGACCCGGGCCTGCTCGTCGGCCAGCCTCGACCGCAGCGCGCGCTCACCTTGCCAGATGGCGTATCCGCTGACCGCCGCGATCAGCGCGCAGCAGATAAAGCCGAGCCCGGCCACGAGGACGTCGAGCGAGCCGACGGCGCCGAGCGCGAGCGCCGTGAGGCCGAGCGCGACGGCGATGCCGAAGGCCGCCTTCAGCGGCCGGTTGAGCAGGCTCTCCTCACGGCGCTGGGCCGCCGCCCAGTCGGGGTTGAGCCGCTCCTGCTCGGGCGGGGTGGGTCGCCGCGGCGCAGGCCCCGGCTCCGGGTACGGCGTCGCGTACTGCCATCCCAGGCACAGCTGGCCGACCGGGGGGGACACTACGCTCCCTCCCAGGCGCGCCGGGGCGCGGCGGCGCGGCCGCCCCCCGCCGCGGGCACCCTGGCCCGCACCAGGAGCCCGCGCGGGACGAGCCGGGGCGGGTTCTTCACGGCCAGCAGGAATTCGCCGTCCCGCAGCGCGGCCGGAAACCCCGATCCGGCCACGGCCGCCGTGCCGGGTTCCGCCGCGGCCGCCGGGGCCGGCCCGATCGCGGCCAGCCGCGCGGCCAGGGCGGTGTCCTCCATCCGGTGCACCACCACGACGTTGGCCATATCCGCGAGATCGGCTGCGACCTGCGCCGACGTGGTGGCCGCGAGCACTGGCAGCCCGGTGCCCCGGCCGCGGGCGATCATCTCGGTGACCGGCGGCCGCGGCAGCGCGCCGCACTCGGCCAGCCAGATGATCCCGTCGCCGTCGACACCGATCCCGTCCAGCGCCGCGCCCGCGGCCAGCAGGTCCTGGCAGACCAGGCGGGTGAGCATGGCGCAGCTCCCGGCCGGGCGCGGCCCGCCGAGCCGGAAGAGCACCACGGCGCGCTCGGCGACGTCCCGGCTGAGGTCGATGTCTGCCGTCTGGCCGTCCGGGGAGGGGCGCAGCCAGCGGCCGAACGGCGACGCGCGGAGTTCCCGCAGCTGCCGGCCGACTTCGGCGATGGTGGCGGGCTCGGCGGTGACCAGGCTCGTCGACACCCGGACCCGTTCGGCCAGTACCTCCCGGCGGGGGTAGGCCGCGGGCACGTATTCCATCCGGGCTCGCATGGCCACCGGGTTGAGCAGGTGGATGACGTCGTCGAGCACGGGAACGCGCGGGTCGCCGGGCGCGGCATCGAGTAGCTCGAAGACATCCTCGAGGTAAGAGACGCAGCTGCGCCGGTACTGGCGGCCGGGCCCGTCCCAGCTGAGCATGGCGACGACCAGCGCGGCACGGCGCCCGGGGGCGCCGTGCCGGAACGGCTCGTAGCTGGCCACCCGGGCCCCGGCGCCGACGTTTCCGTTCTCGCCGAACACGAGCAGCGGCGCGCCGGCCGCGGCGCAGACCGCGGCCAGCTTGCCGGTTAGCGCCGGATCGGCCGTGTGGTCGACGGCGAGCACCGGCTTGCGCCGCCGGATCGCGGCGTGGACCAGCTGAAAGCCGGTCGTCAGCACGTCCAGGCCGGAAGAGCCGCACACCGCGATACCTCCGGCCGCCTCGGCCCAGGCCAGCGTCACCCGGGCGCCCGACCCGGCGGCAACCCCCAGGCAGCCGCCGTCCCTGGTCACCACGCCGCCGGCCCGGATGGCCCGGACGACGGCCGCGCGCCGGGCGGCCACGATCAGGCCGGGCCGGGCCGGGCGCAGGTCCGACTCGTCGGTATGCAGCCAGCTCAGCCAGCCGGCCAGGGCAGCCTCGGCCGCGCCGGCCACCAGGGCGAGCGGCAACTGCCGGGGCAGCCATGTCCCCATTCCAGTGAACGCGCCGGTGAAGTGCAGCAGGTGGTCGGCCTGGTGCCCGCTGGCGCTCAGGTAGCTGACGATCTGGGCGGGTCCGGCGGTGAAACCGGCCGCCGCGGCCCTCGGGCCGACCGCCGCGGTCGACGCCAGTCCGGCCGCCGCCGGGACCGTCAGCCAGGACAGGCGCCACCGGGTCGCCCTGGTGATCAGGTAGAACACGGCGGCGAGGAGGATCGTGAGCTGAGCGAAAAGCACATGCACCAAGACCGCCGCCACCACGCAGACGGCGAGGATCTCGTCACGGCGGGGAAGTCCCCTGGGGACGAGGTAACGGGCACGCCGTGGCATCTGTTCCGCCTCTGTCACGACCTCGGCCGGCGTCTCGGCTCCCAGCGTCCCAGGTGTGACGCGTACGTGTCCAGGCAGGCACGCCCTCTGTGCGGCCAGATGTAATGAGGACGTTCTAGTTGGTGCCTCAGTAGCGTCATTCGCGATCATGAGCAACTCCGGTTTCAGTATCGGCGCTCAGGACCCCGTGTTCAGGATATGGGCGTTCAGGATATGGCGGTCACGATGCTGGCCCCGGCGAGCGCCAGCATGACCACAGCCGCGCCCCGCGTCAGCCAGGCCATGGGGATGATCTTCAGCAGGCCCCGGCCGCCGACGATGGCGCCGCCCGCCGCCACCCACAACGCCAGCGTCGAACCTATGCCGACGGCGAGCGGGTCCCCGTACCTGGCCGCCAGGCTGACCGTGAGGATCTGGGTAAGGTCGCCGAACTCGGCGACGAAGACCACCGCGAAGGCCATCCCCGCGACCGGGAAGAACCGCTTCCCGCGGCCATGGTCGGCGACCTCCTCCTCGTCGCCGCTCTCGCCGTGCTGGAACCACAGCAGCACGGCCCCGATCAGGAACAAGACCGCGGCAATGGCCTGAACCGCGCGGTGCGGCAGCAACCCGAGCAGGCCGCCGGCCGCGACGGCCAGCGCGACGTGCACGGCAAACGCCGCCGCCGCGCCCGCGAACACGAAGACCGGCCGGTACCGGGTGCCCATGACCAGGCAGGCGAACACGGTCTTATCGGGCAGCTCGGAGGGCAGGATGATCAGGAAGGCCGTCAGGGCGGCGGCTGGATTCATCAGAATCGCGGCGTGAAGATCCCGGCCTTCAGGCCGGGACGAAAACGCCGCTCCCTCCCTCCGCATTGTGGTATAGTCGAATATGCTTGCGATAGCCAGGCAGGCATGCACGACTAATACGAAACCGCGGCAGGGCATGCCGTGGCTGCGCGGGTAGGCGACGGGGTTGCCCGGCCTGTGAACCGCGAACCAACAGCGCGGCGCGAGCCGCGGCTGGAATCCCCGCCTTCAGGCGAGTGGAGGATGTCAACTCCGGACCCATCGAGTCGGGCCGGGCCGGAGATCGGGAGACCTTCGGCCCGGCAGCTGTCACTGCGGCCGAAGGTCTCACTCAGACCACATGGGTCCCCGGGGACCGGGCCCGGATGTCCGGGCCGAGATTGTCGGCCACCCGGCGATGGAGCTACTCCCCTTCGCTGGGCCCATCCTAGACCAGTCGGGCCGCGACGGCTAAGGGCGTAGCAGCCGGAGCCTCCGCGGAGTCGATCGCGACCCTGAACAGCTCCGGCTTCAGCATGACCACGGTGAGCCCGGCAGGCTCACCGGTGACGGTGTTGTCGAACCTGACCGTGACCGTGATCACCGGCTGTCCCGGCGACAACCGGAGGCTGCGGGCGATGGACGGCTGAGGGGGGGACATTTCCAGGCTCACCGCAGCGGCCGGCAGGGCGTTGAGCACCGAGCCGAGCGAGGGAAATCCCTGGTCGGCCTCCTGGCCTGGTTCGGTGTCCTCGCCCGCGACCTGTTCGCTCAGGTAGGCCGTGGATACGGCGGCCGGGTCCCCCTCGGACACCCAGACGCACCGGACCACGCGGATCGGCGCGCCGCACGGCAGGTGCAGGGCCCACGCCACATCCTGGGGGGCCTCACGCGTCGAGACGTGCCGGGTCTGGCAGGCGATCGTGGCGCCCATCGGATCCAGCCTGGTGCCGAGGCCGCCCGCGCCCTCGAGGGGGATCCAGTAGTCGGCCGGGCTGGCCCGGTACAACTGCCCGTCGGGCAGCCGCCGGACCAGCGACCGGCGGGCGAGATCGCCGAGCGCGGTGTCGATCTCGGTCAGGCTGACGTTGTATCGCCTGGCCAGCGCGGTGCGGCGGGGCAACCGCCAGCCCGGCTCCCGGTGCACGAGCGCCGCCGCCATCCGGTCCGCGAGCACCGTGCTGGCCCGGGCCGGGGCCGGCGCTCCCGCCGCGCCAGGCTCACCCGGCGACGGCGATACCTCCGCAGGCGGCGGGGCGGGCTGCGAGGGGACCCGGTGGTCACGTCCGGCAGAGCCAGCAGTCATGTACCTGTATCAGCCCCTGATCTTGGCGATCTGCGCATCGGACAGGGTGACGATGGACGACGGCAGCGGCTGGAAGTTCACCTGTCCCAGCTGCTCCCTGCCGCTGGTAACCGTCCAGGTGAGGAACGCTCGCAGATCCTGCGCCCGGGTGGCGCTGGGCTGGGAGGTATTCACCACGGCATATTCGTAGTTGACGATCGGGTAGGCCTGGGCGGCCGAGCCATTGATCAGCGATATGGTCTCGCTGGCCGGCGTGTTGGTGAAGCTGGCCAGAGCCGCCTGGATCGCGCGGGCGGTAGGAAGTACGAAGCTGCCCGCGGAGTTACCGAGTGCGGCCTCGCCCTCGGTCGCGTTGATGACCTGGGACAGGTAGCTGACGCCGACGTACCCGATCGCGCCGGGCGCGGACTTCACGCTGCTGATGATCGCGTCGCTGCCGGTGGCGCCGAGCGCGCCCGGCCGCCGGGGCCAGGCGACCGTGGTGCCGATCAGGGAGCTGTTCCAGCCCGAAGGGTCCTGGGCGTTCAGGTACGACGTGAACAGGAAGGTACTGCCCGAGCTGTCGGCGCGGTGGACCGGCACGATGGCGGCCCCCGGCAGCTTCGCGCCCGGGTTCAGGGCCGCGATCGCCGGGTCGTCCCACCTGGTGATCTTCCCGGTGAAAATGCGCCCCAGCACCCTGCCATCCAGCCTGAGGTGCGCCGACGAGCTGATCCCGGGCACGTGGTAAACCACCATGAGTGCGGCCACGGCCAGCGGGATGTTTACCAGGTGCGAGTATTTGGCCAGGGTGGCGGGCGACAGGAAGGCGTCGGACGCGCCGATGTCGGCCTTCCCCGCGGCCGCGGACGAGATGCCTTCTCCCGACGACGAGCTCTCCGTGTGCAGGGTCACCTGCGAGAACCGGGCATGGTAGGCGGGTGCCCACAGGGCGAACAACGGCGCCATCAGTGAGCTGCCGGTTTCCTCCAGGGTCTGGGACACGGAGGCGGGTGCCGGTGACGCCGCCGCGGCGCCGGCCGGCGAGACGTCCGAGGACAGGGCGCCCGGGCCGCTACCGCAGGCCGCGAGGACGACGGCGGCTGCGGCAACCGCGGCCACAGCCGCCGCGCGGCTGCCCGCGCGGCTTCTGCCGAAAGCCGACTGCGCCTTTCCCGCATTCATTGACAACGTTGCCCTCACCCATCTTCGACCGACACGCGGTCGGCAAGGTCTTGGCGCCCCACGCCCAATAGATATGCAGCGTAGGTAAACAAAAGTTGAATAAAAGAGGAACGAACAGACGGCTACTTGATGTCATGTAACTGAACGGCAACCTCGCCAGGGCGGCCGCCTGGAGGGCTCCCCGCAGCTAGCATGGGTGGCGCACAGCGGCCGTGCCAGCCTGGAGGCTCGGCGAGAAGACCGAGGTCAGAGGGCATTACGCCCGGGCACGAGTGCAGGTACGCGGAATCACCTTCATCGGCGGCGCCGGGTACTCACCGGCCGCCGGATCCTCCCCCGCCGCAGGCCAAGACACCATAACTTAACTTCCTGGTCTCCTGAAGTCCACATTCCGTTTGCCCGCAGGTACCGCCGACACCGCCAAACTGTACTCGCACACCATAGGTTGACAGGCTGACCGGCCGTTCGAGGCTGCGCTCATCGCGGCCGGAAAAGGAGTATTGAATATGCAGCTTCGATACAGACAGCAGGTCACGGCGGCGGGGGTTTCCGTCGTCGCGCTAGCGCTCACCCTCGGCGCATGCTCCTCGTCGAGCAGCAGCTCGACGACAGGAGGTTCCTCGGCAAGCAGCAGTTCCTCCTCCTCGTCGAGCGGCTCGTCGAGCCTGAGCGGCACGCTCAACGGGAGCGGGTCGACGTTCCAGCTCACCTTCCAGCAGGAAGCCATCGCGGCCTTCAAGTCGGTCCAGCCCAACATGACCGTCAACTACGGCGGCGGCGGTTCCGGCAAGGGCCGCACCGACCTGGCCGCGGGGACGGTCAACTTCGCGGGCTCGGACTCGCCGATCCCCACCAAGGAGGCGTCGGGCTTCACGGGTAAGACAATCCTGTACTTCCCCGTCATCATCGGCCCGATCACGATGGCGTACAACCTGTCGGGCGTGAGCAACCTGAAGCTGTCACCCGCGACGATCGCGGGCATCTTCTCCGGCAAGATCAAGACCTGGAACGACGCGGCGATCAAGGCCGACAACTCCGGCGTCAGCCTGCCCAGCACGCCGATCACCCTGGCCGTCCGGTCGGACTCCTCGGGGACCACGGCGAACTTCACCCAGTTCCTGGTGGACGCGGTGCCCAGCGCCTGGACCCTGGGCAGCAGCTCGACCGTCAAGTGGCCAACCTCCGCCCGTGCCGCCAGCGGCAACCCGGGTGTGGCGCAGGTCGTCAAGTCCACCCCCGGCGCCATCGGGTACGTGGACTACGCCACGGCCAAGGCCTCCGGGCTGAGCTTCGCCTCGGTCAAGAACAAGGACGGCTCCTTCGTCGCACCGTCGCCGGCCTCGGCGACGGCGGCCGCGACCAGTGTCACCCCCAAGGCTGACCTGACCTTCGCGGCGGTCTGGCAGGGCGGGGCCAACGCCTACCCGATCACCTACCAGTCCTGGGACCTGGTCAACGCCAAGCAGCCGACCGCCAACGACGCGGCCATGCTCAAGGCCTACCTGGGCTACCTGCTCGGCGACGGGCAGAAGCTGCTCGAACAGATCGGTCTCGCGCCGCTGCCCAGTAGTCTCGACCAGCAGGCGGTAGCGCAGCTGGACAAGATCACTTCGTAAGTGGTGAATTCTGTGATGCAAGCGGCTCAGACGGGCTCGCCGTCATGAGCACCGCGGCACAGGCGGACCCAGCCGCTCCGGCTGGGTCCGCCGGCCCGCTGGCCCACCGGCGCCCGCTCGGCGACCGGGTCTTCCAGATCCTCGCGGCCGCGTCCGGCGTGCTGGTGCTGGTGATCCTGGCCCTGATCGCGATCTCCACCAGCCAGCAGGCCTCGTCGTGGTTCAGCACGGCGGGCTGGAGCATCTTCACCGTCGACTGGAACCCCGCGACTAACAGCTTCGGCGCGATGTCCTTCATCTACGGCACGGTCATCACAGCGGCGATCGCGATCATCCTGTCCGTCCCGGTCAGCGTGGCCATGGCGCTGCTGCTGACCGAGGTGGTGCCGCGGCGGTGGGCCCGGCCGATCGTGTACGTGGTCGATCTGCTGGCCGTGGTGCCCTCGGTGGTCTGGGGCCTGTGGGGGATCCTGGTGTTCGCCCCCTGGCTCTTTCACATCTACAACTCGATCGCCTCGGGCGTGAAGGGGATCCCGGTGCTCGACCCCCTGTTCGGGCAGCCGGTGAGCGGCGCCTCGTTCTTCACCTGCGGCATCATCCTGGCCTTCATGATCACGCCGATCGTGACCTCGCTGTCCCGTGAGGTCTTCGCGACGGTGCCGGCCATCGACAAGGAGGGCGCCTACGCCCTCGGCGCCACCCGGCTGGAGATGATCCGCGGCGCCGTCTGGCCGCACAGCCAGGGCGGCGTCGTCGGGGCGGTGCTGCTCGGCCTGGGCCGGGCCATGGGCGAGACCATCGCGGCCGCGCTGGTCATCGGGTCGTCGCCGGTGATCACGTCGCACCTGTTCGCGGCCGGCTACGACATGCCCGCGGTCATCGCGAACCAGTTCGGCGAGGCCTCCGGTGAGTTCCGGGCCGCGCTGATCGGGCTGGGCGTGCTCCTGTTCGTGATCACCATCCTCGTCAACCTGGTCGCCCGCGGGGTCGTGGAACGCTCCGCCCGGCGCAAGAGGGGGGCCTGATGACCGCCATGGAGCAGCCCGCGGTCGACCTGCGCGAGCCGGCCGGCTGGCGGCGCACCAAGAACCAGATCGCCACCACGCTCATGGTGCTGTCGTTCGTGGTCGTGCTGATCCCGCTCGGCTTCGTCCTGTTCACGGTCATCGCCAAGGGCGCCTCGGCCATCAGCTGGGCGTTCCTGACCGGCGGCCCGATCCCGCCGAACGTGGTTCCCGCGGGCATCGGCGGGATGGGGGCGGCCGTCTACGGCACGATCGTGATCACCGGCCTGGCCGCGCTCATGGCCGTGCCGCTCGGCGTGCTGGGCGCGATCTACGTCAACGAGTACGGCGGCCGGGGCCCGCTGGCCCAGGTCGTGCGGTTCATGTCCGACGTCATGACCGGCGTGCCCTCGATCGTGATGGGCCTGTTCATCTTCTCGATCTGGGTGCTGCACTTCGGCTATTCGGGCCTGGCCGGCGCCTTCGCCCTGGCCTGCCTGATGCTGCCGGTGGTGATCCGCTCGAGCGAGGAGATGCTGAAGCTGGTGCCGGACCCGCTGCGCGAGGCCAGCTACGCCCTCGGCGCCACCAAGTCCCGCGTCACGCTGACCGTGGTGCTGCCCGCGGCCATCGGCGGCATCGTCAGCGGCGCGCTGCTCGCCATCGCGCGGGCCGCGGGCGAGACGGCGCCACTGCTGTTCACCATCCTCACCGTGACGGCGACCAACGCGAACGTGTTCAGCGGGGCGAACACCGCGCTCTCGACGCAGATCTTCGCCAACGCCACCCAGCCGTACCTCGGCGCGCAGTCCCGCGCCTGGGGCTCGGCGTTGACGCTGATCGCGATCGCCTTCATCCTCATGATTGTCGCCCGAATCGTCACCGCGCGGTTCACCCGG